>Ga0316229_1003470_pt1 | contig 12347 bp, 10 predicted proteins | sample TBH18023metaG_FD_206011 | JGI IMG/M metagenome (GOLD analysis project Ga0316229, IMG submission 206011) | Freshwater microbial communities from Trout Bog Lake, Wisconsin, USA - TBH18023 | ecosystem: Environmental > Aquatic > Freshwater > Lake > Hypolimnion/Profundal zone | place: USA: Wisconsin...
TTCAAACTGAATTTACAGATACATTAAAAGCTGTTGGTAAATGGATGGAACAATACGGCGAAACGATTTACGGAACAAGAGGTAATATTATTCCAACACAAGAGTGGGGAGTGCTTACGGCAAAAAATAAAAACATATTCGTCCATATTTTAAAAACAAATGGCGCGCCTTATATTTTCGTTCCCGGATTAAAACAACAGATACTAAAAGCAACCGTATTTTTAGATAATAAATCTGTTCGTTTCAAACAGCAACCTGAAGGTGTATTTATTTATTTTGACGGGATGATGCTAGATGATATTGATACTGTGATCCAATTGCAAGCTAAATAAAAAAATTGATATACTTTTTAAAACAGGCCGTATGAAAAAAATATTATTCTTTTGTTTATTTTTTGCAGTGATAGCTGGTACTGCACAAGAAACCATTCAGTTGCCAACTGCAAAATTTATGACCGGAGATAATGCGGATTGGAAAAAAGCAAATTTTGATGACAGCAAATGGGGAACGATAAAGACTAATGTCATTTGGGAATTTCAGGGATTCACAGATTATAATGGCTATGCCTGGTATCGCTTTCATTTTACGCTGCCCTCTTCATTTAAAAATAATTCATACTGGAAAGATTCAGTAAGAGTATATCTCGCAAAAATTGATGACGTGTGTGCTGCTTATTTGAACGGAACTCAAATCGGACAAACCGGAAGTTTTCCGGAAGATGTCAAAGGATATGTCACCGCATACAATCAAATAAGCGAATTTCATTTTTCCGCAAATGATCCTGCATTGAAATGGGATGGAGAAAATGTATTGGCTGTAAGAGTATATGATGGCGGTGGCGGCGGTGGCATCTATGGTTCTGTTCCTTTTATCAGTATGATGGATATTATTGATGGCATAAAAATGAATGTGGCATTTTCAACAAAACAAAATGCAGTAACACTCGAAAATAAAATTCAACTGAAAATAAACGGCAAATTATTCATCAGTCTGATAGATCCTGAAAAAGACAGCATCATTCAAAAAATAACAAAAGATATTGTTTTAAATCCTGGTCAAATTTTCACAACAGAAGTATCGAATAAAAATAATAATCGGTCTTATATAATTGCCACATTTAAAGAGCAACATACCGGTAAAACAATTCAGGTTAATAAAACAGTGCCCTATATTTTAACGCCTACTGTATCTGTATTCCCAAAGATCAATGGTGCAAAGATTTTAGGTGTTCGTCCTTCTTCGCCGGTATTATATAAAATTGCTGCAACAGGAGAGAAGCCTTTACAATATGCAGTAAATAATTTACCGAAAGGATTATCGCTTGATAGCAAAACAGGAATTATTACAGGTGTTTTATCTGATCGTAGCGATTATAAAATGAAAATTATTGTCACGAATGCAAAAGGGAAAGCTGAAAGAGATTTCATCATTAAAGTGGGAGAAGTTTTAGCATTAACGCCGCCAATGGGCTGGAATAGTTGGAATTGCTGGGGTTTAAGCGTTAGTACCGAAAAAGTAAAAGCAAGCGCACAGGCATTGATCGATAAAGGTTTGATAGATCATGGATGGACTTATATGAATATTGATGATGGATGGGAATTGCCTAAACGGGATGCTGCCGGCAATGTTGTTACCAATAATAAATTTCCGGATATGAAATTATTAAGCGACTGGTTACACAGCAATGGATTGAAACTTGGAATTTATTCTTCTCCCGGTCCGTTAACATGTGGCGGCTATCTTGGATCTTATCAATATGAATTAAATGACGCCAACTCCTATAACAAATGGGGAATTGATTATTTGAAATATGATTGGTGCAGTTATGAGAACATAGCAGGGAAAGATACCACGCTGGCAGCCTATCAAAAACCGTATATCGTCATGCGTGATGCATTGCGCAAACAGCCGAGAGATATTGTGTACAGTTTATGTCAATACGGAATGAAAAAAGTTTGGCAATGGGGACATGAAGTGGATGGTAATTGCTGGCGTACTACCGGAGATATTGAAGATACATGGGAAAGTTTAAGCAGTATTGGTTTTAGTCAAACAGAACAATATCAATACACCAAACCCGGAAGATGGAGTGATCCGGATATGTTGATCGTGGGAATGGTGGGATGGGGCGAAAACTTGCACCCCACAAGGCTTACGCCGGACGAGCAATACACTCATATCAGTTTGTGGAGTTTGCTTGCTGCACCATTATTGATTGGATGCGATATCAGTAAAATGGATGATTTTACATTAGGTTTATTGACGAATGACGAAGTGATCGCTGTGAATCAGGATGTATTAGGAAGAGAAGCAAAACAAATTTTGAAAACAGAAAGCTATCAGGTTTGGATGAAAGAATTGGAAGATGGCAGCAAAGCAATCGGTATATTTAATTTGAACGATCAGTATCAAAAAATAACAATTAATTGGTCTGATCTTTCTTTACCAAAAAAACAAAAGGTACGGGACTTGTGGCTTCAGAAAAATGAAGGCAGCTTTACAAACAGTTTTTCTGTTAAAGTTGCGCCGCATGGAGTAAGTTTGATCAAGGTCGCAAACTAAAATTGATATTAACTCTTTTATTCTAAATTATATGCGTAAGAAAATTTTTTGTCTCGTTATTGTTGCTTCAATTTTTTTAAGTTCAGAAGCACAACAAAATCAACAATGGGAAAATTTATTTAATGGTAAAGACCTGAGCGGATGGAAACAAATCAACGGGAATGCAAAGTATGAAGCAAAAGAAGGAATGATTGTAGGGATCACGGTTGCTGGATCTCCCAATTCTTTTTTAGCGACAGAAAAAACATTCGGCGATTTTATTTTGGAATTTGAATTCAAAGTAAATGATGCAGATATGAATTCGGGTGTGCAGATAAGAAGTGAAAGTTCTGCTGATTATATGAATGGGAGAGTGCACGGATATCAATATGAGATCGATCCATCTAAACGCGCATGGACTGCTGGTATATATGATGAAGCAAGAAGAGATTGGTTATACCCTATGGAATATAATGCTGCTGCAAAATCATTATTCAAATTAGGGCAATGGAATAAAGGACGAATAGAATGTATCGGAAATTCAATCAGAACATTCCTAAACGGAAAACCTGCTGCAAATCTGGTGGATGATATGACCGCAAAGGGTTTCATTGCCTTACAAGTTCATCAGATAAATAAACCAGAAGATGCAGGAAAGAAGATCTTTTTTAAGAATATCCGAATCCAGACAAAGAATTTAAAGCCATCTGCACCAGACAATATTTTTGTTGTAAACTTTTTACCAAACGATATTTCAGCACAGGAAAAAAATAACGGCGTGCAATTATTGTGGGATGGAAAAACAACCAATGGATGGCGCGGTGCTTACAAAGATCATTTTCCGGATAAAGGATGGGAAATTAAAGATGGTGTATTGAGTGTGTTGGGTGCAGAAGGTAATGAATCCGCAAACGGTGGAGACATCATAACGGAAAAAGAATATGGTGCATTTATTCTGCAATTTGATTTTAAAATGACACCGGGCGCCAATAGCGGTGTAAAATATTTTGTTACAGAAAATGAACATAACTCAGGTTCTGCAATAGGCTTGGAATATCAGATATTGGATGATGATAAACATCCGGATGCAAAATTAGGAAGCATTGGTAACAGAACATTGGCTTCATTGTATGATATGATCCCATCCATACGAGAGCCGCGTGCAAGAAAGAAAATGGGTGAATGGAATAGAGGAATGATCATTGTTCGCCCTGACGGCAATGTTGAGCATTGGCTGAACGGATGGAAAATGCTGGATTACAGAAGAGGCTCACAGTATTATTATGCATTGGTCGCTAAAAGCAAATATGTGCAATGGAAAGATTTTGGGATGGCAGAGAAAGGACATATTTTATTACAGGATCATGGAAATAATGTTTCATTCAGAAGTATTAAAATAATCGAGCTGAAATGATGACAATAGGGCCAAACAAATATCAATTGTATCTTAAGATCATTGTTTTAGTTATAGATATTTTGCTGATTGGGTTATTTGTGATTAAAACACCAAGAATTGATGCAGATTATATCTCAAGAATGATATTAACATCCATATTATTCTTTGTTATGTTTTTGGTGCTTTTTATGATCGCTATTCAATTGCTCATTTTGCCAATAAGCATTGAGATAAATGAAGGAAGTAATTCTATTATTTTACATTTTTTGATTTCTAATTTGGTGATAATACGCTTAGAAGAAATAACGGAGTTCACCGAATTTTCATTTCGAAATAAATCTTCAGTGTATGAAGGAATATTGGTAAAAGCTAATGGTAAAGAGTATATGTTCAGTAATTTTAATTTGGTTGATTATGACCCAGTTTTATCATTTTTGAAAAATACTAATATTCCTTTTTCAGGAAAAAAGAAATTCAATATGATTAAATATTTTGCCTCATATTTAAAAGTAATTGAATGATCAGTATAGAATCGAAAGTACAAGTGTGCGACGCAACGATGCTCATTTAAGATACCAAAGCCGGTTACAAATAAAATAAATAATCAAAATAAATTTTGTCAAATGAGAAAATCAAGACGTTCATTTATTAAAGAGTCTGCAATGGCTGGTGCAGGAATTATGTTGAGTAGAGTTGCTTTTTCTGCTGCAAGTTATAATAGGATCATCGGATCTAATGATCGCGTAAGAGTAGGCGTGGTGGGCTTTTCGGACAGGCACCGCAGTTCGCACATTCCCGCTTTTATGAATCATTACAAAGAACTGAATTTTGATGTGGTGGCTGTTTCGGATATATGGAAGAAAAGAAGAGAAGATGGTGCCGCTGTTTGGAAAGATAAAATGCAGCACGATATTGCTGCGTTCAAAAACAATGAAGAATTATATAGTTCAAAAATGGTCGATGCTGTATTTATCAGCACCGCCGATTTTCAACATGCATTGCATGCGATTGAAGCGGTGAAAGGCAATTGTGATGCATATGTTGAAAAACCATTTGCAGAAACAATGGAAGATAATCGTGCTGCATTGAAAGCCATTAAAGCATCAGATAAAATTATACAGATAGGTTCACAAAGGAGAAGCGGAAATAATTATAAAGCAGCTGCAGATTTTGTTCAGTCAGGAAAATTCGGAAACATTACGATGGTTGAATTAACATGGAATGTAAATCAGCCGGGAAGATGGCGCAGGCCTGGCTTGGTATCACAATTAAAGGAAGAAGATATTGATTGGAAAAGATTTTTGATGAATCGTCCTTACGAAAATTTTGATCCGAGAAAATATTTAGAGTTTCGTTTGTTCTGGCCGTATTCTTCAGGTATGCCGGGGCAATGGATGAGTCACCAGATAGATACAGTGCATTGGTTTACTCAATTGAAACATCCGCAAAGTGTAGTAGCAAACGGCGGTGTATATGTTTGGAAAGACGGCAGACAAAATTGGGATACCACAACAGCAGTATTTGAATATGCTGATGAAAAAACGAATTCTGATTTTCAGGTAATATTCTCTTCACGTATGCATAACGGCGATGAAAATCCTTCCGAGATCTATTATGCCAATGGCGGTGAACTGAATTTGATCACGAATAAAATTTCACCCAAAGGAGGCTTACATGAAAAAGAAGCTGCAGCAATGAATATGAAAGCGAATTTACTTCCGGAAATCAGTTTGTCTGATATGGGTGAAAAAGTAGTTGCATCAGCAAATACAGGCGGAGATGTCCTTACATCGAATCATGTGCGTAACTGGATGGAATGTGTGCGAAGTAGAAAAAAGCCAAATGCTCCTGTTGAAGCGGGTTACAGCCATTCAATCGCAACCATTATGACGAATGCTGCAGTAAGAACAGGATACAAAGCAACTTTTGATGAAAACACACAAGAAGTAATGGTGAATGGAAAAGTATTCAAATATTAATTTCACTACTGAATTAGTATAGAGAAAAAATATTTTAAAAGGAGAAGCAAATGTTTTGGATAACATTACTTCTCCATTTTTTAAATTCAATTAGATGAAGCAAGCTTTAATCGCTTTCTTCCAAATGCAGATGTTGATGATGCGCTCCTGCAGCAATATGTAATGCAAAACATGCAATCGCACCATCTTTAATGAAATTGATAAATGCGAGTGATCTCATTTCCCTGTCACCTGCATATAATGCGTTTGGTAAATGAATTCCGAACACAAAAAAAGTAAGTAATGCTGCAAGAAGATATGCCGCAAATTTTACAAAACGGTTTGTAATAAAAGAAATACCAACGAGAATAAAAGCTCCACCTACTAAATAGGTCCAGACAATGCCGCCGGGAATAGACATCGGAATATAAATTACTAAATCATGTGGCTTGAGAAAATGAAATATTCCGAAAACAATGAGAATAACAGCCAGAGAATAAATGGCAATTCTTGAAATAATATGATATTGTTTCATCTACAATAGTTTTAGTTGTAATGTAAGGTTGCAAAAGGGTGCTGATAAAAAAATGATTTTCGTCAGTACTTTAAAAAATAGGTTTAGTTCTGACGATTTAGTATTAATTTCTCCTATTTTGACTGGGAGAAAAAACCACTTGCGTGCGGTTTTATTTTTTATGGAGTTAGCTAAAGAATATCTATTTAACTGTATTTGCGTCGCACACTTGTACTGTTTGAACAGTACGCAGCTTTTACCTAAACGGAGTTTTAAACTTCGTGTAAAAGTAGCCCATTTTCTAATGATCATTTAAAGGCAAACCCAAACTTTGGTATTCTTTCCAATTCAAGTATTCATCGCCTTTACGTTGTTCAACCATAGTGATGCAATTATCAACCGGACAAACCAATTTGCATAAATTGCAACCTACACATTCTTCTTCCTTAATGGAATAAGTATTGTATGGCTTTCCGTATTCGAGATGAATGGATTGATGTGATGTGTCTTCACAAGCAATATAACATAAACCGCAGTGAATACATTTATCCTGATTGATATTGGCAACGATATGATAATTGATATCGAGGTCTTCCCAATGTGTAATTTTTTCTACACTCTTCCCAATAAAATCATTTAATGTTTTATAACCTTTCTCATCCATCCAATTATTTAATCCTTCACACATATCTTCAACGATCCTGAAACCATGTTTCATCACGGCAGTACAAACCTGCACATTACTTGCACCGAGCAGCATAAATTCTACTGCATCTTTCCATGTACTTACACCACCAATTCCTGAAATGGGAACTTTTGATGTAACAGGATCTTGTGAAATAGTTGTGAGCATTTTTAATGCAATGGGTTTTACGGCAGGACCGCAATAACCGCCAAATACACTTTTTCCAGCGACAAAAGGATTAGGAACTAATGTATCCAGATCAATGCCTGTTACTGATTGAATGGTATTAATTAATGACAATGCATTTGTCCCTGCTTCAACACAAGCTCTGCCTGTTGGCACAACAGAATGCACGTTGGGCGTGAGTTTGGTGATGACAGGTATTGTTGCAGCTTCCATCACCCATTCAACCACCATCTTTGCAATTTCAGGATCCTGGCCAACGGCAGCACCCATTCCGCGTTCAGTCATTCCATGCGGGCAACCGAAATTCAATTCAAAACCATGTGCCCCGGTATCTTCCACTTTCTTGATCAATTCATGCCAACTTTTTTTATCATTATCTGCCATCAATGAAACGATCATGGCCCTATCGGGGAATAATTTGATGCACTCTTCTATTTCACTAAGGTTGATCTCTAAGGGGCGATCACTGATCAATTCAATATTATTAAAGCCCATCACTTTTTTCCCTCCGTAATCAACAGCAGAATAACGCGATGAAACATTTTTTACCTGACTGCCTAATGTTTTCCAAACAACGCCACCCCATCCTGCTTCAAATGCACGTAACACATTTATTTTTTTATCGGTAGGAGGGGCACTCGCCAACCAAAATGGATTGGGAGATTTTATGCCGAGGAAATTTGATGAGATATCTGCCATGATTTTTAGTTAAGAGTTATGAATTAAGAATGCTGAGTTTTCATTTATAATTCTTAATTATTAATTTTTAATTCCGAGATACGATAGTATCGAGGATGCTCCGTCTTTTCCCGCCTGCACTGCATCAACAACTTCTTTGCCGCCATTCACGCAATCACCGCCGGCAAAAACACCTTTGATATTTGTTACGCAATTATTTATTTCGATTTTGCCTTTTGAATTTTTAATTGAAATATCATTGACTAATTTTTCAAACGGTGTCTGGCCTGCTGCTTTAATGATCATATCAACTTCCAATAAGAATGTTTCATCAGTTTCAACGGGACTCCGCCTTCCGCTTGCATCAGGCTCTCCTAATTTCATTTTGCTGCATATTAATTGGTTTACTTTTCCATTAACTGATTTTATTTCTTTTGGTGCCGCCAACCAAATAATATTACATCCATCTAATTTGGCAATATCCAATTCAACATCTGTACAAGGCTTTTCAGCTTCTGTTCTTCGGTAGATAATGGTTACTTCTTTTGCACCCAAACGTTTTGCCTGTGTGGCTGCATCAATGGCCGTCATTCCCAAACCGATCACTGCTACTTTATCACCAACAACAACAGATGAAAAATCATTGTTTCTTAGTTCATAAATAAATCTAATGGCATCAAACACCCCTTCTGTATCCTCTCCTGGAATTTCTAATTGTCGTGCCAAACCCACGCCGATAGCGAGATACACTGCATCATAATTTTTTTGTAAATCCGCCAACAAAATATTTCTTCCTAATTCATGATCATATTTTATTTCAATGCCACCGATGGAAGTGATGTAATTCACTTCATCCTCACAAAACTGTGGCGTTACTTTATACGCAGCAATGCCATAAGTCATTAAGCCGCCGCTTTTGCTTTCTTTTTCATAGATCGTTACATCAATTCCTTCTCTGCTTAATACATGCGCACAACTTAATCCTGCGGGGCCAGCACCAACGATGGCCACTTTTTTACCTATTGGCTTTTTTCTTTCAAACAGTTGCCATTTTTGAGTAATCGCTTTTTCCGTTGCATAGCGTTGCAGTTTGGCAATATGAATCGGCGTTTCATTCATTAAATTAAAAACACAACTGCCTTCGCATAATTTTTCAACCGGACAAACCTTTGAACATCCTGCACCCATGATATTGGATTGAAAAATAGTATGAGCAGATCCTTTTATATTTTCAGTTGAAATTTGTTTGATGAATTTTGGGATATTGATACTTGTAGGGCAGCTTTTTGTACAAGGGGCATCATAACAAAACAAACAACGGTTGGCTTCAACCAATGCAGCATCATGCGTTTCAAACGGCGGATGAATGTCTCTGAAATTTTCTTCGTATTGTTCTTTTGTTAAACGATTGTTTTTAATCATAATGATTAATTCTGACTGTTTGATGTTTAATAACATTGCGGATGTACAAGTGTGCGACGCAACTATAGCCTCATTCTTATTCTATAGCGCGCTACATAGAAAATTACAATTCAGTTAATTTTCCATAAGTCTCAGGCCTTCTGTCGCGAAAAAATTGCCAAACGCTTCTTACTTCTTCGATCTTGTCCAGATCAAATTCAGCAATCAATAATTCATCTTTATCTTCTGATGCCTGTGCGAAAATTTGTCCGCGTGGATCAACAAAATAAGATGAGCCATAAAATTTACCGAGATTCCAAGGTTTTTCTTCACCCACCCGATTGATGCATCCCATGAAATATCCATTGGCAGCTGCATGTGCCGGTTGTTCGAGTTTCCATAAATATTGTGATAAGCCTGCAACAGTTGCAGAAGGATTATATACAATCTCAGCGCCGTTCAATCCCAAACATCTTGCACCATCGGGGAAGTGACGATCGTAACAAATGTACACACCAACTTTTGCATACTTTGTTTGAAACACAGGGTAGCCGAGGTTTCCGGGCTTAAAGAAAAATTTTTCCCAAAAGCCTGAAGTATGCGGAATATGATTTTTCCTGTACTTGCCTAAATAAGTTCCATCTGCATCTATTACTGCTGCGGTATTGTATAAAACACCGGCCTGTTCTTTTTCATATACAGGAACGATGATCACCATGTTGTATTTTTTTGCATAAGCAGCCATGCGGTCTGTGGTAGGACCGGGAACAGTTTCAGCAGATTCGTACCATGCACGGTCTTGCCCCGGACAAAAATAAGGGGTATTAAAAATTTCTTGTAAACATAAAATCTGTACGCCTTTTTTTCCTGCTTCTTCAATCAATGGAATATGTTTTTGAAACATGGCTTCTTTGATTTCTTCAATGGTTCCTTCGCCTTCTGTTTTAGGCAAACTCATTTGAATTAATCCTGATTTAATTATTCTTGGCATGTGTTTTATTTTAAATGTTGAGGTATAATTTTTTTTACCGGCTTTTGTTTTCATGGCATCTTCGTTGCATCGCACACTTGTACGTTCGGATCAGTAATTATCAAATCTTATTATCAACTTTACTTCGTTTAATAAATTGTCCGTAACCTTTTTCAACCAAACATTTATTATTGTCAATGGCCACTTTTCCGCGTAATAAAACTGTTTCTACTTTGCCTATTATTTCCCAACCTTCATAACCGCTATAATCAACATTCATGTGATGCGTTTTTGCAGAAAGCGTATGTTTTTTATTTGGATCGAATAATACAATATCTGCATCGCTTCCAACTGCGATGGTGCCTTTCTTGGGAAACATGCCGAATATCTTTGCTGCATTCGTACTCGCTACTTCCACATACTTATTAAACGAAATTTTATTTTTTACAACACCTTCGCTGAATAATAATTCCATCCTGTTTTCAATGGCAGGATGACCGTTTGGGATTTTAGAAAAATCATCTTTGCCCATTAATTTTTGTTCCCACATAAACGGACAATGATCTGTTGCAACAACATTCACTAATCCCTGATTGATGCCTGCCCACAATGTTGACTGATCTTTCTTTTCACGTAATGGTGGACTCATTACCCATTTGGCACCTTCAAAATTTTGTTCATATAATGATGCATCTAAAATTAAATATTGAATACAGGTTTCTACAAATAACTTCTGGTTTCTTGTTGTTGCATTTCTTACTGCATTCAATGCGCCTTCGCAGGTAAGATGAACAATATAACCGGGACAGCCTGTATAATTGATCATATCTGCAAAACGGCTGCTGGCTTCGCTTTCTGTTACTTCGGGTTGTGATAGATAATGATAAAGCGGTGCTAATTTCCCTTCTGATTTATGTTTGGCAACCAAGTAATCAATCATATCACCATTCGTTGCGTGAACAGTGACCATTCCTCCTTGTTTTTTTACTTCCAACATCAGATCAACCATCTGCCTGTCATCGATCATCAATGCTCCTTTATATGCCATGAATGTTTTGAAAGAAGTAATGCCTTCTTCTTCAACAAAATGTTTGATCTCTTTTTTCGCAGCTTCATTAAAATCAGTAACAGCGATATGAAAACTATAATCCCCCACTGCATTTCCTTTTGCTCTGCTGTTCCAATCATTCAGAGCTTCTTGTAAAGAATGGCCTTGTTTCTGCAACACAAAATCAATTACTGTAGTTGTACCACCATATAATGCAGCACGGGTGCCGGTTTCATGCGTGTCGCTTGAAAATGTTCCCATGAAAGGCATATCGAGATGTACATGAGGATCAATGCCGCCGGGCATGACCAATAATCCTGATGCATCAATTTCTTTATCAGCAGTTACTGTTAATTCTTTACCAATAGCTGTTATTTTTTCCCCTTCCATAAAAATATCAGCGATATAATCATCAGTTGCAGTAATGATCCTTCCATTTTTTATTAGAATACTCATATTATTCAATTGATGTAAAAATTATGTTTTCTTCATCATTAACCAATAGATCATTCCGCTCACAGTAAATCCAACAAACCAGGCATAATTATAAATATGCGATAACCATAATGGAACAGATTGTTCTGATAAAAGATTTACATTGGTTAAAAAGCCGGGAACATTCGGTAAAATGCCGATCAACAATGCAATAATGGCTGCTCGATTAATACCATTTGAAAATGCATACAAACCTTTGTTGCTGTACAGATCTTTTACGATCAATTGTTGTTTGCGGATAAAATAATAATCAGCGATCATGATACCGCCGATCGGCCCCAATAAACTTGAATAAGCGATCAACCATTTAAAAATATAACCGCTTGGATCTGCAATTAATTTCCATGGAAAAATTAAAATGCCAATCAGTCCTGTAATTGCAAGCACCGGTCAAATTGACCACCCCTGAGATGATTTGGCTGACCGATGCAATCCGATTCAAATTGACCACCTCCGTCCGGAGCAAATTGACCAC
>Ga0316229_1003481_pt1 | contig 12309 bp, 6 predicted proteins | sample TBH18023metaG_FD_206011 | JGI IMG/M metagenome (GOLD analysis project Ga0316229, IMG submission 206011) | Freshwater microbial communities from Trout Bog Lake, Wisconsin, USA - TBH18023 | ecosystem: Environmental > Aquatic > Freshwater > Lake > Hypolimnion/Profundal zone | place: USA: Wisconsin...
GCAACCGGCCGCTGTATCCCAGCAAAATCCGCGTGGCCAATGCCAACGCCTACGCGATTGATCCCACCGGCACTGATCCCATCATCGGCAAGTATCAATTCTCATCCTATGACTACATTGCCTATGCTGCTCTCGGGGCCAGCGGCCAGACACCCGGCGGCGTCAGCCTCGGCAACATCCTGCCCAACCTGGGCGGCAATGCTCCGTTCACCGTCGAACAGGCCGTTCCCGGCCAGCTGGACTTTTGGCAGGTTCAGGCCACCACCAGCCCGACCAACAATCCGCCGGCGGACAAGCTGATTGGCACCTTCACCATTGATGCCGGCGGGAACCTGACCTTTGTGGCCGGGCCGCGCGCCACCACCATCAACAGCGTCAGCCGGGCGGGCAGCGTCAGCACGCTCGGCTTTGCCTCGGTGGTGGGCAACAAGTATTCCGTCGTCTATACCAACCAGCTCGGCGGTGCGGCCGCCACCTGGGCCGTGGACACCAACACCACCGTGGTGGGCAATGGCTATACCGACACCATCACCCATACCAATGCCGGCGGAGCCGCCGAGTTCTATCGCATCCAGACACAATAAAACCCGGCCACGTTGGCAAGGCATGACTGCGGCCGGCCCGGAAAAAAACCGGGCCGGCCGTTAAAAATAAATTCGTCGAGAGGACAACCACAGCGAATGAGATTCGGGCGGCACATATTTATCCTGGCCGCGCTGGCAATTTTGCCCGGCGCGCTGCCGGCGCAGGCCAATGCGCCCATTGCCGCCGTGGCCGCAACCGCGCCGGCCCAGGCGCTGCCAACTTTTGAAGTGAAGGCCTATCGTTTCGGGGGCGAGACTTTTCTGCCGCCGGAAAAATTGTCCGGCGCGCTGGCCGATTATACCGGCACGGTTGACCTCGCGCGCGTCCGCGCGGGGCTGGTAAAACTGCAACAAGTTTATTGGCAGTCCGGCTACACCAACGTCAGCGTCACGATCCCGCATCAGAAATTTTCCGACGGCGTGGTGTTGGTAAAAATTATTTCCCATGCGCCCGCCAGCACGACGGCCGCCGCCACCAACACGGTTGCCAAACCGCCGCCGACGCTGGTGATTGAAAAATACCGCATCGAGGGCAACACCGTTTTGCCGCCGCAGGATTTTGGCGTGCTGTCCAACTACACGGGAACCAACATCACGTTCCCGCGCCTGCGCGAAGGCCTGGGCAAGGTGCAGTTGCGCTACCGCGAGCTGGGCTTTCCCACCATCAGCGTCACGCTGCCGCCGCAGCGCATCACCAACGGCCTCATCCACGTGAAAATCGCCGAGGGCCGGCTGGGCCAGATCCGCGTGGCCGGCAACGAGTATTTCAGCTCGAACAATGTCCGGCGCGCGCTGCCGAGCCTGACGACCAACATTTTGCTCAACACCAAATGGTTTCAGCCGGAGCTCGACCAGGCCAACCAAAACCGCGACCGCCAGATTTATCCTGTCATCGAGCCGGGACTGGAGCCCGGCACCAGCGACCTCACGCTCAAGGTCAAGGATCGGTTCCCGCTGCACGGCCGGTTTGAGATCAACGACAAGTCCGCGCCGGGCACGCCGTTGCTCCGTTCCGACACCGCCGTCCAATACGGCAATCTCTGGCAGCTCGAACACCAGATCGGCTTCGACTACAATTTTTCGCCGCAGGAATACAAGTCCTCCGCCGAGGCGAACGGGTTTCCGCCAGACCTGCCGCAGGTGGCCAGCCTCAGCGGGTTCTACCGGATTCCGTTTGGCGCCGTCAGCGGGCTGCGCGAGGATTACGACCAGAAGCCGGCCACGTTTGGCTACGACGAAATCAGCCACAAGTTCAACCTGCCGCCGCCGTCCGGCCATCCGGACCTGACGATTTACGGCTCGCATTCCTCCTCGGACACGAGCCTGCAATATGGCCCGGTGAAAACCATCACCAACACGCCGATCGCCGACATCAGCCAGCAGGACGTCACGCATTCGCCGACCGTCAACGACAACATCGGCACCAAGCTCACCATCCCGCTGCCGCAGTTTGGTGGCATCACCTCGGCGTTGAGCCTCGGCGTGGACTGGAAGCACTACAGCGCGAACACCTATTACACCAACCTGACCTATTTCAAGCTTTACGCGCTGGACAACTACGGCAACCGCGTGCTGGTGACCAACGAGACCGTCCCGCTCGCCGCCAACAGCGGCCACACGCTGAATTATTTTCCGCTGTCCTACGGCTGGGCCGCCCTGCGCCCGGACAAGACCGGCACTTTCCAGTTCACCTTCAGCCAGGCCGTGTTCCTTTCGGCGTTCGAGTCTGACCGGACGAATTTCCAGCAGGTCGCCGGCAACCAGCATTCCGGCGGGAATTTTAGCACCATCAACTCCGGCCTCATCCGCCAGCAGAACCTGCCCGGCAACTGGTCCATCGTCGCCAACGCCAACGGCCAGTGGGCCAGCCAGCCGCTCATCAGCAACGAGCAGTTCGGCCTCGGCGGCACCGCCGGCGTGCGCGGCTACCAGGAGGGCGAAGTTTATGGCGACACCGGGTGGCGCGGATTGCTCGACCTGCGCGCGCCGCCCGTGAACGTCGGCTATTTTCCGACCGCCACCGGCGAGGTGTCGGCCATGCTCCGTTGCTCCTGCTTCATGGATTACGGGCAGGTCTATTTCATTGACCGCCCCGGCCAGACCGCCGTCAGCGAGTGGGGCACCGGCCTCGGATTTTTCCTGACGGCGGGCGAACATTTCGACGCGCGGCTCACCATTGCGTGGGCGCTGATCGGCGCGGCGCCGGTGGCCAGCACGGCGACCACCTATGTCGCCGTGAAAACCCCGGCGGACAGTTGCCAGGCCTATTTCTCCGTCGGCTACCAATTCTAAAAAACCATGAAACCATTCACTAAATTCCGCCAATCCGTATGGTTCGCCGTGCTGGTGTTTCTCACCGGGCGCGCCGCCCAGGTTTTCGCCAACCCGGCCGGCCTCACCGTCCGTTCGGGCCAGGCCGCCGCGCAGCAGCTCGGTGCCCAGCTCAATGTCACCGTCAGCCAGTTGGCGATCTTGAACTGGCAGACCTTCAACATCGCCGCCGGCGAAACGACCACATTTTTGCAGCCGTCGGCCGGCTCCATCGTCTTCAATATCATCGGCAACGGCACGGCCAGCCCGTCGCAGATTTTCGGCAACCTCAACGCGAACGGCACGGTGATCCTGGCGAACGCCAACGGGTTTTATTTCGGGCCAAACTCGATGATCAAGGTTGGCGGCAGTTTCATCGCCACCACCGCGCCGCTCTCGCCGGATTTTGGTTCGGGCGCATCGTGGCAGTTCACGGGCATGCCGCCGCTGGCGAGCATCGTAAATTACGGAAAAATTGAGGTCGGCCAGGGACGGTCGCTGTTTCTCATCGCGGAAAATATCGAGAACCACGGCAGCCTCACCGCGCCCGCCGGCAACATTGATCTGGCCGCCGGCCAAAGTGTCTTGGTCAGCGAAAGCCCCGACGGCCGCGGCCTGAGCGCCGCCGTCACCCTGCCGCAAGGTTCCGTGGATAATTTTGGCCGCGTCACCGCCGATGCCGGGACGATCGCGCTCGAAGCCCAGGTCGTGAACCAGGACGGAATTTTGCAGGCGAACTCGGTGCAAAACCAGAACGGCGTTATCGAACTCATTGCGTCTGATTCCGTCAACCTCGGCGCGAACTCGCAGATTCTCGCGCAAGGCGACAATTCCGCCGGCGGCAGCGCGGGCGGCAGTGTCACAATCAAGGCGGCAAACACTTTCAACGACACCGCCGGCAGTTCGATTGTCACCGCCGGCGGCGCGAACGGCGGCCACGGCGGCAATGTGGAGATTAGCGCGCCGACCATACAGTCGCTGGATTCCGCGATGAACGCGACCGCGCAAAATGGATTTGCTGGCGGCGAATTTTTGCTCGACCCGGTGAACATTATTTTAGGCACGTCCACGGCGGGCGGCGCGATCAATGTGCAGACGGCGTTCGCCGGTTTCTCGGCCATCCTTTTGCAGGCCACCGGCAACATCACCATCAACGCCAGCACGACTTGGAACTTGAGCACGAGCACCGGCCAGACGACGGGGCAGCTGACCCTGGAGGCCGGCGGCGACATTGTCTTCGGCGGCAAATCTTCGATTGTGGACGCCAACAACTGGTCGGTGACCCTGGAGGCCGGATACAGCGGCGGCGCGGTCCAGTCCGGCACGGGCAACATTTATCTGGACGGCGGCAGCGGCCTGACCACCGCCGGCTCCATCCAACTTTCCGCCGGCTCGATCAGCCTGATTGCGGGCGAGAGCATTTTGCTCGCCTCGCAAAACAACCACGCCCTGAACATTGTTTCCGGCTCGGTCTACACGACGGGCGGCGGCAGCATTTTCGCGGATGCGCTGGCCGGCAACATTGATGCGGGCACGTCGAACGGCGGCCCCAGCGGCACCAGCCAGACGAGCGATTATTATTTCAACAGCACCGGCGCGCATCCCAACACGGTGCTCGGCGGCATTTCCACCGGGGCGGGCGGCAATGTCACGTTGATCGCCGGCAACAACATTGACAGCACGCCCATCGTGCCGAAAGGGCTGTGGCCCGGCGCGTCCGGCGCCTACGGTTCGGGCGACGTGACCGTCATTGCGGGCAACCAGATCAACGGAAATTATCTGGTGGCCAACGGCACGGGCATCCTGCTGGCGGGCGTGCAGGTGTCCGGCGCGCAGGCGGGCGCGCTGCAGAATCCCGGCGCCAATCCGGCCGCCTACGCCGCCACGCTGAACGCCCTGGAGACGGCGGTGACGCAGACCCAGAATCCCAACGGCAACATCGGCGGCACGGAATATGCGGGCGGCAAAAACCTGGCGGTGACGTTGAGCCTGATCAATGGTTCGTGGAACGCCTGGGCGGCCAACAACATTTTGCTCAAGGAGGTCAACAACCCCAATGGCACGTTCAGTTCATCCCTCGGTTATTTGTATAATTATGCGCCGGATGCGGCGGCAAATTTTTGGGCGGGCAACGGCATCGAGCTGGCGGGCGGGACGGTCGGCGGATCGCTGGCGCGGGTGCCGAGCGGAAACCAAAACATCATTTATGCGCCCGACTTGAGCCTCAATGCCGGCGCGGGCGGCATCCAGATTGACAATTCCATCATCCTGGCCCCGTCGAGCGAGGGCTCGCTCCAAATCATCACGCGCAACGGCGGCAACCTGACCGGTTCGCCGGCCTCGGCGCTGGCGGGCATCACGATGTCGGACAGCGGCTCGACCGACTACAGAACCTTCGCCTCCGGCCACGCCGCCACGCCGCTGCATTTGGCCGACCCGAACCCGGTGACGCTGGATATTTCGGGAAACATTGACAGCTTCAGCCTCACAGTGCCGACGTTCGCCGAAATCAATGTGGTGGGCGACACCTATAATTTCTGCTTCCTCGGACAAAACCTCCGCGCCGGCGATGTGACCAGCATTGATGTCGGCCAGGCCGCCAAGGTCAACATGGAAAACAGCGGGCTGCTGAATCCGGCCACGGATTCAGGCCTGCGCGTGGGCGGGGCCATCACTTTTCGCGGCAATCAGACCACCGAGTCCCTGGCCGTGGCCGATGCCGGCGGCAATCCCGACCCGATTTCGGCCAGCCTGTTTGCCTCGGTCCTCGCCGGCGACCCGGCGCTGGCGGGAAAACTTTTTTACGACGCCACCACGGGCGTCCTGACTTACATCGGCGTGCTGTCGGACGACACCGCGCTTCTCAATCCCGTTGATGCGAATGGCAAGCCCGTCGCCTTCGACGCCTATCAACTGGCCGCGTGGCAGGCGGCCGTGGGAAAATTGTTTGCCGATAGCGCGAGCGCGACGCTCAACGGCAACGGCCTCGTGCTTTCCGGGCCGGGACAGTTCAACTTCAACGCCCGGACAATTGACCTCGGCATTTCCGGCGGCATTGTCGCCGGCCCGCCGATCAATGTTGCCACCAGCGAACCGCTCGCCGATCCGCTGCCGGCGGCCTTGCTTGACCCGGCGCAGAGCGGAGATCCCGAACTGGCGGGCAAGCTGCATTATGATTCCGCGACCGGCCGGCTCATTTTCGACGGTGTGATGAGCCCGGCGGAATATGCCTTTCTGCTGAAGCCAACGGAAATTGTGACCGGCTCGAACGGAAAGCCTGTCACTCAATCATTGACCTTGGATGCGGCGCAGGTGGCCGTCATCAACCAGCTTTATGCCGACAATAAAAATGATGTTCTCGGCGCGACCATCAACATTACCACCGCCGGTGACCTGGAAATGACTTCCACCAAGATTGCGAACGAAGGCTGGCTCGGCGGCATCAACCTGAATGTCGGTGGCACACTCGACGTCGGCGGCGAGCTGACCGTGCTGGGCGACCCGAGCTCGGCCAAGGGAATTTTCACCACCAGCGGCGGCAACATCTCGGTCGCCGTCAATGGCGACGTGAACGTGGACAGCTCGCGCATCGCCGCCTACAACGGCGGGAATGTCAGCGTGCTTTCGCAGACCGGCGATGTCAATGCCGGCACGGGCGGGGCCGGCTTCGTCAGCGTGGCGGCCGTGCAACTGGATCCGTCCACCGGCCAGCTTGTCAACCTTCCGCTCGAAAGCATTCCCGGCAGCGGCATTTTGGCGACGACGCTGCCTGGTTCTGACGCCTCGCTCGGCAACATCACCATCAACGCCCCGCAAGGCAGCGTGAACGCCAGCCTCGGCGGCGTGCTGCAAATCGCCTTCAACGGCCTGGGCAGCAAGACGGCCTTCATTGACATCAATGCCGGCAAGGACATCAACGCCGCCGGCTCCGGCATCATCGGCAGCAACATCAAGCTGCAGGCCGGCGGCAACATCAACGGCGTCATCATCGGCAGCCAGGGCATCAACATCAACGCCGGGCAAAACGTCAATGTCACCGCCGTCAGCGGCGGCAACGTGGACATCAACGCCTCCGGCACCGTGGCCGGCACCATCGTCGGCGGCGGCGACGTGAGCGTCAGCGGCGACTCCATCACCGCGGCGGTGATGGGCGGCTCCGTTTCCACCAGCGGCGACACCGCCGGCGCGAGCCTCGGCGTGCCGCAGGCAAACACTTCCAAGGATGTTGCCGAAACCACCGACGCCAATGCCGCCACGCAAAGCTCATCGGGTTCCGACGACGATGAACTGAACAAAAAGAAAAAAGGCATTTCACTGGCGCAGAAGGTGGGCCGGGTGACGGTGATTTTGCCGCCGAAGAAACTTTCCGAAAACGCCACGGGCAACAACCCGCTGTGAAATTAAAAACTGAAAACTAAAAATTAAAAACCTATGATCCAACCCATCCTGGCCAACGCGGCCGTGTATGCCATCGAGAACGCGACGACCGAGGGCAAGATAACCGTCATCGTCCTGCTGCTGCTCTCGCTGTTCAGCTGGACGGTCATCATCACCAAGTTCCGGCAGCTGACCATCGCGCGCGGGGCGACGAAAAAATTCATGGCCGCCTACGCCAGCACGCGCGACCCGCTGGACATCAAGAAGCGCGGCGAGGAGTTTGACGGCGCGCCGGCCTACGCGCTTTACGAGCGCGGCGCGGAGGAGGTTTTGTATCACCTGAAAAACAATCCGGTGGAAGTGAAAGGCGCGGCGGTGGCGCAAAGTTTGGGCGAGGGCAACACCGATTTTGTGGCGAAGGCCAACACCACCAAGATCAGCGCCGCGTCCTACGAGGCCGTGAAGGTGGTGTTGGAAGAGGCGGCGTCGGCGCAGGCGATGTCGCTGGAAAAAGGCATGATTGTTTTGTCCACCGCCGTCGCGGGCGGGCCGTTCATCGGATTGCTGGGAACGGTCTGGGGCGTGATGTCCACGTTCGCCGGCATCGCCGCGTCGAACTCGGCGAGCCTCACGGCGATGGCGCCCGGCGTGGCCGCCGCCTTGGTGGCGACGGTCACCGGCCTGCTCGTCGCCATTCCGGCGATGTTCGGCTACAACTTCATGGTGACGACCATCCGGCACATCACGCAGGAACTGGACGGATTTGCCACGCGCTACGCCAACCAGATCGAGCACGGCTATGTGGACAACCGCGACATCGAGGACAAGATCGCCGGCGCCTTGAAACGCCATGAGCAAGCCGCCCCAGCGCAGTTCTAGGAATTTTTCCATGAAGAAGTGTTCGCACAGCGCGCACGAGTCGCTGACGGAGCTGAACATCACGCCGATGCTGGATCTGGCGTTTGTGCTGCTGGTGATTTTTATCATCTCGACCATCCCGCCGGTGAAGGACATGGCGCTGAAGCTGCCGGTGGCGTCGAAGCACCAGAAGGATCCGCCGCACAAGGCGCGCTACATCTCGGTGCCGGCGGACGGCAACCTGTTCATTGACCGCGAAGAGGTGAAGGTGCCTGACCTGCTCGGCAAGCTCATCAGCATGAGAACGGACGACCCGGATTTGAACGTGATCGTGCGCGGCGACGGCAAGACGAAGTATCGGCAGATCCGGACAGTGCTGGACATCTGCCAGCAGGCGAACATCGTGAAGGTGGATTTGGCGACGGAGATAAATAAATAATTTTGAATTTTAAGTTTTTAATTTTGAATTAACCGCGCCGCCATTTTCCAACTCAAAACTAAAAATTAAGCACTAAAAACTTTTGTAAATGATCCCGCAATCCCAGCCGAAGCCGAAAAAGAACTCGTCGAAGGTGAACCTGGTCATCTCGGCGGTGTTCCACGGCATTTTGGTGGCCGTGCTGTTTTACTTCGCGGCGCGGGAGGGTTTGCTGGGCAAGAGAATCAAGGACAAGATTACGGTGACGTTTGAGAAACACAAGCCGCCGGAGCCGGAAAAGCCCAAGCCCGAGCCGCCGAAGGTGGAGCCGCCCAAAGCGGAGCCGCCGAAGATTGAAACACCGAAAGTGGAAACGGTGAAGGCGCCGCCCACCGTGGCGCCGCCGGTGGTCGCGCCGCCGGCGAACGATGTGCCCTCGTTTGAATTTGAGGGCGGCAAGGCGGTGAACTCGGAGTCGGATCCGGTGCAGCTCTACAAGGGATATATTGAATACATGCTGCGCTCGAAATGGAACCGGCCGGAAAATATGCCGGATGATAACTACGTCGCGGAGGTCGCGGTCAACGTGGACCGGGACGGGAACATCAGCCATCCGCAATGGCTCAAAGGCAGCGGCGACGAGAAGTGGGATGCGAGCGTAAAAGAAGTTTTCAAGGCGGTGGCGAACATTGACCGCCGGCCGCCGACGAATTTTCCGCCGAACGTGACCATCCGTTTTGACGTGCAGGAAGAGACCGAACCGGTGCTGACACCATGAGCCTGAAAAAGACATCGAAACGCGGGCACAGCACGATGAACGAGCTGAACATCACGCCGCTGCTCGACCTCGTGTTCGTGCTGCTGGTGATTTTTATTATCACCACGCCGCAACTGGTGAACAATTTGGAGATTAATTTGCCGTCGGGCAAGAAACCGCCGGCCGACACCAAGCCGAAACCGCCGAGCCGCATCAACGTCAGCGCCGCCGGCCAAATCACGCTCGACGATCAGCCTGTTACCGTGCCGCAGTTGAAGGACAAGCTGGCGCGGCTCAAATCGGACAATCCCGACTTCGGCGTGGTGGTCAAGGGCGCGGACGAAACGGACTACCAAATCATGGTCAATGTCATGGACACCCTCCGCCAGCTCGACATCACCAAAATGGGGCTGGCAACGGAGTAGGACTTGGGTCAGGTTAAAATGCTCCCCGCGATTTAAGGCTCCGCTATTATTATCTCGCTTCGCATCAGTCGTCGTCAACCGCCGCCTTCACCGCCCATTCGGGATACGGTTTCACGCCCATCGTCGCGCGCCAGAGAATGCGGTTCAGCACGTCCTCGTTGCATTGGTCAGGCTTGTCCAACGGCAGCCTGGCGGAAGCCAGCGCGTCTTTCCGCGCCGGCGAGCCGAACAAATTTTTCAGCGGCGAATTCATCTCGTCCAGCGGCACGTTGTTCGTCACCGCATCAAACGCCGTGAAGTCCGGCGTGTTGGTGAAGCAGTCGAACATCGGCGTGGCCGTCGCGTCCATCTGGTTCATCGGCGGCAGGCCGAGCATCAGCTCCATTGTGCGCAGCAGGCTGGTCTGGTTGTATTGCGTGTGGACGACCGCGCCGCGCCGGGTGTAGGCGCTGGCGACATAGGCGGTCGTGCGGTAGCCGCTGACGTGATCCCAGCCGTTCTGCGGGTCGTCCTCGATGGCGAAGATGCAGGTGTCCTGCCAAAATTTGCTGTGGCTCACGGCCTCGATGACCTGGCCGACGGCCAGATCGTTGTCCGCCACCTGCGCGGCGGGCGTGGGCGAACCAAGCTTCGTCGCGCTGGTGTGGTCGTTGGGCAGCCAGAGGATGACGAGATCCGGCAGGCTGTCCGCCGCCGCAAACTGTTTCAGCGACTTGTTGAACTGCGCCGCGCGCCACACGTCCGGCACGTCCAGGTCCCAGCCGATGGTGTTCGTCATGATGCACGGCCGCAGCGCCTCGATGTCCGGCTCGCAGGAATAACTGATCGCGTTCGAGCCGTTCAGAAAATCGTGGTAGGTGTCGAGGAAATGGATCTTGTCTTTGCGCGCGGAATCTTTCCAATGTTTCCCGGCGCTGGTGAACTCGCCGAAATCGCCGACCGTTTTGCCGTGCGCCAGCGCGTCGTTCCAGATGAAGCCCGCCGGCGAATACGCCAGGGCATCCGCGCCTTCCTTGGCAAAACCGCCCGCCGGATAGCTGCGCGGCCAGCCGGCGAACTCGCGCTCCACATAGTCCGTCGCGAAGGCGCTGTCCGACCACTGGTGGCCGTCCGCGCTCAAGATGCCGCAGCAATAGGTGTTGTCCAGCAGCACAAAATCGCGGACGAGCTTATGTTCATTGGGCGTGACGCGATTTCCAAAAGCGCACAAGTCCGCGTCGCCATCGCCTGCGCCCACGTCGCCGAGCACCTGGTCGTAGGTGCGGTTTTCCTTGATGATGTAAATGACGTGGTGAAACACGCCCGGCTCGCCGACGCGCTCCGGCACCGGCTGCGGCAGCCGGTTTTCGCGCGCGGGCAGTTTCGCCTGCGCCAAAAGCGGGTAACGCAAATCATCCAAGGCGGTCTGGGTGAATGCCGCCAGTTGTTTTTCCGACGGGACGGAAACCAGCGAAAGCGAGCCGCCGTATTGTTTGGTGTTGAATCCGAATCCACCGCCCAGTTTCGCCTTCTGCATTTTGGCCGGAAGGCTTTTGAGGTTGGCGACATAAATCTGCCGGCGCCTCGCGTCAAATGCGATTGCGCCGGGAAACCAGCCGGCGGGAATCAGGCCGAGCAGCTTTGACTCGCCCGGCTTGAACTGGAAAACCGCGACGGCGTTCTGCGTGCCGTTGCAGACAAAAAGTTTTTCACCCGACTTGTCGAACGCCAGCGCGTCCGGCTGCGCGCCGAACAGATCCGCCGCGTTCTGCCGCGCGCAGATCGTCTCGACAACCTTGTCCGTGCGCGTGTCAACGACGCTCACCGTGTCGCTGCCCGCGTTCGCGACGGCGAGAAATTTCCCGTCCGGCGCCAGCGCCAGCGCGCAGGCGTGCAGGCCGGTCAAAATTTCAGCCTGGTTCGTGCCGGCCAGATCGATCACCGAGACCGAGCCTTCGCTCGCGATGCTGCGCGCGTCCACGCGGACTTGGGTGCCCTGTCCTGCCGGGCCGGCCAGGCTGTCGGCGTCCGGGCGGCGGCCGCCCCAGTTGCTGACGTAAATTTTATTTTTGCAAAGCGCCACGTCGAACGGCGCGACGCCGACAGCCCACGTCCGCAAAATTTTTCCGGTGGCCGCGTCCAGTTCCGCCAGCCGGTTTGAAAGGTTGAGCGCGACGTAGATTTTTTTGCTGTCGCGCGCCACGGCGATGCCGGTCGGAATTTCTTCTTTCCGCAGCGGCGCGCCGGATGCCGGCAGCCCGATTGAGGCGAGCGGCGAAACTTTTTGATTCGCGCCGACGGCAAAAACTTTTAGGTCGCCGTTCACATTCGAGAGATAAATGCGCGAGCCGTCCGGCGAAAACGCAAGGCCGGTGAAGCTCAACTGCGGTTTCTCGTTCGGATTTATTATTCCCTCGGCGACGGATTTTTCATCGGGTGCGTTGTCCGCCGGAAATGGGACGCGCTGCAAAATTTCCCCCGTCGCCGGGTCAACGACGACCAGCTCCTGCGTCTGGCCGGCGGTCACGAGAATTTTCCCGTCGGGACTCAAGGCCAGCGCGTTTGGCCGGATGCGCGGCAGTTCGACGAGGGTTCCGGCGG
>Ga0316229_1003501_pt1 | contig 12276 bp, 10 predicted proteins | sample TBH18023metaG_FD_206011 | JGI IMG/M metagenome (GOLD analysis project Ga0316229, IMG submission 206011) | Freshwater microbial communities from Trout Bog Lake, Wisconsin, USA - TBH18023 | ecosystem: Environmental > Aquatic > Freshwater > Lake > Hypolimnion/Profundal zone | place: USA: Wisconsin...
GCCGAAGACCATCCCGTGTGATGATTATGCGCCGATGGGTTGTAATTCTCTGCAATAAAAAGAGAGCTGCTCCATCCCTTCCGCGCTTGACGCGAAAAGGATGGAGCAGCAAGCACTCTGGACGTACTGAATCAAAATGCTGGAGCCCCGCCGTGCTACTTGAGCGGCTTCGGCTCTTCTTCCTGCTTCACCACCGGTCCCTCGCCGGGGAAGGGCCAGTTCCGCTCGATAATGGCTTCTTTCTCCCGCTGCGCCTTGGGAACGAGATTGACCTTCAGGTTCTCAAAGAAGTGGACGCCGGACTTGCCCGCGGTGGCAATGTCGAGGTCTCCGTCACCATCCAGATCCATGGTAATAAACTGCGTTCCCGCGCCTGCCGTTCCGTTCACGCTGATGGGATAGCGCGTAAACTCGCCCGTCGTGCGGTTGATCTTGTAGTAGTAGATCACCGGCGGATCGTAGGAACCCGGGTCGTTGCCGTCATGGCCGCGATAGCGCTTGCCCACGAGCAGTTCCATCTCTCCATCGCCGTCCAGGTCCGCCATCTTGAGCGCATGAGATTGCGAGAATGATTCGTCAATGGTGTGCCGCACCCACTGGCGCTCGCCCTTCGTATCCACCTTCTGCTCGAGCCAATAAAGCCCGTAGCTGTGGCCCTGTCCGTAGATCACGTCCATCTTGCCGTTGTTCAAGACGTCATAGCCGATAATCGGGAAGCCGGTGTCGCCCAGGTGCCAGTCCGGGTGCCACTCCCACTGGTCCTTGTTGGCATCAATCTGGTGAAACCATCCGGTGGTGGTGAGAATGTCTGCCTTGCCGTCGCCGTCAATATCAGCCACGCCAATTCCATGGCCATCATCGGCGCGGGCGCCTACGTGGTGGACCACGGGTTCGGGGCCGGAGAAGTCGATCCAGAGCACGCCGGAGTGGTTGTAGTGCGAGAAGATGAGGTCGGCCTGGCCGTCGCCGTTGATGTCGGCCATCCAGCCGCCTTCAGTGTCGTAACTATTCGTGATGAAGTGACGCTTCCACTCCGCGCCCAGCTTTTTGGGATTCTCGAACCAGAACACGCCATTGGTCTGCCATCCGGCGGTCACAATGTCGGGTGCTCCGTCGTGGTTTACGTCGATGGCCCACTCGCCGCAGTCGGCCACAAACTCATTTACGATTCCAATCTCGCGATACTGGTGGCGCGTCCACTCGCCGCCCTGCGGCCCGGGGTTCTGGTACCAGTAGGCTCCGCTGACTAGATCGGGCAGCCCATCGCCGTTCATGTCCAGTGCGGTAATGCCTTCGGCGTGATCGGAGCCAAGGCGATGAATGAAATAGGTAGCCTGCTCCACTCCACCTGGTCCGGGGCCACGCTTCTGAACGCGCTCTGCGCTGCCAGCCGTTTGAGCCAAGGACGGTACTGCCAAGGCAAGCAATACGACTGCCGCCGAAAGGTTCATCCTCATTGCAAATTTCTCCACTTTCTTGAAGCTGTTTTCTGCTCCACGCCATTCTCGCCCCCGGCGCGGGCGGCTGCAAGTGATTATGAGGCGGGGCGGGCAGCTTTCTCCACCATGCGGGTAATCAGGCTGACCGGCAAAAAGCGGACCATGAAGGCTGTAAACCGCCCGTTGAAGTTGGGAATAATTGTGCGCTGCCCGCGCGCCAGTGCGGCAATGGCCAGCCGCGCCACCTCAGGAGCGCCCTGCATGCCGCGCGCCTTGAAGAAGCTGGCGTGGGCAATATCAAAAAACTCGCTCTCAGTGGGGCCGGGGCAAAGCGCCGTCACCTTGATGCCGTAGCGGGCCACCTCGCCGGCCAGCCCCAGCGCGAAGAAGCGGTCAAAAGCCTTGGTAGCCGCATAGGTGGCCAGGTAAGGCAGCGGCTGGAAGCTGGCGGTGGAGGCCAGAACCAGCACCCATCCCAAACGCCGCTCTACCATGCGGGGCACAAACAGCCGCGAGATGCGCACCACTGCCTCGCAGTTGACGCGTACCTGGCTCAGCTCCTGCTCCACGTCGCTAGTGTTGAAGGCGCCATACTGCCCCAGACCGGCGTTGTTCACCAGGATGTCCACGTGGATTCCCGCGCCCTCCGTGGCATCGTAAATCTGCTGCGGTCCCTTGGGATCATTGAGGTCGGCCACCACGATGCGGGTCTCGGTTCCCCTGGCCGCAAGCTCGGCGGCAAAGGCTTCAAGGCGGTCGCGACGGCGGGCGGTCAAGATGAGTTTTGCGCCGTGGGAGGCGAGTTCGCGCGCCAACGCAACGCCAATGCCGGCGCTGGCTCCCGTAACCAGAGCCCATTTACCGTGGAAGTCTTTTGTGTTTGCCATAGGGAAATCATCATAGCGGAAGGAGGGAACAGGCGGCTTACTTCTCAGGCTTTCTGGAATCAGTCAGGCTCAGTTCGAAGCTCGCCACTTCATCTGTCTCGCTGTAGCGAATCTTCTCCGTTCCGGCGGCCGCCATGCCGAGGTCTTCAGGATGCAGCGCGGACGGCGAGGGAAGTTTCAGCGCCATCAGATTGTCTGGGCGCAGGACGGGCCTGTCCCTGGGAATCATCTGGTATCGGCTGCCCACCAGGTAATCCACAAACAGCCCTCCGGCAAGGTATGGATTGAGCAGCACGATGGGGACGGCAAAGCCGGTAGTGGTGAGAGACTCGACCAGCGTCTTGGCAGACTGGCTCTGACGGCGATAGCCGGGAATCTGCGAAATTTCAAATACCTTGAGCTGCATCTCAGGATGCTTGCGGGCAAACCGAACCAGGTGGTGCGTGATCTGCTTGGGGCTGGAGATGCCGCCGTCAGGGAGAATGCTGCGGTGGAAGGAGCCGGGATAGTACGTGTTCAGAATCGCACGCGTGAAATCGGCGCAGTTGTTAAAAGCGTATTGGAAGTGGGAGCGGTTCTGTGCGGTGTTCATGCGCTCGATGAGGGCATCGTCCTGTTGGGGGGTGGTTTCAAAGCGGAAGGCATACATCCGGCGCTCATAGGACTGGCCTACCAGCAGGCCCCATCCGCCCTTGATTATGTTGCCCTCGATGAGCTTTTCTCCCAGGCTGAGCAGATGCGCCTCGTGGTAATGGCGGCGCATCTTGTGTACAAAGTCCCGATCCACACGCGCGGGAACTTCAGCGGGATTCTCAACCGAATAAAGGTAGGGAACAAGAGGGACAGCCACCCAGTCGTAACCGGAGATATTTGGCTCCCGGGTGATGACGGCTCCAAATTCGCCGGGCTGGCAGCGACGCAGTTTTAAAGGAGTCTCAGCGCAGACGCGGGCAAAGTAGATGGCGATGTGGCCGTTGGGAGACATATTGCCGAAGAAGCCGTACGGCTCCTCCATGAGTATGGCTACCTGTGCGTGGCTAAGCGCGGAGCAGAAGGCCAGAAGCGCGAGCACAGCAGACGCGAATGCTGCTTTGCGCAGTACGCGATTCGCGAGCATCGCTCACCCCCTGGCTGGCTTCAGCGCTTCTTGCGGGGCCCTACATCCTGAATCTACCTTTCAAGCGAGATTCGACAAAAGTCTAGCACTCTCAGGGAAAGTGTCAAGGTGACTCCGGTGCGGGGACTATTGTTCTGCAGCCTCCGCTTCCATAGATGTGAGGAGGGCGCGCATCTGTTCGAAATCCGCGCGCCCGTGGAGCGGCTCCAGGCGCGGGTCAGCCAGCATCTGGAAGAACCACGGACAGCGGACTTCCAGGGCAGTGCGCAGAGTTGAGATTGCGGCATCCATGTCGCCCAGGGCGACCCAGACTGCAGGCGTGAACGAACTCAGCACAAAGCGTTCCCGGCTGAGCCATTGCAGCCGCTCCAGGATGGTGCGAGCCTCGTCTTTGCGGCCAGCGCAGGCCAGCGCATAGGCGTGCACGGCGGTGGCCAGGTCAAAGTAGGGCAGGCGCTGGGCCAGGCCCTGGGCAAGCTCGGTTGCCTGTGCGCCTTCTTCGTTGAAGGCAAGAATCATGGAGCCGTAGAGATTGGTACCCTCATGCTCCGGGAACTGAAAGATATTCTGGCGCACCTGCTCGACGCTCTTTTCAGCCAGTCCGGCCATGTGGAGAGCCCAGGCAAGGCGCGAGTGTAGCCAGGGCGCATAGGGGTCAAGGCGAATGGCTGCGTTGAGCAGCTCAATTGCCTCGCCAAAACGATGGCGGCTCAAGGCGAACATGGCGCGCACACGCGTCGTCCATGGATCGTGGGGGAGATGGGCCGAGAGCGAGAAGAGGCGCACCGCCTCAGCAAGGTTGTGGTCCACATGGAAGCTGACCCAGCCGAGCGCGGGCAGCATGGCCTCGGCACGCACGGCAAGGTCGGGAATCGACTCTGTCGTGCGGCGCACGATATCGGCGGCAACCAGCGGAGACATGAATCCATAAAAGACCTGGGTGACACAAAGGTTCACGAGGTCCACCCGCGCGCCAACAAGGGAGGGGTCCAGCTCCGTGGCGCGCAGAAGGTGCTGCAGGCCATCTTGCATGCGGTGGCGCTGCAACGTCTGCCATTCGTGGTGGGCCCGCTGGAACATCTCGTAGGCCTCGCGCCGTTGCAGCGCTTCCCCCTGCTCGGATGCGGGTTCGGCCGCGGCGGAGATGGACAGGCCTCCACTGCCCATGCGAAAAGACAGGCGGTTGACGAGTTCTGTCTCAAGCCCTGCCACCAGGCTATGCTCAACGAGCATATCTTCCACCCATAACTGGGAGCCAGTGGAGACGCGAATCATCTCCGTCCTGAGGCGGTAGCGCGCGGGCAAGGTGCGCAGTGTTCCTGCCAGCACAAGGTCGGCCTTGAGGGCCTCTCCAATTTGCTGCGCTGTGAGTCCGCGTCGAGCGAGCGTAAAGACCGAGTCCTGCGCCAGCACGGTGACGATTGCCGGATGCGCGCTGCTGAGCAACGCCATGGTCTCTTCAGCGAGAACCGAGCCGAGATGATCGGGCACGCCGTACTCGGTCACAAAGGGAAGGATTGCCAACCTGGGCAGGGTCGCCGCTCCACTGCCGCCGCGCGCGCGCACCTCCGCAGAGAACCGATAGCCGCGCTTGTAAATCGTTTGGATGCAATCATCCGGCTCCAGCCGAGCGCGCAGTGAAGACAGGCATTTGGGTATGCTGTCTACGGTTACATGCACGTCGCCCCACAGGGCTTGACGTAGCTGCTGTGGCGTAACTATCTGGCCGGCATGGGCCAGCAGCAGTCGCAGGGCCGCCAACTCCTTGGGGGGCAGATGAACCGGCGTCGCGCCCCGGAAAAGCGTGCCGTCCGCTTCGAGCCGGAAGCTCGCGAAGGAGATTTCCGGCTTTTCAGCGACCGATAAAGAAAATGAAAGCGGATGACTTAGATCCAACGCAGTCCCCCAAAGTTCTAGCAGCCTGCTCGCCGAATTCTGGCCAGACGCATGCAACCACTGCAGCCGCTGAAAGCGGTGGCGGAACCTGCACATTGCACAGCACCGGGAAAAATTGCAGCAGGTTCTGCTATTTCTTCCTGTTTTTTTGAACAGGCACAGCTATTCTGCGTCTCACTGGGCACAGATTTTTCAGTAAGTTGATTATCCACTTTTGAGGGATTTCTGGAAGCCGCGAAGAAACCATTTATCAGGATTTTGGTAATTAAAATTGGTTACTATATGCCTAAATAGTAAATATGCAGGTGTTACCTCATCTAGGACAATCATTGAGGGTTGATGATGTTTAGCCCGCCAACGGCTTGAGCGGAGGCAAGATGCTGGAGCACACCAGAACCAGCGGCAAAACGGGCCGGATTTTTCCCGGCTCCTGGTAACCACCCAGGCCCCAGGAAATCTGCCCTTTCGAAATGGCCCAGGAATAGAAAACTTCAGAAATTCTTCAAAGGCAGGAAGTTCATCGCCTGCCATACTTGCCTTGAATCAGAGTGCGCGCGCTCATAAGGGGTTTGCATTATGTCGAAGACTGTTTCTTACGCTCAGTGGTCTCTGGAACCCTACTGCATTGGTTTGAAGCTGCGCACACTGCGTACGCAGAAGCGGCTCACGCTTTCGCGGCTGGCGGCGGAAACCGGGCTTTCGACGGCGCTGCTGTCAAAGCTTGAGACGGACCGCATGATTCCCACGCTGCCGACGCTGGCTACAATCAGCCGCGTTTACGGGGTTGGGATGAGTTATTTTTTTGCAGAGCCTGCCCAGCACTCGCTCTCAATTACCCGCAAGGCCCACCTGGAGAGCGCCGGGCGAGGGCCGGAGTCCATCAAGGTGACTCCCTTGAACGCGGCCGGGGAAAACCCTCGGCTAGTGGCGCAGATGATTGAGTTCCCCCCCGGCGTGGCGACAAGCACAACGGATTGCTTCCGCGAGGCCAGAGGCATGGTTTATGTGCTGGAAGGCAGTTTGCAGTTGGATGCCGGCGGCATGCAAGAGGTGCTTGAGGCCGGGGATTGCGCCTGCATGGAAAGCGAGATGGCGCTGGCGTGGAGTTCGGCGGACAAGCATCGCTGCCGCGTGCTGGCGGTCTTTCCCGGAGTGACGAACGCCGAGGGCTGAGTGCGGCCACACGACGCCATCCCCTCCGCGTTCTGCGCGGAAAGGATGGGAGAGCAAGACACTCGCTGAAGGCCGGCCTTAGTTGGCCGCGCGCGGGATGATCTGGAACGAGTCAAGAAAACGGGCCGTGTCAGGATAGGGCTTGCCGAGCTGCGCAACCACCAGGGTTTGGTAGAGCGTGGTGCCCACCATGTAGATGCGGGCGGAGAAATGCGCCGCGTCGCTCTCGGCTTCGAACTCTACCCCGTGGTAGATGCCGAGGGTAATCTTCTTTTCGCTCACCAGGTGGGAATTGGAATTTTGCAACGCGCCGTTCTTGGCCCCCTGCAGCATCACATCCGGGTCTTTGCCTGCCGCCTGCGAGCCGTAATCGCAGACTCCGATGAACAGTGCAACCGGATCAACCCGGCCAATGTAGGAGCGCAACTCGAAGGAGCCGGCGTCGGTAGGGATATTCCTTTTTTGCAGGTCGGGCGCGGAAGGGTAGGATGCGCTGAAACCATCCGAGGGATAGCTGTAAGTCTTCCACTCGGAGGTTGGGGCCGCGGGGGTTTGTGCTGTGAGGGCCGCGGCAAAGTACAGCAAAGCTGCGGAAACGATAAAGGCGCACGGCATAATCCTGCGCATACCTCTGGTCATGATCGCTCTCCTGTCACCGCCAAAGCCCTCTGAGTAAGAAGTCCAGGAACGCACTGCGGAAACCCCGGGGGGAGCTTGCTCAAAAACCTTCGGAGGAGCAGATTATAGCAATTTCAGGATTGGTATACCGCGAAGGAAATACGCAAAGTTGCTGCAACCACTAATGAACGACAACCTTGCATGAATTCTGCCAGAGCAGGGTAACCCTGGCAGAATTGCGCGGTCTCCCCTGGCGGGGCGATCTGCTAATGGAAATGAATGGCCTTTTGCCGTCAAACGCTCGCCGTTACTGCGCTACCAGGGTCTCCTTTTCCATGGCGATGGCGCGGGGGAAGAGCAGGTTGTTTTCAAGGTGGACATGGCGGTGCAGGTCGCGCTCGAAGGCATCGATTCCGTCATAGAGTCCAACCAGAGTGGGGCAGGCGCCAGCGGGCGGGGTAAAGTTGCTGGTGGCGGTGCGCATCTCTGCCAGCAGCGCGCCGGCTGCTTCATGCTCGTTCATCATTCCCTGCACAGGGCTCTCGACGCTGGCAAAGCAGGCGTGGGGCGGCGGCGCGTTTGTCAGGCGGCTGCGCTCAAGCCCTTCGATGTAGGGGAAGAGAATCCGCTCTTCCTTGTTGAGATGGAAGGTAAGCTCGTCGGCGAGCTGGTGCAGGTGGCGGCTGATCAGATCAATTTCAGGATGGGTGGGGCCGTGCTTGCCGGCCGCCTTCACTGCCATGGGCAACAGCCGGGGCAGCTCGCTGCGCACGTAGGCGTGGTGGGTTTGGACGATGTGTCCGATTAACTCGGCGAGCGTGGCCTGGGTAAAGTCCTTTGTGGCCGGCTCAAAGCCGGAGACGGCCTCAGAGAGAGCGTCGAGCAGAGTCTCAGTGGCGATGCCTTTGTCTGCGCAGGCCTCGGCCAGGGGACGGTTGCCACCGCAGCAGTAGTCGAGATGGAAGCGTTCAAACACGCGGATGGTGGCAGGCTGTGCGAGCGCGATGGAGCGAAGCGTGGAAGCAGAATTGATCACGATGAAACCTCCTGATGAACCGAAGTTAGGCTGTCTGCCAGGCGAGGACAGCGACTTTGGTCACTCGGAGGGAAGATTTCTTGAAATAGCCGTCTTTTGCCGCTTGGCGGTTGAGTCTGTAGGATTGTTTCGGACTCCTGAAACGGAAAAACATGCGACCAAATCTCAACCTGACGAAGGCAACGCTTACAGGCGCTCTTGGCGGCCTGCTCTTTGGTTTTGACACTGTGGTTATCGCCGGCGCGATTGACGCGCTGGTGCGGCTCTACGGTTTGAGTCCGCAGAACAAGGGCCTGACAGTTGCCATTGGGCTGGTGGGCACGGTCATTGGCGCACTGGGCGCAGGCGCCGTGGGGCAGCGGTTGGGCGGGCGCGAGACGTTGCGCATTACCGCCGTGCTCTATGTGGTTTCCGCCGTCGGTTGCGGACTGGCTTGGGGCTGGTCCTCGTTCATGATCTTCCGCTTTATCGGCGGGCTGGGCATCGGCGCTTCGTCCGTGCTGGGGCCGGTCTATATTGCAGAGCTGGCTCCGGCCAAGTGGCGCGGCCGGCTGGTGGCGGCCTTCCAGCTTAATGTCGTGTTTGGCATCATGGTGGCCTACACCTCCAACTACGTCATCCGCACCATGCACCTGGGCGCAACCGAGTGGCGCTGGCAGGTGGGCATCGCAGGCATTCCCGCGGTCGCTTTTCTGATTCTGCTGTTCAGGATTCCGCGCAGCCCCCGCTTCTCTGCCGCGCACAATCACAACGATGAAGCCCTGGCAGTGCTGAAGATGATGGGCGAAGAGAACCCTGAAGCCGAGCTGGCAGACATCCGCGCCGCCCTGGAGCAGGAGCACGCCGTGGCGCACGAACCGGTGTTCCGCTGGAAGTACCGGTATCCGCTGTTTCTGGCCATCTCCCTGGGCGCATTCAATCAGCTGGCCGGCATCAACGCCATCCTTTATTACCTGAACAACATCTTTGCCGCTGCGGGATTCAGCCAGATATCGAGCGACCAGCAGGCCATCGCCATCGGCGCCACCAACTTTGTGTTCTGCCTGGTGGGCATGTCGCTGATTGACAAGCTGGGCCGCAAGACGCTGCTCCTTATCGGCGCGGCGGGCTGCGCAAGCTGCCTGGCGGGCGTCTCCTGGCTCTTCTATTCGCAGTCGCACCCTGAGGCGCTTATCTGGCTGCTGGTCACCTACATCGCCTTCTTCTCCGCCTCCCAGGGAGCGGTTATCTGGGTCTATCTGGGCGAGGTCTTTCCCACCTCGGTTCGCTCCAAGGGCCAGGGCGTGGGCTCTGCCAGCCACTGGTTCATGAACGCGGCCATTGCGCTGGAGTTTCCCGTGGTGGTGCATTACTTCCACACCGAGACCCCTTTTGCATTCTTCGCCATCATGACCGTGGTGCAGTTCCTGGTGGTGTTGTTTGTCTTCCCTGAAACCAAGGGACAGACCCTGGAAGCCTTGCAGCGGAGACTGGTTCCAGGGGATTGATAGCGGCGATCTGATGCCCCGTCCGGCTTGCACTGTGGTGCCCGGCCGGGGCATGAACCACAAGTGTCTAACCACTCCGGCGGCATAATAGAATTGAATTGAAACTGGCTGTTTTTTAGTGGAGGCGGGGCAAATGCCAAACGGAAAACCGAACATTGTGCAGACCTGGGCTCCGGTTGCCGAGCAGATGAAAGAAGTGGCAAAAACCACCTTCGACATTCTGCGCGGATACCGGTTTGACGATTCATCGCCGCTGGCCGCCGCAAGTTCTCCGCTTGCCACCGCCATGCGCGCAGAGATTATCGCTGTTGGCCGCAAGCTGTGGGACCGCCAGTATGTGGATGCCAACGCCGGGAACATCAGTGTCCGGCTGGGCGAAAAATACCTGCTCTGCACCCCCACCATGGTCAGCAAGCACGACATGGAGCCCGCAGATATCTGCCTCTCTGACCTGGAGGGCAACATCCTGGCGGGCGACCGGCCCCGCACCAGCGAGATCCTGCTCCACATCGAGATTTACAAGGGGAACCCCCATGCGCAGGCTGTGGTCCATTGCCATCCGCCCTGCGCCAGCGCTTTTGCCATGACCAGCTCCGCGCCTCCGGGCGGCCTCATCTCAGAGGTGGAGGCCTCGATTGGGCCGGTAGCCGTGGCCCCGTATGAGACTCCGGGTACGCGCGCCTTTGCCGAGACGGTGAGGCCCTATGTTCGCGACCACAATACCATTTTGCTGTCGAATCACGGCATCGTCTGCTGGGCAGACACGGTGAGTCACGCCGAATGGCTGGTTGAGACTTACGAGACCTATTGCAGAACCTACCTGCTGGCGCAGCAACTGGGCAGGCCGCTCTCCTTTATCCCGGAAAACAAGATCCAGGAGATTCTGGAGATCAAGCGCCGGCTCGGATTGCCGGACGCCCGCCTGGGTGGCTAGAGGTTCTGGACTGAATGGAGAGCGGAGTCGGCAGGGAAGTGAAAGGCTTTTCCGTGCTACACTGTACATGCGCTCAGTGATTTGGCCGTGAGCGGCGTTCTGCCTTTAGAAGGCAGCCTGCCTATTACAGATTTCCCCAAGCCCCTACAGCGTAACCACTTGAGTCTCCTGCCCGGTGACTCTGCCTTGGACTTTTTCATGGTTCGGCAACTCTGAAGCGTTCTAGCCTCCTTGATTTGGATTGGCGCGCACAGAACCGGGAGCAGTTGGGAGCGTGGTGCCGGCCGGCAGTGTGCCGCCTGGCGTACAAGTAGCGTGTGGCAGCTCCGGGCCCCGGCGTTCTCCCCTTGAATGCTCAACGGCCAGTCTTCTGGATCGACTTTCGGTTCTCCCTTACGCATATTGATAAGCAGGCCTGCGCCCTGAAAAGGATGCGCGCGCCTCCAGGTCCGGTTCCGATTGCAGGCCCCAGGAAAAGGGGCTCGCGGAGCCCAACAGGAAAACACTATTTTGATCACCCAGTTCTCTGAATTCAATGTATCCGCGGCCCTTATGGCGCGTCTGAATGCCAACAAGTTTGAAACCCCCACACCCGTGCAGGCTGGCGCCATCCCTCCGGCGCTTGAAGGCCGCGACGTGCTTGCCACCGCCCAGACGGGCACCGGCAAGACCCTCAGCTTTCTCATCCCGATTGTGGAGATGATGCAGAAGTCTGAGGCCAAGGGCGCGGTTGCCCTTATCCTGCTGCCCACGCGCGAGCTGGCCATGCAGGTTGAAGTCGCCTTCCGCACCATCCGTTCCAGCTCCGCGCAGACAGTGGCCCTGGTAGTGGGCGGCATGGCAGAGCGTGTCCAGTTGGACAATATCCGCCGCGGCGCGCGCCTGATCGTCGCCACCCCCGGCCGCCTTGAGGACTTCCTCAAGCGCAAGCTGGTTCGCCTCGAGGGCGTGCAGATCCTGGTGCTGGACGAAGTGGACCGTATGCTCGATATGGGCTTCCAGCCCGCCATCGCCCGCATCGCCGGCACGCTGCCCAGCGCCCGCCAGACCCTTTGCTACTCGGCCACGCTTGAAGGCCCGGTTAAGGATGTGGCCCGCAAGTACCTCAACAACCCCGCGCGCATTGAGATCGGTTCCGTTCTCAAGCCGGCGGAGAACGTCGAGCTTCGCACCTTTGAGGTGGAGTCTGACAAGAAGCAGGACCTGCTCGAGCACCTGCTTGGCGCCGAGACCGGCAGCTTTCTGGTCTTCGTCCGCACGAAGCATGGTGCAGACCGCGTGGCGCGCAGGCTTACCAAGTCCGGCCACTCGGCCACCCAGATTCACGGCGACCGGTCGCAGGCCCAACGCAACGCAGCGCTGCGCAGCTTCTCTGAGGGCCGCCACCGCATCCTGGTAGCTACAGACGTTGCCGCCCGCGGCATCGATGTGGCCAACGTGGCGCATGTCATCAACTTCGACATGCCCAAGGTGGCTGAGGACTTTGTCCACCGGGTAGGCCGCACGGGCCGGGCCTCGGCGCACGGAGTAGCCTCTACCTTCGCCGTTCCCGCAGAGCGCGGCGAGCTGCGCAAGATCGAGCGCACCCTGTCCATCTCAATGAAGCGCTTCAGGGTGAGCACGGTAGCGGAAAACGCGGCGTAAGAGCGGCAAAAGCGGTTTCAACAGAAAAGCGGGTTTCCCCAGTCG
>Ga0316229_1003502_pt1 | contig 12274 bp, 7 predicted proteins | sample TBH18023metaG_FD_206011 | JGI IMG/M metagenome (GOLD analysis project Ga0316229, IMG submission 206011) | Freshwater microbial communities from Trout Bog Lake, Wisconsin, USA - TBH18023 | ecosystem: Environmental > Aquatic > Freshwater > Lake > Hypolimnion/Profundal zone | place: USA: Wisconsin...
GTGAAAGGGATGTGTCCTAACCGCTAGACCATAGGGTCGTCAAAGGTTGTGAAATATAGCAGCCAAACGCCCCATGTCACGCGGAAATTCAAGTTTGCCTCGACAATTTTTTTCGCGTATTCTGCCACCCTTTGCATGAAGATTTTTATTGATGGCAAGTTTTACAGCGAACGCGACGCCAAAGTGTCGGTGTTCGATCATGGCCTGCTGTATGGCGACGGGGTGTTTGAAGGCATCCGCGCCTATAACGGACGGGTGTTCAAGCTTCAGGAGCACCTGGAGCGGCTGTATTTTTCCGCCAAGGCGATTTTGCTGGAGATTCCCCTGACACCAGCAGAAATGCTGCGCGCCATCGTCGAGACTTGCCGCGTCAACAAGGTCCGCGACGGCTATATCCGGCTCGTGGTCACCCGCGGCATTGGTACGCTCGGCCTGAACCCGCGGAGTTGCAAAAAGGCGTCGGTCATCATCATTGCCGGCAAAATCCAACTTTATCCACCGGAGTATTATCAGCGCGGCTTGGACCTCATTACCGTGCCCACCACGCGCAATTTGCATAATTCCGTCAACCCGGCCATCAAGTCGCTGAATTATCTCAACAACATCCTGGCCAAGATCGAGGCGAACAACGCGGGCGTGGAGGAGGCGGTCATGCTCAACGCGGAGGGTTTTGTTGCCGAATGCACCGGCGACAACATTTTCATCATCAAGCACGGGGCCCTGTTGACGCCGCCGCTTTCGGCGGGCGCGCTTTACGGAATCACGCGCCAGACGGTTTTGGAACTGGCCGAGCAGGCCGGCGCCAAAGTCGCCGAGCCGAATTTGACGCGCTACGACCTGTTTTGCGCCGACGAATGTTTCATCACGGGCTCGGCGGCGGAAATTGTGCCGGTCGTCAAGATTGACGGCCGCGTCATTGGCGCGGGCCAGCCGGGGCCCCTGACGAAGAAACTGGTCGCGGAATATCACGCCTTGACACAGGTGTCCGGCGAGCCGATTTATAAGTAACGCTATGCAATGCTGCGTCTGCAAAGAAAAACCGGCAACGGTGCATTTGACCCAGATCGTGGGCGACAAGATGCAGAAACTCGATTTATGTGAGGAGTGCGCCAAAGCCAAGGGCGTCAATGATCCGACGAGCTTCGCCATGGCGGATTTGATGCTCGGTTTGGGCGCGTCGCAGGAATTGGACGCGACGGCGGCGGGCGTCGAACTGAAATGTCCGCGCTGCGGTTTTTCGCAGGCGGATTTCAAGAAGTCCGGGCGGCTTGGATGCCCGGATTGTTACCGGACTTTTTCCGAAGGGCTGGCCGGCCTGCTGAAGACCATGCACAAGGGCACGCGGCACGTCGGCAAAGCGCCGGAGGCGCTGCGCCAGACGCGCGACCACGTGGACCGTTTGAAATCCCTCCAAAAGAAGCTGGCGAAGGCCGTGGAGGAGGAGAATTACGAATCGGCGGCGGCGTTGCGGGACGAAATCAAACTGCTCGGCGGCGCGGCCGCCAAATCGCGATGAAAGACATCCACGCCTTCCTCTGTTCGCCGGCTGAGTCCACCCATCGGCATGGGCCGCACGACCGCATCGTCATGTCGAGCCGGGTGCGGCTGGCGCGCAATCTGCGCGACTATTCGTTTCCGGGCTGGGCCAAAAAGCCGGAGCGCGTGAAGGTGCTGGATCTGGTGCTGCCGGCGGTCTGCTCGCTCCCGGAAATGGCCGACTCCTTTGCCGAGGCGATGGATAATCTGACCGCCCTGGACAAGCAATTGCTGGTGGAGCGCCATCTGATCAGCCGCGAACACGCGGCCAAGAACATTGGCAGCGGCTTGGTGCTGAACCGGGCGGAGACCTTTTCGGTGATGATCAACGAAGAGGATCATCTGCGGATGCAGGCGTTGCGCCCCGGCTTTCAAACCCGCGAAGCGTGGCAGGCCATTGACAAGCTGGATTCCGCCTTGGAGAAGAAATTGAATTTTGCCTTCGACAACGAGCTGGGGTATCTGACTGCCTGTCCCACAAATCTGGGCACGGGCATCCGCGTCAGCGCGATGTTGCATTTGCCCGGGCTGGTGCTGTCCGAGCAAATCAACCCGATCGTGCAGTCCGTCAACAAGCTGGGGCTGGCCGTGCGCGGATTGTACGGCGAGGGCACCGAGGCGCTGGGCAACGTGTTTCAGGTCTCGAACCAGATGACGCTGGGCGAGAGCGAAACCGTCATTGTTGAACGGCTGGAAAAGGTGTTATCGCAAATCATTGAGCACGAGGAGAACGCGCGCCGGACGCTGCTGGAGAAAAAGCCCAAGGTGGTGTTCAATCATATTGGCCGCGCCTATGGCATTCTGGCCAATGCGCATCTGATTTCTTCCAAAGAAACCATGAACCAGCTTTCCTTCCTGCGGTTGGGGGTGGACATGGAACTGTTCCCCGGTACGCCCCGCGCGCTGGTGGATGAACTGTTTTTAATTACCCAGCCGGCCCACCTGCAAAAGCAGGTTTCCGACAAGCTGTCCGCCGAGGAGCGCGACCTGATACGCGCGGATATGGTGCGCGACCGGCTGAAAAATGTGAGTCGGCCGGTGGTCAAGCCGCCGAGTGACGCAGCAAGTTGAACGTGCCCTGTTCTGACGCTGCCATCGCTGGCTGGATCGGTTCCCGCCGTGGGTTTTGATGATAGGCAATCGGCGAACGAGCTGCGGTCTGGCGGCGCCTTGCCAGTTGCCAATGCGCGATGCCGCCGGCTGCCAACCGGCGGTACGGGGCACGTCACGCCGCCGGTTGCTGAAAATTGATCGTTTTATTCCTGTTGGAATTGGACAAAACAGCCGATTTGTAGCAAAGTAGTTCCAGTATGAGCGAAGAAGCCATGAGTAATTTTACGCCGCGCGCGCAGCAAGTGCTCGCGCTGGCCCGGAAGGAAGCCGATCGGCTGAACCACAACTTTCTTGGCACCGAGCACCTGTTGCTCGGCCTGATCAAGCTGGGGCAGGGTGTGGCCGTGAACGTCTTGCAAAAAATGGGCCTGGACCTCGAAACCGTCCGCATGGAGGTTGAGAAGCAGGTGGGCACCGGCCCGGATCAGAAAATGATCGGCAACATCCCCTATACGCCGCGCGTGAAGAAGGTCATCGCGTTGGCGCAAAAGGAGGCGAAAAACCTCAACCACACCTACGTCGGCACGGAACACCTGTTGTTGGGACTGTTGCGGGAGGGCGACGGCGTGGCCGCGAAAGTCCTGCGCGCGCTGGATGTGGATATCGAGCAATGCCGCCAGGAAATCCTGAAGGAGTTGGATCCCAATTTTGCGGCGCCGCCCGGCGAGGAGCCGGCGCCGGGTGAAATTCCCGCAGAGAAGCAGGCCGCGGCCGCGGGGGAAAAGAAGGGCGAAGTCAAAACTCCCGCCTTGAAGGCGTTCGGACGCGATCTCACAGAAATCGCGCGCAAAGGCGACATGGACCCGGTCATCGGCCGGAAAAGTGAAATCGAACGGGTCATCCAGATACTTTGCCGCCGCACCAAGAACAATCCCGTGCTGCTCGGTGAGGCCGGGGTGGGCAAGACCGCCATTGTGGAAGGGTTGGCGCAGGAAATCGCCGGCGGCAACGTGCCCGAGATCCTGTTGAACAAGCGGGTCATCACCCTGGACTTGGCGCTGATGGTCGCCGGCACCAAGTATCGCGGCCAGTTCGAGGAGCGCATCAAGGCCGTCATGGACGAAATTCGGCGTGCCAAGAACGTCATTCTGTTCATTGACGAATTGCACACCATTGTCGGCGCCGGTTCGGCGGAAGGCACGATGGACGCCAGCAACATCATCAAGCCGGCGCTGTCGCGTGGCGAGATGCAGTGCGTCGGGGCCACCACGCTGACGGAGTATCGCAAATACATCGAAAAGGATGCGGCGCTGGAACGACGGTTCCAATCGGTCAAGGTCGAGGCGCCTTCGGTTGATGATGCGATCGAGATTTTGAAGGGCCTCCGCCACAAGTACGAGGAGCATCACAAGGCCGAGTTCACCGATACGGCCGTCGAGGCGGCCGTGAAGCTCTCCGACCGTTACATCACCGACCGGTTCCTGCCCGACAAGGCGATTGATGTGCTCGACGAGGCTGGCTCGCGCGCCCGCATCACCACCATGACGCGTCCGCCGGAAGTCAAGGGCATGGAAGCCGAGATCGAGGAGATCAAAGGCAAAAAGGAAAAGGCCATCAAGAATCAGGATTTCGAGGGCGCGGCCCAGATGCGCGACCAAGAAAAAAAGGCCAAGGAAAAATTGGAAACCCTGCTCAAAGAATGGCGCGCGCGCGGCGATGAAAAACGCGTCGTTGTGGGTGAGGGGGAAATCTTGCACGTCGTCTCCAAGTGGACGGGCATTCCGCTTCAGCGGATGGGACAGGGCGAGATGCAGCGGTTGCTCACCGTCGAGGTTGAGATGGAAAAAGTCGTGGTGGGTCAGCGCGAGGCGGTGTCCGCCCTGTGCAAGGCGCTGAAGCGCTCGCGCGCGGATTTGAAGGATCCCCGCCGGCCCATCGGCACATTTCTGCTGCTCGGTCCGACCGGAGTGGGCAAGACCCTGCTGGCCAAGACGCTCGCGGAACAGATGTTTGGCGACACCAAATCGCTCATTCAGCTGGACATGAGTGAATACATGGAGAAGTTCAATGTCTCGCGCCTGGTCGGTTCGCCGCCCGGTTACGTGGGCTACGAGGAGGGCGGCCAGCTCACCGAGAAGGTGCGGCGCAATCCGTATTCCGTCGTCCTGTTCGACGAAATTGAAAAGGCGCATCCCGATGTCTGGAACATGCTCCTGCAAATCCTGGAGGAGGGAAAATTGACCGATAGTCTCGGCCGGGTGGTGAATTTCCGCAATACCATCATCCTGATGACTTCGAACGTCGGTTCGGACTTGATCAAGAAGCAATCCACGCTCGGTTTCTCGCCCGTTAACGACGAGACCAGCTATGAAAAGATGCGCGAGAAAATTCTGGATGAAAGCAAGCGCACGTTCCGGCCCGAATTCCTGAACCGGCTGGACGACGTGGTGGTTTTCCGCTCGTTCACCAAGGCCGACCTCATTCAGATCTTGAATCTGGAGGTGACGAAAGTGCTGGAACGGCTGCGCAAGAAGAACCTCAAGTTGGAATTGGATGACAAGGCCAAGGATCTGCTGGTGGAAAAAGGCTACGACCCGCAATACGGCGCGCGCCCCATGCGCCGGGCCGTCGAGCGTTTCTTCGAGGATCCGCTGGCCGAGGAGATTCTCAAAGGCGTGTTGCACGAAGGCGACTTGATTCAGGTGACCGCCGACAAGGACAAACTGTTGTTCAATCAGCCCGCCGCCGCTGCGGGCGCGGTGGCCACTTGATGGCATTGGTCCCTTGGTTTCTGTTTCCAGCCCGCGCCGAGTGCGCGGGCTTTTGCATTCAGCCTGAGCCCGAACTCCGAAACAGCGCCAAAGGCGCGCCTCCCTACGAGCCGGGACAACGTCCCAGGTAACGCATCTTATGGGCTGCACCACATTTGATGCGGGAAAACCGCACGTCCGGCTCGACGAGGGGGAGGACGATTCGACGCTCCTTGGCGCACGCCTTTCAACCCGTCAATCCCCTCTCTACTTTACAGTGCATCGGACCAAACTAGCGTGTTCATTTCGCGCACCGGAGTTGCCATTCGCGAAACGAACCCATCCCGCGAGCTTCAGGTTTCAGGCTTTCACCTCTTGTTTTCCGGCATGGTTCACGTATCACCCACCGCTTCACCGCCATCCGCCAGGACCTTTTTTCCGCAACGTCGCGCTTGCTTTCCGGTCCGGGCCTATCCATCATGGTAATTCATTAACAACCCCGCTTTGACGGGGCTTTTTTCACATGAGTAACATTGCTGACATGGACTTGGATTTGGATAACCTGTTTCAGCCCGCTTGGGCGCAGGGCAAATCCGAGCTAAACCGTTTTGATAAATTCACCGGCGACGAGGGCGTCCGCCCCGAACGCCGCGACCGCGGCCCGCGCCGCGATGGCGGCGGCGGCGAACGCCGTGGCGGTGGCGGTGGTGGTGGCGGTGGGGAACGCCGTGGCGGCGAAGGCCGCTCGCCGCGTGCCGGTGGCGGTGGCGGTGGTGGCGGTGGCGGTGGCCGATTCGGCGACCGCAAGGGCGGCCCGCGCCGCGACGACCGCCGCGATGACCTGCGCGAGCGTCCGGAACCGCCCGCGCCGCTGCCGGAGTTGAACGTGGCGTTCATTCCGGAGGAAAAGGGAGTGGAGCAGCTCGCCCGGCAAATCCGCATGACGGGCCGCGCCTATCCGCTGTTTCAAATCGCCCAGTTGATTTTGCAGAAGGCCGAGCGTTATTCCGTGCTGCTCACCGCCAAGAAGAAGACGGATGGCACGCCGGCCCAACAGATTTACGTCTGCGCGTTGGACGATACGCCCTGGCTCAGCGAGGACGAGGCGGTGGCGCACGTGCTCAAGAATCATTTCGCCACGTTTTACCAGACCGACCGCACCCCGTGCGACCCGCCCAAGGGGGTCTATACGTTCGTGGCGCAATGCGGCATGAGCGGCGCCATTCTCGGCCCGCCGAATTATCATGACTACCAGAACCAGTTGCGCAAGCTGCACGCCGAAAAGTTCTCGCGGATGCCGTTTGACGTGTTCAAGTCGCGCGTGAAAATCGTCAAGGACGAGGCCGTGGTCAAAAAATGGATTGAGGAGCAAAGCTCACAAATCGAGTACACCTGCCTCAATGTGGCCGAACCGCTCAAGCTGCCGTCGCTGGAAGAAGTGGACAAGCACTTCCGCGCCACGCACAAGGATTCGATTATCAAGCCGGTGGAGACCTTTACGGTGGCCGGCGTGCCGAGCCGCACCCTGCGGAGCAGCGGCTTGCAACGGTTGGTCCGGCAGGAATGGGAACATCAGCGCTTTTTCCCCTTGCCTATTGCCACCAAATTAAGCCAGCAATTTGCGAACCACGGTTTGCAGTTCTTCAAGGTCAACAAGACCGTCACCCACGTTAGTGTGGCTCGTCCGCAATTTTTGGACATTGAGAGCAATCCGGTATCCAGCGGCATCAAGCGGATCGTGGACTACATCAACGGGAATGCGAAGTGCACACGCAAGAAATTGATCGAGGCGCTCGCGCCCACGCCCAAGCTGGCCCCGGCCCCGAAGCCAGCCGCAGTGTCCGAAGCGGCAGACCCCGCGCCGGCCGTGCCCGCCGCGGAAGGTGGAACGGCCTCCGCGCCCGCCCCCATGCCGGCGAAACCCGCCGAAGCCGCCGCCCCCGAACCAACGCCGGAACAGACTGCGGTAATGGTGGATTTGCATTGGCTGATTCATCAGGGCGCCGTTTTGGAATTTGCCGACGGCCGGATGGAAACCGCCAAGCGGCCGCTGCCCAAGCCGGTCAAGCCGGAAAAGAAAGCCGAACCAGCGGCGGCAGGCGAAGCGACCATGACATCGGAAACGCCGGCGGCCACGGAAGCAGTTCCCGCAGCCGAGATCGCCGCGCCAGTTACTGAAGCGGCGGCATCGCCCGAAGCTATCCCGCAGACCGAAGCGGCGGTTGCAACCGAAGCGGTTCTGGCCAGCGAAATCTCCACGCCAGTTGCGGAAGTTTCCCAGCCGATTGAAACCGCGCCGGTGCCTGCTCCCGTGGCCACCGCACCCGCGCCGGAGGCTCCGGCTGCAAGCGAAGTTGCCCCGTCGGCGTAAAGGCCGGTCCGTTTGGATGCGGAACGGACGCAAGCGCGTTGCGGTTGAAGATGGTTGTTGAACAGTTACCCAAGGTAGCCCCGACGGCTTTCGGGGCTACCTTGGACTGTGCGGCGCCATCCCTTTGGGATTGAAGAATCTCGCAACGATGTTTGTGTGGCGGGGTTCATATTCAATATGAATGAACGCAATCGAAAGTCATTCGGAACAAGGCTTTTTGTCGGCGTGCTTCTGGCTATCTGCGCCCTTGGGTTGCTGGTTGTCGCCATCCCGAATTTCGTCAAGGCTCGTGCAACACATAGCGCTTCAGCCTGTGTCAATAATCTTCGTCAAATCGATGCCGCCGCAAATAAGTTCGCCCTTGAAAACCGCAAAAATATCGGAGCTCTGATCAATTTTCCAGACGACCTGACGCCTTACATCAAACTCAATCGCGAGGGCAAAATTCCCCCATGTCCAGAGGGTGGTGTTTATTCTATCAAAGAAGTTGGCGAGAAACCGACCTGTTCGCTTGGAAAAGCGAACACTGATGGTTATTTGCACGAACTTCCATAAATTTGCACTTTGCACCGTTTATCCAGTCACGTCAATAAAACCACCAGAAAATTCCCTGCTTTCATTCGCGGGCGAAACCGCGTAAGCTATTTCATGCCTTTCAGTAAATTAGGTCTTTCACCGGTCGTATTGGACGGGGTCAAGGCGATGGGTTACATAGACCCGACGCCGATTCAACTGCGCGCCATTCCGCTGGTGCTGGCCGGACGCGACGTCATTGGTAGCGCGCAGACGGGCACCGGCAAAACGGCCGCGTTCGGCCTGCCCATCCTGTCCAAGCTCGGAAAACACCAGCCTGCCGGCCCGCGCGCCCTCGTCCTTGAGCCCACCCGCGAGCTTGCGTCGCAGGTCGAGACCGCCATCCGCGACTACGCGCGGTTTACAGATTTAAAGGTGACCGTCGTCTATGGCGGCGTCGGTTATGGACGGCAGAATGACGAACTCCATGCGGGCACGGACATCGTGGTCGCCACGCCCGGGCGCCTGCTGGACCATCTTGAACAGGGCACGCTGCGCCTGGACAAGGTGGAGTTTCTGGTCCTCGACGAGGCCGACCGGATGCTCGACATGGGTTTTCTTCCCGACGTGCGCCGGCTCGTGGAAAAATGCCCGCGCAAGCGCCACTCCGCGCTCTTTTCCGCCACCATTCCGCCGCAAATCGAAACGCTCATCCAATGGGCCATGCTGAATCCGGAGACGATCGAAATCGGCGCGCGGCGCACGCCCGCCGAGACGGTTAAACACGTCATCTATCCTGTTTCCGACGCGCAGAAGACCGACCTCCTCCTCGAACTGCTCAAGCGCGTCAATTACAATTCGGTGCTGATATTCTGCCGCACCAAGCACGGGGCCGACCGCGTGGCGCACACGCTGAAACGCAACAACCACGCAGTGGCTGTGCTGCATTCCAACCGCACCCAGAAAGAGCGCGAGCAGGCGCTGGAGGGCTTCCGCGACGGCCGGTTTGAGGTGCTCGTGGCCACGGACATCGCCGCGCGCGGCCTGGACATCGCCGATGTCAGCCACGTCATCAATTATGACGTGCCGCAACATCCGGAGGATTACATTCACCGCATCGGCCGCACCGGCCGCGCCGAACACAGCGGCGATGCCTTCACTATCATGGTGGCGGAGGATGCCGGACACGTCTATGCCATCGAACGCTTCATCAGCCAGAAGATCGCGCGCGTGAAACTGGAGGATTTCGATTACCGTTATACCGCGCTGTTTGAAGAAGCCAAGCCCGGCGCGGCGGCGGCTGGTTTTCCCGGCAAAGTGCGCGGCGGCCGCGTCCACGGCGGCTACCACTTCGCGCCCGGCGGACGGAGGCGGTGACGGATTCCATAACGCTGTTGACCTTGGTGCTCCTCTCTGTTTAATCTCGCTTATGCAAATTGACAGTTTGAAGGTGTTTTGCGACCTGGTGGAAACCGAAAGCTTCACGAAGGCCGCCCAAATCAATCAAGTCACCCAGTCGGCGGTCAGCCAGCAGATTAGCACCCTGGAGCGACTTTTCAAATCGCTGCTTATCGAGCGCAGCAAAAAACATTTTCGCCTGACGCGCGAAGGCCAGGTGCTGTACGATTACAGCAAGGAAATCCTCCAAACTTATGCCGCGTTGGACCACCGGCTCCAGGAATTGAAGGACATTATTTCCGGTTCCATCCGCGTGGCGACGATCTACTCGATCGGGTTGCACGAGCTGCCGCCCTACATCAAGAAATTCATGCAGAGCTACCCCACGGTGAATGTCCAGGTGGAGTATCGCAAGGCCAGCGAGGTTTATGACGACGTGGTGAGCAACGTGGTTGACCTCGGCCTCATCGCTTACCCGATCAAGGATCCCAAGCTCGAATTGGTGCCGCTGCGCAAGGAACCGCTGGTGCTGATCTGCCACCCGCAGCATCCGTTTACCAAACACAAAGCCATCCGCCTCAAGGCCCTCGCTGGGCAGAGATTCATCAGCTTCGAGCCGGACACCCCCACGCGCAAGGCCCTCGACAGAATCTTAAGATCCCACGGCGTGGATGTGCAGCACGCCATGGAATTCGACAACGTGGAAACGGTGAAGCGCGCGGTGGAAATAGACGCCGGCATTTCCATTGTCCCGCAAGGCACCATCGCCCAGGAACTCCAGAAGCAAACACTGGCGGCGGTGGCCATCGCGGATGGTCAGTTTTTCCGCCCCACGGCGGCGATATATAAGAAAAGCCGGGTGCTGTCGCCGGCCATGAAACAATTCCTGGCGATTTTGCAGGGCGCCGCGTAAGGCGGAAGGGCAGTGGCCGGGCACGCGCGAAATTGGCGAATGGAACGCCGGCCTCCGGTACGGCTCAGTTTAGAGTTGGAGTTCACGCGTTAGCGCGGCCGGGGGGGCGGCTAATGCTTGCATGACAGCGAGCCCGGTCGGAGCCCGGCGCTCCGGCAGCTTCCGTCCGCTGCTTTCCATTGGCATCATGGGTTTTAGCGTTTCTGCAATTGAATTAATACTGCTTGACAAAGCGCAACCATAAAGTCACGTTCGATCCAAAGCTGACGGGTCGGATATTTGGACAGAAGCTTATGGCGGATCAGAAAGCTAAGTTGGCTAGAAAAAAACGGGCGAAAACGCCTGAGGGGAGTCCACAATCTTCGGCTGAAAAACTCCCCTCGGATTCGGCTTCAGAATCCTTGCCGGGCGAATTTGCTTGGGTGCGGGAAATTGCGGCGGAGGCTGGCCGGTCGCCGTCAGCAACCGAGCTGCTGGAGCGGGGGCATCAACTCCTGCGCACCCTGATTGATTTGCTGCCCGATTTCATTTTCGTCAAGGACACGCAATGCCGCTTTCTGGTTGCCAATAGATCGCTCGCCAAGGCTTATGGCCGTTGGCCTGCGGAGCTGCTTTTCCGGACCGACGCGGACTTTATGCCGCCGCCCATCGCCGCGCACTGCCTCGCCGCCGAACAACAAGTCCTGGCTGGCAAGTCGGTTTCCGCTTGGGAAGATACGGTATGTTTTCCGGATGGCCGGACCCGCACCGTGGTCACTAATATGTCGGCCTTCCGCGATGCCCAAGGCACGGTGCGGGGGTTGGTGGGCATTGGGCGAGACATTACCAGGCGAAAGCAGGCCGAACAACTGCTGCGCCACGCCAACCGTACTTTGCAAGCCATCCGCGACTGCCACGAGGCCATGCTGCGGGCTGGCACCGAACGCGAATTGCTGGACGAAATTTGCCGCATCATTGTTCAGAGTGGCGGTGAGCGGATGGTGTGGGTGGGCTTCGTGGAGAAGAATTCACGCAAAAACGTGCGGCCTGTGGCGTCGGCCGGGGTCAGTTCGGACCATCTAAGGAATGCCCGGGTGACTTGGGCGAATGTGCCGCGCGGTCGCGGACCGGTGGGCACGGCCATTCGCACGAAGCGGCCCAGCGTATGCCACAATACCCAGACGGATACCAATTTCGCCCCGTGGCGCGCCTCGGCACGGCGGCATGGCTACGGTTCCGTCCTGGCCCTGCCGCTGCTGGCGGATCAGTGCTGCTTCGGAGCGCTCGCCATTTATGCGCCGGAGCCGGATTCGTTTGACGCCGGCGAACAACTCATGTTCACGGATCTGGCGAACGACCTCGCCTTTGGCATCCACACCCTGCGCCTGCGCGCCGAACGCGAAACGCTGGAGGCGGAAATCTTGAAATCCAGCGAACGCGAGCAGGAACGCATCGGACGCGATTTGCACGACGGTCTTTGCCAATTGCTGGTGGGGGCGAAATTTCACAGCGTTTATCTGCAAAAAATTTCCCGCGACCAAATCCCGGAGGTGGAACGGGAGGCCAAAGCACTCGAAACCTTATTGAATCAAGCGATTGAACAGGCCCGCAACCTGGCTCGGGGGCTGAATCCGGTGCACGTCACGCCAGCGGGGTTGGTCGCCGCCCTGCAACAGCTCGCCGCTGACGTGGAGAGCGCGCATGGGGTGCATTGTTTTGCCCAGTTCCTCAAGCCGGTGGAGATTTGCGACCACCACACAA
>Ga0316229_1003527_pt1 | contig 12188 bp, 10 predicted proteins | sample TBH18023metaG_FD_206011 | JGI IMG/M metagenome (GOLD analysis project Ga0316229, IMG submission 206011) | Freshwater microbial communities from Trout Bog Lake, Wisconsin, USA - TBH18023 | ecosystem: Environmental > Aquatic > Freshwater > Lake > Hypolimnion/Profundal zone | place: USA: Wisconsin...
GGCCGGGCGTCCGTCATATCGCCGACCAGGATTTCGCTCCGGTCATCGCCGCTGCCCTGCTTGCCCCCGGTTACTCCGAGGATGGCTCCGACGAGGAGATCACCGTCGGCTTCGGCCACAATGCCGTGCTCTCCGTCGCCGGTAAAGTTATCGACGCCGTGAAGTCCGGTGCAATTCGTCATTTCTTCCTGATTGGCGGTTGTGACGGCGCGCGCTCCGGGCGCAGCTACTACACGGAACTCGCTGAATCGATTCCTAGCGACTGCCTAATCCTCACCCTCGCTTGCGGGAAATTCCGATTCAATAAGTTGGAGTTTGGAGAGATCGGCGGACTCCCACGCCTGCTCGACATCGGCCAGTGTAACGATACGTATTCCGCCCTGCAGATTGCTCTCGCCCTCGCCAAGGCATTTGAATGCGGGGTCAACGACCTGCCCCTATCGCTCGTCCTGTCCTGGTACGAGCAGAAGGCAGTCGCAGTGCTGCTCACGCTGCTGCACCTTGGCGTTCGCAATATTCGAATTGGGCCGACATTGCCTGCATTCCTGTCGCCCGCCGTGCTCGAACTGCTCCACGAGAAGTTCAACATCATGGCCATCAAGACTGCGGATGAGGACCTCGCTGCGATGCTTGCCTGATTAGCCTTGCCCGGAGAAGCGATCCTTCTCCGGGCACATCTATTGGCACTGAAACACCACCTTTCCCAGAAATCCTTTGCCTGACGTTTTTTTTAATTCGTTCGTGTGACTTAAGTCGCAGTACACTCCTTGTTTGCGCGTCAATCTATGCTCTGGCTGCGAACGGCGTGACGCGTTTCGCACCTGGAAGGGCCGATGAAACTCTCTGTCCCGGTAACACTACTGCTCGCCATTTTTGCAGGGACCATGCTTGGCCTTGGCGGTTACACTTTCGTTTACGCCAAGGGGTACTCCTATCTATCAAACGATCCTCAGGCTTGTACCAACTGCCATGTAATGAATGCGCAGTACGATGGCTGGATCAAGGGAAGCCATAAACATGCCGCCACCTGTAACGATTGCCATACTCCTCACAACTTCGCTGGTAAATACGCTATAAAGGCCCGCAACGGCTTCTTTCATTCACTTTATTTCACGACTGGAAATTTTCCCGACAACATTGAAATCAGCGGCACCAGCCGCCATGTGACGGAAAACGCTTGCCGGCGATGCCACGAAAATGTTGTTCAAGCCATTGATACCGGCCACCATGGCGATGCCAATGGAATTAGCTGTCTGCGGTGCCACAACTCCGTTGGACACTCCGAGTCCACCGCCACGCTGCACACCCCTGCAATGGGAGGAACTCCTCATGGAAAATAAGAACTCATCTGCTAATCAGGACCCGAGCAAAGAGAAGCAGCGTTCAAGACGTCTTCTCATCGGCGCCACAATTTTTGCTGCTCTTGCGGCCGTCGCCATCACCGCTCTCCTCGTCAACATCTTCGAACGCAAGCAGGAAGCCAAGAATCCCTTCTACCACGTAGTCGAACTCAATGACACGATCGATGATCCTGCCACCTGGGGCAAGAATTTCCCATTCCAGTACGACGGCTACAAGAAGACTACCGACCAGGTGCGCACCAAGTACGGCGGCAGCGAAGCTATGCCCCGGACCCCAACCAACGCCGATCCCCGCTCCGCCATTGCACGCTCCAAGCTAGAGCAGGATCCACGCCTCAAAACGATGTGGGCAGGCTACTCGTTCAGCATCGATTATGGCGAACGCCGCGGACATGCTTACATGCTTGATGACCAGACCTACACCGGACGCCAGAAGGCGAATCCACCGGCCATGTGCATCAACTGCCACGCTTCGCTGGTCACCACTTACCTAAAGATGGGCAACGGCGATCTGATGAGAGGCTTTGACGAGTTTGCCAAGAGCCATATGTCATACCCCGATATTCGCAAACAGGTGAAACATGCCGTTGCTTGCATCGACTGTCACGATCCAAAGAACATGCAGCTTCGCATCACCCGTCCGGCGTTCATAGAAGGCATCCGAGCGCTCAAGGCCTCGCAGGGCATCAAGGACTACGACGTAAATACGATGGCCACCCGTCAGGAGATGCGTTCTTACGTCTGCGGCCAATGCCATGTGACCTACTACTTCAAAGGACCGGACAAGCGTCTTACCTTTCCTTGGTCGCAGGGCCTGAAGGTAGAAAACATCATTGCTCACGAGGATGCGGAAGGCGTCAAAGAGTGGGAATCGCCTGACACCGGAGCCAAACTCATCAAGCCCCGCCATCCCGAGTTTGAAATGTGGAGCCAGGGAGTCCATGCCCGCTCCGGCGTAGCCTGCGCAGACTGCCACATGCCGTATATGCGTGAAGGCGGTTTGAAGATCAGCGACCATCAGGTCAACAGCCCGATCCTGAAAATCAATCGCTCCTGCCAAACCTGCCACCACTTTCCTGAAACCGAACTCAAGGCCCGTGTGGAAGAGATACAGGACCGCTACTTTAACCTGCGCAACGTCGCGCTGGATTCGCTTATGGATCTCATCCGCGACACCAAGACTGCCCGCGCTGACGGCACCAACCCTGCCTTCATCCAACAGGCGCAGGAATACCAGCGCAAGGGTCAGTTCATGATCGATTACGTCATGTCTGAGAATTCCATGGGCTTCCATGCACCGGAGGAATCGGTTCGGATTCTCGGCGACGCCATCAACCTCTGCCGCCTCGGCCAACTTGCTCTCAAGGGTGGGCCACAGCCGACACACACCATACTGACGCAGCTCGCAACCCCGCCCCCGGCGGGCCACTAACCTCGGACTGAAGGGGAGCGCACTACATCTTCGCGCTCCCCTTCCTTCTACCAAAGTCTCGCGCTGCTATAATTCGTCGCGTGCCTACCGAACTCATCGACCTCGTTGCTGTCCTGAAAAACACGCCTCTTTTATCCGGTCTCTCTCAGGCTGAACTACTTCAGCTGGCGCAACGCACATCCAGAAAATTGTTCAGCGCGGGAGAGCTTTTGTTTTCCGAGGGCGAGCCCTGTAACGGGCTCACCATCATCTCCCGGGGACGGGTGCGCATCTTCAAGACCTCCGTGAATGGAAGAGAGCAGGTCTTGGCAGTCGAACAACCGGGAGGCTCTGTCGCCGAGCTTCCTGTCTTTGACGGTGGCCCCTACCCCGCCTCTGCGGTGGCCATTGAAGACACCGAAGTTGTGTTCATCTCTCGGCGTGATTTTCAGGCTTATTGCCTGGAGCACCCGGAGGTTGCGCTCAAAGTGCTCGCCGTTGTGGGTGCACGACTCAGGCGCCTGGTTGGCATCATCGAAGAGCTCTCTTTCACCACAATCCGTCAAAGGCTTGTCTCCACACTGGTGCGATTAGCGCGGAGTGAAGGCAAGAAAACTGCGAGGGGAATAGAAATTCTGTTGCCAGCCAGCCACCAGGAGTTGGCGAATCAACTCGGAACAGTCCGCGAGTTGATCTCTCGCAACCTCACCCGGTTACAGGCCGAAGGATTGCTGGAAGTGGATGCCCGGCAGATTGTGGTAAAAGACTTGAAGGGTTTGACGGCAATTCTCGATGTCGCGCCATGATGTCGCGCAATAGTGACCGTGGTCACAGACGGACAGCCGCAAGCTCCCATAGTCTTGTGATATTGTTGTAGCTTGTATTTACAAATGCCTCAGAGACTCAAATTCGTCGCCGTGATGTTAGCGTTTGTCATTCTGGCAAGCGGCTTGTCGGCGTTTGGGGCCTGTCTGCTCGGAACCACCGCGAAGACACATGAATGTTGTGGTCCCCACTGCTCCTCCGGGATGAGTTTACGGGCTAATACCGATGGTCGCCCCTGCTGCGATATTTCGTCAGGGAAAGCGGTTCCCGCAACCGTGGCGCAAGTACCAGGCAATCGCACGCTAGCCTCTCCTCTTCTCGCGGCGGTCGAGCCAGTAGCAATGCTTCTGTTTTCTGAGACGGAATCGCGCACTGAAGCGCGGTCCTTCAAAGGTTCCCCTCCTCGATCTGTACTCTGCACATTTCTCATCTAGGTCCATTCTCGCAGCCGATGTGTGTCCTTTAGTTAGCAGCGTCTAAAGGTCGTCACTTTGCCAATCAAAGAGAGACTTACATGATCAGAAACAGAGTCACAATTTCCCTCGTGGGATTGTTGTTATCCGTGCAGTTGCTGGCGCAGAATGCAGCACCTGACAAACTTCCCAGTGCTCAAGTGGCGCTAACCCCGCCGCAAGAAACGGTGCAGCAGCCAGCGCTGCCAGGCGTCCAAGCTGTTTCCACACTTGACGATCTGGTGCGCGAAGCTCTCCAGAAGAACCCCAGCGTCCAGGGCACGTTGCACGCAGTAGAAGTGCAGCGACGGCGCGTTCCGCAGGCCAAGACATTGCCAGATCCAACAGTCGGCATTGGATGGGCCGGCAACATTACGCCCTTCAGCGTGCAGCGTGGCGATCCATCAAGCTACCGCAGCGTTTCCGCCGCACAGCAGTTGCTCTATCCGGGGAAATTGAAGCTTCGTGGCGAGATTGCGACGAAGGAAGCTGACGCGGCTCACTGGGATTACGAAGCCGCACGCCGAAGAGTTACAGCGGATGTGAAGTCGGCATACGACAAGGCTATCCAGACTACCCGGCAGAACCGAGAGCTTTTGCAGAAGTTATCGCAAATCTCTGAGTCGCGGTATCGCGTCGGCAAAGGCATTCAACAAGACATTCTGCGCTCACAGGTGGAGATCTCACTGCTGATGCAGCGTCTGACGGTGCTGGAGCAGCAGCGCAGAACCTCACAGGCCCGCCTGAACACCCTGCTGGCGCGTGATCCGGAGGCGCCATTGCCACCGGCAGCAAGCCTGCAGCAGGCTGCTCTGACTCTTTCTCTGGCGGATCTGTACAGGTTGGCACGCGAGAATGACACAGGGTTGCAGCGCGAGAAGCAGATGGTTCAGCGAAGCCAGCTTGCAATCAATCTGGCGCAGAAAGATTACTATCCGGACCTAAGTGTCGGTTACATGTACCAGCAGCGCCCCAATATGCCTGACATGCATGGCCTGACGTTCACGATCAATGTTCCAGTGTTTTACAAGACCAAGCAACGTGAGTCCGTCGCACAAGCCACTGAGGAACAGATTGTCGCCGAACACAGCCAGCACAATCGCCAGAACGAACTTAACTTCGAACTCAAACAGCAATACCTGGCAGCCAAAGCCTCCGACGAGTTATTACGGTTGTTCTCGCAGGGCATCGTTCCGCAGTCTTCCCTTGCGTTGGAATCCTCGATGTCTTCATATCAAGTGGGAACTGCGGATTTCCTGACCGTCATCGGAAATTTTTCGATGGTGTTGAACTACGAGATCGACTACTACCGCGAGTTGGCGAATTACCAGACATCGTTAGCGCGCATTGAAAGCATGGTCGGAGTCGACTTGACGTCGCAAATCCAGACACCAGACAACGTGCCTGCACCGCAGAAGGAGCCGTGATGCAACGGATCGCAGCACTCGATCAGATATTCAGCAAGCTTCATGTCGCCATCATTGGCGCTGCCGTGCCGAGGAGAGCAAAACAATGCTTCGCAAAACTTTAGGAATACTCCTAATGATCGTTGTCATCGCGATTGGGACCATCTATGGAAGCAGGATCATCGGCCACTTCCGGCATCAGGACGCTGCTTCGACTTCAGCCAACTCCAATGGCACGCCGGCAGAACGGAAGGTCCTCTTCTGGTATGACGCGATGAACGTCGCGCATCATTATGACAAACCGGGCAAGGCTCCCGATGGCATGGACCTTGTGCCGAAGTACGCGGACGATGATACACAATCCGCAACCGGAGCTATGAGCAAAACAGCTTCGTCCGGCGAACGCAAAATCCTTTACTGGTATGACCCGATGCATCCGGCATACAAGGCGAGTAAGGCTGGTATCGCCCCAGATTGTGGCATGGATCTCGTCCCTAAGTACGCTGACGAGGACGCGGCCACCGTGGTTGCAGGAACTGTGAAGATTGCGCCTGACCGGCAGCAACTTATCGGTGTGCGGACATCGACTGTAACGCGAGAATCTCTTATGCGTTCGGTACGCACCACAGGTCAAGTCATTGCCGATGAAACCAAGGTTGAGCATGTTCATGTAAAAATCAGCGGCTTCATCGATAAGGTTTACGTTAACTACGTGGGCCAATTGGTAAAGAAGGGGCAACCCTTGTTTACCCTGTATAGCCCTGACTTGGTGGCAACCGAAGAGGAATACCTTATTGCCAAGCGTGGCGAGAGAAGTCTCGGGACATCCGAATTCAAGGAAGTCTCATCAGGTGGACAGGCATTGCTGCGCTCCGCCCGCGAGCGCCTCAGGCTTTGGGATATCACTGACGCGCAAATCAGGAAACTGGATGAGAGCGGCGAAGTCAGCCGCACCCTGACGTTCTATTCGCCGGTGGAGGGCTTTGTAACCGATCGCAAAGCATTCCCACAAACTTCAGTTACACCGGACATGGATATCTATCAAGTCACGGACCTATCAAAGGTATGGGTAGTCGCTGACGTGTATGAGTACGAAGTGCCATACGTCAAGGTGGGGCAGAATGTGGAGATGCATCTGAGCTACTACGCAGGCAAAACGTATGCCGGCAAGGTCACTTACATCAATCCCACGGTCGACCCCGTGACCCGCACAGTCAAGGTTCGGATTGAGTGCCAGAATCCCAAGTTCGAACTGAAGCCGCAGATGCTGGCCAATGTGGATTTAAAGATCAACTATGGAACCCAGATTTTGGTGCCACAAGAAGCGGTGATGGACTCGGGCGATAAGCAATATGTGTTTCTGGTCCATGACGGCGGAGTATTTGAGCCGCGCAACATTCAGATGGGTGCGAAGTTGGACGGCAAGGTTGTTGTTCTGTCTGGGCTGAAACCCGGCGACACAATTGTTACCTCCGGCAACTTTCTGGTCGACTCTGAAAGCCAGTTGAAGAGCGCCATGACCGAAATGAAGAACTAAGGAGCGAATTATGGCCAAGAAAGCTTCCATCTATGGAGCCCTGGCAGTCCTGGTGTTTTGCACGCTTTATGCAGGTGGTTATTGGCTCATGCATCGGCGCTCCGCGGAACTTTGCAGTATCTGCTCGCGTCACATCAAGCCAGAAGCACACGTGGTTGTCGAGATTGGAGGCCATCGCCGCGACGTGTGTTGCGCGCATTGCGCCTTGACCGAAGGCCGGCAGGAGCATAAGCCAGTAAAGTTTATCGACGTGACTGACTATCCCACCAGCAAGAGGTTGGACCCGCAGCGCGCCTGGTTTGTGGACGGAAGCCGCGTTGTCGCATGCGAGCACGACATGGCCAATATGGGTGAGATGAAACATACCGATCAGATGGCGTTCGACCGCTGCTCGCCGGGTACCTTTGCCTTCGCCGACCGCAAGGTGGCGGAAGCATTCGTCGCCGAAAATGGCGGTGTGATTCACGACCTGGCCCAGTTGGTGAGGGAGTCCCAGCAATGATTGATCGCCTGATTGAAATCTGCGCGAGGAACAAGTACATGGTGTTCCTTTTCGTCGGCGTCGCCGTGGCCTTCGGCGTGCACTCGATGAAGAACACGAAACTGGACGCCATCCCGGATCTGTCCGACACCCAAGTCATCGTCTATTCGCGTTGGGATCGCAGCCCGGACATTATGGAGGACCAGGTAACCTACCCCATCACCTCGGCCCTGCTGGGCCTGCCTAAGGTGAAGGACATTCGAGGCTTCTCCGATTTCGGATACTCGTATGTGTACATCATTTTTGAAGAGGGCACGGATCTCTACTGGGCGCGTTCACGCACGCTGGAGTATCTCAGCTCAGTGGTTCCAAAGCTGCCAAAAGGTGTGAACGTCGAGTTGGCAAAAGATGACACCGCCGTTGGCTGGATTTATCAGTATGCGTTGGTTGACACCTCCGGGCATTACAGCATGGATCAGATGCGGAGCTACCAGGACTGGTATCTCCGATATTCCTTGCAATCAATACCGGGGGTTGCCGAAGTCGCGCCGCTCGGTGGATTTGTCCGCCAATACCAGGTAAATGTCGATCCCAACAAGTTGCTCGGCTACAAGATTCCGATCAACACAGTTGTCCAGGCAGTTCAGAAAGGCAACAACGACGTAGGCGCTCGGTTAGTGGAAATGACCGGCCGCGAATACATGGTTCGCGGGCGAGGTTACATCAAGACGCTCGATGACATTGGCCAGATCGTTGTCATGTACAACCCGCAAACCGGCACGCCCGTACTGATTCGCGACATCGGCACGGTCACCTATGGTCCCGATATGCGTCGAGGCGTTGGCGAACTGGATGGACAGGGCGAAACCGTCGGCGGCGTAGTCATCATGCGCTTTGGAGAAAATGCGCAGAAGGTGATCGAGCGCGTTCAGCAGAAAATCAAGGACATTGAGCCGACTCTGCCGAAGGGCCTCAAGATCGTGAATACCTACGACCGCTCAGACCTGATCGATCGTTCGGTAGAGAACCTGAAGCACACGCTGATCGAAGAACTCGTGATCGTCAGTGTGGTCATCCTGATCTTCCTGATGCACTTCCCCAGCGCCATCATTCCAATCATCACAATTCCGATCACGATCATTCTCGCGTTCATCCCTATCCAACTATCGGGAATGACCGCCAATATCATGTCTCTGGGCGGCATGGCCGTGGCGATCGGCGCTATGGTGGATGCGGCGGTGGTGGTTGTCGAACAGACTCACAAGAAACTTGAGCACTGGAATGCCGAAGGCCGTCCGGGCGATTACCACAATGTTGTGATCTCGGCAGTTAAGGAGGTCGGTGGTCCCAGCTTCTTCGCACTGCTCGTGATTGCAGTGTCATTCATTCCAATCTTTACGTTAGAAGCGCAGGAAGGGCGGCTGTTTAAGCCACTTGCGTACACCAAGAACTTCTCCATGGCGATTGCTGCCGTGCTGGCTATAACTCTCGATCCTGCCATGCGACTGTTGTTCACGCGCATGGACCCATACAAGATCCGGCCTGCGTGGCTGGCGCGGATCGTGAATGGGATCCTGGTTGGCAAGATTCACAGCGAAGACGACCATCCCATCAGCCGTCCAATGATGAAGCTCTACCATCCAGTGGTGGAATTCGTCCTCGAACATAAGTGGAAGACGATTTGCACAGCCTTCATCGCAATGGCTCTGACCGTGCCGGTGTTCTTCCAACTAGGTTCGGAATTCATGCCTCCTTTGGATGAAGGCACGCTGTTGTACATGCCCAGTACCATGCCCGGAATCTCGGTGACCGAGGCATCCAGAATGCTTCAGGTTCAGGACAAAATCATCAAGGGCTTCCCGGAAGTGGAGCGCGTCTTTGGCAAAGCAGGACGCGTGGAAAGCTCGACCGATCCGGCGCCTTTCTCAATGATGGAGACGCTTGTTGTTCTGAAGCCGCAAGCGAACTGGCCGAAGCAGGGGCGCTGGTACTCCAAAGTGGCGCCAGGCTGGATGCAGAGTACGCTCGGCCGCTTTTGGCCCGACCACAAATCGACCCAGGAATTGATCTACGGTCCGGGCGGACTGAATGAGGCTCTGACGATGCCCGGCCTCTCCAATGCCTGGACAATGCCGATCAAGGGACGCATCGACATGCTTACAACCGGCGTCCGCACACCGCTCGGGGTCAAGGTGCTCGGCTCCGATCTTGGAGAGATTCAAAAGGTTGGCGAGCAAGTTGAGAAGGCGCTCAAAGACATTCCGGGTACAACCAGCGTTTTCGCTGAGCGGACCACGGGCGGGTACTTCCTTGACTTCGACCTCAAGCGTGACCAACTTGCCCGCTACGGTCTCAGCATCGACGACGCAAACGACGTCCTTATGGCTGCCGTCGGTGGGCAAGAGGTAACAACCACCGTCGAAGGGCGCGAGCGCTACTCAGTAAACGTTCGTTACCTGCGCGACTACCGCAGCGACGTCGACAAACTCGAGCGTGTGCTCGTCGCCACGCCCGGTGGTCCGCAGATCCCACTTGGCCAACTCGCCACGATTTCGCTGAAGACCGGGCCGGGCATGATCCGCGACGAGAATGGCCGTCTGAGTGGATATGTTTACGTCGATGTAAGCGGGCGCGATATAGGCAGCTATGTAGAGGCTGCGAAGAAGGCGGTCCGGGAAAAAGTCAGCATTCCCGCCGGTTATCAGCTCGAGTGGAGCGGCCAGTATGAATCGATGCAGCGCGTAAAGGAGAAGCTGAAAATTGTTCTGCCGATTACGCTATTCGTAGTTTTCCTGCTGCTTTATTTCAACACCAAGTCGGTGGTAAAGACGCTGATTATCCTGATGGCCGTGCCGTTCTCCGCCATCGGCGCCGTCTGGTTCCTCTACCTGCTTCACTACAACATGAGCATTGCAGTATGGGTGGGCCTGATCGCGTTACTCGGAGTGGACGCAGAAACCGCTGTGTTCATGCTGCTTTACCTCGACCTCGCCTATCACGATGCGGTGAGCAAAGGCCAGATGCGCAGTTGGGATGATCTTCGCGAAGCGATCGTCGTGGGTGCCGTCAAACGACTCCGGCCGAAGGTGATGACTGTGGCCTGCATGCTCTTTGGCTTGCTGCCTATCATGTGGTCAGTCGGGGCCGGGGGAGATGTTATGAAGCGAATCGCGGCCCCAATGATCGGCGGCATTCTGACATCGTTCTTAATGGAGCTGATCATTTATCCGCCGGTCTTCGCCATTTGGAAATGGAACTATGAGGTGAAGCCGGCTTTGAAGAAGGAAGAAGCCCAACAGCAACTAGTGCCGGAAGACGCCCATGTATAAGCGGATACAGTTTGGAGGGGTGCTGCTTTCGCTTCTATTGGCAATGCCAGCGTGGACGCAGACAGCGCGCTATTCGGTCCCTGCTGCCTCGGTAGAAGATGCGTTTTCCGCTTACCATCAGGCGCTGAGCGGGGCCGCAGACAGCATCATCGCTACTGCGGAGCGGCCTGCGCCTGAAACACAGCGGCAGGCTGCGGAGGTGAGCACAGGCCATCCTGAGGACCGTGGATTGCGTCAGTTCGCCGAGCGTTATTGGGACGGGCAGCAAGATAACGTCCGGCGCGCGGTTGAACGGGTTGGGTTGCTCAGGCCGACGCTGGACCCGATCCTGCATGAGGCAGGTGTTCCCGTCGATGTCGCCGCCCTGGTGTTAGTCGAGAGTGGTGGACGACCTACGGCCATTTCCCCCAAGGGCGCGCTGGGTATATGGCAGTTCATGCCAGAGACCGCGCGGCGCTATGGTCTGGTAGTGACACCCGCTCTGGACGAACGCACAGATGTTGCAAAATCCACGCGTGCAGCCGCCCGCTATCTGCGTGACTTGCACGCGCAATTCGGGGAGTGGGACCTGGCTTTCGCGGCCTACAACGCAGGGGAAGGAACGGTCCAGCGTGCGATGCAGCACGGAGCACGAGATTTTGAAACCATGAGTCGTGGCCGCCGACTGCCGTTGGAGACGCGCAATTATGTTCCGGCTGTTCGGGCGGCCGTGCATTTACTCGAGGGAGCCTTGCCCTTCCCGGCGCTGATTCGGAATAGAGCAAGCAATGCGCGTGTGATCTACGCCGACTCCGCTCCGATCAACTGAATTTCTGCTAAAACTTCGACGGGAAAAACAGTTGGGCAACGCTCAACCGTGCGAACACCTTCTCATTAGCGGGCGGATTCTCGCCGGCGGTGACCCATGCATTTGGAAGCCAAGCGACAAGCGGATTCAGACGTAGTTCCCCTGCAAAGCGCAGTCTTGTGTGTTGACTGTGAGTGCGTTACTGACGGCCGATTCAATGAATGTGTTGTTTGCGGAAGCCGCTCACTCTTGAATATCGCTCGAATTGTGGGTGGTACCCTGCAGGCCCACGAGGCCGCTCGACCCGAGAATGGGCAGAATAGCGTGCGCTTCAACTTGGAAATCACAATCAATCTGAAGGAAACTGAGCCCAAGGATTTGAGCGCTATGCTCGAAAGCCTCACCCGCCTTATCGGGCCAAGCCTCGGGCGTGGACGGGCATGCTGCCACATCAATGTGGAACCTGTGATTAAGAGTGATGCCGCCAAAATAGCAGCCTAGGCCCGCGAGTTCGTCTGGCCTTCCAGACTACCCCATTCCTTGCCGCCACAGCCAATCTCCCGGCGTGAACCGGTTGCACCGAAGGTGTGTGCTCGTGC
>Ga0316229_1003529_pt1 | contig 12178 bp, 21 predicted proteins | sample TBH18023metaG_FD_206011 | JGI IMG/M metagenome (GOLD analysis project Ga0316229, IMG submission 206011) | Freshwater microbial communities from Trout Bog Lake, Wisconsin, USA - TBH18023 | ecosystem: Environmental > Aquatic > Freshwater > Lake > Hypolimnion/Profundal zone | place: USA: Wisconsin...
GATTGTCTGCTCCGCGGTAGATTTCAATAGGTCTTTGATACACGACTTGAGTCCTTGTTGTTATTGTAGGATCATTGTCCAGAATTATAACCGTGAACTTATTTTTTAATAAATAACTTGTGATTATGGGCACTTTTGCTCGATCCTTTAAACTATTTATCGCGGAACACATGGAAGATAACATCAAGACTTTACTAGACCAATACCCATTTATAAGTTATCTCACCTATGGCGGCAATGAATATATAGGAATTATACAAAACTCAGACGAATTAATAACAACAATCTACGATTTTGCTGTGCTTAAGACCATAGAACAGAAAAGTCGTTACTTAGATCTAGCTGATCAGTGGTGGTGGGAAAGTAATAGGCTTGTGCCTATCAATGTGTTTTTAAAGCAAGATTGGTTTGAATTTAGACCCTGTTTGAAAACATTCAACAGTAAAGACGTGTTAATACAGCACGGTCCTTACATTAGTCTTAAAGAGATAGCGAATAAAAGAAGTAAACGTAGAAGTATTACACTGATTCGCAAAGTAGGTTAAGATTTACAGCGACCAATTGCGCATAAGCCACTGCATGTGACTTTTTAAACGCATACTCACCCTCAACTTTATCCCAAATACTAGCACTAACATCCTTCCAAGTGCGTCCTATTAGATGTCGTTTGGCAGGACGAATCACTGCTAAGAACATTGCTAGTCTAGGAATAGTATCCACAGCTTCTGGCATTTTAATCAGTGTGTCATAATGATTATTAATGTGTATTAACTGCTCACATATTGTTCGATCATACAGTTTAGTCCAGTCTGGCTCACGCATTAACTCAATAAGATGTGTTTCATCACGCACCTGTTTATATAAGTTAACATTAAGAAAGTCTAATTTGATATAACCGCGTTCTTCTGCAACATTATAATCTAAGCTAGCATAACCTGTAAAAGGATCCTTGGGGATTTCTGTAACATACACGCCTGTGTTATGTTTAGTTAAGTTTTCTTTAATAATACTAGCAGGTGTTGTGTCAATTAAACTTAAGATCTGCTCACGATCAGCAAAGTCTATGTCAATATCACTTTTAAATTTCATAGCTTCTCCACATGCCAATTACCGGTATTAAGATCTTCTGCAGGTGTTTCATTAATTTTTTCTTCTATTCGATCTAGTTGTTCACGTAGTTGTTCAACATCAAACCGCATTAATACTAAATCAGTTTGTATTGTTGTTAACTGTGTCTTAAGTTCTTCTAGTGTAGATAAGATAATCGCATCCATTATAGATTAGCTTCCTTTAATATCAGTTTGACCCACTCAGTATCAGCTACATAATCAATAAATTTACGTTGCCAATATTCTGGATCTATCCACGGCATTACGATCCCAATTTGCTCGTCACTAAGAGATTCAAGAAAGCTAACCCCCGAATCACAATTGAAAACAATCCAAGGGCTAATCCTACCATTGCTAATATGATAGCAAATACGGTTGCTACTACCATATCTAAAATAGTCACTAAACCCATTTTTAAGTTCTGGATGATCATCAGCATACTCCTGCATTTCTAATAAGGCTCGCTCTAATGCGTCTTGTACAGCTTCTTTTTTCATATAAGCATGTAGGTATTCTAGATAAACTCGTTCATGTGTCCAATGATCGAGTTTTTTGTTTTCTTTGATTACATAATCAATAAACATACGTGGATTAACCGCACGTATAGCAACCATATGTCGACCAAATTTAACAAAAGCACTGTAATAAGGACTATCTACAAAGTCACTATAACTTTTAAGTTTAGCCGAACCCTGTGTCATTTCGAAGAAACGTAGATATGCTTGAAGCCCAAATTGGACTCCTATTTCTTTTTCCTGTTGCCAGCGACGTTTAGTTTCGCATAGATGCGCCGCAAGGGTTGATTCCTTACGGTATTCTTTGCCACAATATCGACACTTAAAGCTCTGCTTTGATTCGTTTGTCATCCCAGCCGAGTTTTCGTGCCATGTCTGTAAGATCTCGTTTATCATTGATTTCCGCTAGTAATTCTATTTCATCGTCTTTGAGTTGAGGATACAGTGCTGTTAAAAATTTAACGGCCTTGCTGTTAGTTTCTTTCTTTTTAGCCGCTTGCCAATAATGATGTTGTTTGCCCATGCCCGGACTCACTGATGTACACATTAACCACTGTAGTTTAGGGTGCTTGTTTACGTCAAAAAAGTATTTGTTTACGTTTTCATTAGTGGCCAGTAGGTAATATGCCTGTAAGTCTGCGTTGCCTTGTACACTAGCACCATAACGCAACATTAGATATGTGCTGAACTTCTTACGCTGTTCATCAGTGAATTTGTCATAGTAGGCACGATCTTTGCGATCAAATGCTACCATTTCATTACCAATATATAAAGGATCAGTATTAGGAGCCGCCATTAGTTGCCTTTACGTAACACATTAATAATTTGATTGATACTTTGCTGCATATTGCTGTAGTTATTTTTTAAACGACTGATTTCTTCTTCTTGTCTACGTAATTGTAGGTGTAGATCTTGAATGACATCCTGTTGCTCACGCAATTTCTTATCTTGACTTAATAAGTTGGGTCTAGGTGGCGCATTTGGATCTACAGGTCGTTTCTTTTTTTGTTTAAATTGTAGTGGGTTAAATGCCATCTTTATATTCCTTTGATAACTTATATATCATTATAACATGATCTAATGCTTCTTGTAAAGTGGAATTGTTCTTGGCTGTTTGACGTATTTCTCTCCATAACAATTCTTCTTCCGAACCGTTATTTGCGTTATATGTGCGACCAATTTCAAATCTATCAGTAGATCCCATTTTACGGGCATAGGTTACATCGTCAACTCGCTCGTATATGTAGATTGCGCCAGGTTCTAGTGTGCCCATACTACCAAATCTTCCCATAGTCTACTACTTCGCTTTGGCGACTGATATCTTTGACAAAGTACGCACATAGAGGTTTTTCACCTTGTGTGATAGGTACTGCTAGCATCTGCCCAGGGCGTAGTTTGGGGAAATACCATTTAACATCTTGATAGATGTCGATAATCTCAATTGAATGAAACTCTGGTTTAAAACTATCTAATGGGTTAAAACAAAACGCACTGAATCCACGATCATTGATGCTGGTTAACGGTACAACTTCTAGATCGCCAAAGGTCTGTTCACCGATTAGGATCTGCCAATCTACTGGCATTTTAACAATGTTGCCACCAATGCTTAAGACCAATGCTGGGCTGTTGAAACTTTCTAAAAAGATCAAAGGAATAAAGAAATAATCTGGATTCTTTGGATCACTGTTGTCTAATATCGCAAACCGAAGGTCTTCGACTTCATCTGGTATCTCATTCATTTCGTACGCTGTATTTTCTAAGGTTAATATGTACATAGGTTTACTTTTGCCACTCCACTTTTTCTACCACGAACGGGTAATTTGCTTCTGTATAAAATTTCTTACGAGTTGTAATATGCCGTTTGGCAAACTTACAAGTTGATGTTACGTCCCAGATCTGTACGAAGTCTTTGTCTTCCGCTTTACGAATGCCACGCCCGATACTTTGGATGACCCTGACAAACGATTTGCCAGGCTCGATAAGCACAAGATTAAAAATACGAGGAATGTTAATACCAACAGCCGCAACACCATAAGTGGCAATAGCAACCACGTCATCATTTGAAGCAAATTCATCATAACTTTCTTTGCGGTCATCTGCTTTGGTGCCTCCGGACACAAATACTGCTCCTGGGATCTTTTCTAGCAAGGCTTTACCTGGAGCAATGCGATCAATTAAGATCAAGGTATTACCTGATTTGCGTATGTTGTCTACTAAACTAGCGATGTAGTCTAGCCTAGCATCTGTTTCTAATAGATATCTTAGCTCACTCTGGTAGTCTCGATATTCTACATGATCTATTAGCTGTAAGATATTTACATGACAATTGGCCAAGACACCTTGGTCTTGAAGTTCGCTAGCACTTAGTTTACCAACTACAGGTCCTAGACTACACAGTAGACTAACCTGCTCGTATGCTTCTTTTGGAATAGTTCCTGTTAGGCCCCAACGAATTGGCACTTGACTCATTACACCTGTTAGTAGAGTTTTAAGAGCATCTGCTTTGGCCATGTGTACTTCGTCAACCATAACACATACAACGTCTTCTAAGAATTCCATGATAGTGATGTCTGCTTCGCCACCTTTGGTATTCTTTAATAAGATGTTTAGGCTTTGCCAAGTACAGATAGTATGTTGACGCCCAAACTCTTTGCGATCACCAAAGTACACACCCACATCTAAGCCTAAGTTGATATAGTCTGCTTCTGTTTGTGTTACTAATGATTTGTTTGGAACGATTACAATAGTTCTACCATACTGTTCACAGCAATAACTAAGACCTGCTGTCATCAGAGTCTTACCAGCACCTGTGGCAATCTCTTGGATACATTGTGGGTTTTCTAGGAATTTGTTGATAATTTCAATTTGATAGTCACGTAAGACCACGGGATGTCCTGCCATAGGGTGTTTCTCTGGCCAAGTCTTGTGCGCAAACGTCGCTTCACTGACCTGAGAAAACTCAAACTGTGTGCGATAATCTCTAACATCTTCTAATTCAAGATTATATCCTTGTTTTTCCAAATAAGGAATAATCTCTGGTAGTAGATTAATATAAGTGCTACCACCCATTTGAAAGTATGCTACTTTGCCATCCCAGCGTCCTAGTCGAACAGCAGGCAAGTAGCGAGCACCTGGGATTTCATATTTGAACTTATTACTAAGCTCTTTGCGTTCACGTAGATCAAGTCCTTCTATCTTTACGTTAACTTCATCTTTAATCAGTAATCTAGCTGTTGGCATTATCTTCCTTTGAAGCCGGAACATACCCAAATTGATTAACACACTCATCTTGGATATATTTAGGTAAGTTGTAAAATTCTTGCTCTGTATTACAATCAGGCCAATCTTGTCCTTTTATATCATTGTAAAATTCTCTAAATCTACTGTTAGCAATCTTTTTTGTTGTATTCATCTCATTTCGGCCATGAGTTTGCACTAACTCTTCAGCTGTAATTTTATCTTCTAAATTATGATTGTGAATAAAATTTAAGATTTTATCGTAATTAATCTTATATAATTCAGTCATGCGTCGAAAATTGTGATCAGCGTGCAATGACATGTTGTGTAGGTCTAATGTTTCTAATAGATGTTTAGTATTTTCAACAATGGCGTCTATTCTTTCGTTTTCATCTATAATAGAATCGTAATCTTTAATTTTTAAAAATTCTCTAAATACACTAAATCCTAAATCCTCTAATATCTTTAATATCCCAACATCTCCTGCTATCAAAAACGGATGTTTATTTAAAATAGGTATCCATGTTTTTTCAGTAATCCACGGGGACGAATTTTTATTCTGGCCAAAGTATGTTTCTGAGATTATAGAAAAATCAGTTGAACTGTATAATTTAACATCATAAGGTATACCATTATATTCAAGATTATCTCGATTTAAATAAACATCTATATTATCTGGATTTCTTTTCCATAATTTTAAAAAATCATCAAATTCAAGTTGAGTCATGTCAGAAAAATATTCCGTTTTCAGTTTAGTTAATTCTGATTGATGTTCAGGAAAATAATGAAGTGACCACTCAGCCTGATTGATGAGATTTGTATCAACAAATTTTCTAAATAACCCAATTCGATTTATCTTTCTTAATTTACCAGTTAAAAATAAAAATTTATTTTTGGGAGTGTTTTGGGTCATTCGATTGACCACTGAGCTTTTATGATATTTTATTATTTCTTTATAAACTCTATATAAGAAAAAATCAATGTATAGTATATCGTCGAATCCAACTTGACAAATTTTATCATTATAAACGTCGTCTGATGAATTTGCTATTAAAAATATTTTACAAGAAGGGCGATTAGTTTTCAGAACATTAACAAACTTTTTTAATTCCTCAAGTTCTTGAAAAATATTGTTCTCCCAAACGTGAGTGAGAAAAATTATTAAATCTTTTTCAATTGGATTTTCTTCTAATAATGTATAAGCTTCAGCATAACCGTGGAATTTTTCATGGTCACCTGAATAAAATTTAATATTTACTATACGACTCATTCTAATTAGTACTCTTTTATTATTGTCGCTGTCCAATAGACAATCTTTTCAGCGCGGTTTAACCAATCTAGTTTACGACCACCAAACATCATGTTGTGTGTGCTGACTAGTAGTGGCACAGGAAATTCCCAATTTTGTGGAAGTTTCTTAGCATATACTACTTTAACATTATATGGGTCATAATCGCTAGTGTTAGTCTTGCCGTTTTGATCAAAGCGTACTATATCTGACTCATTAAACCGTGATAGATCTAAGTCATAGGTCAAGCCTGGATCATATATACAAATAGGATAACGATTAGTTAATTCAGCGTAGTCTAGTAACCAATCCCACAGATTGGGTTCTGTTGGTGATAAGTGGGCAACATGTCTGGTACCTAAATATTCTAAAGACTGTCCATAATCATTGCTGGCTTCGTGTAGTATGTCAGCATCTACACCATATCCCAGAATGCCAGCGTGATCAATTAGTTTAACAATATCGTTGCCAATGTGTTCAGCTATATATTCCTTCAGACTGTCTGCAGCATTGGTTACTTCGTAGCCTAGACCGGTTTTGACTAATTTGATTTCGTATGGTTGATTTTCACATACTAAGACCTGCTCAAACAGGTCAATAATTTTAGAATCAATGACAAAGTCTCTACTGTCGCCCCAAGTAACAACAAAGTTAACATTGTATTCAGTGACGCCCAACTCCCAAACTTTAGTATCAGGATCCCACTTACTGCGTCCTTGCCCTGTTTCTTTAAGCTGACGCATTTCCTCAATCCAAGTTTGATTATAAGGGAACTTAACTAGAATATTATCGCCTTCTAGCCAAATGCGCCGTTCACGATCAATTTTACGTAGTGGTTTACGCCACTGTGGTGTTTCGACTGGGCTAACGTCTATGTCAAATTTAGCAAATTGACGTTTATATTTGAGTGCCAGTTTTATAGCCAACTCACCTTGACGATCAGTAAGTGCTTCAACACCCCACAAGGTAGTATTAGCCATGCTTTCTACAATTTGAACATCATAGCGGGCCAGACTGAACTTAAACTTACTGCTATTAAACACTAGGTGATTAGCACTACTAGGATCATAACCAGCTAGTAGTTCTATATAGTCTTCGACGTATTGAAATTGTAACATATAATTAGTATATGATATTTAATCCTGAATAGCAAGAGAAAAAGAAGCCCAAATGTTTCCACTTGGGCTTTAAGGCTATCACACTAGGAGCTAGACAATAGAAAGTGTGATAGAAAGACTATTTCAGTTGATCCTTTTGATCTAACAGTTGATTAATATTTTCAATGTTCTCGTCAAACTTGCCACTACGTTCGGAGACTGTTTGCTCAATTTGAGTTAAAGACTTATTAATGGCCTGTATGGCCATAGCGGCAATAATAATTATTGGCAACAATCCAACTACTACAACTGCAGCCATTACGATTAATGTTTCACTCATCTTTGTTCCTATTAATTAAAAATAATGCTTAAGACAATTTTTTACGTGATAAAAAATATTCATGTTGTTTTAGAATTTCAGTTATTTGTGCCAATGCAGCAATTGCTATGAGTCTTTGAGCATCTGGAGTGGTATGGTATGATGGATCACCTGGCATTGTTTGCCAATAATATTGTGGAGAATTTTCCCACTTTGCTATATTCATTTCTGGAATCCAAGCATAGTCATCGTAATAATAATTATTATAATGACTGTCCCTAAATAGTAAAAAAGGTATACGACTGTCGACTACTTTTTTCATTAAAAAATTTGTCATCCAAATATCTTTTTGTTTTTGCCAAATTGGATCATAAAGATAAGTCAAATAATATTTTAAAGCAATCTTATATTCATCTGATAGATTATTTTCTTCAACCAATGAAGAAATAGTGTTACTAATTAAATTAGTATTACTAGTATTTTTTCTAAAACTTACATTTGTTTGATATCTACTGTAGTCGATATTTTCTATGCCTAATTCTTTAATATATTTTTCAGATCTGTCAGCAATTGGTATTTCCATTCTTTCAGAGGTAGTAAATCCAATAATGATAAAATCTACTTTTTTTCTAATAGCTTCTTCAATTTGTACACAAATTCCACCATTGCTCATTGCAGACCGCGATAATATCAATAGATCGTACTCTAATTGATCAGCAATTAATTCTGTAAAATGTGTGTTAGGATAAGAAATCGTCGGAGTCAAATAACTGTCTCCACAAACTGCTAATATTTTTTTCATATTATAAACACACAGACTCTAATGAACGATTCACTATTTAGATTCCGGTTCGTTAGCTAACAATTCATTGACGTTTTCGCCGATCGCTTCGCCCCATTCAAAGTTGTTGCTCCAAGCTTCATCCCATTCATCAGTGCCTGACTCAGCACCGATAAATCCTTCAATTGCTTCAGCAAACGCTTCGCCAAAGTCCGAGGACCATACCCATCCATCCGGAGCAATATTTTCTTCTAACAGTCCACGAACTAGATCTACGTTTGATGATCCGTCAAAACAGCTTTCAATTTCTTCATCAGTTAAACTGTCTAAACTACGTTTTGGTACTTCACGTTCAAAAGTCATTAGTCCAATCCCTCAATACGTCCTTGCTTGTCGATGCCAATACGTTCTGCGTTTGGTCGTTCTGGTAACCCTGGCATGGTCATGATGTTACCGCATACTGCTACAATAAATTCAGCACCACTACATAGGCGTAATTCACGCACTGTTAGAACATGCCGTTCGGTTGCGGCCAATTTATTTGTAGGATCATCACTGAAACTACTCTGTGTCTTGGCAATACAAATCGGGTAATGCCCGTAATCTTTCTGTAGTTCTTCTAAACGACGTGCTACCTTAGCATCCATCTGTATTTCATAGGCATTGTAAATGCGCGTGGCCACAGCATTAAGTTTCCAGAATAATGTTTCATCATCGGCATAGGTAAGTTCCATGGTCTTGGTGCTTTCATCAATGGCCATGACCACTTCGTGTGCTAGTTCTTGTGCGCCCACTCCACCATCACTGAAATGTGTGCTGACTACTGCTTCAATTTTAAATGTGGTCCAAATGTGTTCTTCTAGGGCCTTGATGTCTTCATCAGTGTCATCAGCAAAACGATTAATAGCCACAACACAAGGCAAGTTATACCATGTGGTGATGTTGGCAATATGCTTGTCCAAGTTATCGTAGTTGCCCCAATACTTGATGGCTCTGACTGTGGCAACAAGGACTACTACATCGGGCTTTAATCCGCTTTTACGGCATTTGATATTGATAAACTTCTCAGCACCTAGGTCAGCACCAAAGCCTGCTTCTGTTACCACATAGTCAGCTAATTTCAAGCCTAACTTGGTAGCAATAACACTATTACAGCCGTGTGCTATGTTGGCAAATGGCCCACCGTGTATCAGTGCTGGTGTACCTTCTAGAGTCTGTACCAAGTTAGGTTTGACAGCATCTTTAAGTAGTGCTGCCATACTACCATTGGCTTTTAGATCTTTGGCTGTGACTGGCTTTCCATCTAGGGTATAGCCTACTGTGATCTTACCTAGGCGTTTCTTTAGGTCCTTAAAGTCATCAGCCAGACATAGGATAGCCATTACTTCACTGGCCACTACGATGTCAAATCCTGTCTGACGGGTAACACTATTATGTGCGCCTAGACCTACACAAACGTCACGTAACGCACGATCGTTCATGTCACTGACTCTACGCCATGTGATGTTATTGGTATCTAAATTCAGCTTGTTGCCCCAGTGTAGATGATTATCAATTAGGGTAGCTAATAAGTTATGTGCCGAAGCAACTGCGTGGAAGTCACCTGTGAAGTGTAGGTTAATATCTTCCATGGGATATACCTGAGCATACCCGCCCCCAGTGGCGCCACCTTTCATACCAAATACAGGACCTAATGCGGGTTCACGTAGGCATACAATGGCATTGTAGTCTAGTTTACGTAGGCCGTCTGCGAGTCCAATGGTTGTTGTGGTCTTACCTTCACCTGAGGGCGTTGGGGTTATGGCTGTTACTAAGATTAGTTTACTATCACGTTTTGGACGGTCAGCAAGTTGGTCAATATTAATTTTAGCTTTGTTTCGACCGTATAGGTCAATCTGATCGTCGAATAAGTTGATAGTACCAGCAACTACACTGATAGGTAATACTTCCGCTGATTGATTGATTTGGATGTCGCTTGGCATAGTCGATTTCACTTTATTATATATCATATTTTACATTCATTTAATCAACCTGTCAAGAGAAACATACACAATGAAATAACTAATTATTTCTTACCCTTATAGCGTTTTAGCACAGCTTTGACGAAGTTAGCAGTGCCTTCTACTTTACAACCATTATCAATGGCTTGATAACAGCCTAATATATCCTGTATTAACAAGTCAGCAAACTTTGCTTTGTCAAATTCTTGCCACTGATAAATTTTATTATATGAGGAAAATTGATTTTCATCAATCCAGCCAGCCTGCTCGGCAAGTTGTTCAATCTTCTTGTTCATTTTGCTGGGTCCTTTTATTAGGTTATGTATAACATTATACTTTCTCTTGCCCAGAAAGTCAAGAGAAAATAAAAGGACCCATCGGGTCCTTTAGTGTTTAAGTAGTTTATTTGACACTGCTGGGTTCGACCCAGCGGTTTCTTTCATCCCAATTATATTCTTGAAATTGATCAGCGGGAATCTCCATCTGAGATAGGATTTCTTCTGCTTCTTCTTTAGAGTTTGCTTCAATTCTGACTTTGGCTTCTTGATAGGATTCACGCAATACCGTACCCACCCAGACATTGGATTGTTCCGGTGCTTGCTCAGAATCGTGTATCATTTGAATGTGTTCGCGTAGTGTTTTCATAATAATATTTAGTCCAATTTTACTCAAAAAGCATAAATAATAGTGTAGTTCGCGATGCGTCAACATCCAACTACTCTAACATAAAAGGACTATGTCAGCATGAATATTTATTACGTCTACGCCTACATCAGATCAAAAGATTCCACTACAGCCAAAGCTGGCACACCTTATTATATAGGCAAGGGCAAAGGCGATCGCGCTTACAGTAAAAATCATAGAGTACCTGTGCCACACGATCGTACCAAAATTATTATATTAGAACAAAACCTAACTGAAATAGGTGCGTTTGCTCTTGAACGCAGAATGATATCTTGGTTTGGTAGACAGGACTTAGGCACTGGTATATTAAGAAATATGTCAGAGGGCGGCGAGGGTGCTGTAGGAGTAGTTCGCACACCCGACTACTGTGCTAAACTATCTGCCGCTAATAAGGGAAAAGTTAGAACTCAAGAAATGCGTGATGCCCAATCTAGAAAAATGCGAGGAAAGAATGTAGGACCCAGACCTCATATGATGGGTATAAAACAATCTGAAGAAACTCGTGCTAAACGAAAAGCATCTCTTATGGGCAAGAATAAAGGCAGGGTTTTAGGACCACTGCCTTTTGAAGTAAAACAAAAATTAAGTGAAGCAAAGAAAGGTAAAGCCAAACCAAAAGTCGTTTGTAGAGTTTCTGACAGAAAAGAAATGGGTATTGCTCACTTCACTCAGTGGTGCTTAAAGCGACCTTAACTATTTACAGATTGCGGCAATGTCAGTAGAATTTTTACCTGCTTGTAGAGCAACGATGCGGCATTCAGTCTTGTAGTGTTCTTCTAAGGCTAAACCCGCATACATACCCAACATCATGGCCATTACAGTAATCCACATCCATTTCATTTCCATGTTATACTCCATCCACTAACGGAACTGTTTGCCAATCTGACCAAACTTTTTTAGTCAGAGTTCGATACTGTAGGGTCTTGGCGCCAATGTGCCATATCCAACGAAGTTCGATGTTATCCATTATTTCTTCTCTGGAAATACATCACGGGCAATGTCGGCTAGCATCCAACCAAACGCCAACATGCCTAATAGGCGTTGAGCTGTTGGATTCCAAATGCCCACTACACCAACAACAACGATGCCTGCTGCAATGAATAAAATTTGTTTTGTAATTTGTGACATATATTACTCCTTAATCTCGA
>Ga0316229_1003533_pt1 | contig 12166 bp, 22 predicted proteins | sample TBH18023metaG_FD_206011 | JGI IMG/M metagenome (GOLD analysis project Ga0316229, IMG submission 206011) | Freshwater microbial communities from Trout Bog Lake, Wisconsin, USA - TBH18023 | ecosystem: Environmental > Aquatic > Freshwater > Lake > Hypolimnion/Profundal zone | place: USA: Wisconsin...
CTGCTTCTCATTCAGACCTTCGCCGTATTCGGTGGTCTTGCGGCGCGACTTCGGGCCGTGGACGCCGGGACCGTAGTTGCGGCGTTCAAGATATTTCGTCGGGCCGAAAATCGGAATACCGAAACGGCGGCTAATGCGGACGCGGGGACCTGTATAACGAGCCATAAAAAATATAATTTACAATTGCGATTGAAATTTTACACGCGGCGTTTCTTGCGCGGACGGCAGCCGTTGTGCGGCACCGGCGTCACGTCCTTGATGGAACTAATTTCCAGACCAATGGCCTGCAACGCGCGAATGGCGGATTCACGACCGGAGCCGGGACCCTTGACGCGGATTTCCACTTCCTTCATGCCGTGCGCCATCGCCTGACGGGCAGCGTCCTGCGCCACCATCTGAGCGGCGTAAGCCGTGCTTTTGCGCGAGCCTTTGAAGCCCACGCGACCGGCAGCAGACCAGCCGATGAGGTTGCCCTGCGCGTCGGTGATGGTGACCTGCGTATTGTTGAAAGTGGCGAGAATGTTGGCGATGCCGGCAACCACGTTCTTGGCGTGCTTCGCCTTGACAATTTTTTTGGCAGCCGCGTCCTCGCCCAAAAGCTCGGCAGCGGTCAGAACCACCGGCACTTCGGGAGCTTTGGCTTCGGCGGTTGGGGCCGTTTCGGCCGCCGCCTTTTTCGCGGGCTTGGCTTCCTTGGCCTCGGCGGCAGGAGCCGCAGCGGCATCGGCTTTCACTTCTTTTTCCTTTTTCGGAGCGGCTGGCTTTTTCTTTTCTTCGGACATATCAAATCAATTCAATTTTAGTGGATGCCGGTTTTGGCATTCGGGTTGCGCTGCACACCGACCGTCTTACGCGGGCCTTTGCGCGTGCGGGCATTAGTTTGGGTGCGCTGGCCGCGCACCGGCAGGCTGCGCTGGTGGCGGACGCCACGGTAGCAACGGATGCCCTGAAGCCGCTTGAGATTCATGCCAAGTTCGCGGCGCAGATCGCCTTCGATGACATATTTGCCCTCTTGAATCGCGTGAACGATCTGCGAGAGCTGCGCCTCGGTCAGATCCTTTGCGCGGATAGCCGGGTCAATGTTCGCGCGTTCGAGAATCTCCTTCGCGTTGACCGGACCGATGCCATAAATGTAGCGGAGCGCGATATCAATGCGCTTGCCGGGCGGAATTTCCACACCAATGATGCGTGCCATAAATTTTAATTAACCTTGACGTTGCTTGTGGCGTTTGTTCGAGCAAATGACACGGATGACTCCGCGCCGCTTCACGATTTTGCAGTGCTCACACATTCTTTTAACGGATGCTCTGACTTTCATGCTAAATCTTTTTTGTTTCGACTAAAATACGCCCCACGCTCAAGTCGTAAGGCGTCAATTGTAATTTCACCAAATCACCGGCATTCGCGCCGGCAAAAATCTTTTCATCCCGCCCAGTCACAAACGCCGTCAGGCGGTGGCCGTTCTTCAATTCCACGCGAAACGTGCCGTTCGGCAGCGCCTCAATCACGCGAGCTTCAACGCGGAAGGCATTTTCGCCCATGTCAAAATCTCCGGCTCACTGTCCGTGACGAGGACGGTATGCTCAAAATGGGCAGATAGTGAACCATCTTGCGTCACCACTGTCCAGCCGTCTTTCAGTATTTTTACGTCTGCCCGACCCGCGTTCACCATCGGTTCGATGGCAATCGTCATGCCCGGCTTCAACTTCGGCGAGCTTTTCTTGCCCTCGTCAAAATTCGGCACTTGCGGCTCTTCGTGCATCGCGCGCCCAACGCCGTGACCGACAAACTCGCGCACGACACTGAATCCGTTTTGTTCAACGTATTGTTGAACCGCAATCGAAATATCCACGACGCGATTGCCCGGCTTCGCCTGCGCAATGCCCAGATACAGGGACTGCTCCGTCACGTCCAGCAACCGTTGCGCCGCAACGCCGCAGCCACCCACCACTACCGTCCGCGCCGTGTCACCGATAAAACCTTTATGCACTACGCCGACATCCACACTGACGATGTCGCCAAATTTTAACTCGCGTTCCGACGCGATGCCATGCACCACTTCGTCGTTCACCGACAAGCACGTGTGGCACGGAAATTTCCGATACCCGAGAAACGCGCTTTTCGCGTCATAACTCTTGATCCGCTCCGCCGCAAAATTATCAATCTGCCGCGTCGTAACGCCGGGCCGGATAAACGCCGCAAGCTCGTCCAAAACTTTTCCCGCCACGATTCCCGCTGGACGCATCAACTTCAAATCGTCCGCTGACTTGAGCTTTATCCCGGCCACAAATTTAGAACCGGCCGCGGATTTTGCCCTTTTTCAGGAATCCGTCGTAGTGACGCATCATCAAATGCGATTCCACCTGCCGCATCGTGTCGAGCAAAACGCCGACCGCGATCAAAATACTCGTGCCACCGAAAAACTGCGCCACATCACCGGGAATCTGCAACTGCTTGCCAAGGATGATCGGAATGGTGGCAATAATCGTCAGGAAAATCGCGCCCGCCAGCGTGATGCGGCTCATGGCGTTGTGCAGGTAGTCACTCGTGCCCTGACCGGGCCGAACGCCGGGAATGTAACCACCGTTCTTCTTCAAATCGTCGGCAATCTGGATTTCATTGAACTGCGTCGCCACCCAGAAATACGAGAAGAACAAAATCATCGCGGAGTAAATCGTCAGGTAAAGCCAAGAGCCGTAATTGAGCGTCATCGCCAAGCTGCGAAAAAAATCTTGCAACACCGGAACCTTGATGGCATTCGCGAGCCAGGTGCAAACCGGCCCCGGAAACATCAGAATGGACTGCGCAAAAATAATCGGCATGACGCCCGCGTAATTCACGCGCAGCGGCATGAACGAGGTGCCACCGGCATACATTTTGCGACCGACTGCGCGCTGGGCATATTGCACCGGAATTTTCCGCTGCGCCTGCGTGATGGCGATGACGCCACCGACAACAATAATCAGCAAAATCAATAGCAGCACACCGGTGCCGGCAAAATGATATTGCTGCATTTCCGCGCCACCGGCGGGAAAAAACATGTCTTTCAACGCCGTCACCGCGCGCGGCAACCGCGCCAGAATGCCGATGGTAATGACTAGTGAAACACCGTTGCCGATGCCGCGTTCGGTAATCTGTTCACCCAACCACATCAACAGCATTGTGCCGGTGGTCATGACCGTCACCGCCAGAAAATAATACACGAACGGATTCTCAATCATCACCAACCGGTCATGGATGCCGGAAAACGTGCCGCTGGTTTCGGGATGCAACCAGGTTTTGGCAAAATAAATACCCTGGCCGATGCACAGCAGCACCGTGAGGTAACGACCGTATTTGATGATCTGCGTGCGGCCACCTTCTTCGCGCACCAATTTACTCAAGCGCGGCACCACCGCCGTCAGAAGCTGGATGATGATGGTTGCGCTGATGTAGGGCATGATGCCCAGCGATCCAATGGCGCAATGCTCAAACGCGCCACCGGCAAAGGTGTTATACATTCCCAGCAAACCGCCGTTGCCCTGTTGGCGCGCAAAAAATTCAGACAGCGCCTCGCCATTCAACCCCGGAATGCGGATGACGGCCAGCAACCGGCATACGGCCAGCAACAAGAGCGTGAAACCAATCCGGGATTTAAGCTCCGGAATTTTCAGGCAGTTGCCGAACGTGCTGACGATGGAACGAAACATTCTTCAGCGGTTATTTCTTGGCCGGAGCCGGAGATTTTTTCGCGATGATTTCCACCGCGCCGCCCTTGGCTTCAATCTTCGTCTTGGCTGAAGCGCTGATGGCGCTGACCACGACGGTCAATTTCTTGGTGAGTTCACCGGAGCCGAGAATTTTGATGCCGAGCTTCGGGCCGTTGGCCAAGCCCACGGAACGCAAAGCCGTTTCATCCACCCGCGCGCCGTTTTCAAACTGGTTCAATTCGCCAACATTCACCGGGCTGTAGGCCGTGGTGAACTCGGCGTTGTTAAAACCACGCTTGGGGATGCGGCGAATCAGCGGCATCTGGCCGCCTTCAAAACCAATGCGGATGGAGCTACCGGAACGCGCGGTCTGGCCTTTGCCACCGCGACCGGCAGTTTTGCCGCGGCCGCTGGATTCGCCCTGACCGAGCCGTTTGCGGCGGTGTTTCGCGCCGGGACGGGGTTTGAGATTGTGCAGTCGCATAAAATATTAATCAGGCCGCCACGGCTTCAGGCGCTTTCGGCGTCGCCACTTTATTGATTTGCAGGCCGCGCGCGGAGTAAATCTGCTCGCGGGTGCGCAGGCTCAACAGCGCGTTCAAGGTCGCTTTCACGACGTTTGCCGCATTCTTGGAGCCGAGGGATTTGGTCAAAATGTCCTTCACGCCGGCAGATTCCAAAACCGAACGAACCGTTTTGCCGGCGATAATGCCGGTGCCGGGCGAGGCCGGACGCAGCAAAATTTTCGCGCCGCCGTAGGTTGAATAAACTTCGTGGGGAATCGTCGCATCTTTCAGCGAGACGAACACCATTTTGGCGCGGGCGAGTTCACCACCACGCTTGATGGCGTCCGCGACTTCCGCCGCCTTGCCGAGCGCAATGCCGACTTTGCCCTTCTTGTCACCAACGACCACGAGCGCGCTAAATTTGAACCGGCGTCCGCCCTTGACCACTTTTGAGGAACGGTTGATGAACACCACTTTTTCAACGGTCTCATCGCCGCCTTTTTCAAAGGCGTTTTCACCGACGTCAGCGGGCCGACGGCCACGACCGCGACCACCGCCACCCCCACGACCGCCAAATCCGCCGCCGCGCGGACCGCGCGATTCCGACTGCGGTTTGGGCGCTTCGGGCGCGGCAGGAGCTACTGGAATGTTTTCGTTTTCAGCCACAATAAATTCTCCGGTTCAGGTTAAAATTTCAATCCGGCTTCGCGCGCGGAATCCGCCAGCGACTTAATTTTGCCGTGGTAGCGCGTGCCACCGCGGTCGAACACCACCGCCGTGATACCCTTGTCAATCGCGGCCTTGGCCGCCAGCACGCCGACTTTTTTCGCGCCGGCCACATTGGCAGATGAATCTTTGGCCTCGCCCTTGCCCACCGTTGAAACCGCCGCCAGCGTCTTGCCGGCAACGTCGTCAATGAACTGGACGTGGATGTTTTCGTTCGTGAAGCGGACGCTCATGCGCGGACGTTCGGCCGTGCCGCTGACGCGCTTGCGGATGCGCCAGTGGCGCAACTGCTTCAACTTTAATTTTTTTTCGGTTCTCATCTCAATGCGTCCACGGTTTAGGCCGTGAACATTAATTTTTTACTGGACCGTCTTGCCTTCCTTGCGCACGACATGTTCGCCAACGTAGCGGACGCCCTTGCCTTTGTAAGGTTCCGGCGGATAGAAAGCGCGGATTTCGGAAGCAACTTTGCCGACGATCATCTTGTCCGGCCCCTCTATCGTGAGCTTGGTATTTTCCTCAACCGTCACCTTGATCTGGTCGGGAATGTTGTAATTAATCGGATGCGAATAGCCGAGCGCAAGATTCACGACCTTGCCGGTGACGGCGGCCTTGAAACCAACGCCCTGAATTTCCAGCTTCTTCACAAAACCTTCGGTCACGCCTTTGACCATGTTGTTGACGAGCGCGCGGCTCAAGCCGTGCAAAGCCTTGTCCGCAGCGGCTTCACCGGCGCGGCTCACGACGATCTTATCGCCTTCCACCTTGAGGCTAGTGCGCTGGGGCAATTCCCAAGCAAGCTTACCTTTCGGGCCTTCGACAGAAACTTTCTGCCCCTTCACTTCCACCTTCACCTTGGCGGGAATGGCAATCGGTTGTTTTCCAATACGCGACATAAAAATGTTACCAGATGTAGGCGAGAAGTTCTCCGCCGAGGTTTTTCTTGCGCGCCTGCTGGTCAGTCAACAGACCTTCCGAGGTCGAAACAATCGCCACCCCAAGACCACCGCGCACGCGGGGAATTTCCGTGGCGCCCACATAGCGCCGCAGACCGGGCTTGCTGACGCGCTTGAGACCTTCGATGACGCTCTTCTTGCCGTTGAACTTCAGGCTGATTTTGATAATCTTCTTCGTGTCGCCTTCAACGGCAACTTCGGAGACATAGCCTTCACTCTTCAAAAGTTTCGCCACACTTTCCTTAATGCGGGAATGGGGCACCTTAACCACCGGCAACTGCGCGGCACCGGCATTGCGGATGCGCGTCAACAGGTCAGAAATCGGATCGCTCATTTTATATTTTAATTTTCGTCCTGCGTTTCGGCTCCTGCGTCAGTGCGGAACCGACTGCCAGCACGAATCAAACTTTACCAACTGGCCTTCGTCACCCCGGGAATCAAACCGTTCAACGCCGCCTCGCGGAACGTCAGACGTGACACCCCAAACTTGCGCCAATAGCCACGGCGGCGGCCGCTCATCGCGCAGCGGTTCACCACGCGCGTTGGGCTGGCGTCGCGCGGCAACTTCGCCAGACCGGCGTAGTCGCGTTTCGCCTTCAACTCAGCGCGGAGCGCGGCGTATTTTTTCACCGTTTCTTTTTTGCGGTTGTTCCGCTCAATCCATGCTTTCTTGGCCATAACAAATTATTTTTCGGCAAACGGAAAACCCATCAGCTTCAATAAATCCAATGCCAACGCATTTTCCGGCGCGGTGGTCACAATCGTGATATCCATGCCCTGCTGGCGCTTAATCTTGTCCAGTTCAATTTCCGGAAAAATCGTCTGGTCTGCCACGCCAAAGGTATAGTTACCGCGACCATCGAACTTGCGCGGTGACAAACCACGGAAGTCGCGGATTCGCGGCAGCGAAACGGCAACGAGGCGGTCAAAAAATTCAAACATCGTGTCACCCCGTAGCGTCACGCGGCAGCCAATAGCCTGGTTTTTACGCAGCTTGAAATTCGCCACGTCTTTCTTCGCACGACTGATGACCGGCTTGCGACCGGTGAGTTGGGTCAAATCCTTGGCGGCATCTTCCAACGCACCTTTTTCCAGCTTGGCGTTAATGCCCATGTTCACCACGATTTTTACGAACTTCGGAATCTGGTGGACATTCTTGAAGTTGTGCTTGGCCTTTAGGGCTGGCACGACTTCGTCGGTGTATTTCTTGTAAAGTCTGGATTTCATTTTTCAGTTTACGGAATTGGCCGTAAAAAATTAATTTACGCGGCGGCAACCGCCTCCGCTTTTTTCACATTCGAGATGTGGATTGAACCTTCACGCTCGACAATCGCGCCGTTCGGGTTCTGCTGGCTCTTGCGCGTGTGTTTTTTGATCATTTGCAGACCTTCGACCACCACGCGCTGTTTGTCGGTCAACACGTGAATGATCTTGCCGCTCTTGCCTTTTTCCTTGCCGGCCAGCACGACGACCTGGTCGCCTTTTTTAACATGAAATTTTGACATAACCTTCAAATGACTTCCGGCGCGAGTGAAATAATCTTCATGAACTTCTTTTCGCGCAACTCACGGGCGACCGGGCCGAAAATGCGCGTGCCCTTCGGATTCAATTCCTTGTCAATGATGACGCAGGCGTTGCTGTCAAAGCGCAGCACCGAACCGTCGGCGCGCTTGATGATCTGGCGCGTGCGGACGATGACCGCGTCATGCACTTCGCCTTTTTTCACGGAACCATCCGGCGCGGCTTCCTTGATGTGAACCTTGATGACGTCGCCGATGCCGGCATAACGCTGGTTGCGACCGGTCACGCCGATGTTCCAAGCAATCTTGGCACCGGTGTTGTCCGCCACATCCAAACTGGATCGAACTTGCAACATAAAATTAAAATCAGGCTGCGACTGCGGTTAAGGCCTCGCCGCGCTCGACGACTTCGATGAGCTTCCAGCGTTTCAACTTGGACAGCGGGCGCGATTCCTCGATGCGCACCGTGTCGCCGACTTTGGCCTCGGCCTTTTCGTCGTGCGCGTAAAATTTCTTGTAGGACGTGACGATCTTCTTGAACTGGGCGTGCGGATAACGGCGTTCCACGCGCACCACAATCGTCTTGGTCATCTTGTTCGAGACGACTTCGCCGACGCGCTGTTTGCGCTTGCCGGTCGCCGCCACGTTGGTTGTTGTTTCAGCCATACAAAATTATTTCGCCACCGGTTTCGCCGCCTGGTTGCTCAACGCGGAGATGCGGGTTTCAACGCGGGCAATGTCCTTGCGCAGCGTGCGCAGACGCGCGGGTTTTTCCAACTGCGCGCTCGCCTGTTGCAGGCGCAGGTTGAACATCTCGTGCCGGAGGTCGCGGCCCTTGGCCGCCAACTCCACCAGCGTCATATCTTTGATTTCAGCAAATTTCATCGGATTAACTCGCGCGGTGATGGCGCGAAATAAACTTGGTTTTGATCGGCAACTTCGTCGCGGCGAGGCGCATGGATTCGCGCGCTTCCGCCTCGGTGATGCCGTCCACTTCAAACAAAATGTTCGCCGGACGAACCACGGCCACCCAGCCTTCGAGGGGCGCTTTGCCCTTGCCCATGCGCGTTTCCAGCGGTTTCTTCGTGTAGGACTTTTGCGGAAACACCCGGATCCACATCTTGCCTTTGCGCTTCATATAGCGCGTGATCGCCACGCGGCAGGCTTCGAGTTGCTTGCCGTCCATCCAACAACGTTCCAGCGCCATGAGGCCATACTCGCCGAACGCCACCGTGTTGCCGCTCGTCGCCAACCCCGTGCGGCTGCCGCGGTGCATTTTGCGATACTTTACTTTTTCCGGCTGCATTGCCATAACAAGATTCTTTCTAAAAAATTAACCGGCGATCGGCGCTTCGACCTTCACTTCTTTTTTCTGCGGCTTGTTTTCGCCCTTGCAAATCCAGCACTTGATGCCGAGCTTGCCGTAAACCGTGTTCGCTTCCGCGAAACCGTAATCAATATTCGCCCGGAGCGTGTGCAACGGCACCCGGCCCCAGTGATACATTTCGACGCGCGCCAATTCCGCGCCACCAAGACGGCCACCGGCGCGGATCTTGATGCCTTCGGCACCGAAATCTTTGGCGGTGGACAAAGCCTTCTTCATCGCGCGGCGGAACGAAACGCGGCGCTCAAGCTGCAACGCGATGTTTTCCGCGACCAACTGCGCGTCGAGCTCCGGCTGCTTCACTTCGACGATGTCCACGTAAACTTCCTTGCCGGTCAGTTTGCTCAATTCTTCCTTGAGCTTGTCAATCTCCGAACCTTTACGGCCAATGACCACGCCAGGACGGGCGGTCAGAATCGTCACGCGGCAGCGGTTCGTCGCGCGTTCGATCAAAATTCGCGGCACCGAGGCCGTTTCCAACTTTTTCTTGAGCAGCGTGCGGATGATGCGGTCTTCCGTCAGCAGCTTGCTAAACTCTTTTTTGTCGGCATACCACTTTGATCGCCAGTCTTTGTTGACCGCGACGCGTAAGCCGATTGGATTGGTTTTTTGACCCATATGTTATTCGTCGGACAAAGTGATTTTGATATGGCAGCGGCGTTTCAGGATCGGACCCGCCGAACCGCGCGCCTTGGGCTGAAAACGCTTGAGCGTCGTGGCGGTGCCAGCCACCGCTTCCTTGATGCGCAAGGTTTCGGGACGGAGCTTGTTGTTGTTTTCCGCATTGGCGATGGCCGAATGCAACGTCTTGGCAACATAGCGCGCGCCCTTGCGCGGCACGACCGCCAGCACCGCCTCGGCCTGCAACGCCGGCAAGCCCTGAATCTGCCGCACGACTTCGCGCATCTTCTGCGCGGACATCGGGATATTTTTGGTGATTGCGAAAACTTCCATAAAAACTATTTGGCTTCCGCCTTCGCGGTGTGGGCGCCGTGCTTCTTGAACGTGCGCGTCAAAGAAAATTCCCCCAGCTTGTGACCAACCATGTTTTCCGTGATGAAAACCGGGTTAAAAACCTTGCCGTTGTGAACGGTGAACGTCAGGCCGACAAAATCGGGCGTAATCGTCGAGCGGCGCGACCACGTCTTGATTGGCGTCTTTTGATTGGTCGCCTTCGCCTTCTGGATTTTTTCCAGCAGATGATCTTCTACAAACGGGCCTTTTTTAATCGAGCGTCCCATAAATTATTTGAGCTTCATCGGCAGACCATTGCGCTGAACCACAATGAAACGGTTTGATTGTTTATATTTGGCGCGGGTTTTGCCACCTTTGGCAACCTTGCCCCACGGCGACATGAGCTGCTGCCAGCCACCACCGCCCTTGGATTTGCCCTGACCGCCGCCATTCGGATGGTCCACCGGATTGCGCGCCATACCGCGCGTGATGCCACGATGACCGCGATGACGAGTCCGGCCGGCTTTGCCGAGCACGACGTTTTCGTGTTCCGTGTTGCCGACCTGACCGATGGTCGCATAGCACTCTTCATTTACCTTGCGGATTTCACCAGAAGGGAGACGAATCTGCGCATAACCGGCATCGCGCGACATCAACGTCGCCGCACCACCGGCGGAACGGACAATCTGCCCACCACGACCTGGCTGGAGTTCCAAATTATGAATCGCGCTGCTAACCGGAATGGACTTGAGCGGAAGTGAATTGCCCACTTCCGGCGGCGCCGTTGGCCCGCTGGAAATGACGCGTCCCACCGTCACGCCCACCGGCGCGATAATGTAGCGCTTTTCGCCGTCTTTATATTGCAGCAGCGCGAGCCGGGCCGAACGCATTGGATCATATTCAATCGCCGCGACTGTCGCTTCGACGCCGTGCTTGTTGCGCTTGAAATCCACGAGGCGGATTTTCTGCTTGTGACCGCCGCCGATGCCGCGCGCAGTGACGCGCCCATACATATTGCGACCGCCAGTCTTCTTGCGGATTTCCACAAGCGACTTCTCCGGCTTCGTCTTGGTAATATCGCTGAAGTCCGCGATCGTGATGTATCGCGTGGACGGCGTCAGCGGTCTAAATGTTTTAACGGGCATAATAACTAAAGTTTTTTTCAGCAACTTTTTGAAGTCAGCGAGCCATCAATCCTGTCCCTGCTGGGAATCAGTTATCGGTTCACAAACATGCTGTCCTGCCGCCTTGCGGACGACGAGGAGCAGTCAAATTATCAAATTGAATTTCAAACGCAATAACTTTTTTGAATTATTTTTGCCGGGTGTTTGCCGGTGGAAAAAATCCTGTTGAATGGAAACGTTTCCAGCTAACCTCGCAACCAAATCATGCGCATCCTGCTGGCAGAAGATGAACCCAAGGTGGCGGAACACGTCCGCACCGGCTTGATTGCGGAAGGTTACGCCGTTGACGTCGCCCGCGACGGCGATGAAGCTATCTGGCTCGCCGAGGAAAACACCTACGATGTTCTGCTGCTCGACGTGATGATGCCCTGCAAGGACGGCTTTACGGTGGTGCGCCATCTGCGGCGCAAACAGATTTTATCGCCGGTTATTTTTCTTACCGCCCGCGACGATGTGCAGGACCGGGTGCGCGGGCTTGATGCCGGTGCCGATGATTATCTCACCAAACCTTTTTCCATCAGCGAACTGCTGGCGCGGCTTCGCGCCGTGCTGCGCCGTCAGCGGCCGCAAGCGCAAAACCTGCTCCGCGTCGCGGATCTCGAACTAGATTTGATCGCGCACGAAGCGCGGCGCGCCGGCGAACAGATTGAGTTGACGCGGCGGGAATTTGCGCTGCTGGAATTTCTTTTTCAGGCGTCGCCCAAGCCGGTGAGCAAAACGGCGATTGTCGAACATGTCTGGGACCAGCATTTCGATTCCACAACGAACGTGGTGAATGTTTACATCAAACTGCTGCGCCGCAAAATTGACCGGCCAGGACTGGCGCCGTTGATTCACACGGTGCGCGGCGTGGGCTTTGCCTTGCGGGAGGATAAACCGTGAAATCGCTGCGGTTGCGGCTAATCTTATGGTTCGTGCTCACCTTTGCGGTAATGGCCTTGGCATTTACGGCGTTGATCCACTACACGCTGGAAAGTGAATTGCGAAACAAGAACTGGCAGCAGGATTATCCCGACCATCCGGATTGGAAACTGCACGGCAGCTTTTCCGAAGACGAGGTGCAGGATATTTCAGGTGAATTGGTGGAATCCGCCCTGCTCTGGTCGCTGCCGTTGGCGCTGGTGGCCATCGCCAGCGGCTACTGGCTGGCGTGGCAATCACTGCGCCCCATCGCCAGCGTCAACCGGCAGCTACAGGCCAAAAACACCGCGAACCTCGGTGAGCCAATCACGCTGCCGGAAGCGGAC
>Ga0316229_1003551_pt1 | contig 12112 bp, 9 predicted proteins | sample TBH18023metaG_FD_206011 | JGI IMG/M metagenome (GOLD analysis project Ga0316229, IMG submission 206011) | Freshwater microbial communities from Trout Bog Lake, Wisconsin, USA - TBH18023 | ecosystem: Environmental > Aquatic > Freshwater > Lake > Hypolimnion/Profundal zone | place: USA: Wisconsin...
GTCAATGCCTATCTGTTTCTCCATGAAGTGCTCGACGACACGCCTGGGCGCGACGCGGTCCGTGATTTCCTGGCGGACACCGGTGGCGTGCTGGATCCGGTTGGAAACTTGATGCCCGATTCGCTTTACGAAAGCGACGGCGGCGTCTTCCCCGTGACCGATGTCACCAACGCCCCCGCCAATCTCGTCGGCAATACCCTCCAAATTACGCTGGCCACGACCAACCTCGGCTGGACCTACCTCCGTGTGGCCGATCCGAAGCAGGCCAAGCTGCCCATCATGAGCGTGGTGCGTTCCGATGGAAAAGTGTTGAACCCGAACAACTTCTGGACCAACGTCCATTACGAAAAGCCTAATAACTTCGAGGACTTTTACCTAAACCTCTTTGATCTGGCGAGTGCCGGTCCTTATACTTACGCGGTGACTTATGGCAGCCCGGTGGTCAGCACTAACCCGCCGGTGACCGCTCTGCTCTTCGCCGGTTCGGCCAACCTCGCAAGCGGAGTTTACTACGTCACTCCGGACACGCAGATGTATTTCATTTCCCAGGATGTCACGCCGGTCAACATCGTTTACAGCCTGGACGGTGGCGTATTCCAACCCGCTTTGCCGTTCAGCCTGAGCGCGGCGGGATTGCATCAAGTCGTTTATTATGCCACCGACGCCAACGGTCTGCGAGAAACCAACCATACCGTTTTGCTGGCCCTGTCCGGCGTGGGGAGCTTGGGCTTCGCCGGTTTCAATATCCCCGCACAGCCGATCTACGCCGCCGGGGATGCGATGTCTGTCCGCCCCGGGAGCTTGTCCATATCGTTCCAGGCTCTGCCTGACCCCGTAGTGGTTAACGCCCGGGTGGACGTCTTTCCAGGGGTGGTCGGGTGGCCGACGGTGGGAGGGGTTCCTTCCTCTCCCACCGCCGCTACAGCCGCTTCGCTGGTAGTGGCCGGCCAGAATGTCGACTATTATCTCTCTCGGCTCAACGGCCAGGGGTGGAGCGCCGAACAACCGGTGGCCTCGCCGTTGGTATTTTCCGGTCTGCCGGCCGGCACGAACACGGTTTCGATCCTGGGACGGTCACGGTTTGGAACTTACCTGGACCCCACCAACGCTCTGAACGTGACCTGGGTGGTTGATCCCGCTTCGCCAGCGACTGCCATCGGCGGAACACCAGCCTCTCCCACACATTTGTCCAGCGCTCAATTCACCGTTGGCGGCACCGGGGTGACGGCCTACGAATGGACCCTCGACAACGGCTATTACCGGCCTGAAACGCCCATCGGCACCCCGGTTGCGCTGACGAACCTAACTCCCGGCTCACGCCTCCTCAGTGTGCTTGGAAAAGCCGCCGGGGTTTATCAACCGACCAATGTCCCCACGACCGTGGCCTGGACCTACGATCCGCTCTATGGGTATTACCAAGGCCCATGGAATTCCCTCCGCAGCGCGGCTTTCACCAACATCGGCACCAGCTCAGTGACGTTTACTTGGGATGGCCGTAGTGATGCCGGCATCATTCAAGCGCCCGGATGGTACACCGTGCGCGTGACCTTGACCGACGCCCTGGGGGGAACGAATTACTCGGTAGGGTTGGCGCAGATCGGTGTCCTGGCCGGGACCAACCAGATCATCGCGGATGCCAACCGCGGTCCCAGCAACCCCTACGCCCGGGGTCGCTGGGCCGTGTGGCAGGACCAAAGTACTGGCAGTTGGTCCGTTTATGCCCAGGATCTGACCGCGTCGGCCCCTGTGATTCAGCCCGTCAGCAACAGCAACCTCGCCCAACAGAATCCCAAGACCGACGGCCGGTACGTGGTCTGGCAGGCGAGGCAAGCGGACGGCGATTGGGACATATATTACAGCGATTTGAACGGCAGCCTCGGTCCTCAAGCGGTCACGATTACGTCTGACGTGGACGAGGTAAACCCGGCTATCGATTGGCCTTGGGTGGTTTATCAAGCCCGTTCCAACCTGACCAACAACGCCCCGTGGCAGGTTTATGCCTACAACCTGGCCAACGGTCAGACCTTCAGCGTCCTCCCCTCGACCCAGGACCAGCTTAGTCCCGATGTTCAGGCGGGCCGAGTGGTGTGGCAGGATTGGCGGGATGTGGGGCCGGGGGAGGTCTATTTCAAGAACCTCGAGAGCGGGCAATTCCAGCGGATCACCACCAACACCTTCGGTCAGTATAACCCGGTCATTTACGATAATTGGGTGGTGTGGCAGGACAATCGCAACACCGAAACCGACCTCTACGGTTTCGACCTCCTGCGCAACCTCGAGGTTCGCCTCACCAGCACAGCGGAAGATGAGACGCTCCCGCGGTTGAACGGTCCGTGGGTGGTCTGCCTGGAGAACTCGCTGGGCGCACAGACTGGCAATGGGCGTCTTATCCATCTGCCTAGTCTCGCGGCGGTTCCCATCACGCACACCTTTACCGCCAAGACAGCGATGACACTCGCTGAAGGCAAAGCGATTTGGATGGAGACCGTCACCAACCAATCTCGCGTGTTGATCGCTGCCTTGCCCTCGTTGCAGCCGGTGTTTGCCCAGCACAATGCCGTGGCTGTGACCGATGCCATGGTGGCCAACGCGCATAATGCCTTCGGTCTGCTCTCGACCTGGGGTACCAACGGCGTTCAGTCTATCACGACCTTTAGTCAACTTGTCCCGCAGGTGGTCAGCCAGACCGCGACGCTGAGCAATGGAGTGCCCGCCGGCCAGAATTTCAGCCTGGTGTCAGGTGCTTCCCTCTGGGTTGGCTTCGGCAAGGGCCGGGTTTTGGACCTCGGACTCAACCTGGCCGCCCCGCTCAACCTGGCCGCCGGCGCCAACGTCTTCGGGTACACCGGCTTCCCCGACTCCTACAGCGCCTACCAACTGATTACGCAGCTCGGCATGAACAACGTCCGGGCGGTGCGTATGCTCGAGGCTCAGTCCGGCCTTTGGCTGGTTGCCGAGGTGTTTAACGGCGTAGTCCTCGGCAACAATTTCCCGATCCCCACCGTGGCCGTCATTTTGGTAGATATGGCCAATCCCGTCAGCCAATTCAGCCCGCAATCGCAATAGCCATTTATGCGCCTTTCCAATCCTCTACGTTCAAACCTGCCGCTGGGTCTGTTGCTCTGGGCGGGCACGGTATTTTCCCTGCCCGCTCTCACCGTAACCGACTTGCAACAGCAGATGACCGGGCCGCATCCCGTAACGGTGATCGACCTTCGCGCGCCATTCTTGTTTGCGCGGGGGCATATCGTCGGGGCAATCAACGTGCCCGCCTCCGTCTGCCCTCACAAAAACCTGCCGCCGCTCGGCAACGTGGTGGTGTACGACGGGGGGCTAGGGAAGGAAGATAGCGAGGCCGCGGCGGTGGCGTTGTCCGCCAAGCCAGGAATCAGCGTGGAGGTTCTGGAAGGGGGCTTCGCCGCCTGGGAAACTGCGCGCGCCCAGACTACGCAGGCCAAAGGGATTCGCCGGGAGACGCAGAACCAGATCTCCTACGCCGAACTCAAAGCCCTCAAGGCGAGTGACGTCGTGCTCGTGGACCTCCGTTCCGAGCCCAGCGCGCCCAAGGCGGTGGCCAAGACAACCCCGTCCGGGAGCCAACCTCTGACCGATTTGGCAGTGGAGTTTCCGGGGAAGAGCATCTCGCATTCGCCTTTTGATCTGCCCGCCGCCCAGATGAAGACGAAAGCGGCCACCAGCACGCCGCCCCTCCTGGTGTTGATCGATAACGGTGACGGCGTGGCGCAAACGATGGCCCGCACCCTCGAGGCGAACGGCCTCAAGCGTTATGTCATCCTCACCGGCGGCGAGTTGATCTTGTCTCGGCAGGGCCAAGCGGGTTTGCAACGGAGCAGTCCGGCTTCGCAGGCCGCCAACCGGACCGTCTCCTCGGGTCCTGCAACTCAAAAGTGATTATGCGTCCATTAAGAATTATTGCGGGCTGGTTCCTGGTGCTCGGCGGCATCGCGTCCGCGGCACCGGGGGTGACCAACGTGTCCGTGGTCAACATTACTCCCAGCACCTTCTCCGTCGTTTGGGTGACGACCGGGGGAGCCACCCCCACGCTTTCGGTTTTCGCCGATCCGGGCGGGGTGACCAATTTGGCGGGCCAGGTCGGCCTCGAGTATTACCCCTTGCACACCGGCTCGCCGGCCTGTACCAATGCTTACGATCGGCGTCTGAACGAGAGCGTGCTCCGTCAAAAAACCTCGGGGTTAGGCCTCGTTCAGGTGCGTGTTTCGCATTGTCAACCCCACACGCCCTACTATTTTCGGATTCAAGAAACCGATAATCAGGCCGGGGTGACTTTTTGGCCTTCCAACGGCGCGCTGCCGGTGGTGACCACCGCGCTGGACACCGCCTACGTGGTGCAGTCCCGGCAGTTGGTCTTCAACGTCCCCGGGTTGGACCCCGCGGGATCGATCGTCTTGCTCTCCAATAGCAATACGCCCAGCCGTTTGGCTGCGGTAGCCGGGGATGGAGTTCGCAGCAACGAGGTCTATTTCAGCCTCAGCGACCTCCTCGACGCCTCGGGCGCCACCAATTATGTACTGCTGGGAAATCAGTCCTTCACCGCGACGGTTTTGGGCGCCAGCACCACCGAGACGCAGACTTATAGCCTCAATTTCACCACCGATTTTCTGGTGGGGCAGGGGAGCCAGATCTCTCTCAGCGAGTTCCTGGTGTTGAGCCTTGGGTCTGGCGTGGTTCGCGCTGGGTCCACCGCCACCTTGCCAGTCGGCGTGTATGCCAGCGGCATTACCAACCTGAGTTTCTCGATCAGCCTCCCGACCAATCTTCTCGAGAGCCTTTCCTTCCAATCTGTTTCGCCTCAGGTGGGCTCCGCTTCCTTGCAGATCTTGAATTCCAACACCGTGGTGGCAAGCCTCGCCTCCGCTCCCGGCCTGACCTTGGAGGGAGACCAGCAACTCGCCCAGTTCGTGCTGGCGACTGCCTCCAACCAGCCTTCGGTTTTCCTCCCCCTGGCCCCGGTGTCGCTTCAGGCGAGGAATCTTGATGGATCTTCCGTGTCCAGTCTCGCCGCCTCCTCGGCCAGTCTCGTCATTGTGAACCACCAGGCGCTGCTGCAAAATGCCATCGCCGTTGATGGCACCCGCAGCCTTTCGCTTTATGGCCTTCCGGGATACAGCTACGAAATCCAGAAATCCACGACCCTCGCGGCCTGGACCGACCTCATTCGGGTTCCGATGACCAACCTCGTCGAGGTCTTCTCCGGCCTCGACACCAATGTGTCGCGCATTTTCTACCGGGCCTACGAGTTTACCGCCGACCCGCCGTGGGTTCAGGGCTTAGCCGGTCAAAACCATTCCTTGCTCGTCTATGGCCGTCCGGGCACCAACTACGTGGTTCAGTACGCTACCAACCTCTCCCACGTCGTGAACTGGTATCCGCTGATGTCTTACACGCTTACCAATTCCTTCCAGACCATCACCAACCTTCCTAACACCAATCCGGTCATTTTCTACCGGGTGAAGCGGTAGAGTTCCCGAGCGGATGTCCCCCGGCGACCAGGGAGGCGGGGGTAGGTCGACGGCTTGCCAGCCCGCGCCCCAGGGGCGATCGAAGCGCAACTCCGCTTTAAATGAATGCCTCAGCGATTGCGCGCCTCGACTGGGTCGTTTTCTCCTCGACACGACTCTCCTCCAGCCCTGTCCATACCCCCATTGAATAATCGCGATCATCCTGAGCCATCCGAGCTTCAGCCGCCGGAGAGCCTTGCTGGTTCCCTGCGGGCCTGGCGTTGGCTTTTCGGCCTGCTGGGCTTGGCCGTGCTGGTCTTGGGGTTCTATGCCGAAGAAAACTGGCGTGGTCACCGCGCTTGGGAACTCTGCCAACGGAATATGGCGGCACGCGGGGAGCCCTCCCAACTATCCGGGCTGGTGCCGCCGCCGGTGGGCGAGCCGGAAAATTTCGCGACCACTCCATTCCTGGCGGCCATCGTCAACTTCCGGCCCGGCATGCCACTACCTCGCGACACCAATGCGCTGGTGCGCCTCCGCGATTTTGCCGTCCGTTATGACGCGGCCTCGGAGGCTCTGAAACTGCCCACGACCGGTCGTTCCAATTCGTGGGGCTTGGCGCACACGGACTGGGTGGCCTGGTATGGCGCTTTCCTGGATGCCACGAACCCTCCCGCCTCCCGAGGAAGGAAAGCCATCGTGCTCACGAATCTCACTCCGCGTGAAGCCGCGTCGAGGATTCTGACCTGCTTGTCCGAAAGCGACGCGGTGTTCGATGAACTGCGCGCCGCCAGCTACCGGCCCTATTCCCGCTTCAATCTAAACTACGAAGCGGAGAATCCCGCCACCATCCTGCTGCCGCACCTGGCCCCGCTCAAGCACCTTTGCCAGGTCCTCCGGCTCCGAGCCAGTGCCGAGTTGGCCATCGAGCGCCCGGATGAGGCCTTCGAGGATATCCATCTGATGCTCGCCCTGGTTGACGCCTGCCGGAGCGAGCCGATCCTGATCTCGCACCTGGTGCGTTTCTCGGAATTCCAAATGGCCCTCCAACCCATCGCCGAGGGGTTGGCCGCCCGCCAATGGTCGGAAGCCCATCTGAAGAAGTTGCAGGACCGGCTCGGCAGCTTTGACTTTCTGGCGGATGGACGGCGCGCCCTCCAGAGTGAGGGAGTCTGGCTCGGCGCCGGGATGATCGATTATGTGCGGCGTTCCCACGGCCGCCTCGATGCGATAGCGGACACTTCCGGTGGTGCCCCGGAGGGCGTGGATCTGCTCCCGCTCCTGCTGCGCCTGGCCCCAACCGGCTACTATGACTTTGAGAAAGCCAACCTGAATCGGCTGGCCCAGGATTATCTCATCTCGTCCCTGGATCTGGCGAGGCGCCAGGTTTCTCCCACCGCCACCCGCCAAGGGGAGGAAAAGTTGACCACGGCATTCGCCCATCCCCGCTCCTCTTTGTTCTTCCACCACCGGCTTTTCGCTTCCGTGTTTTTGCCAAGCCTCACCCAGGTGGGTGTCCGGGCCGCTTACAACCAGACGGCGGCTGATTTGGCGGTGCTGGCTTGCGGCCTGGAACGTTATCGATTGGCGCATGGCCAGATCCCTCGCCAACTTGATCAACTGGTGCCGGAGTTCCTGGACCACCTGCCCCGCGACATCATCAATGGGCAGCCGCTCTCCTATCGCCCCGCCCCGGACGGCGCCTTCGTCCTCTACAGCGTTGGCTGGAATGAGCGCGATGACGGTGCCAGGATCGGGTTGTCCCCGAAAGAGGACAACGTGGATCCGAAGAACGGAGACTGGATCTGGCGCGGCCCAACACCGCGATGAGCTGCTAGGCCATCGCGAGGGCGGCGGTGGCCTTCATCCGCGCCAGGCCCGTCTTGGCGACTTCGAGGGGATCCTGGGCCCAATACTGGCGGTTGAACAGTTCCAGCGAGAGCACCTTCTGTCCACCATTGTGGGTGAGGGCACGGAGGATCTCTGGCAGCGGCGCGGTCCCGTCCCCCGGATAGACCCGATAGCTGTCGTCAATCTTCTCGCGGGGCGGGTCGCTGGGATAATCGTTCATATGAATGACCTGGACGGTTTCCGGCCCCAACAGACGAAAGCCCCGGTAATCGGTGCCGCCCTTGTGCAGATGGAAGACATCGGCCAGGACGCAAGCCTTGGGATGTCCGGTTTCCATGGCTACCCAGACGCATTCGCCAAGGCGGTTGAAGTTCTTCGAGAAACCCCACAACTCGAACTCGGGCACGATCCCGAGTTGATCCCCCAGCTCCAGCAAGGCGCGATAACGCTCGGCGGCCTTGAGCGGGTCCAATTTGGGGAGGTCGGTCCCTCCCGCCGGCGGGGCGGCAAAGCGCTTGCCGCCGAGGTGCGCCACCAGCTCCATTTCCCGCTTGGCCCGTTCCAGCCCCTTGGCCCGCCGGGCGTCGTCCTCCACAATCCACTCCGGGAAGCCAATCGCCCCTTCGACAGTGAGTCCGGCATCGCTAATGCGCTTGCGGAGGTCCTCCACCGGATTGCCCGCTTTCACATATTCATCGATGGCATCAACCCAGGGCTCGATGCCGTCATAACCCGCCTGGGCCGCAATCTCGACCTGCTTGACGATGCCGAGCTTGTGGCCCCGGAGGGTGGCCAGGTTCAGAGAATACCGGAACGAGGCCTTGGCAGTCGGACCAGCGGCCGGGGCGGCGGGGGAGGGGGTGACGAGCTTTTCACTCAGGATGGCCGCGCCGGCCAGGAGGCCCGCGCGTGCCAGCGCGCTGCGGCGCGATAGTTGGCTTGCATTCATGCCTCTCCATTACCTGCCCGCTCTGGCTTTGGCAATCCCGAACACGAATCTCGAATCCGAGGCGTAACTTCCCGGGCCGGGTTCCCCGATTCCCTGCTGCTTCAGTCTCGGCTGCGGGCTTTATTGTACGCCGTTGGATTACGCGATACAGTCTCGCGTGATTACAAATAGTGTGCGGTTATGTGTTGACAGGTACTGTAACTCGATGGTTACAATAGGCCACATGCGTAAAAGACTCTCTGTTATGACGTGGTCTGTCTCTCTGGTCGCCGGTGGGCTGTTGATTGCGCTCACGGGGTCCGGGGCTCAAGCAAAAACCGATCCGGCGGTGGAGAAGCGGGTGGACGCCTTGCTTTCCCAAATGACGCTCGACGAGAAAGTCGGCCAGATGACCCAGGCCGACATGAACGGGCTCAAGAACAAGGCCGACGTGAAGACGTATTTTCTCGGCTCGGTGTTGAGCGGCGGCAATTCCGATCCGGCGGACGAGACGGCCAAGGGCTGGGCGCAGGCCGTGGCCGAGTTCAAGTCGTGGGGGCTGCAGACTCGGCTCAAAATACCGGTGCTTTACGGCATCGATGCGGTTCACGGCCACAATAACGTGGATGGCGCGGTGATGTTCCCGCACAACATCGGCATGGGAGCCACCCGGAGCCCAATGCTCGTTCAGCAGGAAGCCCGCGTTACGGCCGAAGAATTGGCTGCCACCGGCATCCGATGGGCCTTTGCTCCGTGCCTGGCCGTGGCGCAGGATGCCCGCTGGGGCCGGACTTACGAGAGCTTTGGCGAGAATCCGGAACTGGCTGAGTTGCTGGGCGGGGCCGCGGTGCGCGGATTCCAGGGAACGTCCTGGGGCAAGCCCGGATCGGTGCTGGCCTGCGCTAAGCACTTCCTGGGGGACGGTGGCACGACCCAGGGCACCGACCAGGGCAACACCGAATGCGACGAGGCCACCTTGCGGAAGATCCATTTGCCGGGCTACCGGGCCGCCATCAAAGCCGGCGTCGGTTCGGTGATGGTTTCCTATAGCAGTTGGAATGGCAAGAAGATGCACGGGAACAAGTACCTTTTGACCGACCTGCTGAAGGGCGAACTGGGTTTTGACGGCTTCCTGATCTCGGATTGGGCGGCTATCGACCAACTCGGCGGCGATTATAAAAAGGACGTCGAGATGGCGGTCAATGCCGGTCTGGACATGGGGATGATTCCCAACGGTCCCGGCGAGAAGAACAGCTATGTGGATTTCATTCGCTGCCTCAAGGAACTCGTGGCTGAGCAACGAATTCCGCAGGCGCGCATCGATGACGCCGTGCGCCGGATTTTGCGCGCGAAGATAAAGCTCGGGCTCCTGGACGAGGACGCGTCGGCCCGACCACCGGAACTTGCCTCGGTCGGCAGTCCGGAGCATCGGGCGGTCGCCCGTGATTGCGTGCGCCATTCATTGGTCTTGCTCAAGAATGCCAACCACGCTTTGCCATTGTCCAAGTCCGTCAAACGCCTGGTGGTGGTGGGAAAAGCCGCTGATGACATCGGCATTCAATGCGGTGGCTGGACCATCGATTGGCAGGGGCGCGCCGGTCCGGTGACTAAGGGCGGGACGACCATCCTGGCCGCAGTCCGTAAGACGGTGTCGGCCGAAACCGCCGTGGCCTACTCAGCGGACGGGGCGGACCTGAACGGAGCCGACGCAATTGTAGTCGTGGTTGGCGAGATGCCCTACGCGGAGATGAAGGGGGACCGTCCGGACTTGCAACTGACCCCCGAAGATCAGCAGCTTATCGCCAAGGTCAAACAAGGGGGTGTGCCCGTGGTGACCATACTCTTCTCGGGTCGTCCGCTGGTGCTCGGCGGGGCACTGGAACAGAGCGACGCCTTCCTGGCCGCCTGGTTGCCCGGCACCGAAGGCCAGGGCGTGGCGGATGTGCTCTTCGGCGATTTCCGACCGACAGGAAAGCTGCCCCGGACCTGGCCCGCGAATGCCGAGCAGGTGGCGAATCCTCCCTCCGCGAAGCAAAGCCCCCTCTTCGCCTATGGCTTCGGTCTGACCTACGGTCCGGGGCGGTCCTCGAAATAGGTCGAATACGAAAACCTTTTCTGACGCCCTCCGCTACCCGGTTCTCGCCATCCTTGCGCACCTTTTCCGCCTTCATGTGCTTGCGCCCCGGACCCGTGCTCAGCCCGGCCAGCCGCGCATGGATTTTGTCCAGCGCCGCCTGCAACGCCTTCGATTTTGTCAACGATTGGTCCAGCCCCGTCAACGTCGCCTTCGACGTTACGTCCAGTCTTGCTGCATCCACTAAGGGTTCCGCCATCCCCCCATTGTAAACCCTGATTCCCGTAGGCTATGGAGTGGGGGTGGACCTAATCCCGCCCCATCACGTGAATTGCCCTAGAAGGTGGGATGATGCGTTTTTGCCTGGATCACCGAACCAGCCAGACTATACTCCTGGCAGTTCGGGTTGATCATGAGGCACTTACAGCTAAACCGGGGTGAGGGTTTCCGGCAACGGAACAACGAACAGGGATTGCGCCGCCCGATGCTCAAGTGCCTGGCATCCAAAATGTTACTCGAATTGGCCTTTCGAGATCACCCAAAATACAACACCGAACCAGCGGTTCGTTTAATCAATAGTTAGCCATGAGCAAGATCAGAACAAGTATTCTATTAGCTGCGGGAGTCATATTGTTTCTTCTCTCCGGTCTTGTACGGTTCGGGGCTGTCAGCCTGCGTCCCGTAAAGGACGCGAGCGGAGCGCAGCTCTATCGGCCAGATGGGCGGATGCTTTTGGAGTCGGACACATGGGGCAACATCAGGATCAACTGGCAGTCAGATCTTTGTTTGCTCCTGAGCGCTGTCGTTTTTCTTTGGTGCCTCGTTAGGTCTGTCCGTTCGCGTTTCGGAGGCTCCCGTGCATCATAGCAGTCAGGCCAGCTTTTGTCGGGCTAACCCGTCGCGGCAGTTGACGCCGGGAGATCGCGCTTGGTATTGCTGGACGTCATCGGCCCGGCGCAACTGCGCTCGGCGTTAAGCGGCAGCTATCTCCATGAGCGAGACACTCATTGCAATTCTCCTGGCCCCCGTGGGCATCGTGGTTTACGGGAGCGGTTTGCTACTCTGGCCGCTCCGGCGGCGGCTCCGACGCAAGCGGGTACGCGGAAAATCACTCGGGTTTGTTTTTCTTGCTCAGCTCCTCGCCTATGCTGCTGTGGCATGCTGCTCCATTTTCATTCACCTCGAACATGTTTACTATTGGTTCATTTTTCTTATCGAACTCAATATCGTGTTTACCATCGCGGCGGTGATTGCGTGGATTCGCGATGCGCGTCACGAGAGCAATTTGGAGGCCGTGCATGCCCCTTAACCACTGGGTGCAGGCGCCGCTGGATGGCGCCTGTCTGTTCTTCCTGAGTCAGCGGCCCGGCACGCCTGACCCAGAACGTTCGGCTGGACTATGGAACCACTCCTCTGGGCCCTGGCTATCCTGTTGGCTCTGCCTTCTGTAATTCGCGCGGCCGACGGGCTCTCGTTGTCAGTGACGAACACGAGGACGGCGAACCAACGACGCTACGTGACGGTTGACGTCCGCATCAGCAAGCGTATGCCACTCACAACGGACCATACGCTGATGGTGGTAGTTGGACCGACCAAGGTAGCAGGTCCAGTTGACGAGTGTGGGCCTCCGCAAAACTTCGCCCTCAAGGGAACAAGTCATGAGATTGGCAAACACCACTTTCGGGTCGAGGTGGCACTGCCGATTGAAAAGGTCTCTGTCAAATTCATGCTGGTGGGTAAGAAGAAGATCCTTTATGAGCACTCCAGCCAGATCTAGAT
>Ga0316229_1003566_pt1 | contig 12085 bp, 4 predicted proteins | sample TBH18023metaG_FD_206011 | JGI IMG/M metagenome (GOLD analysis project Ga0316229, IMG submission 206011) | Freshwater microbial communities from Trout Bog Lake, Wisconsin, USA - TBH18023 | ecosystem: Environmental > Aquatic > Freshwater > Lake > Hypolimnion/Profundal zone | place: USA: Wisconsin...
ATCGAATACCTGGAAGTTTTATACTTCTCACGAAAATATTCTGAATCTTGATGATGCGATCTCCACCAGGGAACCTGTTTTTGGCTATGCATATACTGAAGTCTATTCTGAGGAAGCGGCATTCCGCAGAATTTCATTTGGCAGTAATGACGGAGGGAGGCTCTGGGTAAACGGACAACGGGTCTGGGATTATGCACCAAATCGTGGGATTTATCCCGATCAGGATGTTTTTCCGGTACTTCTTCAAAAAGGGAAGAACACCATTTTGTTTAAAATTGAGGAGAAGGGTGGAATGTGGCGGCTGGCCTTACGCTTCCTGCCGCTTGAGGGTCCAGAATTAACTGAAAAAGAGTCCCCGCTTCAGGTGAATTATCTCCATGACGGAACCATCGGGCTCACCTCGGTTACACGGGAGGAGCAGCTGGCTACCATTGTCAGCCAGATTCACCTGAAGGTTTTTGATCAGGGAACGGTGATTCTGGATGAAACAAGGAATGGCAATTTCCTGAAAAGAATAAAACTGGAATCGATCAACTATCGTCTATTAAGTACCGTAACAGACATTACCCTCAAAAACGGGAGACTGCTTCACACCCAACAAAAGCTCTTCGCCGGTGAACGGAAAGTCTATTCACTGTTCGAAAACGGGACATCCGATTACGCAATTGTCCTGGGATCCGGGGCTTCGGAATCGGAACAGTACGCCGCCAAAGAATTACAAACCACTATTCAGAAAAGCAGCGGTGTCCTGATCCCCATCAAGTTGCCTCCCGAAAAACATGAGGGGGGACGAATCATTCTGGGATTTAATGAAGTTTCCCAATCGTTAGGATTGAAGGCTGCACCTGCTGTTTCAGACGAGTCTTTTGTTTATCAAAGTGTTGGAAAGGATATCCTGATCTGCGGCGGGAGTCAGCGGGGTACGATGTACGGAGTATTTTCATTTTTAGAACGGGAGCTGGGAGTCAGGTGGTATACTTCAAAAGTAACCAATATCCCCCAACGTTCTGTTTACCGTTTTGACAGGTTGTATCATACCGAAAAGCCGGGTATCCGTGTCCGGAACGATTTTTATTTCGATGCTTTTGACCCGGGTTATGCGGCACATAACCGGATAAACGGTGCAATGGGTGGCAGGGCACAGCATGGCGGAGTTGAAGGATATTGGGGAGTGCATACCTTTTACGGATTGGTCCCTCCTGAAAAATATTTTGCAACCCATCCCGAATATTACAGTCTCATCGACGGGAAAAGGACTCATGACCGGGCCCAGCTCTGCCTGACAAACCCCGAAGTGCTTCGTATTACCATCGAAAACATCAAAGAAACTATCCGGCATGAACCGCAATTCCTTATTTATGATGTCTCCCAGAACGACTGCATTGGATTTTGTACCTGCGATAAATGTCAGGCCTTGTCCAAAGCCGAAGGTTCTGAGTCGGGTCCTGTGATCTGGTTTGTCAATCAGGTTGCAGCTGCAATTGAGAAAGAGTTTCCGGATAAATATATCGGGACTTTGGCTTATGTCTATTCGCGGACACCGCCCAAAACCATCCGGCCAGCCAAAAATGTAGTAGTCCGTCTATGCAGCATTGAGTGCTGCTTTTCGCATGACTTTCATTCCTGTGCCATGAACAGTTCATTTCTCAGGGATCTGGAAGCCTGGGGAAAGATTGCCCCGAACATGTATATCTGGGACTATGTGGTGAGCTATGCCGATTACCTCTCCCCGTTTCCAAATTTTAATGTCCTTCAGTCAAATATAAAAGACTTTCAGCGGAACAATGCTATTGGGATCATGGAAGAGGGGGATTTTCAGTCGGATGGCGGGGAATTCGCGGAGCTTAGAGCCTATGTTTTTGCAAAGCTATTTTGGAATCCTGATCTTAACTTTCAGGAATTACTTAACGATTTCTTCTCAGGTTATTACAGCCATTCAAGCGCCTATGTCCGGCAGTACTTTGATCTGGTTCAGGGTCTGGTTACCAGGGATGTTCACCTGACACCAAACATGTCGTGCGAGAACACCTTGTTTACCAATGAATTCATGAACAAATCCCTCGAATTGTTTGAGAAGGCGGAGAAGGTGGCAGATAATGACGAGATTATTAACAGGGTCGAACTAGCGTCCCTTGGCGTTTTGTATATGAAATGCATCCGTAATCCGGTCCTGGCGCGCGAGGATGGAACTTATGAAAAGTTCAGCCGTATCGTGGAACGGGAGAAGGTAATCAATTGGATGGATACCGATTTTCTTCAGAAAACCAGGGCATTTCACCGGATGATTAAGGATGCACATTGAATTTTGCAGGAGAATGGCCCTAAATCCAATTTTAATAAAGCTGAAAGGAAAATACTAAACTTTTATTTAATAATTTCTTTTCAGATACTTGCGGACGCAATGTAATGCAAATGAAACCCTCATGAACTTACAAACACAAAAGGCAAGGTATAAATCAATGAGGGTTCCACACGGATCAATAATCTAAATATTAGTAAGTTAATTAAAATTTATACGTGTGAAATAGCCATGGTTGAAAAATCACAAACTGAAGATGAATATATCTCCATGGCTACTCCATGCGACCTTTAAAAAACAAATTATATACGCCTAAAATAATCGCGCTTGCGATTAATCGACTAATTCATTTGATCCTAGGTGATTATAAATATCGGGTATCATATTACGGTGCTTTGCACCTTAAAAATCCGATTTTGCAAAATTATTCCTACAAATATTTCATTTATGAGGTGCAGAGCACCGCGATATTTGTAGCAAACCCATCAATGTACAACCAAAGGTGCAACGCACCGAAATATTTATTTAAAAATTCGGTTACTACCAAAAATCATTTCCAATTAAGGATGAGAACCAGGAAAACTGCAAATAAAAATTTCCATATATTAAGTCAATTTTAAGAAAATTGATTTTCACAAAAGATTCATGTTGCTCATGTTCGGCTATTCCAGGAAATCCATATCCTCCCTGGTTAGGTTGATATCCACAGATTTCAGGTTCTCTTCAAAATGTGTTAACGAAGAGGTTCCGGGGATCGGCAAAATCCACGGTGACCGGTGCAATAGCCAGGCAATATTAAGCTGTGCTTCCGATACTCCATATTTCTGAGCAATGGTTTTTATCCGGTTGTCCTTTTTATCCAATGAATTGATCAGGGAGAAATAGGGAATCAGCGGAATTCCATGCTGCTCGCAGATATCCAGAACCTCCTCGCCACCCCTGTTTTCACCGTAGTGTGACTTGAACGTGGTACGCTGACCATGTCCATACATATTCTCAACCGTAGCGATCTCACCCATCTTCATTGCCGTTTCCAGCTCTGCGCGATCAACATTGCTAACCCCGACGTGCAAAATCTTACCCTCCTGCTGCAGCTCAAACATCGTATTCATTGATTCTTCAAACGGAACCTCAGACCCCTGCATTACCCTGAAGTGAACAAGAGCTATTTGGTCTACGTGGAGGGTCCGAAGATTATTCTCGATGCTGGTCCGCAATTTTTCCGGACTGTTAAACCCGATCCAGCTTTTATCCGGTTTACGGGCACCCCCAACTTTCGTGCAAATCACCAGTTCTTCCAAATAGGGGTGTAAGGCCTCGAAAATTAACCGGTTAGTAACATCTTCACCGTAATAATCGGCAGTATCTATAAAGTTCACACCCAATTCTACAGCTTGTTTTAATATTTGAAGTGCTTCTGCTCTCCTTGGAGGTTCGCCGTAGATCCCTTCACCCGTGAGGCGCATTGTCCCGTATCCTAACCGGTTCACCTTTAATGGACTATTACTGTTTCCAGCTATCGTGATGTATTTCATGATCTTCATTGGTATCGTTTTCTTTAAAACATATTTAAATAAAAATTGTTGAGGAGACTGAAAAATATAAAGATGTGGCTTTTAATAATTTCAACTTCTTAGTTTCTCTTTATCAAGCATATATCCAAATCAAATAACCCGATAATGTCCCGCAAATATCGCAGATTAACACAGATTTAAAACGTCGGTCAGCGATAAAAAGCTAGGCATGACGGATGTGGAGAGGAATTAACCTATCCTATCATGTATGTTGTCGGGTTAAGATTTGGGAAACAAAGGATTTACCCATTAATTGCCACTTTCTTCTCCCTGTCAAAAAAGTAAAGGACAATTCCTGTCAGGATTGTTGAAAACCCGATCAGGCTTTCCATCGGGTGCTGAATGTAGGTGAAAACACAGATATACACCCCAAAAATAATGTAGATCACCGGGAAAATATAAAAATAGTTCCCTTTGAAAAGCATAAGATTTTCCTTTGGAATCCTGAATACAGTGGCAACTGCGATTACGCTTATAAATTGCAGAACAAACGAAGCATACACGAAGATTTCGGCAAATCCACCGGAGGCAATGATCACAATAGCAATAAATGCCTGCACCCAAATTGCAATATAGGGGGTTTGGTTCCTCGACTTATCCATGAATTTCCAGAGTTTATGTTCCTGGGCGGTTGCGAAACAAATCCTTGATCCTATCCAAAGATAACCGCTGATGGTTGCAATCAGTTGTGCGGAGATAAAAAAGCAGACCCATTTGGCTCCGGTCGATCCCATAAAGTTATGGGCGGCTAAGGCAGCCACATCTTCCTGATTGGACATGGCCGCAATTGAAGCGTGTTTGAGAAAAACAAAATTGAGCAGGATGTATATACTTGAAACAAAAAGAGTTCCTAATATCAGTGCTTTGGAAAGGTTCTTTTTTGGATTCTTGATTTCTGAAACAATATAAGAAGCTGAATTCCATCCAGTATAGGCAAAGGAAACGAAGACCAGGGAGAAGGCAAACGAAGGAGTCTGAATCTCTGAAATCCAGGATCTATCCCATTTGAGGGAGGTTTCTCCTTGTGAGGCCATTGATAGTCCGAGAACAATAAGCCCCAGCACAAACAAAACCTTGATAACTGTAAACGCATTTTGAAAATTGCTGCTTGATCTTAAACTGATAGATTGTGAGATGGCTACTAATACAATCACACCGATGGCGAATCCTTTTCCAAGGTCCCACCCAAATATTTGCAAATACTTGCTCATAGCCAATGCTGCCAGTGAGACTGGGGCGGAAAAGCCAACAATAAGAGAGATCCAGCTGCTCAGATAACCCAATACCGGATGAAAAGCCCGGGAAAGAAAAATATAATCTCCCCCGGACTTTTTATAGTAATTTCCTAATTCAGCATAACAAAAGGTTCCAAAAAGAGCCAGAACTCCACCAATAGCCCAAAGTAAAAGGATCGTAAAAGTATTACTCAGATAAGCAACCTGATAACCCAAAGAGGTGAAAATCCCTGTCCCAATCATATTAGAAACCACCAGCGCCGCTGCGGTAATCCATGAAATCTTTTTCAATACTGTTTATTTAGAGATCAATGGTATTCATTTTTTGGTGGTCCGACAAATAAGTAATAGAAATAATATGGTTCTGTGACGTTTAATATGGGTGAAATAAATTTTGTTTCATTGTTTCCTGGCAATTGGCAACGGGCAGCTGGCAGATTTTGGATAAGAGAAAGTAGCCTTTTTCAGAACAACGTAAGAATATAAGTCAAACAATTACAAGGATTCGTGCTAGCCGCCAGTAGCTAAAAGCTAGCCGCGAATCAATAACTTACAAGTAGTCAGAAAAGCTTAGTTATCAATTCAGATCGTCACAGAGCATTTTTTTATATTCTTAAACTCAACCTTCCAAAGTAGTAGGTTCCGGTTGTCCCCATTTGTACCGGTGCATATTTGAATACTCCAAAATAAGAGTTGCCATAAGCCTGTAAATCAGGATAAACATTGAAAAGATTATTTGTTCCAATAGTCAAAGTCAGATTTGACAGAAGGTTATATCCAATCGTCAGATCGGTTACTATTTTGGGGGAATGTTTTTGAGCAACCCCGAATGGAAATCCATTCCTGGTAACCTCACCAAAATAGGTGTTGGCCAGCATTATGTTCCATTTGTTGACTGCATAATTAAACCTCAATGCTGCCTTGTCAATCGGATTGTTCGTCTCGATCAAACTCTGCTCCAATGGACCGAAAAAGACATCTTTCTGATCCGGAAATTTTTTCAGAAACTCCGGGAATTCATTGTATTTGACGGAGCCATCATTGTTACGGTCAATTCTGGTCTTATTATGGTTATATGCCAGTGATATGTCCAGGATACCCTTTTTAAGTCTCCATTTGTAACTCGCAACAGCATCAATTCCTTTAGTTTTCGTGTTTATCGCATTGGTAAAGAAGCGACCGGTTTGTGCACCATAAGGTTTGAAAAAGGCCCTGATTTCATCAACAGGATCACCATAGGAGTCATTACCAAGATTACCGGTGAGGATGATTCGGTTATCAATATTGATCTGGTAAGCATCTACAGAAAAACTCAGATCTGCGATAGGATTCCAGGTGAGTCCACCGCTGAGATTTGTAGAGGTTTCCTGCTTTAATTTCTGTATCCCAATGGCTTGGGCTACTGCGCTGTTGGTGCGGAATATTCCTGAGTTAAGTAAAACTCCGTCAACCACATCCGTGGCAATATTATTAAAATTACTCTGCTGCAAAGAGGGTGCCCTGAAGCCGGTACTAAAAGCCGAGCGGAGCGAAAATTTATTGAAAAGTTCATACCTCGCGGCCACCTTATAATTAAATGTACCCCCAAAATCGGAATAATTCTCGTAACGGACAGCTGTCCCTACATAAAGTTTTTTCGTAATGTCCAGATCGCCCTGCAGGTAAGCAGCTCCGTTGGTTCTGGAGGCGTTCACTACATTATTGGGACCGAATCCGGGGAATGATTCAGCACCGCTGCCGGCATACGAGGCAGAATCACCTGCAACAATTTTGTACTGTTCTATCCGGAATTCTGCCCCAAAAGCCACATTCAATCCTGCCAGATAGTCAAATTTCCTGTTTACATTGCCATTGAGCGTGTTTTGTAAAAAGCTGTGATTCCCCGCATTAAAGCTTGTAGGGCTGTCACTTCCCAGAGCATAGTTAAACGATCGTCCAACATCGTACTTAAATTGATTATAACCCAGGGTATTGCTCAAATCAAGATTCCAGTCATTAAACTGGTATTTTATGCCAGCTGCAAAAGAATGATCTGAAATTTTGGATTCCAGCTTGGGCTGAAACCCGTTCGCATAAACGGCAAGTGCCTCGGTTGAAAGTTCACTTGGCAGACGCCTGAATCCAAAACCAACACCCTGGCGGTAGCTTGTTCCACCAAAGAAATAGGCTTTTAACCTGGGATTTATGGTGATCTCACTGTTCAGGAATAATTGAAGATTCTGAATTTTTGCATCTCCCACCTGGAAATTAAAATCGTTTCTGGTTAAGCCTCTCGCTGCAATCTGTGCATCGTCATAGGCCCGTGAGGCGGCAGGATCATTCGCATAATCATAGGCAAAATAGTTGTTTAGCGATGACTGGTCAAAAATGATCAGATTATTATTTTGACTCCTGTTGGTTTTCTCACGGTTATTAAACAATCCGGTGATATTAATAAAACCCTCTTTGCCTAATTTTGTGCCATAGTTGACATCCACACCAACGGTCTGACCATCGCCCTTCGAAGTTTGTCCGGCGGTAGCTGATGCAGACAATCCGGCATTCTTTTTCAGAATAATATTAATAACTCCAGCTATCGCATCGGAGCCATACTGAGCAGATGCACCGTCTCTGAGAACCTCAACCCGGTCGACTGCTGAAATGGGAATCGCACTCAGGTCAGTCCCTACCGAGCCGTTTCCTACGGTATTCTGATAGTTCACCAGTGAGGTGGTGTGGCGTCTTTTCCCGTTAACCAAAACCAATACCTGGTCGGGCCCTAATCCGCGTAAAGAGACCGGATCGATATGCTCGGTACCGTCAGCGGCCGACTGTCGGTTGCTGTTAAATGACGGAACAAGATAGTTTAACAGATCGTTTAAATTATTGAGTGGCATCGAACACACTACCTTTTTGATGTCGAGAACATCCACAGGGACAGGAGAATTAACCTTTGTCCGGATGCTTCCCTGGTTTCCGACAACAATAACGTCCTGCAGATCGTACTGCTTAACATCCTGTGCATAAGCCGTATAAAGAGTAAGAAAACTCCCGATCAGGAGTGCAAATAGTGTTTTCATAATATATCGCATTAGTTTCTTTGCATAATAAATAGTTCAGGATTTATCTGAAAAATAATCCTTTCCCGATCAAAAAGGGAAAGGAAAGAATCACCTGAATTCCATATGTTAAATATTATGCAAGATTAACCTTTTTATTATATTCACGAAATACCTTTTTTTATGTAAATCATGTACCACAAATGCGGTATATTGAGGGTGAATTGGGAGGCTCTTTCTCATCTTTTTCTAAATAAATTTACCGGACTATTAAACTCCACTCAGCTATTTGCCGGATTGCAGGCACCCTCAGCTTTACTGCAAATTTTAAACACCTCTAATCTGTCTGTTGTCTGAAATTTTTATCTTTACTTCGTTAAAAATTTGTTTTCCTATTGAAAACCAGGAACTTTATTTTGGCCCTTTCAGCTATTCTATTTTGGATGGCAAACGCTACCAGCAGATTCGCTCTTGCCCAGGAAAATTATTATATCAAAATATTCACCACCCAAAACGGACTACCTCATAATTCCATAAAAAAAATTGTTCAGGATAAAACAGGATTCCTGTGGTTTGCCACCCTGGATGGGCTCAGCCGTTGGAACGGATATGAATTCCGCAATTACTACAATAATCCCTCTGATACCACCTCCATTATCTACTTTCAAACAAATGATCTTTTGGTTGACTATCAAAATAATCTTTGGGTTATTACAATTCTCGGGATTTCAAAATACAATCGGGAGAAGGATAATTTTACATCCTTTCAGGTTGGAATGAATGTAAAGGTTGCACTCGATCGGCATGGGAAACTCTGTTACTATTCGGGATTCGGACTATATCGTTGGAATTACCAGTCTGACAGGTTTGAGCCTGTTTCACTTGAATTGGATGATAGATTAAGAAAATTAAATAGAGTCCAACCTCTCAGTATAAAGTTTGACAATGAAGACAGGTTGTGGATTAGTGGCATTGAGCGTGAGAAAATCTATTTTTATCGTTGCAACAAGAATGAAAGGCATGATTTAAAAGCTGAATTTATTGGAAAACTTGAAACTGCATGTCTTTCACCTGATTTTATTTATTTTGGATTGAGATTTGAACCATATACTACTAATAAAAATGACTTTAAAATACAGGTTGATGGTGCGGTATACGAATGTGATAAAAAATCTGACCAGTTTTTCCATGCGACTGGAGATCATAAGGAATTAGAATTGGCCGGACTGAGACCAGATGACCTCAGAAAAATGAAGCAGAACGAGGAATACTACAAACCCTTGATCAGGGACAAAGATTATAACACGAAAATCAAGCCAAGATACATTGAGTCGTATGTGATTGACAGGCAAAATACGCTATGGCAAGGAATAATCAGTGCAGGTTCATCCTCCATCGGACTTACCCGGACTACTCCTGTCTCCAAAGGATTCAAGCATTATTTTTTTGAACAAAATCCGGAAGTCGGCCTAAATGCTATTTTCCCGGTATTAAAAGACCGGTTTGGTACTATTTGGGCCGGCCCGGCCAATGTGAATAAAATTTTTCAAATAAACAGCGATGGTAGGACAAGACAGATCACGCCATTTGACGAGAAAACCTGGAAAGGCGTTCGTCAGCCCCGGTCCTTTATGGAAGATTCCGCAGGCATTTGGATTAGCTATTTTAAAAATTTGTTACTTCGTTATGATTTTAAAAGTACTCATTTCAAAAAAGAGATATTTAAAACATCGGATATTCATAACTGGTCCCTTCCCAGTAGCTTGTTGCATATGAAGAAAGAAGGGGATGAAATTTTCATTTTTGGCTTTAAGGGAATTTTTAAGTTCACTCCCGGAACCGGCAAGACGACCCAATTGAAATTGTTTGACAATGATGGTGATTTTAATCTTTACAGTTTCTTGCGTGATGGTAAGAACGGTTGGTGGGTTGGCAGGAATAGAAGTATCCTGATCCATTTCAATGATCAGTTTAATGAAATTGGAAGCTATCTGATTGGCACTGGCTTGTTTAATATCGAGGATATTATTCAGGGTGACAACAACGATCTTTGGTTATCCCGTTTGGGGGGAGGCCTGGCTCATTTTGACAAGTCAACAGGAAGATCTAAGATCTATACCACGGTTGATGGTCTTTCCAATAACACCTGTTATGGATTGCTCAAGGACAAGCATGGAAATATCTGGATTTCAACCAATCATGGTATCTCCCGTTTTAATCCTAAAACTGAGCAGTTCCGTGTTTTTGGACCAGAAGATGGTCTGAAGATTGACGAATTCAATTCAGACAACACCTATATGTCCCAAGATGGGGAGATGTTTTTCGGTGGCATGGGCGGTGTAGTCAGTTTTTATCCCGATAGCTTAACTGATAATGAGGCAATCCTGACTGCAGCGCCATTAGTCATCGAAGATTTTAAGGTTGCAGGGGTAAATCGTTATTTCAATAAACCGATTTATACAAGTGATACAGTAGTTTTGAAAAAAGGGGACGACAATTTCCAGCTCACCTTTGCGAGTCTTGATTTTCGGAACGCCGAAAAAATTAAATACCGTTACCGGTTAAAAAACGGGAACAATGGTTTTATTCAAACAGATTTTCGCCACCGTTTCCTTAATTATGCAAAATTATCTCCTGGTAACTACCTATTAGAGATAGATGCGACCAATAGTGATGGAGACTGGATTTCACATACTTCATTGCTCATTATTATTCCGGCCTATTATTATCAGACCTGGTGGTTTAGTCTCTTTTCTATACTGATAGTAATCCTGATAATCGTATATTTTATTTATAGCTACAATCAACGCATCCGAATGATAGCCCACAAAAAGCAGGACGAACTTAAGCTTGAAAGTTTGCGGGGACAGATGAACCCCCATTTTATTTTCAACTCACTCAATTCGATCAATTACTTTATTTCACAGAACGATCGACTCTCAGCAAACCGGTATATCGCCGACTTCTCCAGGTTGATCCGCACCTTTTTAGCTAATTTGTCCAAAGAATATGTCCCGTTTGAGCAAGAACTCGAATCACTCAGAGATTATCTTCAGCTTGAACACCTGAGATTTGGCGACAAATTCGACTATTCACTTGAGATCAATGAGGAACTTGATTCAGAACAGTTACTGATTTTTCCTGGCATGGTGCAGCCTTTTATCGAAAATGCAATCTGGCATGGCGTTAGAGGTCTGTTGAACAGGAAGGGAGTCATAACTGTAACTTTTTTACCGGGAGGTGACGATTATATCCAGTGTATTGTAGAAGATAACGGAATAGGACGTAAACTGGCCAAAGCCCGCGAAAATCGTGATCATGGCAGAAAATCAAGGGGAATAGGTATTGTGACCGAGCGGCTTCGGATTATTAACCAGATCAGGAAAAACAACCTCCGGTTAATTATCGAAGATCGCTTCCCCGACCAGGAAGAAACAGGAACCAGGGTGTCTATTGAAATACCCAAGGTTAAATGAAAAAATGAAGGACTAAAAAAATGCAAAATTTGTTGGCACGACAAGCTTATTTTTGACTATATTTACAATTACTCAAACGCTGACCTATGCAGGACCATCTCTTAAAAGCCATTGTAGTTGACGATGAAAAGCCTTCGCGTGAGGCCCTAAGCACCTACATCCGCGACTTTTGTCCAATAGTCAGGATCGTATCGGAATGTAACAATGCCCAGACTGCCTATCAGTCTATCCTGGAAAATCGTCCCGACCTTGTTTTTCTCGATATTGAGATGCCAAACGGTGATGGCTTTGATCTCTTAAGGATGTTCAAGGCAATTGATTTTAAAGTGATCTTTGTGACTGCATTTTCAGAATATGCCTTACGCGCCTTCCGTTTTTCCGCCTCAGATTACCTCCTTAAACCGGTGAAAGTGGATGAACTGGTGGAAGCTGTCAACAAAGTAAATCAGGAATTAGTCTCATG
>Ga0316229_1003589_pt1 | contig 12026 bp, 12 predicted proteins | sample TBH18023metaG_FD_206011 | JGI IMG/M metagenome (GOLD analysis project Ga0316229, IMG submission 206011) | Freshwater microbial communities from Trout Bog Lake, Wisconsin, USA - TBH18023 | ecosystem: Environmental > Aquatic > Freshwater > Lake > Hypolimnion/Profundal zone | place: USA: Wisconsin...
TCTTCGGGCATATTATTACATGCTTATGGTGAAAAGGTTAGGTTGTCCCGAACTACCTATCCCAGCGGGCCCGGCCACGGTAAGTTTATGGCAACGTCTTATAGAATGGATACTGGCGATATTTCATGTGTAAAATTAAAACCTGTAAGCGCCCGGGCTTCCTTAAGGGAGGCATCGGGGCCCACATGAATCCGCGCAAGGTAAATCAGAGAATCCTTGCCATTGGGACGAAAATAGAAATGGAGCATACGAATAATAAGTGCGCAGCAATGTGGATTGCGATCGATCATATCCGGGAGCACGGCCCGGCGTATTACCCCGCACTGATAAAAATGGAGAAAAGGTTAAGCTCCCGTCGGAAGCGTAAATAACATTACGGTATTACAGATTGCAATTTGTCCTGTAAAATTAACTGTTTTTCCACTTGGGGCCACAGTTGTTATTATCAACGATACTCCACATGGAAGGGACATTGTTACCTGCCCTAACGAATTTGAAACCCCGGAATACGATAATGTTCCATATTTTACAGTGATGTGAACATTAGGAGAGGGCCTCATTGTGCCATAATCGGTTATCGTTAAAAACTTTACAGAGTTGGTTTGCAAATTCGGGTTTGTTACCGGGGAATTAATGTGTATTATGCTGCTATACGTGGACTGCCCAAATATATTTGATGCCGTCAATGTAACTTTGTAATCTCCCGGGGCCCCTGTAAACACATGAGTTGGGCTCATGTCGTTTGAAGTCCCGCCATCCCCGAAAGTCCAGTGATATGACATCGTTACAGGAGAGTTATTGTAACCTGCCGTTAAGTTGACAAAATTAACTGAAAGCGGGGATATCCCATTTGATACCGCATTTGCAAAATATGCTGTTGGTTTGAAAAGCCCCATCTTTTCCCACTCCATGGTGTAAAATGCCTTACAGACCGTATTATTTGCAGTGCATTTTGAACACCCTGACTGTGTACACCTTCCGCAACCTCGACTATAACTTGCACATAAACTGCAGTTATTATAGTAATTGCAGAAATATTGAATTTCTCCCAGATTTTTCCATCCCCACAATGTGTCCCGGTAAACGTAATTACAAAACATCTGGGCCACAAGCGGATCTTGCTGGTCGCAAAACCTGTCCTGTGTATCGTCTACCCCAAGTGTGTGGTTTACCTCGTGCCAAATGCGATTCCCGAATGTAATCGCATCGTCATTGGCGAACCTTCCTACGGTGATAGATTTTGTAGCCAGATTTGTAACCCCCGAAGGATATCCGTCGTCCGGGACTCCTGTGGAATGAGCAAAATTTACCAGTGGTTGCGCATCGAAAATAATAATCTGATATGCGCTCATTGGTATTGGATAATTCCAATTTATACTGTATGAAACATTCTTGTAAGTGTATGGAATACTCTGGTCGTTAACGAATTTTACCAGATCTGGTATTCCAGCCTGTTTGATAGCAGACTGAACGTTCGCATCTGTAATTACATTATTCAGAATCCGATATTTGTAAGTTACCAACGTTCCTACCATGATTATGCTCCCGTTGGAAGTGTAACTCCCGTATTAGAATTACAGGCGAATGTCATTGGGCTGAAATTTGTTGTTTTTCCTGTTGGTGTTACCGATGAAACTGCAACCGGGACTCCACATGGAATTGAAAGTGATACGAGACCGCTCTGGTTACTTACCCCTGACACGGAAGTCCCCCCGGAAGATGCGTTTATTTTTATATTTGGCGAAATGCCGTTCGTTGTATAATTTACTATTGTTTTGAACTGGACTGTTACTTTTGGGACTGTAGGTATAACTGGCGTTGGAGTTGGCGGAAGCGCATTAAACGGATTATAATCGGTTGGCAGGCAATACTGCGGAAACATCTTTTCCATGCACCATGATAACGTAGCGTGCTCTACGTTATAACTTGGGTATACATAATTTGGAGAAGTTGGTGTGTTACAGAAGTTATATATCTCCGTGTTGTTCTTCCATCTCCAATCGTTCATTGCACTCGAGCAGAATTGCGATTTACTGCTTGGCCTTGCATTTCCGAACACTGCATCCGCATAATATTGTGTATTTGGAAATCCATACCCATTCACTATTTCGTGAAAAATGGAATGTCCGGTATTATGCATATCGCTATAATAGAGACTATTCGGGTCTATTGCAATTGAAAACTTATTGTATCCCCCAATAGAGCCCGCTCCGGGAGCTACAACGGCCCCGGAACCGTCTTTGTACGTTGGAGGATTGTTCCAATCATAAAAGAAAAATACCCCGGTATATTCCTGCTTTGGCCATGGGAATTTTCCAACGTATCCATCATCGTACACACTCCATGGGATACTCTGGTCATTCGAAAGTGTAATCCACTTCGATGGAACCGGGTACGAATCGAGTCCCGCCTGTATCATCGATGGGGTTATATGTGAAGTTGGCGAATTCAGGATTATATATCTCCAATTTTTCGTGAACACCATAATCAAGCACCACACGCTAAAGTTGTAGAAATTCCTCCGCTACATGTGAAGGTCATTGCAGGGAAATGTGTAATTGTTCCTTTCGCAGAAAGCGTCGTAATTGTTACAGGTATTCCACATGGAATTACAATATTTGCTGCTCCGTTCTGGTCACTCTGAACCGAACCACTTCCCCCGGAATATACGATTGAAATTTTAACATATGGTGAATTAGCATTGGTTGAATAATCGGTTATAGTCCTGATCCTCAACGTATTGGTTGTTATTGCAGGGGTTGGAACGGGAGTTGGTGCCGGGGTTGGTGAGGGTGAGGGTGATACAGGAGATTTTGTAAATCCTGCCTGCTCCCAGAGCATCGTGTAATATGCCTGTAAAACAGAATTGGATATTAAACTGTTGCTTTTATAATAACAGAACGTCCTGATGTCGAAGTTATTTTTCCACCGCGTGTCATTCATTGCATAGGTGCAGAAGCGCGCACAGTCATTTCCCGCTGTATTCCAGTTAAGCATATCGGAATTTAACCCCATTGCGTGGGATATTTCGTGCCATATCCTGTTTCCGATAGTCCATGCGTCCTCCCACGACCACCTTGCAACGGTGCAGTTCTTCCCGGGTGTTCCGCCGCCATACGCTATGTCGGGTATTGTTGCCGCATCTACAACGACCATGCCCCAATCCACCAATGACCATGGCCATATCTGTTTTGTCGGGTATCTCCCATCCCATGGTGCGTATTTTATTGGCATGTTGGGATTATATGTGAAAGTAACAGTTTTAGGTATCATTGCAGTGTTTATTGCGTTAACGACATCTTGTTGTTTGGTTGTTGATCCCACTATCCTGTATTGCCAATTCGGACTAAACGTCATAATTTCTCCCGGGCAAACCGTGACCTGTTATTTCTGCGCTTTTCCCAATCTTCTTCAAGAGAAGCCTCATCTATAAACGGATTGGGTGCGTCAACTTCAGAATTGTTTACTCCCTGCATGTGATTATTGAGTATACCCTCTAATATATACCCATCCACTCTCCAGCTCCGGTACTCCGTTACGATAAAAACGAAAGATGGGTCTTCCGGATCCTGAAATATTTTGCCTATAATTTTACCCTCATCGCTAGGGTTTTCTGGTGGATTCTGCATGAACAGCGTTTAACAGGGCATATATTTATAGATGCCCCATCACGTTCCTGAAATTCTCGTGCAGGTAATCTTAACCATGATACAGTATGAGCATCCCCCGTGTGTTCCAAGTTGGTTATCCATGAAACAAGATGTCACCTTATATTTACCGGAAAGCCTTGGGTTTGAATTTATTTGTGAAACGTCGTAATCGAAATATGCTCCATATCCCGGGCATGCCGCTTCCGCCCATCCGGTACATGAATATGGAAGGTTATCTGCAACTACCTCTGTAAATGCGAAGTCCCCGATGTTAACATCGGATACCACTGGAGCCGGGGCCGCAGGAGTAGTTGAAGGACATGTTGGACATGTCACAGGAGCGGGGCATGTTACCGGGGCCGGGCATGTCACAGGAGCGGGGCAGGTCTGACACGTTGGACACGTCTGACATGTCGGACAAGTAACCGGAGCCGGACATGTCGGGCATGTGGGGCACGTCGGGCATGTCTTACACGTTTCACATGTAGGACAATCAGGACAGGTAACCGGGGCTGGGCAGGTAACCGGGGCCGGACACGTTTCACACGTTGGACACGATGGCTCTGTTGCCGGAGCCACGTTTGATGTTTTATTAAGGTATAAATATACCGCCACCGCCGTCGCAGCTCCTGCTCCGACAATCCACCATTTACTTGCCATTTATCTCTTGCCCCCCATGAACAGATACCCGACAATTGCAAGGGCTCCGATAGCTAATGCGGCCATTGGAGCTGGGTTTGTTACAGGAGGAATTGGATTGCACGTAGAATCTGTTACCCCGCTGCTCCATGAGCCATCGGAATTGCATGTCTTCCTGCTTCCATCAAAGCACTGTGTTGCACCCGCTGGGGTACAACATGTAGAATCTGCACCCTGATCTGTATCTGTTCCATTTACACATGCATATTTATGACCATCAACACAGTGAGATACATTTCCGGTACACCCGGATCCGGGGCATAATTCACTTGCTCCCTGATCTGACCAGTACCCATTTTTACACCCGTAGAGATGTCCATTTAGGCATTCTGTCTGCCCCGAACTGCAATCTGTCCCGGGGCATGTGTCACTTAAGCCCTGATCTGACCAGTAACCGTTGTCACAGACGTAAAGGTGACCGTTTACACACTTTGTTTGCCCTGCTGTACATGCGGTTCCCGGGCATGTAGAATCGGCTCCGGCGTCGTCCCAATATCCATTATTGCAAGTATAACGGTGTCCGTTAAGACATTCCGTCTGACCTGAACTACAATCTGTTCCGGGACATGTGGGGTTTAATCCATTATCAACGTTATAACCGTTGGGGCATGCATACTGGTGACCACCACTACACCATGTTGTACCTACACTACACTGTGTTCCGGGAGGGGTGTAATCAATTGTTATATTGAAATAATCTATTCTCTGGCTTGTAGCAAACCCATTTGCAGGATCCATAAATGCTGCCCACCTGTAACCTACCGTCATCCCGTTTACTACGCTACCTGCTGGTAAGGAGAATCCGAAATTTGTCAGAATCAGTGTTGGAGCATTAGGTGCCCATAAAACAAGTCCAAAAGATTTACTGTTTACAACGTTCGGTGTCAGGATTATAGACCAAGAATCGGAAGAACTTCCAAGAGACCCTTCAACCCAAGCTCCTGTATAACCGTTAGGATCGCTATTTGTATCCTTTGAATTGCACGCCGACGCCCCATAACTACAGTTTCCCATATTTGGATTATATCCGTCGGTCGTTGGAAATACTACTATAATACCACCTGAATGGTTTACACATTCTGCATATATTCCATCCCTTGCCCCTATATTCTGCAGTCCAGTCCAAGACCCCGTGGCATATACTCCACTCCCACTAGATGTTCCTGCCGTAACTGTCCCGGGATAATTCGTTACACTAACCATAAAAAGCAATCAAAGAACAAAGTATAAAAAATATTGGTGATAACCGCGATTTTCTTAAGCGTTTCAAATCAGGTTGTCTGAATCAAAGTAAGTTGTTTTCCATTTGTCAGACAGGATTTTATCCTCTCTTCTCTTTCCCTGATATGCTTCTTTGTTTCACATGGAACGCAACGATTATTCGTCATGTGTTCTTTCAGCATTTTTCTCCCGCATCCGTCGCAGAACCCCCATCCCATGCGGGTCATTCTATGAGATTCTGAATAGATAACATGGTGTTTCATGTTATCGTCCCCGACTCGATGTCATATCGTGTCCTGTCGTTAAACTCTGCTCGTTTCCCGGCCCCCCATCCGCCCAATTCTGCAAGGTATCCTGTAACCCTCGAGATCACGGCCACATCGTGGCTCCCACATTCACATATAAATGCGTGACATTCGGGGCAGGTTCTCCTTCCGGATTGTATTTCGTGGTTGCATTCACATACGTGATCCAGCCTGCACATTTCATCAGGGGGATGACCACATTTCGGGCACACCAACCGGTGAGCACCGTGGATAAGGTCGCTCTTTTCTAAAATCATCTTACAAATCTGGCATTTAAATTTTGGCTCCGCATTGTTCTCCATTTTCATCACCTTTATAGAGAATATATAGGTCTCCATCATACCTTTTTAGTCTATCGCCGCGCATTAATTAGCTCACGACAACGCCATTATAAAAGCCATGTGTGGGAAGGGTCAATCATTTATTCTCCACCTTTTTCTCCGGCTTCTTTTCGACCTTCTTCTCACCAACCTTTACGGTTACGTGGAAAGAACCACACTTCGGGCATTTCACGGAGTTGGCAGGTTCCTCTACCATGGATTCCCAACCATAGCGGCATTCATTTGGCTTGTCTCTCCAACAATTGTAGATGTAGACTTTTTTATACTCGTACTCTTTTTCTACCATTTTTAACCATTTCCTTCGGAAGATAACAACATCCTCCATATTTTTCATCAATCAGTTCCGTGAAGTGTTGTTCCCAATAATCAGGGGTTTTCTTTACTTTACAATGGCACGATTTGCATAACGCCACTAATAACGGCTTCACACCGTTGCAACAAACCATTTTGTCGTAATTAACGTGATGTGTGTCAAGGCGCCTCCCATTTTCTGATTCGGTCTTACCGCACTCTACGCACACGCGACCGAAAAACTTCCGGACGCGCTCTTTAAATGAAGGGTTAAAATCAGGGCAATATGGTTCAAACGATATTCCTCCTTTCCAAAAGTGGCTTTTTTCCCCTTTTCTCATCGCAACCATCTTCGCACGGGTTTCCGGGGAAGCCTTTTTGCCTTTATTGGGGGATTCTCTCCCCTTTAATGCCGCAGATAATTTCGCACGATGCTCCGGTAAAATGGGTTTCCCCTTGTGTGCCGCAGACATCTTCGCGCGGGTCTCCGGAGATGGATTTTTGTTTGCATTGGATATCTTCAAGCAGGTCTCCCGAGAGCGTTTTCTCCCCCGATGTGCGGCGGATGTCTTCTCGATCGCCTCTGAAGACATTTTTTTCCCCTTGTGTGCCGCAGACATCTTCGCGCGGGTCTCCGGGGAAGCCTTTTTTCCAATATGCGATTCCCTCTGCTTTCTTCGCCATTCCTCTACCTTTATCGGATCACTTGGAAGAGTCATTTAATCACCCCGGAAATTGAACACAGTCTCCATAATACTGGCAATAAATTCTGTAGCGTTCCTGAAAGTGCTGTGCAAGGAACCTGTGAGATGTATCGATAAAATCAACGATTATGGCTTCGTTTAATCCCTCTTTTCTTCGTAGCGCGCGACCCACTCTCTGTATCTGGGAAATCTCACTTTTTCCACCATCGGCGTTAATATAAGCCGAAAGAAATGGTAGATCTACCCCTTCTTTTAACAGAGTGGAAACCATTACGGGCTTTAAACCATTTTCAAAGTTTTTAACGGCCTGCTTGCGTATCTTGGTAGAATGCGACCCGTGCAAGAAGTAATTCCCTACATTGGCCCTGTCAAGCATGGCAGATAATATATGCCCATGTTCCACGACGCCCACGTTGATATACACTTTATGACCGGATGCGACAAGTGCAGCGGCCTGCTGCACGATCATCGTATTCCGGCTGTCGTTGGTCACGATGCCTTTTAATTTTACTTCCTGCCAGTCCCTTGAACTTACAGAAATGCTCTCCGGGCGAAGGAACCTGAATACTGGCCGGGCAAGGACACCTGACTTGATGAGCTCTTTTGCGGTAACGTCGCAAACAATTGGGCCTAGCGCGGCAAACATTTTCATATCCGCGCCATCCTGCCTGTGGGGCGTTGCACTCGCCCCTATTCGAATGTGAGAACTCGAATGCATAGCAACCTTATACGCCGTTTTTGCGGGTACGACGTGGCAATTGTGGACAGATATTCCATTTGCCGTGTAAGAGTGGTCATCTTCTACCTCTAGGTCGTAAAGAGTTTGTATTGCATTGTAGGAATTATAAACTCTGATATCAGGTCTGTAAATTTCAGATATTCCTTTTTTCTGGTTATATTTAAAACTGCTTCCCTTGGTCTGTTCCGATGATAAGTAGTTTCTATGTTCCATTTCTCCGACATCCACCTTTGAATTCGTAATATCTCTTCCATTGAAATTATTCCCAGTGATATTCGATATCCCTTGAATTTTAAATGGCATTGCGTTTTCCCCCCGTCGTCCATAAACCATGTTGCAATTGCAATTGGATCCGTTATCGCATCTAACCATTCCTGTGAAAAGTATTTCTTTCCCGCATTGCTGTATGTCATTGCGTATATTTGATGAAAGCATGGTAATCTCCGAGTGATAAACATTGACGTTTCCATTCCCTCCCCAAATCCTCCCCACTTCTGTGTGTATGTGTGAATTTTCATTGAAATTAAATTCTCTAATATTAAATGCTTCCACTGAACATACTCTAACTGTTTTGAAGAATGCGCTATCTGTATGGCCGGATTTATGTATCTCTGATATCCCCCGGGGCGAATGCATCCATCCCCCATCAGCGTTCCTAAAATTACCTGCTCCTGTAAATGAGAAATCTGAATTTTTTCTCTCCATGCGTGTCTCGCATCCGATTTTTTCTGTATGGCAGCGAGATAATCTTCCTTCGGAAGATTTTTTAAAATTTTTTGATATGCCTTTGTGCCGATCTTTGGTATGTCTTTTCTCAAATGCGCAAGTGTTTTGTGCCCCCCCAAAGCTCCCCCCGTCGCAAACTTCTTTCCGCATATCTCGCACTGGTGATCCATTGGTATAATATATAGTGTGACTATTATTTAAAGCGTTTGCTTCTATCCACCCAAATTGCGTTAGAATTCTATGATTTGGAGTGCATATTAATTCTCCCTTTTCGTGAATTACTTTAACGAGATTATTTCTTTGTGGAATTTTATAGTGTTTTAAAACTCTTTTCCACTGCCCAGTATGTGTAAGTACGCGGCAGTCAATTTTTTCTTCTACAATTTTTCCAATTGTCATTGGGCCATATTCGGTCTCTACAAGTGTGTCATAAGGAAAGCATTCGTCCTGCACATACATGTTAAACCCAGAAAGATCTATATTCCCGTTATCAATCGCACGCACAAGCGTCTGAAGCATTGCCACTGTAATGGATTTAAATCCTTCTTTTTTAGAATCTCCCATAATTGCCGGGGTGTATCCAAGATTCTCTTCTAATACGCGCTTCCATTGCCACATGATCTCCTTTGAATGGCAAACTATAAGTGTAGGTTGTTGAAATTCGACAATGAGCTTGGCTATCATGAGAGACTTTCCAGAACCTGTAGGTAAAGCTATAAGCCCCCCTCCCCCACCAGTCTCGACGCTTTTCTTAATTGCCTCTATTCCACGTATTTGATAATCTCTTAACTCCTTATCAGACCTCCATGTGAAAAATGGGACTTCCGGCAACGTGTATCCGCTTTCGTCAACTACCTTGTAATTAACCTCGTAAGTATCAAGAACTTCTCGCACCGTTGCAACTAATCCTACGGGGAAATACCACATTCCGTTACGCGCGCGTTTGATTAATACCTCGCGTCCGTCCCATTCCCCGGACTGAAATGCTTTCGTGCGCTCAAAGTTTTCCGTTTCAAATGATAATTCGGTAGTAAGCACTTTTATTATGCGTAAGTCTATCGGGCCCCGTATAAAGTAATACGGATATTTTGCGCCACGATAAAGAGTAATTTTATCGGAGTCTCCGCCGCGCGGAGACTCTGACGGAGTGGAAGTCATTACCAGTCACTCGTGTCGCCGGATGAAGGTAGTTTGGACTTCTTTGGAAGTCCCGCTGCTTCGCCAGATGCTACTGCCGCCGGGACGGAAAGGTCGTTTAATGTTCCCGGTGAGCGCGGGGTTGAGTCTCCATCCCCGGTGTATGACGATTCGATGTCTTCGCGGATATCGAATTTCGACATATCTAGCGCGCGATGAAGAACGCGCTTCATTGCACGGGTTTCTGCAACATCTGCTATGTGCTCTGGTTTGATACGGGACTCGTTTGAACCGCAGCAACCAAGCGCAGAGAATGTCTTAAGAACACCGTCAACTTCGATTACGGCAATTCCTTTTGCTACGCAGTATGTTACCGTCCCATTGGTCACGGATGCCCCGGGGCCAAATACAAGGTCTGCCTTCAATTCACGGAGATAGGGGTATGCCGCATGATAGTATCCCTCTGAATCAAGGGCTTTTACCTTATTTCCGTTGAAATTCATCTCATAAATGAACTTTTTGAGCTCACTCATGTCGATGTTGATAGGCATCTATTCCTCCCAGTTTTCCCGGGCCTGTGCAAGCGCGTCGTCAACGATGCCTACCTTGATTCCTTTTCCAAGGATATCGGTTACAACCTTATCACGGGTCAGCTCTGCTGGCGTGATGCCGAACGTGTTGCAGTAATCTGTGATTGCCTGAATGTGGTCTGCAATTTCTTTGGGCTGCTTTGTTACAGGCTTCTCTGCAGGTTTTTCAGGTTTTGACTTCTTCTGGGAAGGCGCTGCGACATCCTGCTCCCGCGGGGATTCTTCGGGGGAATTATCCCCGGATTCTGGGTATTCCACCACAAGATATCCGGAGATGTCGAGATAATTGACCATGGCGCCAGACTTGTCTTTTGCTGCATTGAGCCTGCTGGCAACTCCCACGACGATTACGGGGAAGTCCCGTAGACCGTTGCTTACTTCGCGGGCCTGACTTACCGGGTCGTCTTTGAACTTGTCCTTAACCTTATTGATGAGCAGGATAAGGTCTTCGCTCAATACGGTTGGGACGGTAAAACGCCGCTGGTTGAAGTTAATGCGCGTTGAAGTGCCCTCTGCAAACCCTTCCGGCTGCGTCCGGTTCAGGTTCATTACGAACACTGGATGCGACACGTTGAGCTCGTTGTTCTCCACCAAGTTGTGGGGCTTTGCGAGCTTCTGTTTGTTCTCCCACCTGTCAGCCGGGACGATGCTGGATACCATGCCCTTGATGATGACCACTTTGTATTCCTTGCAGTCTTCCGCTGTGATTGACGACGGATTTTCTGCGAGTGGTGCAAGTTTCTTTGCAACATCTTCCGCGCTTATAGGCTTCAGATCTGATACTGAAATCAGCTTCAGGTTGCTTGCAAGTGACCCGTCCTTGCGCTGGAATTCCTCTTCTGTTACATGAACCGTGGCGATTGCCGGATACTGGATGTCCTGCTGGACTCCGTTCACGGAGATTTTTGGATCCCATGTTGAAAGTTCGAAGGTCTCTCCCTTCTTGTTGCAGGCACCGATGTTTATGCTCTGCTTTCTCCCGAATGAATCGCGGGGGCCCAACAGTAGCGTCCCTTTGAGTTCTGACGAGTCTGCTTCAGCAATTGCGCGGCGGAGACCCGCTGCTACATAGGAAGCGCCGACTTGGAGACTGTTGTTCTTATATTCCTTAAGAACGGACGCGGCGATAAGTTTTGCGTCTATTCCATGTTCCTTTGCCTTTGCAAAGGTGTTTGGTTCTGACTTCTCAACTTCTTGCAGGAGTCCGGAAACGCCCGCCTCAAAAACTTTCATTTTGCTCATTCTTGCCTCTTCGCACATAACGGGGAAATCGTTCCGCCGTCAGGCAATACTACTATATGTCTAACATTAGTTATAAGTTTTTCGGAATGTAACATTTCCCATTGTGTTTGTCGTTTATCATATCGGTAAAATGTTGCTGCCAGTAATCCTTATTATATTGGACTTTTCCATGACATGACTTGCATAGCGCAACAAATAATGGCTTATTGTCGTTGCAACAAGCCATTTTATCAAGGTTAACGTGGTGGGTCTCAAGACGTTGCCCATTTTCCGCTTCGGTTTTTCCGCATTCCACACATACTCTATCAAAGAATTCTCGACAACGCTCCTTGAACGGTTCGTTGAAATCTGGACAGTAAGGTTCAAATGATATTCCTCCTT
>Ga0316229_1003592_pt1 | contig 12018 bp, 6 predicted proteins | sample TBH18023metaG_FD_206011 | JGI IMG/M metagenome (GOLD analysis project Ga0316229, IMG submission 206011) | Freshwater microbial communities from Trout Bog Lake, Wisconsin, USA - TBH18023 | ecosystem: Environmental > Aquatic > Freshwater > Lake > Hypolimnion/Profundal zone | place: USA: Wisconsin...
CACCCGTTGCGAGTACCGCTGTCGCAGCGCTTCCATTTATAACTCCAGAGGTGGAGCTATAGCTGTAAGTCAAGGGACGATTCTGGGGACTAACGCCGATTGCCGTAATTGTGGAAGGGTTGCCAGAGATGACGATGGCAGGGTCTGCGGAGCAACTTACGGTAGGCGGTTCAAACGCCTTCACTGTATAGGACGCAGTGCAATCCGCGTTGTCGCTGGCCCTGTCGCCTTCAGACACGTGGCCTTTCAGCATGTATGCGCCGGGAGCGGCATTGGCAGTGTCGATGCTAGCAGTGTCAGAGGTTCCGGTTACCGTGCCGCCATCGGCAGCCCAAGTGTAGACGGCCGTCTTTGCCGGGTCAAGATTCACAGCCGTGCCCGAGACCATGATCGGATCCCCGATAAATACCGAGGCCGGACTTACCGAGCAGGAGTATGCCAAGGGTGGAAGCGGAGGGAGTTGGGGAGCGCCTCTGCCGCCGAAGCGGAAGACGATTCCGGAGGACAGGCGCATGTCGTTCTGCGTGCCGGTGGCTCCGGTGGTGTAGCTGGTGAAGCGTGTCATGAGGTACTCGGCTTGAATGAGGCGGATGGCGAAGTGATGATGAACCCGCAGGTCCAGGCCGCCACCGGCTGTCATGGCAAACGAGTCCTGCACTGGCAGCACCGTGCAGTTGACCGTGCAGCCGGCGAGTGTGACCAGGTTGGCATGCACGCCTCCAAACAGCACCTGAGCAAAGGGCGTGATCCTGTCGTGATTCCGGAATGAAAGCCGCGGACCAAAGAGATAGCTGGTAACAGCCACGTTGGAGTTGTTCACGTCGACCGTGCCCGTATATCCGCCCGTGAAGTGAATCTGGGAGTTTGTGTATGCGCCAAAGTCGCCAACCAGTCCCCAATGACGATTGACATTGTAGGCTAGCGAGGTGCTTCCGCCATTGAGCCATACCAGCCGGTTTCCTTCGGCATAGGCGGGCACTGCACGCAGATAGGAGTAGCCGAGGAACAGCTCAAACCTGGGAACACCCCGGTTCAAGCCGTTGGAATATGGCATGGCTGCCGCGCTTGAACTTGAAGCGATCTCATCAATGCCTGCGGGCCTTGCCGCTCTCTCCGCATAAAGGCTTAACCCTGCAACCAGGAAGACAGCAGATGCTGCCGTGGCAATTATTCGTGTACTGAATCTCATGGTCGTCTCCCGAACCGCGCATCGCGATGGTCGAAACATCAAAGTGCCGGGCTAACCCGGTGCGAATGAAACATGGCAAAACACACTGCGAGCAACTGGCGTAGACCGCCCCGAAGGGCGGTCTACGCAGGCCATTACTGGACGTTGATGACAGTGTTCACCAGGGTGATGGAAGCGCCGAGTGCCAGTAATCTGCCATTGATTGTTGTTACCGCGGCAACTCCGGGGCTTGAGACCGTGATGCCGGGTTGAGAGATGATGGTGCCTACCATCGTCCCGCCTCCGCCGTAGTTGATGACCGCGCCGGGGAGCCCGCCAACCTGCCAGAAGACGTTGCTGGCCTTGGCGCCGTTGATGAGGACCACGCTCTGTGACGATGTGGGCGTGCCAACCTGAAGGTATGAGCCCATCTGGAAGACCCACGTCGCATTTGGGTCACCCTGTGCGTCGAGAGTCAATGGACCAGCGGTTATGTCATAGAAGCTTGAGGATGTGTAGGTGCCGGGCGCCAGAGTTCGGTTGCCCAGTTCGTCGCTCGACAGAGTGATTCCCGGAGGAATGTTCTGCAGGGTTGTGTATGCGGTTTGGGCTTCAAGCGCGGCCTGGGTGGCGATGGCAAAGGTGGCGGCCGTTCCCTCATTGGGGCAGCCGACCGTAGGAGGCGGGGTAGCGGTGTTGATGGCTCCGGTCACCAGTCCTACGTTACTTCCTGTTTCGGAATAGATGCATTGCGGAATGCCCGCAACCATCACCGTGTTGTCGTGAAATCCCGTGATTTTTGAAGAAGCGCCGGTTGTGGCAATGCTGCCGTTGATCACGGTATGGATTCCCATGTTTGTCATTCCCGCGCCGCCACCAAGGCCGCCGAAGGATGCTACGGTTGACCCAATCATCACCGGGGGCACAATCAGCGCGGTACCGGTCATGAAGGTCCATGGATTCGGCGCGCCGGTGCTGCCCAGCGAATTGCCGGTCATATCCGTGATTCCGCTGGTAAGCGTAACGATATAGCCGGTGCTGATGGCGAAGGGGACTGTGGGCGTAAAGGTGGCGATGTAGCTGACGGCATCGTAAGAGACTGCGCCAGCCACCGGAACTCCGCCCGGCCCGGTCAGTTGGAAGGTTGCCGTGGTGACGGTCAGCGGATTCATGGCTTCAGTGAAACTAGCGCTAACCGCCTGGTTGAGAGGCACATTGTTGGCCCCATTGACCGGGATAGCCACCACCAGTTGCGGCTGGATGGTGTTCAAGGTGGTGCCGGTTGTAAACATCCACACGAAATTGGCGGCCAGCGGACTTCCCGCCAGATCCTGAGCACCGGTTGTGATGGTGGCCGTAAACAGCGTGCCGGACGCCAGGTTTGCCGTTGGAGTAAACGTGAGCGTATTGCCAATCGCCGCGTAGGCCACCAAGCCGGGAACCACGGTGTTGCCGGGCCCTGTGAGCTTGAAGGTGAGTGCGTTGATTGTGGCGGGGTTCATCGCCTTGTTGAAGGTCGCGCTCAAAATCTGATTGAGCGGAACAAGTGTTGCTCCGTTTGCGGGAACCGTCGAAATCACGGTTGGAGGCGTAGAGAGTTGCGCAGCCGCGGTGGTGAAAGTCCACACATAACTGACGGCCAATGCGGTGCCGCCGAGGTCCGCCGTTCCAGTGGTAACCGTGGCGGTGTATTGGGTATTGGTTGCGAGGCTCGCAACTGGTGTGAAGGTTGCCACTGACCCGGCTGGAACGTAGGTAACCGCACCGGTGACGCTGGCACCGCCCGGCCCGGTCAGCGTAAATGTTGCCGCGCTGATGGTTGCTGGGTTCATGGCCTCGCTGAACGTTGCCGTAACTGCCTGGTTGATGGGTACGCCCGTTGCCAAATTCGCCGGCACTGTGGAGATGACCATAGGCAGTGTGGTGGTGGAGACAGTTCTGAAGCTCCACACGTAGTTGAGGGCCATGGGAGTGCCCGCGACGCTTTGCGCCCCGGTAGTGATGGTGGCCGTATACACGGTGTTGAAGGCAAGATTGGCCGCCGGCGTAAATGTAACCACGTTGCCTGCGCACCCGATGGTTCCAGGGACCGGAGTTGATCCGGGACCGGTGACGATAAACGCCGCGGCGGGGAAGGGCGTGCAACTCATGGCCTCATTGAATGTGGCGACAAGCACCTGGTTGACCGGAACGCCGGTTGCCGCACTGGCGGGAATCGTCGCCATTACCACGGGCGGGGGCGTGATGGTTGTGAAGGTCCATATGTAAGTTGCAGCCAGCGGAGTGCCCGCAAGGGACGTAGCGCCGGTGGAGATGGTGGCCGTATAGGAGGTGCTATTGGCCAAAGGCGCATTGGGTGTAAATGTGGCAACCAAGCCAGAGTAGCCGACTGTTCCGGCAACGGTTGTTCCGCCCGGCCCTGTCACCTTGAATGTTGTGGAGTTGATCGAGCTTAATAGCATCGTCTCGCTGAAGGTGACGCTGAGCATCTGGCCGATGGACACATTGGTTGCGCCATTCGCGGGAATCGTGGCGATAACCGTGGGTGGCGGCGTAATGGTGGTAAAGGACCACACGGACGGGCCAATGAGCGCTGCGCCGCCGGTGCTGGCAGCGCCGGTTGTCAATGTGGCAGTGTAGGTGGTTGAGTAGGAGAGAAGCGCAGCCGGCGTGAACGTGGCGACCATGCCGCTATAGGAGACCGTTCCTGCCACGGCGGTTCCACCCGGCCCGGTCAACGTGAACGTCGAGGCGGTAATCGAAGCTGGGTTCATCGCCATTGAGAATGTCGCGGTGACGGGCGTGTTGATCACCACATTGGTAGCGCCCTGAGCAGGAGTTGTAGACACCACACCTGGGAGGCTGATTGTTTCCTGACCGCATCCGGCGACAAACACCACCAGTAAAGCCGTCAAAAAGCACACGAAAAGAGATCTGAAATTGCGCATTTGTACCCCCTCATCCAACTGTGGTGAAACCTTGTCTTGTATTCACCGCTTTGCCAGCCCGGTCAGCGATTCCGACACCAAGCGACTTCGCAAAAGTAGCGGGCAATGACAAGGCACGTCTGAGCAGGGTTGCTCACGGGCTGCATCCTGCACCCGAGCGGCTGTTGTTTATGGGGGGAAGTTCAGGCCAAAGCGAGGGAAGTGATTTAGATAAGGCGTCAATTGCTATTTATCGGGATTTGCCTGTGACCTGCGCCCCAACGGCAGGCCTTCGCCGTTGGGGTGAGGATTCGCCTTGGGGACTGAGGAGAGCCAGCACTCAGCATGAGGGCATCTGATTGCCTGGCGCAGCTTACATGGCCAGAATCGTTGCCCAGACCGGTTCTTCAACCGGTAGCCCGAGCCGCTCATTTTCTGCCCGGACGCGCAGCGTTTGCTCGCCCGGATAGCGGACGCGGCTGCCCTCTTTGGCGGGCTTGCAGGCATGGAGCGAAGCCACAATTTCGTCGGCAATTTCCCCGGCTCGGGGCGAGGGGCCGAAGGCCTGCGGATTCATGGCCAGGAACATCTGCGAGATGCCCGCCTCATAGAGCGGGTCACCGGAGAGCTGGTGGGTGGCCCGGCCGAGCGACATCATGGCGGCAATCATGTCCAGCACCACGGAGAGCCCCGAGCCTTTCCAATAACCAACCGGGAGCGGACGCAACGATTTCTCGATAGCGCCGGGATCGCGGGTGAGGTTGCCCTGCTCGTCGAATCCACCCTCGACGGGTAGCATTTCGCCCTTCTTGCGGTAGCCCTCCAGCGAGCCATAAGAGAACTGCGACATGGCCATATCGAGAACCACATGGCCTTTGGCGCGGGGCACGGCGAAGACTACCGGGTTGTTGCCAATGACCGGTTGCAGCCCGCCCCACGGGGGCAGGTTGGGCATTGTGTTCGTCCAGCAGATACCGATCATGCCTGCTTCAGCGGCCTGCCAGCCATACGTTCCCGCGCGCATCCAGTGGTTGGTGTTGCCGAGGGTGACGCAGCCCACGGCGTGCTCGCGGCTGAGGGCAATGGCCCGATCCATCGCGGCCAGGGCATTCAGGTTGCCGGGGCCCTTGCAGCCATCCCAGCGCTCAAGCGCGCCAAAGCCGGCCACGCGCGCGGCCTCCGCATTCACGTCCACACAGCCGTTGCGAATGGTGCCAACGAAACGCGGAAAGCGGTTGATGCCGTGCGTGTAGACGCCGTCGCGCGTGGTCTCGGCGAATAATCGCGCACACTTTTGCGCGCGCTCGGCGGCCATGCCAAGGCCGATGAGGACGCCCGCGAGCGTTTGCTGCACTTCACTAAATGGGATTCGATTCATAGGACCTGTCAGGAATTTCAGGGTTGAGCGTTTTGAGATGGAAGTTCAACATTAGTTTGAGAGGTAGAAAGCCCGGCATTGATTGAAACATCCCTCAGGGGCTAAAGCCCTGATTTATTGTCAATCACTTGTGGCACGGCTAAAAGCCGTGCCCTTTCAAAACTGCGTTGCAATGAGAGTTTTTTCGCAGCGTGTAAAGTTGCGGCCTTCAAAACAGCGGCGCAACTAGAGTTTTTCCGCAGCATGTGAAGTTGCGACTTTCAAAACAGCGGTGCAACAAGTGCGCTCCACTGCCGGTGAAGGCCTCGCCGCTTCCTGTAGGGCGTTAGTCTTTCAGCGTTACCGTAATCCGCCGGGCATCGCCGCCGACTGCGGTAATGGCAATCTCTCCGGTGGCCTTTTTGCGAATGCTTTTGAATTTTTCTCCCCACTCGACGAGCACCAGCGCATCGGGGGTGAGCAACTCATCGAGCCCCAGCGTCTCCAGTTGGCGCTCGCCTTCAAGGCGATACACGTCGAGGTGAAAGAGCTTTACCTGCTTGCCATCCAGCGCGCCGTCGTACTCATGGAGCAGCGTGAATGTGGGACTGGTAACCTCGTCTGCCTCGGCAGCGTCGAGCGCCTCGGCGATTCCCTTGACCAACGTGGTTTTGCCGGTGCCCAGATCACCGCGCAACACCAGCAGTTGCGGCGTCTGAAGCAAACGAGCAAGCTTGCGCCCCACAGCAATGGTGTCCGCACCACTGTGGGTCGTGAACTCGTGAATCCTGCCAGCGGCAGGCGGTGCGGCGTTCATCATTCAGTTGCCTCATTTGAGCCCGCGACCGGCGACGACTCACCCGGCTGCCCCTGTATCCAAACATACCCGTTCGAGCCGCGAAATCCAAAACGAAATGCCTGCGAAAAGTGCATAAAACTGTCAGTGGCCAGCAAGGTGTGCTCGTTGCCCTCCCTTACGGCCAGATCCGCAGCCAGCCCGTGCAAACAGACCGCCGCCTCGACGGCCCGCGCCGGGTCGCCGGGATACTGCGCCAGAAGGCCCGCCACCAGTCCGGTGAGAACGTCGCCGCTGCCGCCTTTGGCCATGGCGGGATTCCCGGTGGTATTTACAGCGACCTGGCCATTGGGATGCGCAATGAGGGTTCGCGCTCCCTTGAGAACCAGGGTCACGCCCAGGCGCTGGGCAAAGCCGCGCGCCGTCTCAAGGCGGTCGGCTTGGACCTCGGCCACGGTCTTGCCGGTGAGCCGCGCCATTTCGCCGGGATGAGGCGTGAGCACCAGCGTCCGTCCCTTGGCGAGTTTGGCGAGCAGCACCGGTTTTGCGGCCAGGATATTCAGGGCGTCAGCGTCAATTACCGCCGGAATTTTGGTCTCCACCAGCAGGCCGGACACAAACTTCGCCGTATCCACGGACTGGCCGAGCCCCGGCCCGATGGCCAACACGGTCTTGCCCGCGATCAGCGTGGCAACATGATCTGGCGCAAGATTTTCAGCAGAGATGCAGCCCGAGGGACTCGCCTGCAGCGGCCAGGTCATCAGTTCTGGCACGAACGAAGCCACAACCGCCAGAGCAGGCGCGGGAACCGCCGCTGTGACCAAACCAGCGCCGGAGCGCAACGCCGCAAGAGCTGCCATGCACGGCGCGCCGACCTTGCCGCCAGCGGTTCCAAATGCGCCACCCACCACCAGCACATGGCCGAACTGGCCTTTGTTCGCCGCTGCCGGGCGCGGCGACTGCGCCAGTTGGAGCGATGATCCAGCCCACTCCATTTTCAGCGCTGAAACAATTGACTCTTCCGGCGAGCCAATGGGGGCCACTACCACTGGCTGATTCCAGCGCCGCGTCAACTGGCCAAACAGATGAGCTGGCTTGGGCGCGGTAAAGGTAATCACCGCATCGGCAGGAAAGACTTGTCCCTCCGCAGTTGCGCCGGTTGCATCCGCTGCCCAACCGGAGGGCAAATCGACCGCAAGGACCGGAGCGTGGCTGCCCTGCACCCACTTGAGCGCCGCCAAGGCCAGGCCCTTCAGCGGCGGCTTGAAGCCCGTGCCCACCACGGCATCCAAAATCAAGTCGGCTTCGAGCGCGCCCTTCAACTGCGCGAGTTCGTCTGCTGTTGTGACGGTGCGGATCTGCCCTCGCGCCGGGGTGGTCAACTCCGCCCATGCTTCGGCGGCATCGCCCTTCAGCCCGTCAGGCGAGCCCAGCAGCACGGTGGTTACGTCGAGCCCCGCTTCGGACAAGAGCCAGGCAGCCATCATGCCGTCGCCGCCGTTGTTGCCATGGCCGCACAGCACAAGCACCCGCCGCGCGCGGGGAAACTGGAGGCGCGCAAACGCCGCCACGGCTGAGGCCGCCGACCGCATGAGGTGAAGCGAAGGAATTCCGTGCCGCTCAGTTGTTGCGCGGTCACAGGCCTGCATTTCAGCTGCGGATAGAACTTTCATCGCATTCATACTAGCGGATACCTCGACGCGATGATGCCGAATTTCTATCAGGGGCGCCAGAAACCAATTGCGGTCTGGAGCAGGAGCCAGCCGTTCAGCACCGCGATGAGCGCAGCGACGATCCACGCCAGCCCTTGCAGGAAGCGCCCGTTGACAAACTCGCCCATCAGCTTGCGGTTGCTGGTAAAGATGACCAGCGGCACCACGGCGAAGGTGAGTTGCAGCGACAAGATTACCTGGCTGAGGATGAGCAGTTTCTCAGTGCCCTGCTCGCCGGTAATGGCCACCACAAGGATGGTGGGAATAATCGCCAGTCCGCGCGTGAGCATGCGCCTCAGCCAAGGGGACAGCTTGAAGTGGATGAAACCTTCCATCACCACCTGGCCTGCGAGGGTGCCGGTAATCGAGGAGTTTTGCCCGCTGGCGAGCAGGGCAATGGCAAAGAGCGTGCTTGCCCCGGCCGCGCCCACCAGCGGGCTGAGCAGCTTGTAGGCGTCCTGAATCGCCTCCACCTCAAAGTGTCCGCTGCGATGGAAGACCGCCGCGGCCACGATCAAGATTGCGGCGTTTACAAACAGCGCCACCGTGAGGGCCAGCCCGGAGTCAAGATTGGCCATGAAGATGGCTTCGCGCTTGCCGCCCGGTGTGCGCTTGTACTTGCGGCTTTGCACGATCGACGAGTGCAGATAGAGGTTATGCGGCATGACCGTGGCGCCCAGCATTCCGATGGCGATATACAACATGCCGGGATTGGTGACGATGGAGGCCGAGGGGATGAACAGGTTGTGCATCACCTGCGCATAGTCTGGCCGGGAGAAGAACATCTGCACGCCGAACATCACGATGATGGTGCCGATGAGCGCAATGACCAGCGCCTCAACATAGCGGAATCCCCAGCGCTGCAAGAGCAGAATCAGCAGTACGTCAAGGCCGGTGATCAGCACGCCATAGAACAGCGGGATGTGGAACAGGAGTTCAAGCGCGATGGCCGAGCCGATCACCTCTGCCATGTCGCAGGCGGCGATAGCGATCTCCGCAAAGAACCAGAAGACAAAGCTCCAGCGACGCCCATAGGCCTCGTGGCAAAGCTGCGCCAGATCGCGCTCAGTGGCCACGCCCAGCTTGAGGCTGAGGCTCTGCAACAGAATCGCCATCAGGTTTGAGCCCATGATGACAAACAGCAGGGTGTAGCCGAACCGCGAACCTCCGGCAATGTCGGTTGCCCAGTTCCCGGGGTCCATGTAGCCCACAGAGATGAGGAACCCAGGCCCCAGAAAGCCCAGCAGACGCCGCCACGAAACCGGCGACTGGGAGATGTTGACACTTGCGTGCACCTCCGGCAGGGAGGGCTCATGCAGAGCGGCTATGGGTAGTTTTTTTGTCGACATGGGTCTGGAGAAGGGAGCCAAAGCGCTCCTAAAACAGAGTATGCCACAGTTATTTAATTATGGTTAACTTTTTTTCTTATACTGAATTACGATACGCTTGCCGCCTGCAACCAGACCGCCTCCGCAGCCGGACGCCCGAGGATACATTTACCCTTAGATAGCTCAATTAAAACGGTTTGATCGTAGTTCTGGCTCACAACGCGCAGCTTTTCTCCGGGGCCGATACCGGCCTGATGGAGAAACAGCAGCAGTTTTGGATCGCGCTCATGGAGGCTGGCGACCGTGTAGTTTTCGCCTTCTATGGCCTCCGAGAGGGGCCTTTCTCCGCGGCGCTTGCGCTCCAACGGATTCTCAGGCAACACGGCGTTGCCATGCGGGCAGGCTCCGCCCTCTCCGAGTTTCTCTTTCAGCTTGGCTTCGAAGGCGGGCGAGACGGCATGCTCCAGCCGCTCGGCCTCCTCGTGAATTTCATACCACTCCATGCCGAATATCTCACTCAGCATGCGCTCGATGAGGTGGTGGCGCAGCGCTGTGCGGTAGGCAGTTTCGCGTCCTGACGCGGTGAGGCGCACAATGCCGTCTGTACCCACTTCCACGTAGCCATCCCGGCGCAGGCGCTTGAGCGCCATGGTCACCGCCGGCGCTGAAACCTCAAGCCAATGCGCCAGCAAGGCTGGAATGACCTCGCGCCCTTCGGCCTCAGCTTCGAGAATGGCCTTCAAGTAATTCTCTTTGGATACGTAGATGGAGTCTTTCATGGTTTTGCTGCAACCACTCTAAATGCTTTCTGGCCGTTTGGCCTGTAACCTGTTATTCATCCTATCCCCAGCGCCACAGCTTTCTTCAGGTTTCCCATTGCACATCCCCAAGGGAGGCTGTAACAATGCTCTTACTTCACAGCGTCGCGAACGCCATTTCACCTCTCAAAGCAGGGCATCGGCATGAAGATCTGCCCGCAGTGCGAAACCGGATATCACGACAGCCACACAACTTGCCCGACACACGGTGGTGTGCTGAGCGAGATTCGCGATCTGCGTCCCGGCATGCTGATCCGCGATACTTACCGGATTATCAGGAAGCTGGGCAAGGGTGGGATGGGTTCCGTTTACCTGGCTCAACACGTCCTGATGGAAGAGCCCCGGGCGCTGAAGTTTCTGTCAGAGGAGTTGACAGAAGACGACGCGTTCACGACTCGCTTTCTGCGTGAAGTGAGGACGCTGCGGCAGGTTCGCAACAAGAATGTGGTGGATTGCGGCGATCCTGAGCGTGCCGAGGACGGTTCACTCTTCTTCTCAATGGAGTTTGTGGACGGGCCCAGCCTGAGGAGCTTTTTGAAGACCGCGCCGCGGCCCTTTGATGTGCGCCTGGCCCTGGAGATTACGCGCGGCATCGCGGAAGGCCTGGGGGCTGCCCATGCAAAGGGAATGGTTCATCGCGACATCAAGCCGGACAACATACTTTTGTCTCCCGACGGGGAAAACTGGACACCCAAGATTGTGGATTTCGGGATTGTGGCGACGAAGGAGAGCAGCCACCAGACCCGGACGGGGAGCATGCTGCTGACCATGGCTTATGCCGCCCCCGAGCAATGGAAGGGAACGCGCGCCGCAGAACTGGATGGGCGCACAGACTTCTATGCGCTGGGTGGAGTGCTGTTTGATATGCTGACCGGCCAGTCTGTATTTGAAGCCGAGAGCTACCATGAATGGGCTCAGAAGCACCTGAACGCCGCGCCGCCCGCGCCCAGTTCCCTGCGCCCGGACCTGGCGAAGTGGAAGGGGCTGGATGAACTGGTTTTGCGCATGCTCGCCAAAGACCGCAAGGATCGCCCCCAGGACGTTCCCGAGCTGCTTAAATTAATCTCCGCGGTTGTCTACGATCCAACTGTAGCGCAGCAGTCGATGGACTCTGACGCAACGATCATCGTGACCCAGGCGTCCCGATTCCGCCAGTCAGGGCCTGCATCGGGCCAGTGGACAGGCTCAAACCAGCGAGAGGCAGATGTTCCGCTGCCCACTCCACCACCCCGGGGATTTGAAGGCGCAAGCTGGCGTGAAGCGGAGAGCCCGCAGCCAATTCCCGCGCAGACAGCACCGCCCGTAGCTACTCCGGCATACAGCGCGCCTCCGGCGCCAGCTGAACCGCCGACCGAGAGCCAGCCTGTGGCTGCCGCTCCAGTGACAGCGCCCGCGCGGGCACCCATTGAAAAGCTGGATACGGAAGCTTATGCGACACTGGGCGCATACAAGACCGGCAGGACCTCCCGGACCACCCAGAGGCAATTCGCGGGCTCCGGCGAGAGCGAGCAGGAAGCGAAGCGGTCAAAAGGCGGCTCCACGGTCATCTGGATCATTCTGCTTCTGATCCTTGGAGGCGGAGGGTATTACGCTTCGCAGCACTACCTGACGCCGAAGGTGAAGTTTGTTACCCTGCAGAGCCAGTCGCAATCCATTCTGTCGGTCGCCTTCAGCCATAGTGGAACCACGCTTGCCTCGGCAAGCCATGACAACACCATCCAGATTTGGGATGTGGCGAACGGCAAGGCGCTGAACACGCTGCAGGATCATGTGGACTTTGTTGCCTTTTCGCCTGACAGCCACACGATGGGCTCGGCGGATTGGGACAAGAACATCAAGCTCTGGGATGTGACCAGCGGACAGATTCTTGCCACACTTGCCGGGCACACCGGGCAGGTGCTCTGCATCGCTT
>Ga0316229_1003598_pt1 | contig 12007 bp, 6 predicted proteins | sample TBH18023metaG_FD_206011 | JGI IMG/M metagenome (GOLD analysis project Ga0316229, IMG submission 206011) | Freshwater microbial communities from Trout Bog Lake, Wisconsin, USA - TBH18023 | ecosystem: Environmental > Aquatic > Freshwater > Lake > Hypolimnion/Profundal zone | place: USA: Wisconsin...
AAACAACGAGCGCGCGGTGTTTCTGCGGTCCGTCGGGCACCGGGTGCGCGTGCTGCTGGCCGAAGGCCAGCCGTTTTGGGACACCAAATTTCTCGTGCAATCGCTCAAGCGCAACACCAACGTGGAGCTTACGGCGGTCTATCGCCTGAATGCGACACGCCACGTTGCGGTCGTTTCCGCGACGGGCACCGAGACGCGCACGGAGCAAGATTTGTTTCCGCGCAGCGCCGACGCGATGAATGCGTTTGATGTCATCGTGCTCGGCCGCGAGGCGGAGGCGTTTTTCGACAACAACACCGAGGCGCTGCTGACGGATTTTGTGTCGAAGCGCGGCGGCAGCCTGGTTTTCGCGCGCGGCAAACCTTACGGCGGACGCTTCCAGTCGCTGGCGAAATTTGAGCCGGTGGCGTGGGGCGACGGCACGGTTTCCGGCGTGAAGCTGCGCCCGACGGAATCCGGCAAGGACAATCCGATGTTCGACCTCGGCACCGCCGGCACGCTCGACGAACTTTTGGAACGCCTGCCCGCGCTGGATCAGGCCAGCGTCACGCTCGGCGAAAAGCCGCTGGCCATCGTGCTTGCGAACGCGGTGCAGCAGGACGGCCCGGTGCTGATCGCGTATCAACGCTACGGCCAGGGCCGCACCATCAGCCTGAACGCGGGCGGCCTGTGGCACTGGGCGTTCCGCGAAAGCGGCCAGGACGAAAGTGAAATCGCCTACCAGCGTTTCTGGGTTTCGCTGCTGCAATGGCTGCTGGGCGGCAGTGAATTTCTGCCTGGTTCGGACGTTGCGCTGACGAGCGCGCGGCGTTATTACAACAGCGAACAGCCGATGCAATTTCTCATCTCCACGCGGAATCTGGAGCGGGCAATTTATCAGCCGCGCCTCGCCATCAGCGGCAACGGGAAAACCATCGAGGTGGAACCGCGTGCGCGCGGCGAATCGTTTGTCGCCGAGGCCGGCCCGTTCGCGCCGGGAACTTACACCGTGACGCTGAAAAACAATGTCGGCACGCCCGCCGAACTTTCGCAGAGCATCGAGGTGGTCAGCGCGTCGGTGGAAAAACGCGAGTTGAGCGCCGCCCCGGAAACAATGCGGCAGCTCGCGGAAATTTCCGGCGGCGCCGTTGTCACCGCGAAGGACGTGGCGCGGCTGCCGGAAATCGTCCGGCGTTGGGACGCCGCCCGCGAGTTGTCGCACCGGCGGCATCCGGCATGGGATCGCTGGTGGCTGCTGGCCGGAATTTTTGCGCTGCTAGGCACCGAATGGTGGCTGCGGCGGCGGGAGGGATTGCTGTGAACATCCAGGTGCTCCATCACGTGCGGTCGCGGTTCGCGGGCTGGCTGGCGCTGCGGGCCTGGCTTGGGGCGTTCGCGGCGGCGGGCGGACTGGCGCTCGTGCTGGTGCTGTCGGACGCGGCGCTGGATCTGCCGGAGGAAATGCGGGCCGTTGTGCCTTGGCTTTTGGGCGTGGCAATGGTTGCCGCACTTGGCGCGGGTGTTCTTGAATGGCGGCGGCTCTCCGAATCGCGGCTGGCGCGGCTGTTTGAACAGTCGGACGCGGCGCTGGGCAACCGGCTCATCAACGCTGTCCAGCTTGCGGAAAAATCCAGCGCGAGCGGGACGGAAGAGTTTTTCCGCCGCCAAGCGGTCGAGCTGGGACGGCAATCAGCAAGGAATCTGGACGTATGGCTCATTGTTCGCGGCCGGCTGAAACGCGCGGGCGTTTTTCTCGGCGGCGTTTTGCTGGCGTGGCTGGCGTTGCTGCTGCTGAACAGCGATTTGATCCAGACGGTCCTGCCGCGTTTGTTCGACGCGCATGGCGATCATCCGCCTTACAGCCGGCTGCGGATTGCCGTGAAGGCGGACAAGTCGGAGGTGCTTTACGGCGGACAGGTCGAGGTGCGGGCGGTGCCGCGCGGCATGCCGGTGGACAAGCTCTGGCTCGTCGCGAAATCCGGCACGAACGAGACGCGCGCCATCATGTTCCTGGCGCCGGACAAGTCGTTTTTCCAGACGCTCGTCAATTTGCGCGAACCGGCGGACTGCTTCGTGACCGACGGCACGGCGCGCAGCCGGCGTTTTTCCGTGGGCATCCGCTACACGCCGCAAATCACGATGGTCGAGGTCGCCGAGACTTTTCCCAGATACACCGGGAAGCCGGTGCACACGGGAAAAATGTCCGACGAGCCGCAGTCGCTGCCGGAAGGCACGCGGGTGGCATTTCGCGTCGCGAGCAATCGTCCGCTGAAATCCGGCACGCTCGCGCTGATACCGGTGCTCGGCGGCAAAACAAATTTCGTGACGCTGCTGCCGGAGGCGCAAAACACCGTCGTCACGGGCGCGTTGGTTTTGTCGCAGGCCGTGGTGTTTGATTTGTCGGTGCGCGACGTGGGCGGTTTGGATTCCGTGGAAACGAAGCGCGGGCGGTTAAATATTTTGCCGGATCGCCCGCCGAAAATTTTCGTGCTCGAGCCGGGGCGCGACGCCGTAGCCACGCCGGACATCCGCGTGCCGGTGCGCGTGCGGGCGGAGGATGATTACGCGGTTTCGCGCGTCGTCTGGCTCCGCAGCCATAACCAGTCCATCGAGCGGCCGCTCGACCTGAAGCTCGCGCTGAAAAACGGGCCGCAGTCTGTCGAGGCGTCCGGCGCGTTTAATTTGGATGAGCTTGGCGTGCGGCCCGGCGACGTGATTGAATATTATTTTGAGGCGGCGGACAATTATCCCGCCGGGCCGAACGTCGCCTTCAGCCGGCCCTTCAAGCTCCAGATCATTTCGCGCGAGCAATACGCCGCGATTTTGCGCCAGGCCGCCGCGCGCAAGGCGCTGTTCGAGGAGTATTTCAAACTGGACGCCTGGATGCGCCGGCTCGCGGAACGCTCGCACAACGCGGCGGCGCAGGCGGAACGCGCCGACCCGTCCGCGCGTTCCGAGGCGGAGGAACTGGCGAAGCAATTGGCGAAATATGACGAGGCGCTCGGCAAGCTGATGCAGGAGCCGGTGATGTTCGATGTGGAAAATTCCTTCCGCGCCGCGCTCGGCGAGCAGCAGTCGCAACTTGGCGCCGCCGCAGAGAAATTGAAGCAGGCGCTCGGCGGCGGCGGCACGCCGGATCCGAAGGCGCTGAAGGAATTGAGCGAAGCGCTGACCGGGCTGGCGAAAACGCAGGACGAGCAGGTGGAGCAGCCGGCGCAGCAAATCGCCTCGGTCGTGAGCGTCGTGTCGCGGGCGGACACGTTTGTCAAACTGGCGCAGCAGCAGGCGGCGCTGGCGCAGTTGCTCCGGCGGTTTGCGGACAAGACGGACGCCTTGTCGCGCCTCGAACAGATGGAGGTTCAGGAATTGACGCATCAGCAGCAGCGCATCGGCGAAGCGCTGCATGAACTGCTCGGCCAGTTGCCGGAACTGCTGGCGAAAGTGCCGGCGGACGCGGAGTATGACCCGCTGCGCAGCGATGTGAGCAGCTTCATCCGCGCCGTGGCCGGCTCGAAAATTGAAGATTACATGACAAACGCGGTGAAGGCGCTGGAGGAACCGGACACGATGACCGGTCAATCGCTGGCACAACTCGCGGCGGAAGAAATGGCCAGGCTCATCGGCAGATGCAACGGGCTTGGCGACCAGGCGCAGCAATGCACGACCGCGCATTTCAAACCCAAGCTGACGAAGCCCGGGCTGGGGGACACGTTGCAGCAGATCATGGCCGCGCTGAATTCTGGCAACGGCCAGGGCGGACGGGACGGCTATGGGTTGTTCAACGAAGATGTCGCGCTTTACGGCCCGAATGTCGAACTGGCCGGTGAACAGGCCGGCGACCGTGGCGACACCAGCGGCAACGGCGGGCGACCGGCGGAAATAGTGGCCGGCTACGCGCCGGACACGGAGCCGCCGCCCAATGAAGCGCAGGGTCGTGTGCGGCTCCAGCCGGATGCGAAATTTCCGCTGCGTTACCGCGATCTCGTCGGCGAATATTTCCGCGTCATGGCGGAATCACAAAATGGAGGCGAAAAATGAAACTGCTGCAACCTTTCAACCTGCTGATTCTGCTCCTGCTGGCTACGCTGCGTGCCGGCTCCGCGGAAGAGGCCGCCGGCGAATCCGTCGAGTGCGCCAACCTCATTTACGCCGGGACGAAAAGCTCGGTGTGTTTCAGCGAAGTGTTTCTTTCCACGGTCGCCAGCGAGACGAGCATCAACTCGTCGCGGAAGTTCAAGCCGGTGAAGCTGGCCGAAAAAGAAATATTTCATTTTCCGTTCGCCGTCATCACCGGCGAAGGCGCGTTCACGCTCACGGACGACGAGCGCAAAAACCTGAAGCAGTATCTGGAGAAAGGCGGGTTCCTGCTGGCCAGCGCCGGCTGCAGCAGCAAGGAATGGGGCGATTCGTTTGCGCACGAGATTGAAGCGCTTTTTCCGAACCAGAAACTCGCCGAGGTGCCGATGGATCATCCGATTTTTCGCACCGTTTTTGAGGTCCAGCAGCTCGACATGAGCCATGGCGGCGTGGCCAAACTCTACGGCCTGACGCTCAACGGAAAAATCGTGCTGGTTTATTCTCCGGACGGCCTGAACGACACCGGCACGATGCACGGCTGCTGTTGTTGCGGCGGCAACGAAATCAAAAACAGCCAGAAGGTGAACGCCAACATACTTGCCTACGCGCTGCTGCAATGATGAACTGGAAACGCAAAATGAAAGGACTCCGGCCGCTGGCGCCGGCGCTGCTCGCGGTTTGCGTTCTGGCGACGGCTTCAGCGGCGGAGCCGGCCGCCATCGCGCCGGTGTTTCATTCCTCGTTCAAGGCGGCGGCGGACGCGGCGGCGGCAGACCGGTCGCTGGTGCTTTTGGTTTTCAGCGCCGAATGGTGCGGGCCGTGCAAGCTGCTCAAGAGCCAGACGCTTGCCGCGCCGGAATTTCTGCACCAGGAAAGCCCGTTGCACGTCGCGGACGTGGACATTGACGCGAACCAAAAAATGGCCGGGGACTTTGACATCGAAGCCGTGCCGGCGCTGGTTTTGCTGACGGCGGACGGGAAAATTATTTTGCGGCAAACCGGGTTCATGGAACCGGCGGATTTGATGGTGTGGCTTAAAACCGGCCGCACCCGCGCGGCGGCGGGCCAATGGGAAGGCACCGCGCCCGGCGCGCAGTTCAATGAATTCATCCAAAAGGCGGCGGCGGACAATCTCGGCACCAACGAAATTCAAAGGCTCGTGGGTTTTCTCGGCGACGCCGATCCCGCCAACCGCGAGCAGGCCGGGAAAATCTTGCTCGGCCAACGTGAGCACGCCATGCCGCCGCTCATTGAAGCGGTGGGCGATGCCTATCTCGGCGTGAGAATTTCCGCCGGCGAACTGCTGCAACGGCTCGCGCCCAATGCCATGCCAATTGACCCGTGGCAACCGCCGCAGGAATCGAGCAACGCCGTGGTTGCGCTGCAAAAATGGTGGGCCGGCACGGGCAAGCTGCCGCCAGTCTCCGCCACGCCAACGACGAATTATTTCTCCGCAAATTCCGTCAAGGAGGCGCTGGATCAACTGCGCGGCGATGATGCGGTCCGGCGCACGGCGGCAATGACCGGTCTGGTCCGCTTTGGCCCAAGCGCGCTGCCGGTGCTGCGCGAGGCCATCGAACGCGCCGAGAAAAGCGGCGACCAGCGCGCGCTCGGTTTGCTGGAGGACGTGCGCTGGACGATTCTGGTGTCGGATGCCGTCGAGCAGCAGAGCGGTGGCGTGCGCAATGTGCTGGCGCGCGGAAAAAGTTCCGAGCGGCAGGCGGCGACGGAACGGCTGGGCGGCTTCGGGCGCGACGCGCTTGGCGTTTTGACCGAACTCGCCGGCGACGCGGACCCGCTGGTGGTGGAAAGCGCGATTCGCGCGTTGTCGGGCATCAACGGCGGCGACCCCGTTGCCGCCCTGGCCGCATTGCTCAAATCAACGGACAGCAATTTGCGGATGACCGCCGCCCAGGCGCTCGGCCATACAAAAAATGCCGCCGCCGCCCGGCCGTTGCTCCTGGCGACGCGCGATCCCGACGAGGTGGTCGCCTGCACCGCGCTGACGGCTTTGGAAGAAACGCAGTCCCGCGACACCTATGGCCGCACTGCGCGGGATTTGCCGGCGGAAATCACGGCCGGGCTAAAACAATGCCTGGCCGATCCGCGCTGGCGCGTGCGGGCGTGCGCAGCGGAGGTCACCGGCAAGCTGAGCGCCCGTGGCCTGACCGATGACTTAAAAAAACTGCTCAACGATCCCGACGGGTTCGTGGTAAAAAGCGCGCTGACAGCCCTGGGCAAAATGGGTTCCACGCCGGAGGCGGAGCAACTGGCCGGCTTGGGCGAACGCCTGCCGAGCCTTCAGGGCGATGTGGCGGAAATGATGCTGGAGTCGCCGTCGGATGAAAATGTCAAAGCCGTCACGAAGCTGTTCAATGCCGGCACCCCGGAAACGCGGGCGGCCATTCTCGGCGCGTTTTTGCGCCGGGGAGTTTCCGACAACGTGGAGACTGATGACGGCTGGCAGCCGATGTTTGCACAGGCCGTGGCCGCGCCGGATCCGCGTTTGCGCCGCCTGGCGGCGGAAGTCCTTGGCCGGCGTTCGCCCAAGCTTGCCGCCCAGTTGATCGGGCCGCTGCTGGCCGATGACGACCGCGAAACCCGCCGGGCGGCGCCGGCGGTGGTGCTGCGGATTTTGGAAGAGGACCGCGGCGGCTCGCTCAACACCCGGACGTATTTTTCGTCCTCCGCGCCAAAGACCAACCCGCCGGTCGCCACCACCGCACAAATCGCCGCCTGGCATTTGGCGATGTTGAAACACGCGGAAGCGGTTCCCGATTTGATGTTGGCGTCCGCCATTTATGCCACCGGCAATGGCCGGACAGATTTGCCCATGCTGCTGACGGTGTTGAAGGGCGCCAACCGCGGCCTGGATCAGGGCCGGCCCGAACGCCTGACGGAAATGGCGGCGATTGAACTGATCGTGCCCATGCTGCCCTGGCCGGAGGGGCGGGCGGTGCTGGATGGATTGTCAGCCTCACCCATCTGGTTTGCGATGGCGGCAAGCCAGAGCGGACGGGACAGGCCCGAAGCGGCGGACTATCTGCTGGAGCCGGCGCGGTTCAAATCCGCCGTGGAAAAGGCGAACGGTTCAGAGTTGTCAGCGACGCTGGAGCTGCTGGCCGGCTACGATTACGAATACGGCGAGCGGCACAAATGGTCGTTGTGGTCGGAAACAGAACGGACGAAGGCGCTGGCGCTCGCGCTGGTTGACTCCACCAACGCGGCGTGGCGGGCGGCGGCGGTCTTTTCTTTGGGGCTGCGCGCGGACGCAAAGGAAAATCAAATTGTCTTTGAAAAAGCCCTTGCCGATCCGAATCCCTGGGTGCAGGCGTCGGCCATCAAGGCGATTACGCGAAACAAAAAAGATCGCCCGGCTTTGGAACAACAGCTGGTCCCCCTGTTGGGTGAAACCAATCTGGTGGTGGCAACCGCAGCGGCCGTGGCGCTCCTGGAACCGGAAATCCGCCAGGCGGCCGGACTGACGGACGACTATAATTGTTTCGCATTTGGAAGTGTTCGCGGCGGCCGCAGCCAGTCTTTCAGCCAGGGCGACGAACGTCCGCTGACGACCTTGGAGGGCAAGCCGGCCTATTTGCAGCCGGTCAGGGAACGGCTGGCGGCGTCCTCGGCGGAGGCGTCCGCCGCCTTCGTCCTGCTGCTGGCGCAACATGGCGAGTTCGACGGCGTGAACTGGCTGGTGGCGCAATTGTCGTCGCTGAATTCCGAAGCCGACCGGGGCAATGCGGATGTGGTGTTGACGGGAATTGCGTTGAGCCGCGACGTCAAGTATCTGCCGGCCTTGAAGCAGCTGGCCTCCGTCCGGACCGAAGAATCTGAACTGCGAAAAGTTTTGCAGGCCTTGAAGGGGATGCCGGGGCCGGACGCCCGGCAGTTGCGGTTGGAAATCAACAAAAAAATCCGGAACGCAAGCGGTTCCTCGGGCGTTCCTGACTAAGAAAGGAAACCAATTATGTGGAAACAAACGACTGTCGGAATGCTGCTGCTGGTGTTTCTGTGCGGCTGCATCAAAACCAAGGATGAACTCACGATCAATGCCGACGGCTCCGGCAAGGTGCAAATCGAAACGCAGAGCAGTCTGCCGCCCGAATTGTCGGACGGCATGGACGGCCAGCTGGGGGCGCTGGGCGGCGGTGCCAGCATTTATCCGCCGCTCAGCGAGGCCGAGGCGCGGAAATTTTTTTCAGGAAAAGATTTCACCGTCACCGTGAAGCAGCAAAAAGCGGACAATGGTGACGTGACCACGCTCATCACGGCGGAATTCAAAAGCATCAACGCGCTGCTGGCCAGCCCGTATGGCCGCGCCCACCAGCTGTCGTTAAAGATTGCGGGCGGCGCGCTGGTGGTGAAAGGCGTCAGCGGCATGGAAGCCGCCGCGCGGTATGCCGAAATGAAGGATGACACCGGCATGGGAATGGTTCCCGGCCTTGCCGACCTGCAAAAGAAAAAAGGTGAAATGCGCGCCGAGTTCCGCGTCACGCTGCCGAATGGGATCGCCACGGCCAATGGCACGAAAGCCGGCAAGACGGCGAGTTGGATCGTGGAGCGCGCGAAGTGCAAGGACGCCGATGATTTTGCCCGGCAGCTTGCAGCGGTCTCCGAAGCGAGCTGTCCGGCGGACGGATTGAAAATGTCGCCGGTCACGCCGGTGCGGCTGGGACTGCTGCCGTTCGCCGAGCTGGCCGCCGGCGCCGGCGCGGACAACGGAAGCACGGTGGACACCAATCAGGTTGCCGCCGCCGCAAAGTTTGTGCCTTACGGATTGTCCGTGACGCGGTCGCTGGATTTGAGCGGAGCCGGCGGCGCGCAGGAAAGCGCAGCCCAGCTGACCGGTGCGGTGATGATTCCGCAGGAGCTGGCGCCGCCTAAATGGGGCGACCCGAAGCTGGACGAGGCGGTGGATGCCAAAGGCAACGACCTCAAGCCCGCCGCCGATGACGAGCAGCGCGGTTTTTCGATGCGCAACCGCTATTCTGGAAATGAAAACGGGGATGACGAAGAAAGCGAAACCAACGCTGTCCAGCAGCATGTGGTGGCGATAGCCTTCCGGCCGCCGGATTGGAAGATCAACGAGATTGCCCGCATCAAAGGCTCCATCAGCCTGCAATATTTCGGCAGTTCGCAGCAGGTGGTGAAGCTGACGAACGCGGTGCCGGCAAAATGGATCACCGACGTTTCAAAAATGATGGGCGGCGGCGGATTTGACGCGTCGGAAAAGCCCTTGAACAGCGGGGCGCTCGCCGCCCTCGGCCTGTCGTTGTCCATGCAGATGGGCATGGTGCAAAGTGGAATGACGGTGCTGTCGTTGCAGGTGAAGGGAACGCAGACGACGCTGACGGATGCGCAGGTGTTTGATGCCGATGGCAAACCGTGGCCGACGTTTCTGCAGCAGCAGGACATTGGCGGAGGCGAGGAGGGCATATGCCAGATAATGGTCGCCGGCAAGCCGCAGCCGCCCCTGTCGCTGGCGTTGGTGGCCAGCGGCGGCGGCGTGTCGGTGACGGTGCCGATTCTGGTGGAACACGTCGCCCTCACAAAGTAGAACCCGGAAAGGAACCTTGATATGAAATTATTTATTCAATCGCTGTTGATGTCCGCCGTGTTTGCGGCGGCAACTTGGCACGGAACTGTGTCCGCCCAGATTTACGACATGGGGCCAGGCGAGCTTTTTCAGGGCGGCGTGGAGCAACACTCGGTGTTGACCATCAATCCCGACGGAAGCTGTTTGTTCACCACCGGGACGGTTGAATCGCGAGCGGCGGCGGAGCAGCAGGTGCGAATGAGGGAGCGCTACGAGAAAATGTCCGAAGGCGGAGGTGAGGATGCCACGCCGCCCGCCGCAGACTTGTCGGCAACCAATGGTGCTGCCGGGCCCAAGCCGTTCACTGACGAGGAACTCACCCAAAAAATGACCGGCGCGATGCAAGAACGCGCCGATGCCAGCGCGGAGAATTCCGGCCGGAAATTCACCGTGGAAGTGAAAAAGGACACCGTCACCACCACCACCAGCCAGACATTTTCGTCCATCGAAGACATGCTGAAAGAAAGTCATGCCATCTGGAGCCAGAGCGGCGTGTATTTTGCAAATGCGCGTTTGGAAACCGACACCAACGGTCTTCTTCGTTTGACGCTCACGCCGCAAACGGGGATGGAACGCTACCAGAAAGCCGCCCGTTCCGAGTGGAAATTGAGCGGCAGGAAGACCGAATTGAAGCTGATTTTCCCCGGCAAGGTGGTTGCCAGCGGATTTCCCGCAACGGAAACCAACGCGACCTGGCTGGCGGTGGACGGTAAAAAGGACGAGACGCTGGACGCGATGATAAAACTTTACGCCGCGCCCACTGTCATCACCGCCGAGGCGGGCGGTCTCAAATTGAACCAGCCGCTGGAATCGAAGAAACTTTTCCGTTCCAGCCGTCTCCGCGAGGCGGCGGGAGATGACCTGCCTCTCACTGACGCCGGGTCGGGGTTTTTGGCCGAAGCCCAAAGCATCACCACGACCACGCTTCATGTTTTTCCCGCCGGAGAAAACTATTTCAAACAAAACGGCGGCTCCTTTGGGACACAGACCGGCGCCGTCGTGAACGCCAAGCTGTTTGCGCCGAAGGGCCGCACGCTGCAATCGGTGAGCGACGTGCGCGTGCTCAAGGCGGTGGACGACAAGGGCCGTTCCGTTGTGGCGGAACTGCCGGACGAAGAAAACTTTTCGGCGTATTCCTATTCGGGCGGTTCGCAGGATGCCAGTTCAATGCAGGTTCAACTTCATTTGCAATTGCCGCAGCCGGATGCGCAGTCCATTGACGCGATTTCCGCCGAGGCGGTGGCGACCACGGCCGGCACCTGGAAGGAAATGACGCTCACCAACCTCCAGGAAAACGCAACCAATGATCTTGCCGCCGTGCTGCCTGGGGCAAAACTTGTTATCACAAAAAACTTGTCGAAGAACGGTCAAGTTAACATTCAGGCGCATCTTAAAGGGCCGCGCACCGTGCAGCGATTGGATGTCCGTGCCCAGATCCCCGGCAACAACCAGTTTAACAGCAATACTTCGGAACGCAATTTCAGCGCCAAAGGCGCGGAATCCACCCGCAACATCAACATTCAAGGATACGGTTTTGGTGACGGGGAAGCCTCATCTCAAGAGCCGGTTGTTCTGCGCATTCGTTATCCGGAGGATCTGCAACGCGAACGCGTAAAGTTTGAACTTAAGAGCCTGGATCTTTTTTGATCGCCTGGCATCGGACGAAACAAAGGTGGCCGCCTGCACAAATGATGCCAGAGCCCGCCCCAAGCGAGGCCGGTCGCCGGCGTGCCGGGGCTGAATTACATCATGCAAGGCACCACCAACCTCGCGCCCGCCAACTGGACGCCGCTGGCCACCAACCTGGCGGACGGCAACGGCTCGTTCCAGTTCACCGACCCGCGCGTGACGGACTGCCCCAGCCAGTTTTACCGCATCGTGTCGCCGTAGAAAGCTTTCAACTCGCCTTGAATTGAGGATAAGCGGAGCCATGGACTAACCATGACCGCTGAGCTGGCTCGTTCAATTTGCCAGATTATCCACCTAATATGCCAGATTATCCACTCTGTTTCCAAGGCCATTCGGCGCGAGGTGTGCTAGGCTGTGACATATTAATCACCCGTTATTTTCCCAATCACCTGTAATTTCCCGCAGCGCCGGAGTTTTTTCGGTCAGGCCGGTGACCGTGACCAGAAGAATGGCCGGCGCGAACCAGCAGCAGAACCCGTGTGAATAGACCATAAAAAGCCAGTAAACCGTAAACGACCAAAGTCAGTTATGAACCTGAAGACGACCCAACCCAACCGCTCCCGCAAAATCACCGCATGCCTGGCAATTCTGGCGCTGCTGGTCTTCGTCAGTTCCGCCTCGGCGCAATTGACGGTCACCACGGCAAGCCAGCTGGGGCCC
>Ga0316229_1003599_pt1 | contig 12007 bp, 11 predicted proteins | sample TBH18023metaG_FD_206011 | JGI IMG/M metagenome (GOLD analysis project Ga0316229, IMG submission 206011) | Freshwater microbial communities from Trout Bog Lake, Wisconsin, USA - TBH18023 | ecosystem: Environmental > Aquatic > Freshwater > Lake > Hypolimnion/Profundal zone | place: USA: Wisconsin...
GATCCAGCCGGGCGATCTCATCCTGGAGAACTCCTCTGGCAACACCGCCATGGGCCTCGCCCTCACCGCCATCCAGAAGGGCTACCGGCTGAAGACGGTGGTGCGCGACCGGACCAGCCAGGAGAAGCTCGACATGCTCTACGCCCTGGGCGTGGACATCGTGAAGGCCGACACCTCGCTGCCCCCCGAGCACCCGGACAGCTACAACAACATCACCCCCCGGCTGGCCCGGGAGACCGAGCACTGCTACTTTCCCGACCAGCACAACAACCGGGAGAACAACGAGGCCCATTACCTCGGCACCGGCCCGGAGATCTGGGACCAGATGGACGGCCGCATCGACGTCTTCATCGCCGGCATGGGCACCGGCGGCACCATCGGCGGGGTCGGCCGCTTCCTCAAGGAGCAGGACCCCAGGGTGCGGATCGTGGCGGTGGATGTGGAAGGCAGCGTGTTCACCGAGTACTTCCGCTCCGGCCGGGCCGGAACCGCCGCCCCGTACCTGCTGGAGGGCCTGGGCGACGAGTTCATCATCGGCTGCGCCGACTTCGAAGTGATCGACGAGATGGTCCAGGTCACCGACCGGGAGGCCTTCCTGGCCGCCCGGGAACTGGCCCTGCGCGAGGGCATCCTGGTGGGCGGCTCCAGCGGCGCCGTGCTCCAGGCCCTGCGCAAGGTCGCGCCGACCCTCACCCCGGGCGCCCGGGTGGCGGTGCTGTTCCCGGACAGCGCCTCGCGCTACCTGAGCACCATCTTCAATGACGACTGGATGCAGGCGAAGGGAATGCTGGATTAGCCTAGGCATCCATTTCTTCATCCGCCGGCAGCCCAAGGAACGCCAGGAACCGGCCCTGGGTCTCGCGCAGGCAGGCCAGGTAGGCGCCGTCCAGGGTCCCGGTGCGGGCCAGGGATTCGGCGAACAGGCTGGCCGCCACGTCCAGCAGGGGGTTGACCGGAGCCTGCGGCTCCTGCGACTGCTCCAGGGCGGCCCGCAGCCGGTCCAGGTCCACCAGCACGCCCCGGGACCATAACTCAGCGGCGACCTTGACGGCCCGGACCAGTGCATTCTCGCCCTGGACGTCCAGGGCCAGGAACACCCCCTCGCGCTTCGGCAGGATGCGGGAGAGCGCGGAAGTCAGCAGATTGCGCGGACCGTGCTCGATGAAGACGCGCACCCCGCTGTCCCAGGCCCGCCAGGCGGCGCTGGGAAAGTCCAGCGGGTCCATGGCCTGCCCGGTGAGGGCCTCGGCAGTGCGCTCGTCGTCCAGGCGGTAGCGGCCGCCGAAGTGATGCGAATAGAACTCGACCCCGGGCACCGGACGGGTGGGACGATGATGGTGGCGGTACCAGGCCGCGCGGATTTCCCCCATGACCGGCGTATGCTCGGCGCCCCCCGGGGCGAGGAAGGCAGTGAGCCCCGCACAGGCCGCCAGCACGCGCTTGCAGGCCCGGGCCTCCCCAGCCAGCTGGCAATGCATCGGCGAGTAGACGATGCTCACGAAGGTCCGGTGCTCGAACGCGGCCTGCTCCAGGACCTGGCCCACGGGTCCGAACACGGTCCAATTGCGCCACTGGACCTCCGTGCCCTTGGGCAGACCCCAGTGCCGCCGGGCCGCTTCGGTGGTGCAGCCCAGCATCCTGGCGTAGAGGCCGCCGGCCTTCATCTGCTCGAATTCGCCCTGCTGGCTGCCCCAGGCGCCGTAGGCGATCAGGGCATTCATCTCGCCCTGGGACAGCCCCATGGCCAGATCCGGCCGGAGGCCCAGGATATCGCGGGTGAAGGCGGCGTGGATCTGGCTCAGGAACATGGTCCCGGCCCATTCGGAGAGCGGGTCGCCGTTGCGTCCCCGGCGCCCGCCATAGACCCAGTCGGCCGGCGCCAGGTCCTGGAAACCGCGCATGAGCATGGGCAGGAACGGCATGCCGAGCAGCAGATGGCGTCCCATGCCCAGGTAGCCCGTGCCGCCCGGGGTGAACAGGCAGGCGGTCTTGCCCTCGACCGGCGTGGCACAGAAGCAGGCCTGCGGATCCACCCAGCCCGCGTCGCAACCGTCCCGCTGGAGGATCCACGGAATCCGCGCCAGGGCGCCCAGGCGTTCCTGCTCGCTCTGGGCGACCACCGCCAGACGGACCGGACCCTGCCCGCCCTGCTCGTCGGCCCGCACGCGCTGGAGCAGCTCGTCCAGGGTGCCGGCCGCGTATGCGAAGATCCCCGGCTGGGGCAGCAGCGGCAGGGGCGGCGGTCCCGGACGGAAGGCCCGCCAGAGGTCGGTGTTGGTCCTGGCGCCGCAGGGGTCACCACCTCGAGCACGAAGCCGACGCCGTCGGCCCGGTCCAGGAACGGCTGCCAGCATCTGTCTTCATGGTTGTACCAGACGTGATGGGTGGCCATCACGCAGCCGGCCGCGACCTGCAGGAGGCCTGACACCGTTCCGCCCGGGCCAGGCAGAAACGCCCCGGGATCGAACCGGATTCCCCGCCGTTCCCGCTCCGGGCCCGGCCCCAGCACCGCCCAGGTCCGGTCGCCGCTGCGCTCCGCGCTGTCCCTGCGCCGAAGGGCGAGGAACACGGCCAGCCCGCCCGGGGCCTGGGGCCAACGCTGCATGACCCCCACCAGGGCGCCGTCCAGGACGCCCTCCCGGATGCGCCGGACCGCGCCGCCCAGCGCCCGGTTGCCGCCCAGTTCATGGCCAAGGATCGCGCCGCCCTTGCCCAGGAAGCCGTACCGGTGCAGGAGCACCCTGGCCAGGAACTCCTGGCCGGCCCCGGGGGCCTGCTCCAGCCCGAGGAAGGCCGCGGAACGGCCGGAAGCCCAGGCCCCGGCGCCGGCATAGGCTTCGTCCGCCGCCGCCAGGGCCACCAGGCTCGGGTCCTGGTCCCGGTCGCGCAGGAGCATCGGCGCAACCTGTTTGAAGAACATCCGGTCGATGAACCCGGTGGAACCGTCCAGGCCCAGGCCATGGATGCCGATGCCGACCACGGCGGCTTCTAGCGGCCCATCCGCGGGGGGCGTCATGCCGCACCGGCCGGTCCCTGGCCGGGCAGGGCCCGGTTCGAGTCACTCCTAGCGAAACCACCCATCGTGCCTGTACCGCCCCGGAAGCCAACAGGGGCAAGGTAAGGCATGATTTATAAATTGTAAATAATACTTCAAAATGTCAACAGGACCCTTTGTGCCAGCGCGCCGCGGCGTTGGCCACCCGCTTTCCGAGGGCTTCACCGGTGGCCTGGTCGGCCTGGCCCGGTTCCTGCTCCGGCGGAACATTGCCGGACTGGGTCATGGCGCCGAGGTAGCTGGACAGGCGGTTGACCCCGTCCGCCACCACCATCTCGCCCAGCCCCACCCAGAGCATCCCGTGCTGGGCGCCGAAGATGGCCAGGGTCTGCAGCGTGTTGAGCTTGTCGCCGCTCATGCCGCCTGAGTTGGTGAACCCCGCCGCCAGTTTGTCTTTCCATTTCTGCTCGAACCAGACCTTGGCGCTGGCGTCCATGAAGGTCTTGAAGGGTCCGCTCACCGAACCCATGTAGGTGGGCGAGCCGAAGATGATCGCGTCGGAAGCTTCCAGCGCGCCCCACTGCTGCTCCACCGCTTCCACCGGCACCAGGTTCACTTCCGTGCCCTGCACTTGCCGCGCCCCGCGGGCGACCGCCTCGGCGATCACCTTGGTGTGGCCGAAGCCGCTGTGATAGAGAACGCTCACTGTTGCCATGAATCCCCTCCTTCGGGATTGCCGGATCGCCGGCCCGGATCTAGCATGGAGCCTGTAACCTTCTAATTGATAGAAGGCACTAATTCGGGAGATACCCACCAAATGGTGCGTAAGGCATTCCAGCCCAACATCCTCAGCAGCCAGTGCCCCACCCGCAGGGTGCTGGACCTCATCGCCGACAAGTGGACCACCCTGGTCATCCACATCCTGGCCGGCGGCACCTACCGCTACAGCGAGCTGCACCGCAGCATCGACGGCATCTCCCAGAAGATGCTCACCCAGACCCTGCGCGACCTGGAGAGCAACGGCCTGGTCCTGCGCAAGGTCTTCCCCGAGGTGCCGCCGCGCACCGAGTACAGCCTCACCCCGCTGGGCCTGACCCTCATCGAGCCCCTGGGCGCGCTGTGCGCCTGGGCTGAGCGGCATCTGCCCGAACTGGAGAAGGCCCGGCAGAAGCATTCCCTGAAGGGCAAGGCCGTGGGAGCATGAGTTGAAAGGATCCGCCATGATCGAAGAACTGAAGACTGTCTTGCTCAAGGATCTGGCCGCGCTCCGGCGGGAAGTGGAGCAGTATCCCGACGACGCCGCGCTCTGGCGGCCCCTGCCCGGCATCGCCAACGCCGGCGGCAATCTCGCCCTGCACCTGGCCGGCAATCTGCAGTCCTTCATCGGCGGGCAGCTGGGCGGTTCGGGCTACGTGCGGGACCGGGACTGGGAGTTCGCGGCCCGGGACCTGCCCCGGGCGCGGGTGCTGCAGGAGATCGACGCGGCGGTCAAGGCGGTGGAGACCGGCCTGGCGGCGCTGGACCCGGCCACCCTGGGCCAGGAATTCCCGCTGCCCATGGGCGGCAAGCGCATGGCCACCGGCCAGTTCCTGCTCAACCTCTGCTCGCATCTGGCCTATCACCTGGGGCAGGTGGACTACCACAGACGGCTGGTCTAGTCCGCCGGAACTTCCTTGCGCCGGCCCTTGGTCTGGGGCCGCACCACCAGCCGCTGGGACTCGGGCGGGTTGGGCAGGTCGGCCAGGGAGATGGGCGAGATGTGGTAGTCGCCCACCACCTTCCAGGCCCGGGCCTGCTTGGGCAGGCGTTCCGGCTGCATGACCTCCCAGCCCTGGGCGTAGGAGACGAAGGAGGGCATCACCATGGCGAATCCGGTGTAGAGGAAGGCGGGGTAGCGGATCCAGCCTTCGGCGCCGTCCGGGCCCGCCAGGGGCAGGGCGAACAGCGGGTGCAGCCCGCCGTTGATCCAGAAACCGGTGGGGGGATCATGCCTGGGGTAGACGAAGATGCGCCGGCGGTGCATCAGGGTGTTGCTGCCGACCCGGTAGGAGTCCAGCGGCTGGATCCCGGTGTTCTCAAGGGAGGGCCCCCAGGCCCGCTCGGGATGGCCCACCACCTGGATCACTTCCCGCCCATGGCCCTGGAGCTTCTGGAACAGCGCCCTCAGTTCCTCCCCTTCCTCGTCCTCCAGGTGGCCCTGGTTGGGCTTGATGTCGCCCAGCAGCACCACCCGCTTGGGCTTGAAGTCGTCCAGCAGCCCGAGCAGGCGCTCCCAGATCTCGTGGTGCTGGCCGCTGGGCACCGGCTCGGGCCGCTTGCGCCGGGCCGCGCCCAGACCCAGGAACAGATCGGCCAGCACCAGGGTTTCCTGCCGGGGCAGGAGGATCGCGCGCCGGCTGTCGAGAATCACATCTTCGGAGAACTTGATCTGCATGGCTTCAGGATTCCAATCCCTTCCATTGGAACACGAGTGTCGCCCGGGTCCCAACCATCGCTTGAAGCAGCGAGCACGGCAAGGGATCCTTAGGCTGGAGGCACTCATGGGTTCAGAGCTGATCACCGCGCTCGCCAGTTTCGGGGCGGGCTCCTGCGCCGGCCTGCTTTCGGGCCTGTTCGGCATCGGCGGCGCCATGGTGCTCATCCCCGTGCTGGGCCTGGTGCTCGGCTTGAACCAGCACCAGGCCCAGGGGGTTGCCCTGGCCGCGATGCTGCTGCCCAACGGGCTTCCTGCGGTCATCTACATGCGCCGGCAGGGCATCGTCATCCACTGGGCGCTGGTGCTGGTGGTCACGGCCGCGTTCCTGCCCGCCGTGTGGCTGGGCGCGGGGGTGGCCAACCAGATCCCGGAGCGACCGCTCCGGCTGGGCTTCGCCTGCGCCCTGACCCTGCTGGCCGCTTTCACCTTCCTGCGGAAATCCCGGGCCGGCGACGCTCGGCCCAGCGCAGCGCCGGTCCCCCTGGGCCGAGCCTGGCTGCCGGGCCTGGCCATCGGCTTGGCCGGAGGCCTGGCGTCCGGGCTGCTCGGCATCGGCGGCGGCCTTATCATGATCCCGCTCATGGTCTGGCTGGTGCGCATCCCCCAGCACGAGGCCCAGAGCACCAGCCTGGTGCTCATGCTGGCTCCCATCGGCCTGCCGGGGGTGTGGGTCTACGCCCGCAGCGGGGCCGGCCTGCCTTGGCTGGCCCTGGGCGGCGTGGCGCTGGGGTTCCTGTTCGGCGCCTACGGCGGCGTCAGGATCGCCGTGCGCACCGGCGCGACGCGCCTGCGCCGGGGCTTCGCCGTGCTGATGGCGGGCATGGCCCTGCTGCTCTTCCTGAAGGGAACTTAGGCTATGCTGGGCTTGGAGGTCGCCGTGCCGCTGGAAGCTCCCGCTCCGCTCTACCAGGGTGAACGCCTGAGGGATCTCATCCTGTGCTACTCGGGTCCCTGGGCCTTCGTGCCCTACCTGCGCTGCCGCGAGGACGAAGAACTGCACTGGCACGCCCGCCAGGGGGTCCTGCTGGCCTACGTGGAGGTGGCGGTCGCCCTGGCCCTGCTGATCATGGGCCTGTTCCCGGTGCTCGGCCTGCTCACCGTCCGGTTCCTGCTGCCCATCTGGCTCCTGTGGTGCCTCAGCATGTCGGTCACCACGGTGCTCCAGGCCTGCAAGGGCAAGCGGCACCGCATCCCGGTGATCAGCGGGCTGATGGACTATCTGTAGCGGCGCATGATTCCCTGGCGTTCAGGATCAGCATCGCATCGCCGTAGCTGAAGAAGCGGTACTTCTCCCGGATCGCCTCGGCATAGGCCGCCTGGGCGAACTCCAGCCCCAGCAGGGTCGAGACCAGCACGAACAGGGTGCTCTCGGGCAGGTGGAAGTTGGTGAGCAGCAGATCGGCGGTGCGCAGCCGGTAGCCGGGCTGGATGAACAGCCGGGTGCAGCCGCCGCGCTTCAGGGTGGCGCCGTCCCAGGCGGCCTCCAGGGTCCGCAGGCTGGTGGTGCCCACCGCCATCAGGGGGCGGGTGCGCCGGGCCAGCACCGGCTCCAGGACGGCGGCCACGGCCTCGGGGATCTCATAGCGCTCCTCGTGCATGACGTGGTCCGCCAGGTCATCGGCGGTCATGGGCCGGAAAGTGCCCAGGCCCACGTGCAGCCGCACCGGGTGCCAGAGGCAGCCGCGCTGCTTCAGGCCGTCGATCAGCTGGTCGGTGAAGTGCAGACCGGCGGTGGGGGCCGCCACGGCCTCCCCGGCCTCGGCCCGGAACACGGTCTGGTAGCGGCCTTCGTCCTCCGCGCCGGCGGCATGGGCGATGTAGGGCGGCAGGGGCATCCGGCCGATGCGGTCGACCGCGTCCCAGTCCAGGTCGCCGTCCCGGCCCAGCACCCGGACCCGGCGCAGGCCCTCGTCCAGGGCCGCTTCCACCTGCAGTTCCGCCAGGACCTGGCCGGTGTCGGGGTCCACCACCTTGGCCCACTTGCCGGGTTTCAGCCGGGCGCCTGGGCGCACCAGGGCCTCAAATCGCCCCTCGGGCAAGGCCCGGAGCAGCAGGGCTTCCCCGGCGCCGCCGCCGGCCCGCTGGAGCAGGAGCCGGGCATGCCGGACCTTGACGTCGTTGGGCACGCAGAGCGTGCCGGGCGGCACCAGTTCGGGGAGGTCGCGGATGGTCCGGTGCCGGATGCTCCGGGCCACGGGGTCCACCACCAGGAGCCGGGCCCCGTCCCTGGCCGGTGCCGGGTGCTGGGCGATCAGCTCCGGCGGCAGGTCGAAATGGAAGGCGGAACGGCGCATCGGCTAGTTCCGGAACTGGAGCTGGTAGAGCCGCTGGTACTCGCCCTTGAGGGCCAGCAGCTGCTCGTGGGTGCCCATCTCCGCCACCTTGCCCTGGCTCAGGACGCAGATCCGGGTGGCGCGCTGGATGGTGGACAGGCGATGGGCGATCACCAGGGTGGTGCGGTCCTGCATGAGCGCCTCCAGGGCCTCCTGGACCGCGCGCTCGCTTTCGGTGTCCAGGGCGCTGGTGGCTTCGTCCAGGATCAGGATGGGCGGATCCTGGAGCAGGGCCCGGGCGATGGCCAGGCGCTGGCGCTGGCCGCCGGACAAGGTGGAGCCGGTCTCGGCCAGGGGCGTATCATAGCCCTTGGGCAGGCTGACGATGAACTGGTGCGCGTGGGCCTTCATGGCCGCCGCCACCACCGCTTCCCGGCTGGCCGGCTTGCCGTAGGCGATGTTGTCGTGCACCGAGTCCATGAACAGGAGCGTCTCCTGGGTGACGATGCCGATGCGCAGGCGCAGTTCGCGCGGATCGAGGTCCCGGAGGTCGATGCCGTCCAGGGTCAGCCGCCCTTCGGTGGGATCGAAGAACCGGGGCACCAGGTTCACCAGGGTGGTCTTGCCGCCGCCGGAGCCGCCGACCAGGGCCACGGTCTCGCCCTTGTGCAGTTCCAGGCTGATGCCCCGGAGCACTTCATTGCGGCCGTGCTTGCCGTCGTAGGCGAAGTGCACGGCTTCGAAGGCCAGCCGGTTCGGCTGCCCGGGCATCGGCGTCGGGTGGGCCGCCATCGGCATCTTGGCCTCCCGGTCCAGGACGGCGTAGACCCGGTCCAGGCTGGCCTGGGCCACCTGGACATCGCTGTTCAGCTTGGTCAGCCGGCGGATCGGATCGTAGAAAGCGTAGACGGCGATGATGTAGGCCAGGATGCCCGGCCCGGTCAGGCTGCCGTTGCGGATGCCGATCGAGGCGTAGATCAGCAGGCCGGCCAGCAGCAGCCCGCCCACCAGTTCCATGATCGGGTGGGCGATGGACTGGGCCCGGGCCGATTTCATCATCAGCCGGAACAGCTCGTCGTTCTGCTGGTGGAACCGCTCCTCTTCGAACGGCTCCCGGGCGAAGCCCAGGACCACCCGGATGTTGCTGAACACCTCCTTGAGCCGCTGCAGCAGCCGCGAGGACGCCTCCATGTTGCGGTGGTTGATCCTGCGGATGCGCTGGCTGAGCTTCTTGATGGGCCACACCACCAGGGGCCCGGCGATGAACAGGGTCAGGGACAGCCGCCAGTTCATCAGCATGATGGTGACCAGCATGGCCAGGGCCATGGTGATTTCGCGCACCGCGTCGGCAAACTGGTTGGAGGCGATCCCCTGCACCGCGCCCACATCCGAGATGCAGCGCTGGAGCAGCTCGCCCACCGGATGCCGCTGGAAGAAGGCCGGTTCCTGGCGCAGCAGGTGGGCGAACATGCGCTCGCGCAGGGCCAGGGTGGCCTTGATCCCGGAGCGCACCATGAGCAGGGTGCCGCTGTAGGTGAGCAGGCCCTTCAGGATGAACACCAGCACCAGGACGGCCGGGATCAGGTAGACCTGCTCGCGCAGGTGGGAGGCCGACGGCATATGGAGGAAGAGCCACGCCTTGGCCCGCATCGTCACGCCGGATGGGTCGTTGCCGCCGCCCATGGCCAGGCTGTCATCCAGGACGAACCGGAGCAGCCCGATCATCAGCCCCTGGCAGGCCCCGGCCAAGGTGAGCAGCAGGCTCCCGCCCACGATGAGCGGCAGAAAGCGTTTGAGGTGTTCACGGAAGAAGCGGAGAAAGGATGACATTGAACCAGCTTAACCTGACGAGTCGGTCTTTAGTGACAGGGCAGGGGCGGCTGGTCCAGCTTGGCCATCGCCACGTCCACCTGGTCCTGGGTCAACGGGCAGCGCAGGCCGATGCGGGTGCGCTCCTGGAGGAGCTCCGGAGCCTGGGCCGGGGTTCCCGGCGTGGCGGTGGTGGCGGCCAGGAAGCGCTGGAGCCATGGCGCCACCCGCTGGATCGCCTCCGGCGATCCGGCCAGGGCCATTTCGAAGCCGTTGAGCGAATCTGCGGCCGGACCCGGGATCACCCCCCAGGCCAGGACTTCGATGCCCTTGGGCAGGCTCCAGGTCTCCGGTTGCCGGATGAAGCCCTGGACCGCGGCCCCGGGGCTGATCCAGCCGGATGCCTCCGCCAGGGCCCCATCGGTCCGGACCGCGCCGATGGCCAGGCCCGCCAGGGCGGCCTGGCCGCCCAGCCAGACCCTGCCCTCCCCGTCGGTCATGGCGCGGATGTGGTGGGGACCGAGATCGAGGATCACGAACACCGGGCGGTCCGGGTTGGCGGCCTGGCCGCCCTCCACCGGAAAGCTGTCGGCGATGGCCACCTGCAGCCCCCCGGAGTCCCGGAAACCGCCCAGCTGGATGACCGGGTCCCCGGTGGCCCCCTGGAACACGGTGAGCCGGCCGGTCTCCTGGCTCAGATTGATCCGCGCCCTCATCAGGAGCAGATCCAGGGAGCGCCCGGCCATGGGGTAGGGCTCCAGGAGGTTGCGCAGGCGCGGCTGCTCCATGGCCCAGTCGGCCCGGAACGAGACCGCCATCACCGCCGCGGCCGGCGCGCTGCGCACCCAGTCCGGCGCCGGGCGCCTGGTTTCGCAGCCCAGCAGGGCCAGGCTCAGGAGCAGCGCCCGGGCGAGGCTCATCCGGGCGCTCAATTCATGTGCCGGAGTGGCGCCGGCAGATGCGGGCTGCGCAGCAGGTGCTGCTGCTCGCTCTCGGACAGCAGCCCCCAGATGCGGCTGGAAGCCTGGCGCGGGGTCTTGGGATTGAGCAGCAGTTCCGACATGACGGCCGGATGGGCCATGAGCACCGGGTGGGCCGCGATGAGCTCCAGGATGTCCCTGGGGGTCTGCTTGTTGCGGGCCAAGCGCAGGAGGATCCCGGGGTCCACCTGCCGGTCCGCGACCAGCTGGTGCAGCGTCTCCTGGTCGTTCAGGATCTCCTGGGCGAGGTGGCGCAGCAGCTCGCCGCCGCTGGCGCGCAGGGCCAGGATGCGCTGCGGCACCGGCATTTCCTGGTAGGCTTCGCGCAGCATGTCCAGGGCCTTCTGCTTCACTTCCAGGTGGGGGATGCGCTGGTCGCGCAGGATGTCCAGCAGGATCCGGGGCAGCCTGAGGCCCTGGAGCAGGGCCAGCGCGGTCCTGGCTCCCAGATGGACGTTGTGCACCAGGGCTTCGCACACCCTGGGAAAGGTCTTCCAGGTCCGGTGGTGCGCCACCTTCTCCGCCTGGGCCCCGTCCAGGCTGGGAATGACGGCGATCAGCTCCTGGGCCTTCAGCCCGGGGTTCTCCAGGACCACGTTGAACACCTCGGGATCCGCGTCGCGCAGGGCGGCGATCAGCTGATCGGGCTGGGTGGCCTGGTTGGCCATGTAGACCCGCTCCTTCAGGGAGACCCAGCGGCCCTCGCTCTGGCTGGCGGAAGCACCGCTGGCCTGGTTGGCCCGCCGGCGCTGCAGGCGGTCGAAGAAGATCTTGATCACCCTCAGCATGTTGGGCGCCCGGCGCTTGGCCCACAGGGTGAGGAACTGGTATTCCGATTCGTCCAGCTGGGTGAACAGGCAAACCGTGCGATGCAGGGCGGCGGGCTTCTGGGCGCCCTGTTCCAGCAGCGCCACCAGGTCCCTGGAAGTGGCCACCTTCCTGGCGATCGCCGCCGGGCAATGGGGCGAGGCGTAGATGGCCTCGCGCATGGGCTCCCGGAAGTACCACCGGGCCTCGGCGTAGGTCTCCTCGAACAGCTCCGGCACGGTGCAGTGGGGGAAGGCGGGCAGCAGGACCTCCTCGGACAGGGCCGGATTGCGCAGCGCGGCGGCCCGCAGGTCGGCGTCCGGATCCAGCAGGAAGCCCTGCAGGTCCTCCAGGATCGGGGTGGTCTCGGCCCGGACCAGGAGGTCCTGCTTCGAGAGGCGGAAGGCCGGCGCCTTGGGCTCCGGGCTGCCGGCCGGGGCGGTGAGCGCCTCCCAGTCCTGCTCCCCGGAAGGCAGCGGCGGCAGTTCCATGGTCAACCCCGAGGCGTTGACCGAACGGGCGAGCTGCTTGGCCTGCTGCTTGACGACCGCCCGGAGTTCCAGGGGCAGCTGCTGGTAGAGGGCCTTGACGGTTTCCGAGCGCTCTTCCTTCTCCCCGGCGGGGGCCCGGTCCAGGTCGCGCATCAGGTCGAACAGGGAGACCGCCA
>Ga0316229_1003610_pt1 | contig 11975 bp, 7 predicted proteins | sample TBH18023metaG_FD_206011 | JGI IMG/M metagenome (GOLD analysis project Ga0316229, IMG submission 206011) | Freshwater microbial communities from Trout Bog Lake, Wisconsin, USA - TBH18023 | ecosystem: Environmental > Aquatic > Freshwater > Lake > Hypolimnion/Profundal zone | place: USA: Wisconsin...
GGTGACTTACACGGCGCCGGGCGCGGGGCCGCTGACGAACGTGGCGGTGGCGACGCCGGGGACGAGCGATCCTAATTTGGTGAACAACACGAATGTGCTGGTGACGGCGGTGACGCTGTCGGCGGACGTGGCGGTGGCGGTGGCGGGGCCGGGGAGCGTGGTGGCGGGGACGGTTTACACGAACACGGTGAGCGTGACGAACAACGGCCCCAGCACGGCGACGAACGTGGTGGTCATCGACACGCGGCCGGACGGATCGACCGTGACGAACACGTATCCGACCCTGGCGGCGGGCGGCTCGACGAATTTCATGGTGACTTACACGGCGCCGGGCGCGGGGCCGCTGACGAACGTGGTGGTGGCGACGCCGGGGACGTTTGACCCGAATTTGGTGAACAACACGAATGTGCTGGTGACGGCGGTGGTGCTGTCGGCGGACGTGGCGGTGCTGGCGGCGGGGCCGGGGAGCGTGGTGGCGGGGACGGTGTATACGAACACGGTGACGGTGACGAACCTCGGGCCCTCGGTGGCGACGAACGTGGTGGTGATTGACACGCGGCCGGACGGGACGACGGTGACGAACACGTATCCGATCCTGCCGGCGGGCGGCTCGACGAATTTCATGGTGACTTACACGGCGCCCGGCGCGGGGCCGCTGACGAACGCGGCCATCGCGACGCCGGGAACCTTTGACCCGAACCTGGTGAACAACACGAATGTGCTGGTGACGGCGGTGACGTTGTCGGCGGACGTGGCGGTGGCGGTGGCGGGGCCGGGGAGCGTGGTGGCGGGGACGGTGTATACGAACACGGTGACGGTGACGAACCTCGGGCCGTCGGCGGCGACGAACGTGGTGGTGATTGACACGCGGCCGGACGGTTCGACCGTGACGAACACATATCCGATCCTGCCGGCGGGCGGCTCGACGAATTTCATGGTGAGCTACACGGCGCCGGGCGCGGGGCCGCTGACGAACGTGGCGGTGGCGACGCCGGGGACGAGCGATCCTAATTTGGTGAACAACACGAATGTGCTGGTGACGGCGGTGACGCTGTCGGCGGACGTTGCAATTGGTAAAACCGGCCCGGCGGGAATTGTTTTCGGCACCAACTTCAACTACACGATTTCGGTGACGAACTTTGGGCCGTCCGTCGCCTCGGGCATTTCCGTGACGGACGCCTTGCCGGCGGGGTTGGTCTTTGTGGGCGCCGTCCCGGCCGCCGCCAGCACCAACGCCGGCGTGGTGGTGTGGACCAATTTCACCTTGCTTGCCAATGCCGCGACCAATCTGACCCTTACCGTCAATTCGACGCTGCGCGGAAGCATCACGAACGTGGCGCGCGTGGCTTCGACCAACGCCGACCCGAACCCGACGAACAACACGAGCCCGCCGGCGGTGACGGCCATCACGAACATTCCGCCAGTCGCCAACCCGGACAGCTATGTCATCAGCGAGAACACGACGAACACGTTTAACGTGACGACGAACGACCAGTTGCGGACGCCGGGCGGCCACCTGACGGTCATCAGCGTCAGCCCGACGAACGGCATCGCGAGCATCCTGAACGGGACGAACGTGGTGTTCACGCCGACGAACAATTTCCTCGGCACGACGACCATCGGCTACACGGTGATTGACAATGTGGGCGGGACGAACAGCACGCTCATCACGGTGCTGGTGACCAATGTGCCGCCGATTGCGAACCCGGACAGCTACACCGTCAGCAAGAACACGACGAACACATTCAACGTGACGGTGAACGACCTGGTGCAGACGCCGGGCGGCCACCTGACGGTGATCAGCGTGAGCCCGACGAACGGCACGGCGACCATCCAGAACGGGACGAACGTGGTGTTCACCCCGACGGCGAACTTTGTCGGCACGGCGACCATCGGCTACACGATCATTGACAACGTGGGCGGGACGAACAGCACGCTGGTGACGGTGCTGGTGACGAACATCATCGCGGCCGCCGGGGCGGACGTGCAGGTGGTCCTGGCCGGCCCGGCCATGGTGACCGTGGGCGACGCCTTCACCTTCACCACCACGGTGTCGAACGCCGGGCCGTTGACGGCGACGAACACCTTTGTGACCAACGCGCTGTCGGCGAACCTGACGGTGGCCGGCGTGTCGGGCGGCGGAATCTCCAACAACGGCGTGGTGACCTGGCCGGTGTTCCCGCTGCTGGCGAACGGGCAGGCGACCAACCTGACGGTCACGGTCAAGACGGCGGTCGGCGGCTCGACCACCTCGCCCACCGCGAACCCGTATAACTTCATCCTGACGAACAGCCCGCCCACGGCCGCCACCGCGACCAACCGCGCCTCGGCCTTGGCGGCGACGTTCGACCCGGACCTGACGAACAACACCGCCTCGCTCTTCTACACGAACGCGCAGGCGCAGACGCTCATCGTGCCGGGCGTGTTCAGCATCTTCGTCGCGACGAACACCTATCCGACCAACGTCAATCCCGCCTACACCGTCATCCCCATCGGCACCGGCCTGTTCATCGCCGGCACCAACGCGTTCAATCCCCAGACGCAGCTCTACGAGGAATTTGTCTCGGTGACGAACATCGGGCAGGCGCCCGTCCGCGCGCTGCGGCTGTCCATCGGCGGCCTGCCGAGCCGCGTGACACTTTACAACGCCACCGGCACCAACAACGGCGTGCCTTATGTGGAATACGACCCGCCGGTCAATGCGACCAACCAATGGCTGTATCCGTATCCCGCGCCCGCCAACCTGATGAGCAGCGTCACCTTCACGCTGGAGTTCTTCGTGACGGACCGCCGGCCGTTCACCAACAGCCTGACGGCCACGGCCATCCTTGCGCCGGTCGTCGCGCCGCTGAACAGCACCAACGGGGCCGTCATCGTCCAGTCCGGCTTCCACGACGTGCGCAACCCGTCCAATCCCCGCTTCCTGGTCGAGTTCACCAGCATCCCGGGCCGGACCTACACCGTGGAATACAGCGACGACGACATGGCCACCTGGCAGCTCGCCGTGCCGTCCATCGTCGCCAGCACGGCCTCCACCTTCTGGTATGACGACGGCCCGCCGGAGACGCTGGCGCCGCCGCCCTATCCCAATTCCGGCCGCTTTTACCGCGTGCTGCTCAACCCATAATCATTCATGAAGAAAAACCACCATCACCACTGGGCCGTTCCGCTGACCGGCGTGCTGCTGCTCGGCGCCTCCGCCTCCGCGCAGCCCGCGCAATATCCCGGGCTGGAATACCCGTCCCTGGACGCCACCAACCGCGTGACCCTGTCCCTGCGGTTCGGCCTGAACATCAGCACCAAGTTCCATGGCGTCGGCTCGGCGGGCGGCCCCGGCCATTACGCCGACGGCTATGTGCTGGCCGACTCCACCGGCAACTACCTGGGCTACACCTCCAACTGGGGCTACAACAACGCCGGCCAATACAGCCAGCTCGGCAACGCCAACCAGCCCCCGAACTCCTTTTCCTTCCACAACCCCGTCGCCTCGGCGAAGTCCACCTCGCCCTCGTCCGGCGACAACCCCAATCTCGGCTTCGAGGTCAAGGCCGACCGCCAGCTCGGCGTCAAGGAGGACTGGCACCGCCTCCGCTACGGCATCGAGGGCGCGTTCAACTACATGAAGATTTCCGAGGAGAGCAGCAGCGGCTACAACACCAGCGCCACCACGGAGAACTACCTCTTCGGCGGCATCCCGGGGCAGATTCCGTCGCCCGGCTACCGCGGCCATTACAACGGCGATCCCGGCAGCCCCGTCCTCGTGGCCGGCGGCACCCCCGGCGCGAACGTCAACGCCTTCCTCCAGACGCACGACAGCTTTGACGCCGACCTCTTTGGCGGGCGGCTCGGGCCGTATATCGAGCTGCCCTTCGGCAAGCAGGAGCAGTTCACCCTCGCGCTGTCCGGCGGCCTCGCCCTGGGCGTCATCAGCGCCAGCGAATCGTGGAAGCAGACCCTCACCCTCGCCGGCGGCGGCGGCTCCAGCACCACCTCCGGCGGCGGCAGCGACACCAGCCTGCTCTGGGGCTGGTATGTCGGCGCGAGCGCCGACTACCGGCTGGACAGGCATTGGGGGATTGACGCCGGCCTGCAGTTCCAGGATCTCGGCACCTACGACCACAGCTTTGGCGGGCGCCATGCGCTGATAGACCTGTCCCAGTCCCTGTTCATCACGGTGGGCGTGAGCTACGGCTGGTGAACCAGCTTTGAAAAACGACAACGGCCGGAACTTTTAGGTTCCGGCCGTTTTGTTTTGGGAATTAAACTGTTTGGCAGACTGTCCGGCTGATAGGCGGCAAAATCGTCATATCTCAAATCTGTTTTGGATGTTTCCGGCGAAAAGCAAAAACGATAGCTGCAATTAAAAGTCCCAAGCAGCAAATTGCTAAACAAAGTAATCCAATAATAATCGAAAAGATAAATAAAATGGCGGGCGTCATAAATCCACCAAATAAATCTTTGGGATTGCTTGGAGGAAAAAGGTGATTCAAATACGCACAAACAAGCAATCCGAAGCAGCCAACAGCTATCAATCCCAGCGGGAATAGAATCGCTAGCCTACGTGGATGCTTAAAATTCATATCGTCGTGCGTATAGGCCTAAAATCTAATTAGACCCCAGTTTTTGTGGCTTATCCGTTTTCATGAAACCGAGGCTGCGCCGGTCGCCGCCGGAAGTCCAGCCGTTTTTATTGGGCAGGGCGGCCAGTCCGCTGCCCGCCGGTTTTTGCCGCGGCTCTTTTCGTCCCCACGGGACAACCGGAAATTAGCCAGACACGCCGTGTCTGGTTTACGGGTCAAACGGAATCCGTCCTGAAGGGACGGTGGCATCCGCCGTCCCTTCAGGACGGGTGATGATCGCGGGGCATTACCAGCCACGGTGTGGTTGGCTAATTTCCGTTGCGCCTTCAGCGCATAAAAGAGCGGCCGTCCTCTGCCGCTTTTTCCCGGAACGCCGCCCGCCGGGCGCTTCCGGCCGATTAAGCGTCTTTTTTTAGCAAAAATGGCGGTTTTTGACGAAAACCGGCGCTTTTCCGCGAAATCCGGGTCGCCCCAAATGAAATTTGGCGATGGAAAAACGATTTTCCGGCATCGGAAAGCCGTTTTTGGAGACACAAAAATGAAATTTGGAGATGCAAAAACCGTTTTTGGAGACGCGAAAATGAAACGGGGCGATGGGAAAATGGTTTTTGGAGATGCAAAAACCGTTTTTGGAGATGCAAAAATGAAACGGGGTGCGCCCCCAATGATTTTACGGCGTCGGAAAACCGTTTGGGGCGATGGAAAAATGATTTTCCGGCACCGAGAAACGAAACGGGATGCGCCCCATTTTACGGCGCGGTGAGCTGGAAGATTTTCCCGTCGGACATGAGGGCGTAGAGTTCGCCCTCGGCGTCCTCGGCAAAGCTGTCAATGTTGTCCGGCTGCTGGAGCAGCCGGCCGTGGGCGGTGACTTTGCCGGCGGCGCGGTCGTAGCGCAGTCCCCAGAAGGTGCCGAGGTTGAAGTCGGCATAGACATAGACGCCGGCGAGCGCGGGAAAACTCCGGCCGCGATAGACGTAGCCGCCAATCACGCACAGGCCGATGCCGTGGTCGGGAAACATCCCTTCGGCCTGGAGGTTCACGCGGTGGGTGTATTCGAGGACGGGGTCAATATATTTGGCGCCGGGCGGGGCGTCCTTGAAATGGTGCGCGCCCTCGCGGATGCTCCAGCCGTAGTTGCCGCCCTTGGTGACGAGGTCAATCTCCTCCCACAAATCCTGTCCCACGTCGCCCACCCAGAGGTCGCCGGTCTTCCGGTCAAAACTGTAGCGCCACGGGTTGCGCAGGCCGTAGGCGAAGATTTCGGGGCGGGCGTTGGTGTCGTTCACGAAAGGGTTGTCGCGCGGGATGCCGTAGTTCAACGCGCCGGTGCGCTTGTTCACGTCAATGCGGAGCATCTTCGCGAGCAGCCGGGAAAGGTTCTGGCCGCTGTTGCGCGGGTCGCCGCCGGAGCCGCCGTCGCCGAGGCCGAGATACAAAAAGCCGTCCGGGCCGAACGAGAGCTGGCCGCCCTTGTGGTTCCAGAACGGCTGCTGCACCTCGAACAAAATGCGCTCGGAGGCCATGTCCGCCACGTCGGCGTTGGTGGCGGAGACCTTGAACTCGCTGATGACGCTGCGGTAGGGGAACTCGGGCTTGACGCCCGACACGACGGGATTCTCCTGGTTGTAATAGACGTAGAAGAGGTGGTTCTTCTTGAAGCGCGGATGGAAGGCGATGCTCAACAGGCCGTCCTCGTTTTGAAAATTGGGATGCCGGTCCTCGATGTTGAAGAACACCTTCGCGTCGCCGCCGTCCGAGCCTTTCTTGACGGCGAGGATCTTGCCCGGCTGATAGACGAAGAACAGCCGGCCCGAACCGTCCGGCGCCTCGGACATCCAGACCGGGCGTTCGGCGGTGAGCTTGGGATAAACGGGCTTGAGCGTGATCTGCGGCAGCGGCTGCGCGCCGGCGGCGAGGCCGAGGCCGAGCAGGACGGCGAGGGGCAAAATTCTTTTCATGCGGGGGAAGACGATAGGCGGGGACGGCAGGTTGCGACAGAATAATTTTGGGGCGGCCGGGGTCTGGGGCGGACTGGCAGCTTCCGCTGCGGGCGGGAGCGGCGGTGAACCGCCCGCAGTCCAGACGCTGCGCGCTGGCCGGTGGCGCAAGGCAAACGCGGAGCGTCTGGACTGCGCGTGCTTGAGCACCGCTTTGGCCGGCCGCCGCGCCCGCCCGCACTCGGCGCTTTCGCCGCCGGGATTTTCTGCTAGGCTGTCCGCCACGAACATTTGAAATCGCTCATCCACCAGGCTCAAAACGCCCGCTCCGTCCGCGTCTTCCTCGTCGGCGTGGAACTCAAGTCCCGCACCGCCGCCGATGTCCGCGAATCCCTCGCCGAACTCGAGGAGCTGGCCGAGACCGCCGGCACGCTCATCGTCGGCGAAGGCGTGCAGAAAATGGCCGCGCCCGTCGCCGCCACCTACATCGGCCCGGGCAAGGCGGAGGAATTCGCGAAGCTCTGCAAGGAAACCGACGTGGACACCGTCATCTTCGACGACGAGCTGTCGCCCGCGCAGACGCGCAACCTGGAAAAAATCTTCGGCGTCAAAATCATGGACCGCACCGCGCTGATCCTGGAAATCTTCGGCCAGCGCGCCCGCACGCGCGAGGGCAAGCTGCAGATCGAACACGCGCAGTTGAAATATCTTTTGCCGCGCCTCACGCGCTTCTGGTCGCATTTGTCGCGGCAGCGCGGTTCCACCGGCAGCATCGGCGGCGAAGGCGAATCGCAGCTTGAATCCGACCGCCGCAAGCTTTCCGAACGCATCGAGAAGATTGAAAGCGAACTCGAACTCGTCCGCCGCCAGCGCGAGACGCAGCGCGCCGGCCGCCAGCGCAGCGAGTGGCCGCTCGCGTCCATCGTCGGCTACACCAACGCGGGCAAATCCACTTTGCTGAACAAGCTCACCGGCGCGGCGGTTTTGGTGGAGGACAAATTATTTGCCACGCTCGATCCGACGACGCGGCGTTTGAAATTGCCGACCAAGCAAAATGTTTTGCTCACTGACACCGTGGGCTTCATCAAGAAACTGCCGCACGGCCTGGTCGAGGCGTTCAAGGCGACTTTGGAAGAAGTCGTGCAGGCGGATCTGCTGTTGCACGTCGTGGACATCAGCCACGCGCAGGCGGAGGAGCAGATTGACGCGGTGAACACGGTGCTGATGGAGATCGGCGCGGCGGAGAAGCCGGTGCTGATGGTGTTCAACAAGATTGACCAGCTCGCCGGCGGCATCGCGCCGCTGATGCGCGAGAAGTATCCGCACGCGGTCGCCATCTCCGCCAAGACGGGCGAGGGCGTCACGCCGCTGCTGGCGGAACTGGGCACGCAGCTCCGGCCCATCCGCGAATTTCTGGATTTGCGCGTGCCGCAGGAAAAGGCCGCCGTCATTGCGCGGATCCACGCCGTCGGGCAGATCGTGTCGAGCCGCTACAACGGGAAGAACGCGCGGTTCAAAGTCCGCATCCCGCCGCATCTGGCGGAGGAGTTCGCGGCGTTTGTGGTGGAGTAAATAGCTTGGGCGAAATTAATGCCCGTTGGGACTGTTGGGAAAACACCACAGCCGGTTGCGATTGTGGCTCGCCACATCGTCATACCAGTTGTCCAACTTGACATAACTGACCGAGCCGTCGAACAGTGCCTGAACGCCGCCCTGCTGGTGCCGGCCGCTCACGCCTTCCTGCGGATAATTCGCGCCATCGTTGAAATAAAACGGTTCGGTCTCGTCGGTTTCCCAAAAGGCGCAGTCGCCGGATTGCATCTGCGCCAGTTTCACGGGCGGCTGAATGGCCGCGAAGAAACCCACCACCGCGCCGTTCATCGCGTAGCTGGAAAGCTGCTGCTTGCGCTGTTCCGTCGCATTGTCATGGTTCGACCAGTGCCACATCTGAAGATTGTCGTTGGGACAGACATAAACTTTTGGCGTCTGCAAGATTGGCCACAACAGCCCGCCGCTCATGACATAACGGGCTGGACTGTCCAGCGAAGGGGTGGGCTGGTAAAGCCAGCCAGCGACGGTGCCGTTGCCGTCAAAGCCGCCATTGTCCCAGTTCGGCGGCGGAAGCACATCACCGTTATCCGAAGCGTAGAGGTGGATTGCAACCATGATCTGCTTGAGGTTGTTAAGGTCGGTGGCCTTGCCGGCGGAATTCTTGGCCTTGCCCAGCACCGGCAGGAGCAGCCCGGCCAGAATGCCGATGATGGCGATGACCACCAGCAGTTCCACCAGGGTGAACGCGCGTCCGTGACTGGTTCCGGCGGAATTCAAATTCATGATGAGAGCTTCATCGGCTGGCGGCTTCCAATAATATATGGGCGCTCACCCGATCCCCTTCGCCGGCGGTAAAGACATGACGGTGGCCATTGACCAGATAAATGATCACCAGCGCCTTGTTCCATCCGGGTGACGGGTCAACCTTCAGCCGGCCCGGATCGGCATTAAACCCCGGCCCCTGACGAACCAGATCGGCAACCCGATTGGAAACATCTGCGAAATTTGTTCCCGATCCATAGACCGCAGAGATTACTTTTACGTCGTTCCTGGAGCAACCGGTCACCAGCACGGCCAGCAGCGCGAAAAGAATCAGCGGTGTGCGACCGGACATAAAGACGTGACGCCGCCTAATAAACATCAGGTGTTGGATCTTGCGCTGGTCAAGGCTCATGGATTCGAGGTTGCGCCTGACGCAAAAGGTTATCAAGCCGGAATTTGATCTGCGGCGCGCGGCGGAAAAACGCATCGCCAATTATTTCTGCGCAAAAACGAATCTGCGGCTTGCTTCGCGGCGGGCATCGGCGTTAAAGTTTTCCCGAACTCAAGAAAGGCTTTTATTTATGTCACAAACCGGCCGCCAGTCCATCAACCTCAGCAAGGTGCTCTGCGTCATCATGGGCGGTGGCCAGGGCTCGCGCCTCTTCCCGCTCACGAAAGACCGCGCCAAGCCGGCCGTGCCGCTCGCCGGCAAATACCGCATCGTGGACATCCCCATCTCGAACTGCATCAATTCGCGCTTCCGCCGCATCTACATTTTGACGCAGTTCAACTCCACCTCGCTGCACAGCCATATTTCGCGCACCTACAAGTTTGACCAGTTCTCCTCCGGCTTCGTGGAGATCCTCGCGGCGCAGCAGACGTTCAACAACACGTCGTGGTATGAGGGCACGGCGGACGCGGTGCGGAAAAACCTCGTCCACTTTCTCAACCACGACTTCGACTATCTGCTCATCCTGAGCGGCGACCAGTTGTATCGGATGGATTTGCAGGAGGTGGTCGAGCAGCACCGCGAGACGGGCGCGGACATCACCATCGCCACGCTGCCGGTCGGGCGCGACGACGCGAAATCGCTGGGCATCCTGCAGATTGACGGCGAGAAGCGCATCACGCGGTTCGTGGAGAAGCCGAAGGAGGACGCCGTGCTGGATTCGCTCAAGATCACGCCGGAGATGAACGCGCAGCTCGCCATCCCCGGCGGGCGCGAATCGTATCTCGCCTCGATGGGCATCTACGTCTTCAACCGCAGCGTCATCACCGAGCTGCTGGACAACCCGCTCTCCGACTTCGGCAAGCACATCATCCCGCACGCCATCAGCACGCACAAAGTTTTCTCCTACGTTTACCAGGGCTATTGGGCGGACATCGGCACTATCCGGTCGTTTTTCGACGCGAACCTGGACCTGGTCACCGAGCTGCCGCGCTTCAACTTCTTCGACATGAGCGCGCCGATCTTTTCGCGGCCGCGCTACCTGCCCGGCTCCAAGATCAACGGCGCGCAGATTGACCACGCCGTCATTTCCGACGGCTGCATCATCAACCGCGCCCGTATCAACCAGAGCATCGTCGGCCTGCGCACCATCATCGGCGACGGCACGGAGCTGAACCGCGTGGTCATCCTCGGCAGCGACTTTTACGAGTCGCTCGAATCCGAGGAGCGCCATGAAAAGGAAGGCACGCCGCGCGTGGGCATCGGCGCGCACTGCAAGATCGAGAACGCCATCATTGACAAGAACGCGCGCATCGGGAACAACGTGAAGATCTCGCCCGCCGGCAAGCCGGAGAACGTGGACCACGAGCGCTACTTCGTCCGCGACGGCATCGTCATCATCCCGAAGGACGCGGTGATCCCGCACGGGACGGTGATTTGAAAAGCTCACGCGAAGCCGCCAGGCCGCAAAGCTGGTTTCCCTTCGCGCCATCGCGCCTTTGCGTGAGGCCGTCTTGTTGGATTTACTTTCCCGCGTTTCGCTGCTAAAAATTGGCGTGCTCAATTCCGCCGCCATTTGGAAAAACCTCAATTCGCCGCGCCGGTTGTTTCTCATCGCCGGGCCGTGCGTGATTGAGAACGAAAAACTCTGCCGCACCGTCGCCGCGTCGCTGGTTAAAACCTGCAAGCAGTTGGGAATTTATTACGTCTTCAAGGCCAGCTTTGACAAGGCCAATCGCACGTCCGGCAAGGCGTTTCGCGGGCCGGGCATCGAAGGCGGATTGAAAACGCTCGCCAACATCCGCGCCGAATTTGGCGTGCCGGTGCTGACGGATGTGCACACGGAAGAACAGGCCAAGCTCGCCGGCGAGGTCGTGGACATCCTGCAAATCCCGGCGTTTCTTTGCCGCCAGACCGATTTGATTGAAGCCGCCGTCGCGACGGGGAAAATCGTGAACCTGAAAAAAGGCCAGTTCCTTTCGCCGAACGAAATGGGGCGCGTCGCGGAAAAGGCGCGGCTGGCGGGCGCAAAGAAAATTCTCCTGACCGAACGCGGCACGACCTTCGGCTACAACAATCTGGTGGCCGATATGCGCTCGATTCCGATCATGAAGTCGTTCGGCTTTCCGGTGATTTTTGACGCGACGCATTCCGTGCAATTGCCCGGCGGCGGCGGCGACAAGTCGGCGGGGCAGCGCGAATTTGCGCCGGTGCTCGCGAGCGCGGCGCTGGCGGTCGGCGCGAACGGCTTGTTCATCGAGACGCATCCGAAACCGGACGAAGCGATGAGCGACGGCCCGAACATGATTCCGCTCGGCGAGATGGCCACGGTGTTGCGCTCGCTGTTAAAAATTTACGAAGCGGCGAAATGAAAATGAATTTTATCTGCCAAAGATGAAACATGGATTGTTTAATCTAGCAATTTTGGTTTTTTTCCTGCTTTTAATTTCTTCAGCAGTTGCAAATTTTTTAGAAACTTGGCTGTTAGATATTCAGAAAAAACGGCTGCGTGAAAAATTTGAATCATGGTGGCTCGTGGTGTCCGATTATGATCGTCTGAAATTTGCCCTCGCTTGCACGCAGGCTTTCAATAATTTTGCCGATTTGTTTTTTGGTGAAAAACTATTTTCTAAAAAAGCCTTTTACAGATGTTCAGTCATTGCAACCGGCTTGTTAATTGGATCACTTGCATTT
>Ga0316229_1003611_pt1 | contig 11969 bp, 9 predicted proteins | sample TBH18023metaG_FD_206011 | JGI IMG/M metagenome (GOLD analysis project Ga0316229, IMG submission 206011) | Freshwater microbial communities from Trout Bog Lake, Wisconsin, USA - TBH18023 | ecosystem: Environmental > Aquatic > Freshwater > Lake > Hypolimnion/Profundal zone | place: USA: Wisconsin...
GGCTGGGTCCGGTTGCGGGCCTTGGGCCGCAGCGTGAACGGGGTTGCCGGGCGCGGCGTGGCCGGGGCCGGATGCGCGGCGGCCGCGGGCACGGGCGCGGGCGCGGCATGGTGCCCCGGAGCATGACTAGCGGAGGCCGGGCGCCGGGTCCGCGTGCGGGCCGAGCCGAACACGCGGACGCGCTCGATCAGCTCGACCCGGAACGTGTCCGAGGTGGTGACACCGCGGCTGCTTTCGGGCTTGGCGATGTAGTCCACCGCCCCGAGGGCGAGGCATTTCAGCGAGATGTCGGCGTTGCGCGTCGTCAGCGTCGACATCATCACGACCTGCACGCTCGGGCTCATGGCGAGCATGCGCGGCAGCGCGGTCGTGCCGTCGAGTTCCGGCATCTCGATGTCGAGCAGAACCACGTCCGGGTCGTGCTTGGCCATCAGCTCGAGGGCGATCCGGCCATTCGAGGCCGTCCCGACGAGCTCGAACCCGGCCTCGCCGATCCAGCGGGCCACGAGGCCGCGCACCACGGCGGAATCGTCGGCGACCAGAACCCGGATCGCGGTGGCCGATGAGGTCGTGCTCTGGGTTGGCGGCGTACGCAGCGGGGCAACCGCGGGACTCAGGGCCATGATGATTGCCTCGGGTGCAGGGTCGCGGGGCTAGGATCGCGGGGCTAGGGCCGCGGGTCGGGAGGCTTGCGATCAGGCCGCGTCGGCGACGAGTCCGACCTGTTCGAGCTTGGCCGTCAGGATGTCGCGGTCGAAGGGCTTCATGATGTACTCGTCCGCCCCCGCCCGGAGGGCGCGGGCGATGGCCCCGACATCGTTCTCGGTGGTGCAGAACAGGACCTTCGGCACGCCCCCGCCCTCGCTCTGGCGCAGGGCCTGGAGGAACGCGTAGCCGTCCATGTTCGGCATGTTCCAGTCGAGCAGGATCGCGTCGGGCATGCTGGCCGCGCAGGCTTCGAGGGCGGCGCTGCCGTCCTCGGCCTCGCTGACATTCATGCCGAGATCCTCGATGATCCGCCGGGCGACCTTCCGGATCACCGCGGAATCGTCCACCACCAGGCAGGTGGTCTCGTGCGGCGCCTTCATCGACCTCTCCCTCAAGCCGCCTTGGCGCCGGCGGGCGTGAAGCCGAGGAGCGCGTCCACGTCGAGGATGACCAGGAGCCGCCCGTCGAGGCGGTGGACGCAGGTGGCGAGATCGCGGAAGCGCGGATCCAGGTTGATCGGCACCGCCTCGCGGCTGTCGGCCCCGAGCTTGAGCACCTCGCCGACGCCGTCGACCACCAGCGCGAAGGTCTCGCCGGCCTGCTCCAGGCCGATCGCCATCTTCGGGCTGGCCTTGGTGCCGTCCGCCTCGGCCTCCGCGTCGGGCAGGCCCAGGCGCCGGCGCAGGCTCATGGCCGTCACGACCCGGCCGCGCAGGTTCAGAAGGCCCACGATCTCGGCCGGCGCAAGGGGGACCGGCGTCACGCCCGAGGGCACGAAGACGTCGTGGACCCGCTCGATCGCCAGCCCGAACAGCGTCTCGCCGACATAGACCGTGACGAAGTCGTCGGTGGCGCCGGTCTCGACGCCGTTGGTGGGGGCGCCGCTGGTGTTGGCGTTGGCAGCCTGCATCGGAACTCTCCGGATTCGTTCGTCGCGATCGTCGCGATCGGCGTGGGGCGGGCGGCGCGCAGAGGCTCAGGCGGCTTTCGACACCGTGGCGGCGCCGATCTCGGCCAGCGCCGAGATCAGGCCGCTGCGGTCGAACTTCGCCACGAGATCGCTGATCGCCAGGGACCGGGCCCGTTCCACCGCGTCGGCCCCGATCGCGCCGGTGAGGCCGATCACCGGTAGACCGGCGAGACGCGGCTCGGCGCGCCGCATGGCGGCGACCAGATCGAAGCCGCTGCGGCCCGGCATCTCCAGGTCGGTGACCACCACCTCGATCTGCGGATCGGACTGGAGGGCCGCCAGCGCCGCATCCGCGCTCGCCGCCGTGATCACCTGGTAGCCCGCCGCCTTCAGCACCGGGCTCAGCATGTCGCGGAAGAAGGCCGAGTCGTCCACCAGCAGGATCGTGGAGATCTGCTCGGGCCGCTTCAGGCCGCGCGCCCAGTCGTCGTAGGCCAGCGGCAGGAAGTGGGCGATGTTGATGATGTCGGTCGCCCGGCCCCGCAGGACCGCCGAGCCGATCAGGTCCGACCGGTCGGCCGCGATCTCGATGTCGAGGCGCTCCTCGACGATGTCGACGATCTCGTCGACCACGAGGCCCATGGCGCGCTCGCCGTCGGAGAACACCACCAGGGCCTGCGTCCCCTCCGACTTGATGGTGATCGCCGCGTCCGCCGGGACGAGCGGCATCAGGCGCCCGCGGTACTGGATCAGCGCGCGGCCGCCGAGCCACTCGACCTTGGCGCACTCGATCTCCTCGAGGCGGGTGACGAGCGACAGCGGCACTGCCTTGAAGCTGCCCTGGCCGCCCTTGAACACCAGGAGCGTGGTCTTGGTGTCGGCCATCTCCACCGCCTCGTCGGCGTCGGAGTCGATGTGGCCGCCGCTGCCCTGGACGCCCTGCGCCACCTGGCGGGCCACGCCGTTGGGATCGACGATCAGCACCACGGCGCCGTCGCCGAGGATCGTGTTGCCGGCAAACATCGGGATGTGCCGCAGCTTCACCGACATCGGCTTCACGACGATCTCCTCCGTGTGGAAGACCTCGTCGACGAGGATGCCGAAGCGCTCGCGCCCGACCTGGGCGACCACCACGAAGCCCGCTTGGTCCGTCTCCGCGCCCGGGCTCGACTGGCCGAGCAGGCCGGTGAGCGAGACGATCGGCAGGAGCCGCTCGCGCAGGCGCAGCACCGGCGCGCCGTTGATGTGCTCGACCCGCTGCGCCCCGGCATCGACCCGCACCAGTTCCAGCACGGCCACCTGCGGCAGGGCGAAGCGATGCTCGCCGGCCCGCACGATCAGGGCGGCCACGATGGCCAGCGTCAGCGGGATCTTGATGGTGAAGGTGGTGCCGCGACCCGCCGTGGTGGCGATGTCGATCAGGCCGCCGATGGTCTCGATGTTGGTCTTGACCACGTCCATGCCGACGCCGCGGCCCGAGACCGAGGTCACCGCCGCCGCCGTCGAGAAGCCGGCGTGGAAGATGAACTTGGCGACCTGGGCGTCGGTCATCCGCTCGATATCGGCCTGGGAGGCGAGCCCGCGCTCCGCCGCCTTCTTGCGGATGGCCGCGAGGTTCAGGCCCTTGCCGTCGTCGGCGATCTCGATCGTGATCGTGCCGCCCTCGTGGTAGGCGGCGAGCCGGATCGTGCCGCGGGCGGGCTTGCCCGCCGCCACGCGCTCGGCGGTCGATTCGAGGCCGTGGTCGGCCGAGTTGCGGACCATGTGGGTCAGCGGGTCCTTGATGACCTCAAGGACCTGCCGATCGAGCTCGGTCTCGTTGCCGACCATCACGAGGTCGATCTGCTTGCCGAGTTCGGCCGAGAGGTCGCGCACCACGCGCGGCAGCTTCTGCCACGCATTGCCGATCGGCTGCATGCGCGTCTTCATGACGCCTTCCTGCAGCTCGGCGGTGACGTGCGACAGGCGCTGCAGCGGGACCTTGTAGCTCGAATCCTCGTGCCGGCGGGCGATCTCGAGGAGCTGGTTGCGGGTCAGCACCAGCTCCGAGACCATGGTCATCAGGTGCTCGAGCGTGTCGACGTTCACCCGGATCGTCTGGTTCTTGGCGGCGGCGGTCGCCTCACCCTCGGCGCCCTCAACCTTCTCGACGCGGGCCGGCTCGGGCTTCTCGGCCTCGACCGGTTCGGCCTTCGCTTCGATCTTCGCTTCGATCTTCACCTCGGCCTTCGGCGCCGCCGGGGCGACGGCTGCCGGAGCGGCGGGTGCCGGCGTCGGAGCCGGAGCCACGGGGGGCGGCGGCGCGAGGAAATCGGATTCGTCCGGCCCCGGGGCGGACATGAAGGCGGCCTCCAGATCTTCCAGGGAGACCTCGCCGGGCTTCAGTTCGCGGACCACCGGATCAGGCAGGACCGGCTCCGGCGGCGGGGCGGCGGCCACGGGCTCGTGCGGCCCCTCGGACATGCGCTCCAGGGCGGAGATGAGGTCGTCATCCGAGCCGGAGGGCTCCGTTCCGGTGGCTTCCAGATCGGCCAGGATCGCCTTGAGCCGGTCCAGCGTGAGCAGGATCAGGGTGACGGAAGCCGAGGTGGCGGGCAGCCCGTCGCGGAAGCGGCCCATCAAGGTTTCCGCGGCATGCGCCAAGGCTTCGAGCCGCGGGAGGCCGAGAAATCCGCAGGTTCCCTTAATCGTGTGCACGAGACGGAAAATGTTCCGTAGAATCGTCTCGTTGTTCGGATCTTGCTCGAATCGCACCAGTTCTGCATCGACCGTGTCGAGATGCTCCCCGCTCTCGGTCAGAAACTCGCGAAGCAGGTCGTCCATAGTCGCTACTCGTTACGCGGAGAAGGTCTCGCGCAACCTACTTACTGGCGCGGGGTTAGGGAAGCGTTTCCATCCCGGCCCCGCGTTTTGGTTTTTCAGAATTTCAGGCCAGCGCCGTGTCCGAAGCCTCGCCGCCAGGAATTTCGGGCAGGCTGATCACTGTGGGCGTGGCGGTGATAGTCACTTCATCGCCCTCAATGGCGAATCGCACATCCATGGCGGCGGCCCGCGCCACGAGGCCCGCGTAGAACGGCAGGATGCCGTGGGCATCGACGGTGCCGCTCTCAGGGCTTCCGGCCATCAACTCCTCCACATGGGGCGGGATGCGGGCATGCGAGCCCTTGGCCTTGAGCACGAGCGTGGGCGCCTCGGCATCGCCGGAGACGACGACGTCGATCAGGCCGCCCCGGGGAATCGCCGAGGTGGCGACCATCACGAGGTTCAGGAGCAGCTTGACCTTGTTCTTCGGGAACAGGGCCTGCGGCGCGCTCCAGGTCAGCTTGGTCTTCTCGTCGGAGAACATGCCCTTAGCCACGCTCTCGGCGTCGGCGAGGTCGATCGAGGCACCGGCCGAGCCCGCGGCCCCGAAGGCGATGCGGGCGAATTTCAGCCGCGCCGAGGCCTGACGGGCACTCTTGCCGATCAGCTCCAGAGCAAAGGTCCGCATCGATTCGTCCTGGTCGTCCTCCAGGACCTCGAGCCCGTTCACGATCGCGCCGACAGGGCTGATCACGTCGTGGCAGACGCGGGAGCAGAGCAGGGCGGCGAGGTCGAGGCCGTCGAGATTCAGGGTGGGCGAGGTCGGGGAGGACATGGTGCGCTCCGGGCGGGCGGATCTGAAATGCGGACGTCTGCGGGCCGGGGACCCGGTTGGGGCTGCCGGTTCCCGGCCGCCCGATTCTCGGCCGCCCAGTTCTCGGCCGCCCCTGCGGCGATCGAGTCGCCCGAAGGAATCCCACACGGCCTGCGGGTCGGACCGGGGGCGACGACCGGTCCGCACGGATAGACGCCACGGTCGGCTTTGAAAAGCGTTACCGAACAGGACGGAGGGCCGGGCGCCTCCCGATTCCGCGTCGGAACCCGGCGCAAGACGTCAGGCGCGCGGGGCCGGACAGCGGCGGCCCGGATCGGCTATGATGCCGCCCCGTCGCGCCAGGGAGGATGCGGCATGAGACACGAGATCGATCCTTGGAACGGATCGGCCGCCGCCAGCCGGTGGATCCCCGGGCGCGACGCCCGGCAGGCACGCTGACGCGGGGAAGGCCCGATGCAACCTGCCCCGACCCTGCGGGAAGCCCTGGCTCCCCGCCTCCGCCTCGCCGATCCCGCCACCGCGCAGGCCCGGCTCGCCGAGATCGCCCCGGCCCTCCCGGCCGGCTTCCTGACGCCACCCTGCCGGGACCTGCTCCTCGGCCTCGCGGACCACTCGCCCTTCCTCTGGCGGGCGGCCACCCGGTCGCCGGACCGGCTCGTCGCCCTGCTGGAGCAGCCGCCGGACGCCGCGAGCCACGCCATCATCGCCCGGCAGCGCGCGGTCGGCACGGCCTGCGGGGTGACGCCCGACCTGGCCGAGGTCGGCCGGCGGCTGCGCGCCAACCGGGAGGAGCACGCCCTCCTGGTCGCGCTGGCCGATCTCGGCGGCGGCTGGGACCTCGACGCGGTGACCCAGGCCCTGTCGGCCTTCGCCGACGCCTCGGTGAGCGCGGCGGTCGAGGCGCTGCTCCGTCAGGGAATCGCGGCCGGTCGGTACCGGCCCGCGAATCCGGAGGCGCCGCAGGACGGGTCCGGCCTGATCGTCCTGGGTCTGGGCAAGCTCGGCGGCTGCGAGCTGAACTATTCGAGCGACATCGACCTCGTCGTCTTCTACGAGGCCGAGCCCGCCGCCGCGGCGACCGGCGGCGATCCGAAGCCCTTCTTCGTCAAGCTCGCGCAGGGGCTGGTGAAGCTCCTGGCCGACCGGACCGCCGACGGCTACGTCCACCGCATCGACTACCGGCTGCGGCCGGATCCGGGCTCGACCGCGGTGGCGCTCTCCACCGGCTTCGCCTTCGACTATTACCAGACGCTCGGCCAGAACTGGGAGCGCGCGGCCTTCATCAAGGCCCGGCCGATCGCCGGCGACATACCGGCCGGCGCGGCGTTCCTGGCGGAACTCGCGCCATTCATCTGGCGCCGGCACTTCGATTTCCCGGCCATCGCCGAGATCCACGCCCTGAAGCGGCAGATCCACATGGTCCGCGGCCACGAGACCATCGCGGTCGGCGGCCACGACATCAAGATCGGCCGCGGCGGCATCCGGGAGATCGAGTTCTTCGTCCAGACCCAGCAGCTCGTCTTCGGCGGCCGCAAGCCCGCCCTGCGGGGCCGCCGCACCGTCGCGATGCTCGCCGAACTCGTCGCGGAGGGCTGGATCGACGGGCAGGCCCGGGACGAGCTGAGTGCGGCCTACGCGTTCCTGCGCACCCTCGAGCACCGGATCCAGATGATCCGGGACGAGCAGACCCAGCGCCTGCCCACCGGGACCGAGGCGCTGACCGCGCTGGCCCTGTTCGCGGGCTTCCCCGACCTGCCGGCCTTCGAGGCGGCCCTGCTCCACCATGCCGGCCGCGTCCAGGCGCACTACGCTCTCCTGTTCGAGGCCGGATCGGAGGCCGGCGCGGACGGGGCCGCCCTGGTCTTCGGTGAGAGCGAGCCGGATCCCGAGACGCTGGCGCGGCTCGGCGCCTTCGGGTTCCGGGATCCGCCCCTGGCCTGGGGGACCGTCCAGGGCTGGCATCTCGGGCGCCGCCCGGCCCTGCGGACCGGCCGGGCCCGGGAGATCCTCGCCGAGGTTCTCCCGGGCCTGTTGCGGGCGCTCGGCGGGACCGCCGACCCGGACGCGGCGCTGCTCGCCCTCGACCGGGCCTTCGCGCGGATGCCCGCGGTGGCGGAACTCCTCGCCATCCTGCGCTCGCACGAGCGCCTGCGCCTGCTCTTCGCCGACATCCTGGGGACGGCGCCGCGCCTCGCCGACACGGTGGGCCTGAGCCCGCACGTCCTCGACACCGTGCTCGACGCCGATTTCGTGACGCCGACCACGGATCCCGACCAGGTCCGCGCGCAGTACCGGGCGCTCCTGGGACAGCCGGCGAGCCACGAGGAGAGCCTCGACCGCTGCCGGGACGCCACGCGGCAGATGACCTTCGTCACCGGGGCCCGCCTCCTGTCGGGCATCCTCACCCCGCGCCAGGCCGGTGAGGCCTACACGGCGATCGCCGAGGCGACGGTGGCGCTGAGCCTGGAAGCGGAGGAGCGCCGGTTCGCCCTGGACCACGGGGCGGTGCCGAAGGGACGCTGCTGCATCCTGGCCCTGGGCCGCCTCGGTTCCCGGCAGCTCAGCGCCGAATCCGACCTCGACCTCGTCTTCCTGTACGATTTCGACCCGGAGAACCGCACGAGCGACGGCCGGCGCCCGCTCGACGCCGTGGTGGCCTACAATCGGCTGGCGCAGCGGGTCTTCGCGGCGCTCACCACGGCGACGCGACGCGGGCGGCTCTACGCGGTCGACCTGCGGCTGCGGCCCTACGGCAGCCACAGCCCGCCAGCGGTGCAGCTCAGCGGCTTCTCGGCCTATCACCGCGGCGAGGCGGAGTCCTGGGAGCACATGGCGCTGGCCCGCGCCCGGGTCGTGGCCGGCGACGCCACCCTGGCGGCCGCCGTCACGGCCGAGATCGCCGCGGTGCTCCGGCAGCCGCGCGCGGCGGCCGCCGTCTGCGCCGAGGCGGGCGCGATGCGGGCGCTGGTCGCCCAGGAGCGGGGCCATGCCGGCCCCTTCGACCTGAAGCTCGCGCCGGGCGCGCTGTTCGACCTGGATTTCCTGGCCCAGGCCATCGTGCTGAGCCAGGCCCATGACTGGCCCGGCTGCGTCGGCCTCGATGCGGAGACCCTCTTCCGGGAGGCGGCGGCGCGCGGCATCCTGCCCGCGGCGGCGGGCGAGCCCCTCGCCGAGACCTACGGGTTCCTCGACGCCGTCTATCAGTGGCAGCGCCTCGTGATGACCGATCCCGCCGCGGAGCCGTCCGAGACCGCTTCCCGGCAGATCGCCAAGGCCGTGGGTCTTCCGGACGCGCGCAGCCTGGCGGCGGAGCTGCGGCGCCACCGCCGCCGGAGCCAGGCGCTGCTGGCGCGGATCCGGCGGCGTGTGCGGCCGCGCCCTGTCGACGGGCCGCCCGAGCGCGGGTGACGAAGCACCCCGTGCCGAAAGCCGTCGACATTCGTCCCCTGCTCGGGCATTCAGGGCAGCCTCGGGAGGGATCATGACGGGCGCGGCAACGATCTCGGGGCCGGAGCGCGAGCGGATTGCCGCAGCGCTTGCCGAGATCGCCTGCGCGGCGGGCGCGATCCTGCGCCGGTATCACCGGGGCCCCTGCCCCCACGCCCTGAAGCCGGACGGCTCACCGTCGAGCGCCGCCGACATCGAGGCGGAGGACCTGATCGTCGCTGCCCTCGCCGAGCGCTTCCCGGGCATCACGGTCGTGGCCGAGGAGCGCGCCCAGGGTGACACCGCGCGCCCGGCCGATCTCTTCTTCCTCGTCGATCCCCTGGACGGCACCCGCGACTTCCTCGCCGGGACGCCGGACTACTCGGTCAACATCGCGCTGGTGTCCGGCGCCCGCCCGGTGGCCGCCGCGCTGGCGGCCCCGGGACTCGGCCGGGTCTGGTGGGCGGGGGCGGCGACGCTGGAGGCCCCCGTCGTTGCGGATCGACCGGGGGCCGGGCGGCCGGTTCATGCGCGGCCGGTGCCGGCGGCGGGCCTCGTCGCCCTGGGCAGCCGGCGGCACGGCGATTCCGAGACCGCCACCTGCCTCGCGGCGCTGCCCATCGCGGAGACGCGGCAGGTCGGCTCCGCCTTGAAGTTCGCCCTGATCGCCGCCGGCGAGGCGGATATCTACGTGCGCTGCGGCCCGACCATGGAATGGGACACCGCCGCGGGGGACCACATCGTCGCGGCGGCGGGAGGCTGCGTGGTGGTGCCCGGGGGCGGCCCGATCCGCTACGGCCAGCACGGGCCCGACCACCGCAACGGGCCCTTCGCGGCCCTGGGCGATCCGGCCCTGGCGCCGCACCTCGCGCTGCCGACCTGCGCGAACGGCAGGGCGACGGCACCGCTCAGCGCGTCGCATCGGTAGGCGGGACGTCCTGCAGGGCACGCAGGCCCGGCCAGGCCGCCTCGGCCTGCCGGGCCAGTCCGGGCTCCGCCAGGAACCGGGCCCGCCGTTCGGAATTCCGGAACAGGTAGAGGCGCTCGCCGATCACTGCGAAGACCAGCGGATCGGCATCCACCAGCCGGCCCTCCAGGATCCCGGCGGCATCGTAACCGCCGAGGCGCGGGGCGTAGGCCGGCGGATCGTCCCGGAAGGCCTCGCGGTTGGCACCACTGGAGAAGCGCCAGACCCGGCCGTCCCAGGACAGCTCGAACCGCGCCGTCCCGGCCTCCGGCCCGCCCTCCAGGAAGTAGCTGACCGGATCGAAGCCGTTGAGCGTCAGCAGCTCGATCCGCGTCCGGGACGGCAGAGCGACCTCAGCCGCTGCGAGGCCGGAGCCGCCCCCCGGCCAAGGGGTCAGCATGGCCGCCAGCGTCGTCACCAGTGCCGCACCCGTCATGATCGCGCGCCCCGGCCGCGGTCCACGCGCCGCGCCGGATGCGGGTTCAGGGCGCGTTAACCACATCTTGCGGATTCCCTCAGAAGCTGGTCCGACTCATCCACCCGGGTCCGCAGGACGAGGGACCGGATGGATGGCGGCGCCCTGTCCGGTTCGGGCCGCCGACGCGGCGGGACGAGCGCGGCACAGGTCCATCGCACGAACCGTTAATCGAACCGGGCGAGGAGGCAACGATGACGGCACGAGACGATCGCGGCACCGACCGCCGCACCCTCCTGCGCGCGGGCCTCGGTCTGGCGCTGGGTTCCCCCCTCGCCAGCCTTGGCACCGCAGGGATGGCCCTGGCGGCGGGCGAGGATCTCGACACGCCCGAGACCTTCCGACCCGGCGAGATCGTGGAATCGGGCCACCGGTTCTTCGGCACCGTGTCGCGCGGCCTCGCGCTCACCGTCGAGGAGGCGGGCCGGCGCTGGGGCGAGCCCAACGGCTACATCCTCGGCCAGGAGGGCGGCGGCGCCGTGGTGGCGGGCGTCCGCTACGGCGAGGGCACCCTCTACACCCGCAATGCCGGCAAGCGGCGCATCTACTGGCAGGGCCCGTCCCTCGGCTTCGACGTCGGCGGCGACGGCGCCCGCACCATGATGCTGGTCTACAACCTGCCCAACGTGCGCGACCTGTACCGCCGCTTCGCCGGCGTCGACGGCTCGGCCTATCTCGTGGGCGGTTTCGGGATGACCGCGGTGGTCAACGACCGGATCATCGTCGTGCCGATCCGCAGCGGCGTCGGTGCGCGCCTCGGGATCAATGTCGGCTATCTGAAGTTCACCCGTGAGCCGACCTGGAACCCGTTCTGATCCGGAACGCGTTCTGATTGACGGGTGCCGCAGGATTTCACCCCTGCGGCCAACCTGGGCTAGAATGGGACTGGGTCGGGTCTTCCGGCCGGATGCGCGGGCTGCACCCTCGTGATCGAAACGGTGATGATCTTCGCGCTGGGTTTCCTGGCGGCGAGCCTGTGCGGCCTCCTGCTGCTGCCGGCCCTGAGCGCGCGTGCCGCGCGCCTGGAGCGGCGTCGGGCCGAGGCGCGCCTGCCCCTGTCGCCGGCCGAGATCGCCGCGGAACGCGATTTCCTGCGCGCGCAATTCGCCGTTCAGCAGCGCCGCCTGGAGCGCCGGGTCGAGACCGTCGAGGCGCGGCGGCAGGCCGATATGGCGGCTATCGGGGCCGGGACGATGCGGGTCGCCGCCCTGGCGCGCGACGTCGCGGCCCGCGATGCCGAGATCGCTCAGGTCCAGTCCAAGGCCCGGGAGCTCGAGGCCGAATTGGCGGCTGCCCGCGAGGACGGAAGCGCGAGCCTGGCCACCCTCCAGACTCTCGAAGATGCCCATGCCGACCTGCTCGACAGCCTCCTGGCGCTTCGGCAGGCTGCTGCCCCGGCGGCGAACCCGGACGCCACGACCCCGGACGCTGCAACGCTGGCAGCCGAACGCGACGATCTGCGCGCGAGCCTGAAGGCGGCCGAGGAGGCTCTGGCTCTGGCTCTGGCCGACCGGCAGCCGGACCGGCAGGCCGGCATCGAGCGCGAGAACGCCGATCTGCGCCGGCGAATCGTCGAGGTCGCCGACGCCCTCGCAAGTCCGGGCCGGATGCCGCGCGCCGCCGCGCCCATGCCGCAGCCCGAGCGCGTGTGAGCGGATCCGCCTCCGAGACGGGCTTTTGGCCGCCGAAACGGAACTGAAAACCTGCGACGACTGCCTTGTTTCGACCACGCAAAGGCATCATCGCAACGCCGACGCGTTCTGCATTCACAACTTCGATAGATGGTACGGATAGCCATGCGCCTGAAGCCGATCGTCCTCGCCGTCGCGACGGCCGTTGTCCTGAC
>Ga0316229_1003617_pt1 | contig 11952 bp, 9 predicted proteins | sample TBH18023metaG_FD_206011 | JGI IMG/M metagenome (GOLD analysis project Ga0316229, IMG submission 206011) | Freshwater microbial communities from Trout Bog Lake, Wisconsin, USA - TBH18023 | ecosystem: Environmental > Aquatic > Freshwater > Lake > Hypolimnion/Profundal zone | place: USA: Wisconsin...
ACCCTTGATCAACCCGGTGACGCTGCTTCAACGGGGCCACGCTCAATTGAGCGCGGAATGGGGCGCCCTCATCCTGCAGGCACAGGACGGACTTGGCAAGCGCAGGATGCGAGCGGCGGGATGTGGGGCGAGGCGTTAGGCGCTTGCTGTTGAGGGAGGAGGGCAGGAAGCCCTTGCTGAACAAGGGTTTGTGCTGAGCGAGTGCCTGGCGGTTTTTCCCCGCCACCAAGCCGCTCGCCTGAAATATGATGTCAAAGAACCCCTCAAAAAGCATAGCACGGCGACTCCATCTTGAGGTACGGCACACCCAGAGCCGTAATGACACGGTCGCCGCGGCCTTCGGCGGGCCCGAGCACCACGAAGATCACCTGATCCTCGGTGTGGTGGATGACTTCATCGAGTTCGGACACGAGGGCGGCCTTCTCCGAGGGATTCAAGTCGCACTCGAAGACGGAGAACTGTAGGTGATCGCCGTAGTTCTTGCAAAGTTTGAAAACCCGGCGAAGGCGCTTGGCGTCGGCGATATCGTAGCAGACGAGATAGGTGGTGCGCACAGGCGGGAAAAGGTTAGCGGGTGGTGAGGGGAAGGTAATCGGGTTTCTTCACTCATTGAAGCCTCTTGGTGAACTCACGCTATGCCCGCCACGAACATGGGTGACGGAGAACAAGCCAGGGTATGTTCCATGAGCGCGTGGTCACCAATTACTCCGCTGGCACAAACAGACCGAGGCCGAAGTGGGCGCCGTAGCCGCAAGCGAAGGGGCCGGCGACCGGGGTGGAAAACCGCAACCGGAAGCCATAGCCTGGGCGAGCGGACTCGCCGCGGCGGCCACGCCGGTAATCCAGCCAATAGAGCCGGTGGCCGCCGGGGAGAGTCAAGCATTCCAGGGTCTCGACCTGCGATGGTGTCGGCACTCCTACCTGGGTACACTCGCGCACGAGCTCGTCCTTCAACCACGCGCCGAACTCTCCACGCCCGCGTCGGTGATGGTGCGTGGGGATGAAGGGGGTGGCACTCTCAAAGACCGTGGCCGGCTGCGACAGCTCGGCCTGGGTGCCGAAACGCAACGGCACGCAACGGATGTCCGGCCGGCCATCCGCCTGCCAGAGGCTGCTTAGGCGGTCGAAGGCCAGCAGTTCAGATTCAGCGTAGGGTGTTTTGCAGACGACCAGCAAGTGATCCAGGCGGCCATCGTGGTTACGGTCCAGCGGGAAGAAGAAAGTGTGGGGGTGGCCGAGCAGAGGCTTGCCCATGGGGTCTTTCCCGGTAAATCGAGAGGAAACCTTTTCAGGACTGCCCTGAATTACCTTGTGCAGCCCCATGAGCTTAGATCGAACACGTTCGGCAATCTCAATGGTGCTGGTTACTTGGGGGAGGACCTTGGACTCAAGCGCGAATAGTGCGGCCGTCACGCCGGTGGACGGGTCGGCTGGGTCTGAGTCCAGCCCCGGAGTCTGCGGAGTGGAGGTCATGGCGTAATCCTGCCAGCGCAGTACAGGGGGATCGCTCAGGTGGCCCTTGAGTGTGCCTCGCGTCGAGAAACTAAGCGCGCGGAACCAGTCGGAACCTGGGTCGGCCTCCTCCGTTTTGTCCTTCTTGCCGGCCAGGGTGGCCCGCCGTGTGCCGGGGGCGAGCGCGGTTGGGGGCACGGCGCAGGCCACGGTCAAACGGTCCCCTGGCGGGGTGCCCTCCGACGAGGGCACACAGTTCCAATGTGGGCCTGGGTCGACTGCGTCGGGCTGGAGGGCGGCACGCACCCAGGACTCGGAGCGCCCGAGGTAATTCAAGCCGGCGAGAAGATCTCGCAGGTCGGCTTGCGCACTGGCCGGGAGAGTCAGCTCCGGCCAGCCTAGCAAGACGGGGTGCTCGGGATGAACGACCGCGAAGCCATCGAACACCAACTTGCGGTCGGCCGCGTCAGGCCGGTTGGTAGGAAGGTAGGACCGCGTGTGGGCGAAGGCCACAGGGGGCAGCAGGAAGGCGGGCGATCCAGTCAATCCCGCGAGCAGTGGCTCCACGCGCGCCGAGGGCCAGTCGGGGTGTTTTCGGCGCCAGGCGTCATACAGGGCGCGCAACAGGCGCAGGGGCGACGGGGGCCACTCGGGCTGCCCTTCGTTGACGTGGCGTCCCCACGGGGTGGAATGGTAACGACCAGCCAGGAAGCGCAATTCAATGATAATCATGGGTGCTCGGGACGCGCGGAGGTTGGTGCCAAGGTAGGGGGCGGTGATCACTCTTGGGGCTCGGCGGCCTCCGCCGCCCCTTTGGCCCCGTCGTCCTTCCTTTCCTTCCGGACGACAGTGGTGGTGAGTTCGGTGATCGGTGGTGTCGCAAAGAGACCCGCCTTGGCGCAGGCGCCAATCGCGGTTTGAGCCGCCTTCAGGGCTTCCTCCTCCGAAAGAAGTGGGCGGCCGGCCGGAGCCGTCACCCGGAGATCTCCGTCAACCTGCAAATCGCAGGCGGTGCGCAGACGCAAACCCTCGCGCAGAAAGCGGCGCACCTTGTAAATGGCCAGATTCACGAAGAGATCGAACGCATCCGGTCCCAGGGCGTAACCGCGCAGCACGGCGAGATCGAGGTTGAAGTAGGCCGTGATCTTCCCCGCGACGAACTCGGTGCGGTGGTAAGGGACATTGCCATACACGTCTTTGTCGTAGCCTTCGGCACGCAGGGTACCGCTCGGGTCAATGGGGTTGTTTTTCACCCCGCCGGAGTGGACCTCGCGCACGTTCTCGGCCTCGATGAAACCAGTGAGTGCCCGTGGGATTTTGATGCGGCCGTCCTCGAAATTGGCCATGAAGACGCCGTGCAGCAGCGAGCACGGGTCAAGACTGAAGATGCCACGGGCCACTCTGGGCCAGTTGAGGGCCTGGCCTTTTGTGTAGCTGGTGGTCGCGCGGAATTTCTCCTCGAAAACGCTGTTGGCGATGATGAAGGGGGAGTTGATGCGGTGTGCCTCAAAGAGGGAGCTGGTTTCCGTGAGGGTCTGTCCGCCGCTAGTGAGCTTGACGAGGACCCAGGGCAGTCCTTCGAGCACCGAGTCAAGCCTCGCAGTGCCCGGCGCCAGACAAGTCTGCTCCAAGCGGTTTGCCACCGACTGGGCCGACTCCACGAGTAACATGCGCCTGCCATCCGGGCGCTCATAGAGGGCAGCACCGAGGTCGGCGAATCCGGTGGGCTGGAGGCGGTCGCCCTGGACGGGTTTGAGTTTGGCTTCAAGGAGCAGGCGCGCAGTGTGGGTCAGTTCGTCATTCATAATTTAGGGCTTCAGGGGCTGGTCATTTTATCCTGCAAAATCATCTGAGTAAACGCCGCGGTGCGGCGCACGGGCACCAGCAGGGCGGCAGCCAATGGGGTGCCCTGCCCGAAATCGGGGAAGGCGGTGCGCATCACGTTCAGGCCGCTCGCGAAAAGCCGACGTTGGGCCACGGCGCACGCCTGGCCAATGCGGTCGGCTCGTAACAGCGGGATGATGGAAGGCTCGGTTCGAATCGAAGTCGTTTTCGTCTGACCGGGCAGGCGTATGCCATCCGGCAGGAAAAGGTGCTTCAGCAGCACATACGGACGCGGCAAAACCGAGTCGCGCAGGGGACTGGCCCAGCGGCAGGTGACTTCCCGGTAGGTTTCAAGGGATGCCGTCGAGGTGTCCCAGCGAACCCACGTCATCCCAAACAGCAATTCCTCCAGCCGGCCCGCATCCAGCCTGCCAGTGACCAAGGGCACCACATCCTGCGGATGAAGAGCGATGAGGGAGGCCAAAGGGTTGGCGGCTGCGCTGAGGCGCTCCGCGTCCATCATCCGGCGTGCGAGTACTCCCGCGAGGCGGGCTTGGAGGGTGTTGCCCGACCACGCGGTCTGGAGGTTTTTGCGCGCCCAGTCCCACGGCTTAGCTGGGTTCACGGGGGCCAGGTTCGAGCGCAGCGGACCGACCTTGCCGCACGCCGTCAGCGAGGCGAGTGCTGCCGCCAGCCGCAACTCGACGGAGCCATCGTCCGCCGCCAGTATCCAGCGGGGCGAGAGCCCCGCCAACGGGACTGCAAGTTTCGGTTCCCTGGTTGGATCTCGCTGGGCCAAGAGCAACTCCATTTTGCCGAGGACGGCGATGAGCCGGGCCAGCTGCTGGGCCCCGCCGCGAAGCAGGAGGTTATAAAGCGCCTCGTCAATTTGCCGGCGCAAAGAAGTCAGGCGCGCGGGCGGCTCCGCGCCCTTAAAGCCGGCGAGGAAACGATCCACCCTTTCGAGCAGGGGATCCAGTTCACGCACGAGGTCGGCCTCGCTTCGATACTCCACCGGGAAGGTTCCAGAGGGGAGCGCCACGTAGCTGTCCCCTCGGCGCTTGAGTAATGAGAAACGGGCGAATTCTTTGATGCCGCGATCGACGCCCAGCGAGGCCGCTGCCTCAGCGAACTGGACGGCATTTTCGGCGCCGCTGGTGCCAATTTCGGCGCGTCCCTCGCGCAGGACCTGCTGTACCTCAGGGTAGGAGGCTGGGGCGTCCCAGATGGGGGCCCAGACCTCCGCCTTGGCATCGTCCTTGCCCGAGGCCGACCCATAGCCCACACTGCGCGCTCTCACAGTGAAGGGACTCACCAGCACGGGACTGCGCGCCGAGCCGAAGCGCCGGGCGGCGCCGCATCCCCACGCCACGCAACCCTCCATGCACAGGATGAAGTTCCAGGGGTTCATGGGGACTTGTTTGGTCTCGATTTCGGGGCCCTGATTGAATCCGCCGGCACGCCCTGGATCATGCTGGCCCACGGGTGCGTTCCGGAACCCATCGGTGATCTCTCCGAAGAGGGCGTGGCGCAACAAGGACGCGCTCTGCCCCGCTGAATCCAGTATGAGCATCTGAGTGACGTGGCCCATGAAGGCGTTGGTGTAGTCAAAGCGTCCTTCGGACCCGCCGGTACAGAAGAGCGGTGGATAGCCAAGGGTGCCACCCGCCAGGATCGGCAGCATCGCGTCGAGGCATTCAACCACGCCGTCCGGAAGAGTAGCGCGCGCGAGGGCAACCAGAGTTTCCTTGCCGGCGGAACGGTATCCCTTCTTGAATGACGAACGGAGCTTCTTCGCCGTGCGCACGACATCTTTCAGGGCGGCGTTCTTTTGTCGGTCACGGGCCGAAAGTTCTTTACCGGCCGCCCTCCAGCTCTCCAGCGCCTCGACCGTACCATCGAGGACGGAGGCGGGGGCGGTGAATTCCTGAAGAGCCGCCACTGCTCGGTCTAATTCGTAAATTAAACCAGCCAGCGATTCTGCCGCCTTGCCAGTCATCCCCTTGAGGTCCGCCCCAAGTTTCCCGCGCATGTCCTTCAGCGGTTGGCTCGCGGGAGCAAGCTGCGGCCATCGCTGCACCGCTTGGATGCTGGACTTATATGTTGCGAGCCTTGGTTCACCGCTGCCCACGATTGCCTCCAACCCGAGCGCGTCGTCGCCTTCGTAAAAGCCGCTGCCTCCGTTCCACGGGGCGATCAAAGGCGAGGGCTCATAGCGTTCCAGGAAGAACGCAACCAGTTGATCGGCGTCCAGGCCGGTGTCCAAAACGAGGCGCCCCTGGCGCCAGCATCCTAGGGCGGAAGTGTCCACCTGGGTCGCGACCAAGCGGAACACGCCCAGCGCCTTGAGGTAAGACGCCAGCGGTGAGGCAACGCAGGCGGTGAGGCTGACGATGTTGCGCGGGCTCATGGCTCCAGACCTCCGTTACCGGCTGACGCCCGCGCGTCCCCCGCGCGCAGGACGGTTTCAAGAAAGGGCAATCGAAAGATGCCGACTTGATCCCGCAGGTTGATCATCCTGGCGAGCCAGGAGGCGCCTTGTGGGCCATTCCCAAGGATCATGGGGCTGAGATCGAGTTTCACCTCCGGTATCGCCAAGCTGCTGACCGTGATTGCAGGAAGAATGTCGCCGTCCCAAACCCCCCGGGCATAGAGGCGCTTGGATTCTCCGGCGGGGCGATTCTCCGCCGGGAGCGAGCGAATGGACAACCGGATCTTCCCGTGGTGGGCGGCGACTAGAAACGCCACGAGGTCTCGCTGTTCCATGGCGCCGGCCTGCAGGCAGGCGAGACCGGAGGCGAGTTCATGGCGAAAACCTGGCCGCGAGGGCCTGCCCGCAGAACTTGCTGATTTCGCCCACAGCTTGCCTTGCTTTTCAATCGCGGCCCCCTGTGTCAACATCTGCTGGAAGATGGGGTGCGCCTTGCCGAGGTCGTGCCAAAGGGCAGCAGCCTGGAGCGCCTCGCTGGCGGCGGAATCAAGCCGCAGTGCCTTTCCTAACCTTTCCACCACCGCAACGACGGTCGCCGTGTGCTCGTCCAGCTCGACCCAGCGATGGATGAAGGTGGGTTCGTCTCCGGCATAGGGAAGTTCCGGATCGGCCTGGCTGTCCAACGGCCGCACCTTATCCCTGGGGTCGCCGGTCCAACCCAAGTCGGATCGGTAGCCACCTGCACCCACCGCCAGCAGATAGGCCCGTCCGGGTGTCGCGCTCCACGCCCGCTGCCACGTTTCGCTGAGGGCATCCCACGCATAGGCCGCCGGTTTGGATTTGTGTTTCAGAAAGTTTCTGAATTGATGCACCGCTACCGCACACAACTCTTCCCGCGTGGCGGCGGGAAGGCCGGCCTGGGGTTCCCTCCCCTCCCAGTCGCGCCAGAACACGCGCACGTCGTTGTCCTCCCCATCACGAATGAACCGCGAAATGTCGGTGTCGGCGCCACAGAGATCCGGGGTGGTATCGAACAGTTCGAGGAGGTCTTTGCGCCGGAGCACGGGGCGAACGACAGGGCGGGGTTGGGCGGTGACGGATTCGAGTGAGCCGAGGCTGACGTTGTCACGCGCCTTGAGCAGGTCGCGGGCGGTGCTCAATTCCGCGGCGGCATAAGGAAGCGCCAGCCCGTCGGTCTCATCCTTAGGCTGTATATCAAGCCAGACGACCTCGGCCTCTTTGGCAAATTCCCCGCGCCGGTTGCAGCGGCCAAATCGCTGAACGACGGAGGACCAGGGCGCGAGTTCAGTGATGAGCAGGCGGGCCGAAACGTCCACACCGGCCTCCACCGCCTGGGTAGCAACTACGATGCGGTCTCCTCGCGCGAGGAGCTTGGCTTGTTGGATGTCGCGGTCCGCCGATCGAAATCGTGAGTGAACGAGCGCCAGGTTGTGCTCATCAATCCCCATTCTGAGGAGTGCCGCAAAGACCCCTCGGGCCCGCGCTACAGTGTTGACGACCACGAGGGTCAGCGTGCCGGGGGTGTGCTTGGTCTTCACGAAGGCAGCGAGGTCGCCGGGGTAGGTCTTGCTTGTCTCGCTGCTAAGTATGATGGGAGCCTGGCTGAGGGATTTGCCAGCGTCAAGGCGGGCACGGACCTCCGGTTGTGCCCGGTCGGCGTCGCCGAGTTGGATGGTCGGCCAGCCCGCGCTCGGCTTGGGATGATCTACCGTGGCGAGGCGCTCGGCGTCGAGCGTGGCGCTCATCCACCAAGTAAGGCATGCCCCCAGCACTGAATCCCGCGTCTTGTGGCGGAAGCCATCAAGCTGCGCGCTGGTTTCGACGCCGACGCCCATTAACTGAGTTTCATCCAACACCCAGAGAGCGTCGTTGTTCAGCAAGGCGAAATGCATGGGCCAGCGGAAGCGGCTCATGCCGTAGCCGCGGTTGAGCGCGCGTGAGAGCAGCATGTCCTGAGTACCGATAAGGATGCAGGAGCGTTCAGGGTAGAGGTCCCACTCGCGCTTGGCGGGCTCAACGTCCTCTCCGCCCATGAGTACGACGGGAGAGTGTCGGGCTAGCCAATCCAGTTCTGCGTTCTCTGGGTACAGCTTGGCCAGGTTCTCCAGGCACATGCCCACATTGTCCCGGGTCTGCTCGACTAGCGTACGCATAGGGAGGCAATAGACCAGGCGGCGAGGCCATTCCGGATTGGTGGTCGAGGCTTGCGAGTTGAGTGTGGGTGCAAGCCGGTTCCAGAGCCAAGCTACCACGACGGCGGCGGTTTTGCCGAGGCCCGTCGGGACGCTGATGGTCTGCGATTGGCAAGGTCTTCCGCGATCGCCGCCGGCTAGGTGCTGCTGGTAGTCGTAAGGCGCGCAGCCGGTTGCCGCCTCAAAGAATGTTTCAAACCTGATCATTTGCCCTCGAATTCACCTTAACAGGCAAGCCCCAGAGACTTTCCAGCCCTCCGATCCGCCCAGGATGGAAAAAAGCGCCCACCAAAACATGCGTTACTTACACAGCAGGTGGGGTTTTTCGGCAAGCCAATTCGCAAACTATTTCTGATCCGTTTGACCAGGCGAGACGCCGCCGGCACCCGCAGCCGAGACGGCCGCGCCCCGCTGCGACGTCGCCGGCGTCGCCGGTTGGCACGTTTGATGCGAGTGGAGCGTGCGCGGCCTGGATGAACCCAGCGGCAGGGCTGCCGCGGTAGGCTGAAGAGCGATTACAGAGCGTGCCCAACCGTTCTCCGGGGCTTGGGCGGCGTAGCAGACCCGATTAAGGGTCTGTTGTCGCCCCAACGCGATCCGGGTGCTTTCGAGCATAATCGACCCAATACTTGAAAATGCCGCCGCCATTGCTCTCAAGAATTGACCTCGCCTGCTTATCGAGCGGCCCCACCGCCTGCTCGAAAGCCGAACCGTGGTACCAGCCCATCCACCCTTCTGCACCCAACTCCGGCCAATAGGCTTGAGCGAGTTCAAACGCCTGTCGGAAAATGGACGCCAGAGCGCTCGCGCCCAGTTCATCTAGGCCGCGTGCCGTCTCCTCTGTTAACTCGGTGCTGTGCCAGTTGCCGAAGTGCCAGCCCAAATCATCCAGGGCGAAGGACACGTCGAGTTCGTAGGTGGCAGCCATCGCTCTTAACCCGACCGGCAGATTTCGGATTTGGGTGAGAAACTCGGGAGAGCCTCGCCGGGCAGAAATCCTCGACTCCAACTCCTTTCCGAGACGAGTTCGGAGTTCATCATCGGACCCTGAGGCCACGGCTTGGTTGGGCCAAAGAACCATGGAATCTTCGAGGAATGCGTGGCCGGGGTCTGCATGACCTCGGCTAGTCACCAAATTCCCCCCCTTTCGCGCAGCCGTACCTCGCCCGACGGAGCTATGCTCAAGATTTCTCCCGCTGTAGTGATCACCAGCGTGTCACGGTCTGTCACTGGCCACGGGGGCGGGGCGGCCAGCCTGGAACCGAATAGACCGTGGTAAGTCTCGTTGGTCAACCTCAGGCCGTGGAAGTTCTGGTTACTCACAACGATGAGCCCGTTGAAAACGAAGTGGGTCACAGTTCCTTGGGACAAATATTTCTCGCCGTCCGGCGGCTGGGGACACCCGTCTGCAAGCCACCTGTATCTGGCCACCTGCAGGTCTCTGGCCCTGATGCCTTCCAGACTACAGGAGTCCCCCAGATCGCTGATCTTTCTCCATGACCAGCGATCCGCTTGGTAGCGGAGAAACCAGCCAAGCATGACCAACAGCGGCACAGCCATGAGCGCTGCGAGCACTTTATAGGTATGGGGCTTATGTTGCATGGTTCACGAACTCGCAACGGCGCTCATCACTGGCGGCGGGCCGACGATGCTCGATACGAAAACGAGACGGAATCCCGCCGTCGAGTGCATGTGCTGGTTGGGCTAAGCGATCCATAACGTGACGCTTTTCAGCCTTTTGAGCCTGCCACTCTCATACCTGTAAAGTATCGCCTCGCCCGATCCTCGGAGCCCATGAATGTGGGTCCCTTTGTACAGCACGACCAGTCCGGTCTTCTCGTCGTAAGCGGGAAGAGAGATGGTCACGATGCCGTGAACTTTAGGGTTCTCTTTATATACCGCGGCCAGGAGCCGCCGTCGTGTTGTAAATACTTGGCGTACTTGCCATCGTGGTCCACCACATAACCGTTGGTCAGCGACGAGGTGACGTTGAGCCCAACGGCTTGCCTTGTTCCGCTGGTCTTATTTCGTTCAAAGAGCTTGTCGACCAACATATTGATGACCGCTGTGTTGGGGGCTTCATCCCTGCCTAGGGAATCCTTGATGTACTGAGCTTCGCCGACGTTCTCACCATCGAGTTCAGCTTTTGGGAGAACCACCACGTAGCCTCCGCCGGGGGAAGGATCAGTAAGCGCGAGCGCCAGGATGGTGTCGTCAAGGTTCGTCGCCTGAATGTCTGCTCCCCGAACCCTCGCATTCAGCAGAGGAATAAGCAACAAAATGACGGCAATCGTCCGGTTCATATGCTGCATGTGCATAGCGTTCCTGCCCAACTATTTATTATACGAGTTCGTATATTAGGCCCACGTCGTATGTCAAACCGCGCAAACCGCACGCCGGAGCCCTCCTGGCTTCCTTGGTAAACGGGCGGCGATGACTGCAAGCAAACCCCATGCTCATCAGGCAACCTTAGGCGGACAGCCCAGCACGTCAAGCGCCAATGTTCAACCGCAATGTTCAACCGGCCTTCGCCCCTTTCATCCTTCATCCCCCAAAGCGGCGGTACTCGCCGCACTTTAGACGCTTCGCGACTTCGACGGCTGGCGCGTGTCGGTGATCGCGAAGCGTGTGGAGTGCGCGGCCTGCCCGCGCTCTGGGCTTGGGCTGGCCGGCAGAACACTCGGAATGAATTCACGCACGGGCGCTTAACTTTCAACTCAGAACCAGGTCGCGGAGGATCTCAAAGACCCGGGTGGAAGGGATGGGGGAGGGCGAGGCCAGGTCCGGACGGGAGGTGATCAGCACGGGCCATTCCCGCGGATCGGTGGGGCGGCGGCCGTGGGAACCGCGGACGAGGGTTGCGTCCAACGGGATGACGTCCATGAGCATGCGGAACCCCAGTTTCTTTTTCAACAACCTCCAGGCTATCTTCGCCTGGATCCAGGGCACGGCTGGATCCAGAAAGAGTTCCACCGGATCGTAGCCCGGTTTCCGGTGGATATCCACGGTGCGCGCGAAATCGGGCGCCCGGGCGTCGTCCCGCCAGTAGTAGTAGGTGAACCAGGCCCCGGCCTGCGCGATCGCCACGAAGTCTCCGGCGCGGGGATGGTCCAGGCCGCCGGCCGCTTTCTCGGCCGTCCCCCACACCTGGGCTACGCCCGGCTGGGCTTCGAGCGCGGCGCGAACCTTGGCTTGGAGGGAAGGGTCGTTGAGATAGATGTGGGCCACCTGGTGGTCGGCGACCGCAAATACTTTGCTGGCGCCGGCATCGAGGAGTTCCCTTCCCAACTCCTCTTTGACGGTGAGCCAGCCGCGGTCGCGAAAGAGCCGGTTGAGATGGATGGGGGTGTCTACGGCGCTGATGCCGTATTCGGAGAGCACGGCGACTTGGACGCCGCGGCCGCGAAAGAAAGCGAGGAGTTCGCCCGTGATTTCGTCCAGGCGGCGGACCTCGGCGGGGATGTCCGGGTGGTTCGGCCCGAGGCGTTGAAGACTGTAATCGAGGTGCGGGAGGTAAACCAGGTTGAGCGAGGGGCGGTGCCGTTCCTCGACCCACCGGGCCGCCCGGGCAATCCAGCGGGTCACCGCGTCGGCGGGCCCGAGGGAGGTGGCCCGGCCGGCGGCCGGGCCCCAAAATCCGGGGAACGGGAACTCGCCCAGGTCGCGTTTGATCTCGGTGCGGAGGGAATAGGGCCAGGCGTAGATATCGAAGACTTTTCTGCCATCCGCCGGATACGCGGGGCGCGGCGTGATCGACCAATCGACGCCCGAGTACATGTTGAACCACCAGAAGAGCTGGGCGCAAGTGAAGGCGGGGTCGGCTTGGCGCAGCACTTCCCAGAGCCTGGGGCCGCCCACCTGGTGGTTGGACTGTTTCCAAAAGTGGACTTCGTCCAGTTCCCGGTTATACCAGCCGTTGCCCACGACGCCGTGGGTGGCGGGCAGGGTGCCGGTGAGGTAATTCGATTGGGCGGTGCAGGTCACGGCCGGGAACGCCGGGTCCACGCGCCGGAGCGCGCCGGCCTGGCGGAA
>Ga0316229_1003627_pt1 | contig 11929 bp, 8 predicted proteins | sample TBH18023metaG_FD_206011 | JGI IMG/M metagenome (GOLD analysis project Ga0316229, IMG submission 206011) | Freshwater microbial communities from Trout Bog Lake, Wisconsin, USA - TBH18023 | ecosystem: Environmental > Aquatic > Freshwater > Lake > Hypolimnion/Profundal zone | place: USA: Wisconsin...
GTTTTCCGCGATGAAATGGACATTGCCGCTTACGCTGGCATTGGCCGTCGCGCTGCCGATTTCCTCCATGGTGCATTTCTGGCCGGTGACCGCCTGGATCACCTCCGGCCCGCAGATGAACATATTGGCGCTGCCCTTGACCATGATGATGAAGTCCATCAAGGCCGGCGAATAAGCCGCGCCGCCCGCGCAGGAGCCGGCCACGACCGCGATCTGCGGCACCACCCCCGAGATGAGGACGTTGCGGAAGAACACCTGGCCGTAACCCGATAAAGAATCGTCGCCTTCCTGAATGCGCGCGCCGCCGGAATCATTGAAGCCGACCATCGGACAGCCGGACTTCAAGGCGAAGTCCATCATGTCGCAGATTTTTTTCGCGTGAATGCGGCCCAGGGCGCCGCCGCCGACGGTGAAATCCTGGCTGAAAGCCGCCACCGCACGGCCATCCACCAAACCGGTACCGGTGACCACGCCATCACAGGGCAGGCTCTTGGTTTCCATCCCGAAGTTGTGGCAGTCATGCCCGGCGTGCAGGCCCGCTTCTTGAAACGTCCCGGCCTGGAACAATTCACTGAGTCGGTCGCGCGCCGTCATCAAGCCTTTTTTGCGGCGGGCTTCCAATTTGTCTTCGCCACCGCCGGCTTTGGCTGCGGCGCGTTTTTTTTCCAGTTGTTCCAGCATTGCTTTGGATATAGCCATAAAATTTTTCTTGGGTGACGATGGTTTTCAGTGCGCGCTATGGCCGGGGATGGGCATGCAAAATTCCGTCAACACGCCATGGGTGGATTTGGGATGCAGAAAGGCGACGAGCTTGCCGCCCGCCCCCTCAAACGGCTGCGCGTGGATCAACTTCACGCCTGCGCCGGCGGCTTGCTGAAGCTGCGCCTGAACATTATCCGTGCCGAAGGCCACATGATGAATGCCGCCGGCGGGATTTTTTTCGAGAAATTTGGCGATCGGACTTTCCGGATCGGTGGGTTCGAGCAGTTCAATATGCACTTCGCCGCAGTTGAAAAATGCCGTGCGGACTTTTTGCGAGACGACTTCCTCGCGGTGTTCGCACTTCAAACCCAGCGCCTTTTCATAATACGGCACGGCCTCATCGAGCGATTTAACCGCGATGCCGAGGTGATCAATTTTGTTTATCATAAATTTTTCAATGTTCCGCGCCGGTCGCACCGGCAGGATTTTCCTGCGGGGCGGCCAGCAAAGTTTCCGCCGCGCGCACGGCCGTGATTTCCCCGCGCAGCAGCGCCTGCTGGACTCCTGGCAGGCGGGCTTTGACGCGCGCATCACGATAGAACCGGCGTTTCAATTCATCCAGAATCAAATCATTCAGCCAAGCCAGCGATTGTTCCTGTCGCCGGCGGGCGATGATGCCTTTCGGGGTGAGCGCCGCGTAAAATTTTTCGACGCGCTCCCAGATTTCCGGAATGCCCTCGCCGGTGAGGCCAGCGCAGAGAACCACCTCGGTGGGCCACTCGCTCGTGGCCGGCTGCAAATAGTGTAGCGCGGCGGACTGATCCTGGCGAGCCAGTTCTGCCCGCAGCCGGTTCTCGCCATCCGCTTTATTGATGGCCACCAGGTCCGCCATTTCGACGATGCCTTTCTTGATGCCCTGCAATTCGTCGCCCGCGCCCGGCAGCAGCAGCAACAGGAAAAAATCCACCAGCGAGCGCAGCGCGATCTCGGTCTGCCCCACGCCAACCGTTTCCACCAAAATGGTGTCAAAGCCTGCCGCTTCACAGAGCAGCATGGTTTCGCGCGTGCGTCGCGCGACGCCGCCCAGGCTCAAACCGCTGGGGCTGGGGCGGATGAAAGCGGCGGGCAACTGGCACAGCCGTTCCATGCGCGTCTTGTCGCCGAGGATGCTCCCGCCGGAACGCGAACTGGTCGGATCAATCGTGAGTACCGCGAGTTTTTGGCCGCGCTCGACGAGCTGGCAGCCTAGCGATTCAATAAACGTGCTTTTCCCCACCCCGGGCACGCCGGTGATGCCGACGCGTTTCGCGCGGCCGGTGAAGGGCAGGAGCCGGTGCAAAACCTCCTGCGCCTGGACCTCGTGCCGCCGCGAATCGCTTTCCAGCAGTGTAATGGCCCGGGCCAGGATGGTGCGATCCCCCGCGCGGACCCCGGCCACATAATCGTCCACCGACAGCTCGCGCCGGCGATGGACCGGCTTGGAATGCTCATTGCCCATGGCCCTACGACCTTTCCCCAACGGCTGGAGGGAAAGCCGCGTCGCCCGCAAACGCGTCACACCGCACCCGAAGGCGGACTGTATGGCAACGGCTGTTGGCACGTGCAGTCATCAGTCAAGCGTTTGATTCAACTGGGTCAACATTTCCTTGGCGGCATCGGGAATAAATGTGCCCGGGCCGAAGACCGCCGCCGCGCCGCTGGCCTTCAAAAACTCATAGTCTTGTGGCGGAATGACGCCGCCCACCACAATCATGATGTCCTCGCGGTTGATTTTCTTGAGTTCGTCCCGCAGTTGCACCAGCAAGGTCTTGTGTCCGCCCGCGAGCGAACTGATGCCCACCACATGCACGTCATTTTCCGCCGCCATGCGCGCCGCCTCCTCGGGCTGCTGAAAGAGCGGGCCGATGTCCACGTCGAAACCAAGGTCGGCATAGGCCGTCGCGACAACTTTGGCGCCGCGGTCGTGGCCATCCTGGCCCATCTTGGCGATGAGGATGCGCGGCCGGCGGCCTTGCTTTTCCGCGAACTGGTCAGTCAGTTTGCGGACCTCCTGGATTTGCGGGGCCGCGCCGAATTCGGATTGATATACGCCACTCACAGAACGGATGACGGCTTTGTGCCGTTGAAAATGTTTTTCCAGGGCAAAGGAAATTTCCCCCAAAGTGGCCCGCGCCCGGGCCGCTTCGATGGCCAGCGCCAGGAGATTGCCTTCGCCGCTGGCAGCCGATTGCGTGAGGGCCAGGAGCGCCGCCTGCACGCGCGTCGCGTCGCGCCCGGCTTTCACGGTGGCCAGCCGCTTGAGTTGCGCTTCGCGCACGGCGGCATTGTCCACGTCCCGCACTTCCAGTTGATCGGCTTTTTCGAGCCGCAGGGTATTCACGCCAATGATGGCTTCCTTGCCGGAATCAATATGCGCCTGCCGCCGCGCCGCCGCCTCCTCAATGCGCAATTTGGGCAGGCCGGTTTCAATCGCCTTGGCCATGCCGCCGAGCGCTTCAACTTCTTGGATGTGAGCCCAAGCCCGGTGCATGATTTCCTGCGTGAGGGCCTCGACAAAAAACGAGCCGCCCCAGGGGTCAATCACCTTGGTGATGCCGGTTTCTTCCTGGAGGAGCAGTTGCGTGTTGCGCGCGATCCGGGCGGAGAAATCCGTCGGCAGCGCGATGGCTTCGTCGAGCGAATTGGTGTGGAGCGACTGGGTGTGGCCCAGCGCGGCGGCCATCGCCTCGATGCAGGTGCGCGCGACGTTATTGAACGGATCCTGCTCGGTGAGGGACCAACCCGAGGTTTGCGAATGGGTGCGCAGCGCCATGGACTTCGGATTCTTGGGATCGAACTGGTGGATCATTTTGGCCCACAGCGCGCGGGCGGCGCGCATCTTGGCAATTTCCATGAAGAAGTTCTTGCCCTGCGCCCAGAAGAAGGACAGCCGCGGGGCGAAGGCGTCAATGGCGATGCCCGCCTTGAGCCCGGTGCGGACATATTCCAATCCGTCGGCCAGCGTGTAGGCCATCTCCAGGTCCGCCGTCGCGCCCGCTTCCTGCATGTGATAGCCGGAAATCGAGATCGAGTTGAACTTGGGCATGAACTTCGACGTGAAGCTGAAAATGTCCGCGATAATGCGCATCGAAGGCGCGGGCGGATAAATATAGGTGTTGCGCACCATGTATTCCTTGAGGATGTCGTTCTGGATGGTGCCGGCCAGTTGCTCGAGCTTCACGCCCTGCTCCTCGGCGGCGACAATGTAGAACGCGAGAATCGGCAGCACCGCGCCGTTCATGGTCATCGAAACCGAGATGCGATCCAGCGGGATGCTGTCGAACAGGATTTTCATATCCGCAATCGAATCCACCGCCACCCCGGCCTTGCCCACGTCGGCAAAGGCGCGCGGATGATCGGAGTCGTAACCGCGGTGGGTCGGCAGATCGAACGCCACGGACAGCCCCTGTTGCCCGGCGGCGATGTTGCGGCGGTAAAAGGCATTCGATGCTTCGGCGGTGGAGAAACCGGCATACTGCCGGACGGTCCACGGCTTGGTGACATACATCGAGCCGTACGGTCCGCGCACGTAGGGAGCGAAGCCCGGCATCGAGTCCAGCGTTTCGCACTTCGCCAGATCGGCGGCGGTGTAAAGCGGTTTCAGGGCAATTTGCTCGAGGGTCATGCAGGCCCACTCCTCGACGGACTTGCCGGTCTCGGCCTTGAACTGCGCGCGCCAATCGTCATAACTCGCTTTGGCCGGCGTGCTGTCGAAGGCAATTTTCGTAAAATCAGGAAAGGTTTTCATCAGGCGATACCCAGTTGATGGTGAATTTTGGAAAGGACTTCCAGCGCGTCGGCGCGGATATGGATAAACTCGTTCACGCCGGATTTTTTGTGCGCCTCGATTTGCTCCGGCGGAAATCCCGCCAGCACGATCAAGGCGTCCGGTTTGTGCGTGCGGATCTCACCGACCAACAATGGCACCAGCGCGGGGTAATTATCGTCGGTCGAGCAAATGACGGCGACGCGCGCCTTCGATTGGAGGAATGCGGTGGTGGCATCCTCGGGGGTCTTGAAGCCCGCCGGCGAAACCACGTCATAGCCCCCCACGCTGAAAAAGCCGCGCGCGAAATCGGCCCGGGCCTTGTACTCCTTGAGGGAGCCCATGTTGCAAAGAAAAATCTGGGCCGGCTGGGGCTGCTGGTTCATCGCGGCCCGCAGGGCTTCGAACCCTGCGGCGGCGCGGGTGAGGCAGACCGGCGTGATGGGCGCGCAAGGTGAATCTATGATGCGGATGGCCCGGGTGATTTCACCCAGCGTCGCGCCCGCAGCCGCCGCGGCCACGCAGGCTTCAAACCCCTCGGCCACGTTCGGTCCAATCACTTCTGCCAAGTGGTCCAATACGATTTGACTCTCCGCCTCGTCGAGCGACGTGCGGTGCGAGGCGATTTGCTGCACCCGCCGTTTGTGAAACGCCGTGGCGTCTATCGCGGCTGCGGCCAGCGGCTTTTCCTTCGGATTGGCGTATTGATTGATGCCCACGATGGAGTCGCGCCGGGCGCTCACCGCCTTAATTCTCTTCGCCGCGATCTCGCCGACGGCTTGCTGCGGGAACCCCGCGCGCAAGGCGGCTTCCATGCCCCCAAGCTTTTCGACTTCCTGAAACAGCGCCCAGGCGCGCGTGGCCAGCTCGCCCGTCAAACTCTCGACATACCACGACCCGCCCGCGGGATCCACCACGTGATCCAGCGCGCATTCTTTTTGCAGCACCAATTGGGTGTTGCGCGCAATGCGCAGGCTGAAGTCGTCTGGCGCGCGGAGCACCTCATCAAATGCTGCGACTTGCATGCTGTCGCATCCGCCCAGCGCGCCGGCGAACGCAGCGACGGTGGCCCGGAGCAAATTATTGTAGGGATCCACGACCGTCTGGTTCCACTGCGCCGTCCGCACGTGCAGGGAAATTTTCTGCGCGGCCTCGTTGCCGCCGGCTGCGCCCACCGCCCGCGACCAAAGCATGCGTAGCGCCCGCAGCTTCGCGATTTCCATGAAATAATTCACGCCGACCGTGACCGCGAACCGGAGGCGGGGTGCGGCGACATTGGCGTCCAGTCCGAGCTGGTTTAATTGGCGCAGATATTCGACGCCGGTGGCCAGGGTGAAAGCCAGCTCCTGCACCGCGCTGCCGCCGGATTCGTGCCACGCGCGGCTGTGGACGCAGACGGTTTGCAACTGGGGCGCGTGGCTGGCCGCCCAGCGGGTGAGCGCAGCCATTTCCCGATATGCGCCGGCGAGCGACTGCGGCAGCCGCCCTTCGTGCGCCAGCACGCCGAGTGGATCCATTTCAATGCAGCCGCGCAAGTGGGTGGAAGTTTTCCGGCGCTTCTTGGCCAGCGCGATCAACAAAGCGGCGAAGGGCAGCGCCGACGCGCCGGAACGAACAAAGAGCGAGGTTTTTTCCAAGTCCACGCCTTCCAAAGCGCGATCGAGGTCGCCCAGCGTGGCGATGGACAGTCCCCCGCCACCGACATCCTCGGCCGCCGCCCAATCGGGGTCGTGGCCGTCGCGCGTGGCGCGGTCAAGTACCATGTTTAACGCGTTCAGCCCGCGGGCAATCGAATTGCGCGCCGCGTGGTTGAATTCCGTGGGGCTGGCACAGGCAATTTCCTGCGACACTGCCCATGGTTCTTTCACGAAGCCGCTCGCGCTGGTGCCGCGCACGAAGGGCGCAAACCCGGGCAGCGAATCAACGTGCGGCAAAGCCGCCACGTCCTCCCGCCGGTAAATCGGCTTGAGCGTGAGGCCCTCGTAAGTGGCCGTGAACATTTTCTTGTCGAAGGGCGCGCCTTTGAGCTCGGCCTCGACCAGCTTGCGCCACTGGTCGTAGCTGACGGGCGGAAATTCCGCGAGCAACTTGCCGTTGCTGGCCGGGGATGGATGGTCACTCATAATCAGTTCTCCAAGGTTTCCACGGTGACATCGTGACGCATGCCATTGACGGTCACAAACAAATGTCTGCCCGGGCCGCTGGCGCGCACGGTGGTGGTGGGAGCTGGCTTGGGTGGCGCCGGCGGCGCGGCGGGCAGGGCGGGCACGGTTTTAGGCTTAAGTAATTCCTCCACTTGCTGCGGGAACATGGCGAACAGAACAACGATTTCGTCTGTGGTCGGCAGGCCTTTCTCCGCGCACTGCTTCCGGTATTTTTCCATGCCTGGGGCCAGTAAATCCGCCGGCCGATCGGTAACGCGCTGCTTGCCGGTTTGTTTTTCCACCATGGCCAGCACGTCGGGATTGATCGGGCCGGGCGTCAGACCATATTTGCCCAGCGCAATGTCTTGCGCGGGCTGGCAGACCATTTTCCAGCGGCCGAATTTCACATTCATCATCGCCTGGGTGCCCACGATCTGCGACGTGGGCGTAACCAGCGGGATCCAGCCGAGGGCTTCGCGCACCACCGGAATTTCCCGCACCACCTGGTCGAATTTATCCGCCATGCCCTGTTCCTTGAGCTGCGTGCGGAAGTTCGACAGCATGCCGCCGGGTACCTGAAAAATGAGAATGTCGCTGTCCACGCGCTCATTCGCCGGGCTGGTGAATTTGGCCAGCTCCTTGTACACGCCCTCAAAATAATCGCGCAGTTTCGCCAGTTTCTCCGTGTCAAACTTCGGACAACGCGGATGGCCTTCCAGCAACGCCAGCATGCGCTGCGTGTCGGGCTGGGAGGTGCCGTTGGCAAACGGCGTGATTGAAACCTCGACGCAATCCACGCCGGCATCAATGGCGGCCAGATAACTGGACGCGCCCAAACCCGCCGTGTCGTGCGTGTGCAAAGTGATCGGAATGCCGATTTTGCTTTTCAGTTCCTTGACCAGGCGGAAGGCGATCTGCGGCTGGAGAATGCCTGACATGTCCTTGATGCCAAGAGAGTCGCAGCCCATTTTTTCCAGCTCGACCCCCATTTTCACGAAGTTCTCCACCGTGTGAACGGGGCTGATGGTGTAGCACAATTCCCCGCGCGCGTGTTTGCCGCACTGCTTGGTGGTCTTGATGGAAGTCGCGAGATTGCGGACATCGTTGAGCGCATCGAAAATGCGCAGGATATCCTGCCCATTCTCGCAGGTCTGCCGCACAAACGCCTCCACCACGTCATCCGGAAAGCTGGTGTATTGCACGATGTTCTGGCCGCGCAGCAGCATGAGTTGCGGCGTCTTGGGCGCGATTTTTTTCAGCGTGCGCAACCGGTCAAACGGATTTTCCTTCAGGAAGCGCAAGCAGGCATCAATCGTGGCGCCGCCCCAGGTTTCGAGGCCGGCGAAGCCCATTTCATCCAGAATGGGCGCGGCTTCGAGCATTTGTGAGGTGGCCATGCGCGTCGCGGCCATGGATTGATGGCCGTCCCGGAGCACCGTGTTGTTGAACTGGACAGGTATTGTTTTCATATCAGCAAAATAATAATGGTTTTACGCGTTTAGTTGTCTTTGAGCTTGGCGGACGCCGGCAGTTTCCGGGTCGATCCCAGGCTGCCGGCGGCCTTGATTGATTCAGAAAGTTTTTGCGAAAGTCCGGCCAGCGAACAGTAAAGATCCTCGTTGTGAACGATGACGTGTTCCGGCACGCGCAGGCGGAGGGGCGCAAAATTCCAGATGGCGCGAATGCCGCCTGCCACCATCAAGTCCGCCACGGCCTGAGCTTGGGCGGCGGGTACGGTGATGATGCCCATCCGGACGTGCATCCGGCTCGCCAGCGTGGCCAGTTTTTCCAGCGGCAGAACCTGCTTGCCTTTGATGCGCGACCCGATCTTTTCCGGATCTGTGTCAAAGGCCGTCACAATGTTCAATCCGCACTGCTCAAATTTCCGGTAACCCAGCAGGGCCGAGCCCATGCTGCCCGCCCCGGCCAGAAAGGCATCATGCACGTTATGCCAGCCGAGGAACTCCTCCAATAGCGGAATGACATTGGCCACCAGATAACCGACGCGGGGGCGGCCCACCGCCCCGACGGATTCCAGATCCTTTCGGATCTGGGTCGGGTCCAGATCCAGGTCGGCGCCGATGTCCGTGCAGGAAAATGACGTCCGTCCGGCTGCGGCCAACTCCTTGAGAAACCGATGGTACAACGGCAGCCGCTTCAGGGTCGGCGCCGAAACAGTTTTGTTCGGAGCCGGCGGCAACGGGCCATGTACTTCAGTGTTCATATCGAGAAGTGTTTATCAATAAATATATCTCTATTTAATCCCAAAAGCTTTTGGTGTCAATCCCGAATTGCAAAATATTTTTTGCTGGCCGCGCCGCCGCCCTGGACCAGCCGGCGACGGCAGCCTTCAGCACCATTCCAAGGTCACCGTTTTGTGGCAGGCGGCGAGGGTTTCGAGCAGTTGTTCGACGAGGTTGTGGCGGATCGAAACATTCCGCGGCAGCAGCGGATTATGGTAGTAAGGATTGACCTGTTCGCCGACCAGGAAGAAAATTTCGTCGGCCAGCAACAGCTCGCGCGCCAGCAGCGAGGCGCCGTTGCGGTCCACCGGCACGCGATTGCGGTCGCCGCCACTGTCCTTGAGCAGGCGAATCGTCTGGGCCAGGGTCAGCACCCCTTCGGTCATTAAATCAATGTCCGGCAGCGTGCCGATGGGCGGCACGGTTTCGCGCAACGTGCCCAAATCAAGGTGGACGATTTCGCCCAGGTGCTCGGCGACAATGTTGCCGGTGGTGCCGCCGCAGACGACTTTGCGGCCGGCAAAACCAAGCAGGCGGTTGACGCATTCTTCGTCGCGTTGCTGGTCCACGGGCGGCCCGGTGAACACCATCAGCCGGTTGGGTTTGCGGGCGAGGATGCCCACCAGCGTGGCGTCGTCGCCGGGTTCGCCGCGGTAGAGGCTGCTGGTTTTTTCCATGAGTTTGCGGACGATCACCGCGGCGGCGGCGGGCCGGCCTTTGGCGATTTGTTCCAGATAGGCGCCAATCTGTTCGCGGCCCCAGCCAAAATTCATCGTCAAGCCCATGCCGGCATACATGACGCCGTCGCTGATGACCCCGAGAAAATCGCCGATTTCCAGCACGCCCTCCGCGTGGTGAAGTTTGCGCCCACCGATCATTTCTTCCCGCTGGGCGAGCGGGACAATTTTCCCGGCGTGCAGGAGAAAGGGCGGCGGACAGTCGAAATTGATGATGCGGAAGCGGCTGGTGGCCAGCTCGACTTCCACCACGATAAAGGCGGCATAGGCAATGAGCCGCACCTTGCAGGTCGGCAGGGTGGCAAACACAGTTTCCAACACGGCCGGCAAGGGCACGCGCTCGCGGATCATGGTCACGAGTATTTCCGTCGTCAGGCGGGCGAGGATGTTGGCCTTCACGCCGCTGCCCAAGCCGTCGGCCAGCACGACGATCATCTTCTCCGGCGTGCGGAAGATTTTCACCTGGTCGCCGCACAGCTCCTCGCCGTGGTGGTTCAGGCTTGCCGAATGGGTGTCGTAATACACCACGGTCAGCTTTTTTCCTTGCCCAGCGTTTCGAGGAGGCGCAGCAGGCTGACCTTGGTTTCGGCGGTGGTTTCGCCGAGCAGCCCGGCGATTTCCTGCGCCACGCGCATTTGCTTGTCCACCACCAGGCGCACCTCCTGCACGGCCTCCTGCTTGAGCCGGTGCAACGCGCGCTCCTGTTGCCACTCCACGGTCAAGTCCACAAAAATTCCCGCCGCAATTTTTTCCTCCGGGATGGGAAAGATCAGGGTGCGCACATAGAGGTCATAGCGGGGATACTCGCGCTCCACTCCCACCACCTTCCTGCCGGTGACGAGCGCTTGGCGGAATTCCTCAATGTCGCCCAGCCATTCCTTGCCGGGCCGGCCGATCAGCGCAGCGGCCGCCGTGCGCAACATCCGGCACATCGCGGGATTGACAATGATGATTTGCAACTGCTCGTCCAGCACGAGCAGGCCATTGGGGTCGTAATCCCAAAGTTGTTTCCAAAGGGCGGTGGTGGTTTCCATAACAATGCGGACGCTGGGGAAATATAGCCCAAGGCTGCCCGCGATAAAAACTCATTTTCGGTTAAGGCGCGGAACGATGGCGGCGGAAATCCACAATTCCGATTGCTTCGCTTGCGGTTGCTGACTATAAAGACTGCCGGCGGATTTAAAAAGTCCAGTCATAGCCATGACCCGGCTTGAATAAGCACATGAGTTGGAGTTTAGGATGGCGGCCTTGCGCGCTGCGGAACTGGTTGGTTTGGAACGAGTTCCCGCTGCTGCGCCTATCAAGTTCACAAGTAATTCCATACCGCAGGTTTCCAAAATGAGCAACGCCAAAGTAACAACCGGCCGGTATATTTCAATACTGGCCTTTATCCTTGCATCTTCTGCCTTCCCGGCAAAATGCCGGGCGGAATCAGTTTTGACCCGCCAGCGTCCCGACCTCATCATCGAGGACTTTGAGGGGACAAACTATGGCGCTTGGAAAGTGACGGGGGAAGCTTTCGGGGCCGGTCCGGCGCATGGAACCCTGCCGCACCAAATGACGGTGGATGGATTTTTAGGGGGTGGTTTTGCCAGTTCCTATCATGGCGGCGATGGCAGCATGGGCAGACTCACTTCGCCTGCCTTCAAGGTGGAGCGCGAGTATATTCAATTTCTGATTGGCGGTGGCGGTTTTGCTGGAAAGACCTGCATTAACTTGATATGCGACGGCGAGGTGGTTCGTACGGCGACCGGCGCGAACACCCAACCGGGTGGCAGCGAACATTTGGACTGGCAAGGCTGGGATGTTCGCGCATTTGCAGGCAAAAGCGTCAGCTTGGAAATCGTGGATCAGGCGACCGGTGGTTGGGGGCACATTAGTATTGACCACATCATTCAGACTGACCACAAGCTGGCCGGGATGATGCAAAGCGATGTCGAACTCCCGTTCAAGGTGACGCAGCGTTACTTGAATCTTCCCGTTAAAAATGGCGCCCCCAAACGGACCTTGCGGCTGATGGTGGACGGAAAAACCGAGCGTGAGTTGCAAATTGAACTGGCCGATGCCAAACCGGATTGGTGGGCCTTCATGGAGGTTTCCGCGTTCCGAGGCAAAACAGTTATGCTGCGGGCAGAACAATTGCCGGAAGACTCCCTGGGTCTAAAACAAGTGGATCAGTCCGACGCCATCAAAGATGACCAAAACACTTACCACGAAGCGTTGCGTCCGCAGTTCCATTTCTCCGCGCGCCGAGGTTGGAACAACGACCCCAATGGCCTGGTTTTTTTTCAAGCTGAA
>Ga0316229_1003637_pt1 | contig 11905 bp, 11 predicted proteins | sample TBH18023metaG_FD_206011 | JGI IMG/M metagenome (GOLD analysis project Ga0316229, IMG submission 206011) | Freshwater microbial communities from Trout Bog Lake, Wisconsin, USA - TBH18023 | ecosystem: Environmental > Aquatic > Freshwater > Lake > Hypolimnion/Profundal zone | place: USA: Wisconsin...
CTTCGCATGGATGCAAAACTTCCGCCGACTCGTCACACGATGGGAATACCATATCGAAAACTTCCTCGGCTTCGTTCATCTCGCTTGCCTTCACATGATGCTCAAACATTTATGAGACCGCTTCTAGAACCTGCCCTGTGTTCCGGACGCGAATCGACGCAGATCTTACAACAAAGTACTACCGCCGGTGTCCGGTTTTAGTAAACGAGGCACTCAGCCAGAACGGTTGGTCATTACAGTTATTCACCATGTTTCACATGGCGAATGATAGTGGATACTTTAGAACCGCGAGGCAACTTGAACAAAAAGGTTTCTGTCTGGATGGCCGAGCGTATAGACGGGGATCAGACGTCTTCCTTCCGCTTTTTGAAGGCAAAATGTTTCAGCAATTTGATCATCGCTCAGCTGCGGTTGTATTGAATGCCCAAAACGTAGACCGTCAGGGACAGCCAGTCGCCACTACCTCTCGGGAGCACGAGAATCCGGACTTCTTGCCGGTTCCGGCTTATTGGGTCGAAATGAAGAGTGTAATTGAGTACTACATTGATGGCGAAGATACATCCTACTATATAGCTTTTAAGGGAGTGACCTCCCCCACCAACGAGCGCACGGCTACAGCAACTTTCCTCCCATTTGCCGCAATTCACCACAATGCTCCGATCATCGTACTGAAGGGACATTCAGTCGTCGAGAAATGTTGCTTTGTGGCGAACTTCAATTCAATACCATTCGACTATATCGTGCGTCAGAAAGCCGGTAATGTTTACTTGATGAACTATGTATTCAAGCAATTGCCAGTTTTGCCTCTCTCAGCGTATGCAGAGTCCGACACCGCATTCATTGCGAGTCGGGTTTTAGAACTTGTATTTACCGCACATGATCTTGCTGAGTTTGCAAGAGAGCTTGGTTACGATGGGCCGCCGTTCAATTGGGACGAGGGCCGACGTGGGATCGTACGAGCTGAGTTGGATGCCTACTACGCACACTTGTATAGCCTCACGCGTGATGAACTTCGCTACATCCTCGACCCAAAGGCAGTGTTCGGAGAGGATTTCCCGAGCGAAACTTTCCGTGTCTTGAAGGAGCGGGAGATAAAGGAGTTCGGCGAATTCCGCACCCAAAGTCTGGTTCTGGAAGCCTTCGACAAGCTAGCCGAGTCTCCCCGGTTCCGTGACGAAATGCCAAAGCGAGTTTCGGCCTTTGAGGTGCCAAAGCATAAGAACTGAGAATACAAACGAGAGAAGCGATTCGAATGTGTTGACAATGCTCCTTAGATGCCCTTGCAGGAGGAACAGCAATGCCAATTCTGCTGACGGACCTAATTAAGAAGCTGCCAAGCGATACAGCGGATCGCGTGAAAGCCGCGAAGGACCGCTTCAACACGAAGATCCGTCAGGCCCTTCGGCAGGAGACGAGGCTCGGGTTGAATCGGCGCCAGGACGACTTGCTGGGAGGGCGGGACGAGATGATCAGCGTCCCGATCACAGTTCTCCCCGGTCTGCCTGAGGGTTTGCAGCCCCTCGAAAGACAGACAATCGACGACCAACATCGACTTGCCGTCCTGCTATCACCCTATCGCCAGGCGCTCGTTGCCTTCAGGGACTCAGGAAAGACCCTGACAGAAGAGATGATACCGATGCTCAGGAGCGACGAGCTTGGCCGTAGACTTCTTGATGGCAGGGAAACGGATGTTGGGCCTGCATGGAGATACGTCGATTCACTCTGCAAAGCGCTGGCGACGTTCGACTTGACGAAGTTTATCCTCACGGTCAATGAGGACGTGCTTGGGGTGTACCGTTACAACGTTCACAACAACTATGACGACCCCAATCCGAAGATTGAGCTGTATTGGGGCGTGATTGGACTCATCGCCAGGGATCTTGGAGTTGCCGTAGAAGACCTTGCCGCCGTGGTGCTGGCTCACGAGTTGGCACACGCCTACACCCACGTGGGTTCCGATGCCGACGACCGATACTGGAACACCCGCCACTTCAATAAATCAAGCGTCGGATTGAAGGAGGGACTGGCACAGTACTACACAGTCCTAGTCTGCCAACGTCTGGAGAGAGACGCCCCTGGAATCAGGGCCGCCTATAAGAAGCTGCTGCCCAAGCAGCCGGCAGCGTACCACGTTCAAGAGCAGTGGAAAGACTCGACGCCGGAGATGGTGCGCCACGCGATGCTGGAGATTCGTCGAACTTCGAACGACGGGACGCCAGAGACGTTCGAGGAGCTTCTCCGCAAAGCTGAGGCGCCATTGGGCGTTCCGGGACGTTCGCAGGAAGAACAAGCTCCGTTGTTCACTCCGCCTAAACCTCCGGTACTCAATCCTTCGAGTCCTCAGGTAAAGGAAGCTCCAAAGTGGGAGCGGCACCGCGTCATGCCGCTGCCCAAATAGCCTCGCAGCCGCATTGGTATTGAGTTTGCTTTGCCGGCTCTCTGGTGTCCGACTTCCGCAAGCATCCAAGGGCAGGCCGTTAGGTCTGGATTCGATTAAAGGTGACGATTCCTCCGGTCAGGTCAACGGAACCAACCTTCCAGCCAACCCCGAGCCAGGACGACGCCTGGACATGGCTCCCTCCACGCTCGTTTGCCCACCATGGGCGATGCTTCCGAGCCGACGCAGGCAGCTGATCGCCAATTGCTTTTTCAAGTTGGGCGAATGTAAAGCCCGCCGACGTGCCGTGTTCTTGGAGGAGTAGGCGCGCAATCGGAAGGTACTTCCGCGTGTTGACAATGGTTTCAAGGTCTTCAAGATCGACCGTGGCAGCAGCAGCCTCGCCCTTTTGTACCCGACGCAAGTTCATTAAGGCAGTGACCTCCTGAACTTCCTCGATTCCAGAAGGCTTCTCTCTTGAGAATAAGCCAATGGAAGGTGCCTGACTGTGGGTGGTTCTATCGGCAAATCTGTACGCGAGGTCGTGCTTGCCCACAAACAGCACAACCGGTGGGCCAGGCTCCGACTCGCGGAAGATAATCCTGTAGTCGTCGTCAACCCGGATCGACCACAGGTCATTTGCTTTGCCCTGAAGTCGTTCCAGGTTCAGGCCTACATTGCGCGGATCATTAGCGAAGTTCCGCAGCGCCTTGAAGACCTTCCTGCCGGTTTCCTTGGGCAAGTCGTAGGCGCTCGACAAGAAAGAGTCCAACACTGTGACTGCGGCAGGCATGGGGGAAGCGTACAACTAGGGGTTCAAATTGTCGAGCAGCCGAGCGCAAAATCTTTTCCATGAGACACTTGCGGCGTTACACTTGGGCCTGAGGTACAACAGGTACCCAAGGCTGGCAAAATGGACGTTTTTGCTCTGAGGAACCGGGTAGTTGCCGACTACAAGTCCTACATCGAGAGCTTTGTGAGGATTCGAGATGGGCAGATCGACCAGTTTGTCCGGGACAAATTCGCCTCTGGCGCCCTATGGCCGGACCCCATCCTGCAACTAAACCCGGCATACGAATCGGGCGGCACCCTTGATGAACTGGCAAATCTTGGGATTGTCCAGCCGGGAACGGCGAAATACTTTCGCAAGTTCGATGGCGGTCCGCTGAGACTGTACAGCCACCAGCGCGAGGCCATAGAGGTCGCAAAGCGTGGAGGGCCGTATGTAGTCACCACTGGCACGGGCTCGGGCAAGAGCCTGACGTACCTCATTCCGATCTACGATCACATTCTTCGAAACAACCCCGACAAGGCCGGAGTGCGGGCAATCATCGTCTATCCGATGAACGCTCTGATTAACAGCCAGGAGCTTTCTCTCAGAGCCTATGAGGCCGGGTACCCAGAGAACCTGGTACGTGTGGAGCGATATACGGGCCAGGAAAAGCCTGAGGTGCGGCAGAGGATTCAGGACAACCCGCCACACATTCTGCTGACCAACTACGTGATGCTTGAGTACATGTTACTTCGTCCGGCGGAGCGGAAGTTCACCGACGCGGCAACTGCCAATCTCGAATTCATTGTGCTTGACGAACTGCACACGTATAGAGGGCGGCAGGGCGCGGACGTAGCCATGCTTCTTCGTCGTCTCAGAGAACGAAGTAAGAATCAAAAGCTGTTGCACATTGGGACCAGTGCCACGATGTCCACGGAGGGCAGTCGCGACGCACGGAGGGTGGAGGTTGCGAAGGTCGCAACAAAGCTATTCGGCTCGGAGGTGACGCCGGAGCGCATAATCGACGAGACTCTTCGTCGTGCAATCGCGGCGCCAGCCCCGACAGACGGTGCTTCGCTCAGAATTGCTGTAGAGCAGGCGATCCCGACGTCCAACTCAGGCTTTGTACATCACAGCCTAGCGGCGTGGGCCGAGAATTGCTTCGGTCTCGCAGAGGAAGATGACCGCCTCGTGCGGAAGGTGCCGATCACGTTTCAGGAGGGCGTAAAAGAACTGAGCGATGCAAGCGGTCTTCCACGGGAGCAATGCGAAGCCAAGCTGCGGGAGTTATTGGAAGCAGGAAATGAAATGAAAACGGAGAGTGGCGACCCACTATTCGCATTCCGTTTACACCAGTTTCTTGCCGCCGGAGGGACAGTATACGCGACGCTTGAGCCGCCGGATAAACGGCAGTTTTCGATGGAAGGGCGTTACTACGCCGGAAGCGGTGAAGAGGAAAAGCTTCTTTATCCCTTGGTCTTTTGCCGCGAGTGCGGACAAGAGTACTACATGGTTAATTTCCGAGAAGACCTCTCACAACAACTCCTGCCTCGTGCGCCGATTTTCAGCGGTGATGATTCGGACTCAAATGTCACTCCAGGCTACGTCGCACTGAACCGTGACGCGGAAAACGAGGCGGATCTGTGGAATGAAACTCGGGAATCTGATTTGCCAGATAACTGGTGGGAGCAACGAGCCAAGGGGCCACGCATCAAGAAGGACTTCAAGCCGCATTTGCCTCGTGAATTGAAGGCTAATACAGATGGCGAGGTCAACGCGGGAACAGGAACGAAGGTATGGTTCCAACCGAGTCCGTTTCTTCTCTGCTTGCGCTGTGGTGCTGCTTACGATAGGCGTGAAAAGAATGACTTTCGAAAACTGACACGTCTCAGCCACACTGGCCGAAGCACGGCGACAACTTTGGTCAGTGGCTCAGCAATTGTCCAATTGAGAGCAGATGGTGACGTGGATGAAAAGGCCCGAAAGCTACTGAGCTTCACGGATAATCGCCAAGATGCCTCGCTCCAGGCAGGGCACTTTAACGACTTTATCCAAGTGGCACTAATCCGCTCAGCCTTGCACAAAGCGCTCTCGGAATCGGGATCGCTCGATCACGCAATGGTTACACCTGCCGTGTTCTCCGCACTTGGTTTGAAGCAGGAAGCATACGCCAAGGAGCCGTCCGACGCCGATCCCGGCAAGAGCCGTAACGAGAAGGCAATGATGCGGCTACTTGAGTATCGCCTATATGAGGATTTGCGCCGAGGCTGGCGGGTGATTCAGCCCAACCTCGAACAGTGCGGACTACTGGAGATAGAGTACCCAGGTCTCAAGGAGCTCTGCGAAAATGATGCACTATGGGACGTTCATCCGGTGTTGCAGCAGGCTTCACCAGAATGCCGCAACAAAGCCATTCATGGCTTTCTCGACCACCTGCGTCGCGAGATGGCAATCGATATAGGTGTGCTCGATCCAGCGGAGGAATGGGATTTGAGGCAGAGAGTCACGCAGAACTTGCGTGATCCCTGGGCCTTCGATAATGAGGACGTGCTACGGCAGAGCTGTTTGTTCGTCCTGCCTGGAACAACAGGTGCGGAGGGGATTCGCGACAGAAGCCTCGCCGGACAATCTAAACTTTCGCGCTTTCTGCGTTCGCGCCATACCTGGAACATACCAGCGGACATCACGCCAGGCGAGTGGGAGCAGTTTATCCATGCGCTGGTGAAGGTACTCCGGGGAAACTTCATATTGCTTACGAAGACGCATACGAAGAAGCCGGCCATCCAATTGCAAGCGTCTTCATTCCGGTGGAAACAGGGTACGGGGACACCCCCGCAGGCAGACCCAATTCGCACACGGTGGATGCGGACCCAGAAAGATGAAGCCGAAGAACGAAAGGGGAATGCATTCTTTGCGGCTTTGTATAAGGTAACTGCTCGGATGATGGCGGGAATTGAGGGTGGCGCCCATACGGGCCAAATACCACCAGATGTTCGTGAGGCGAGAGAAGAAAAGTTTCGGAACGGAAGTCTATCGGCCCTGTTTTGCTCACCCACAATGGAGTTGGGCATCGATATTCGCGACCTGAATGTCGTGCATATGAGAAATGTGCCTCCTACTCCAGCAAACTATGCTCAGCGGAGTGGCCGCGCTGGACGGGGAGGACAGCCAGCCCTTGTTGTTGCTTTCTGTAGTGAAGGAAGTCCACACGATCAGTACTTCTTCCGGCAGCCAGAACTGATGGTTTCGGGAGTGGTTGCTCCGCCCCGACTCGAATTGAGTAATGAGGAACTCATACGTGCGCATGTGCACTCAACATGGGTGAGTGCAACGGGTATCACGCTGAGAAGCGGGATGGCGGATGTTTTAGATTTGTCACAGCCAGGATTCCCCTTGAATGCGGACATTCAACACGCGATCGACCTCTCTCCCGAAAGGTCGGCGAAACTCCTCCAGGAGTGCAGCGCAATCCTCTCGGCGTGCGGCGAGGAGGTTATCGAGTCAGGGTGGTACGGGCCAAATTGGCTAGAGCTGACGCTCGAAGAGGCGCCTGCAAGGTTCAATGCAGCATTCGATCGCTGGCGCGAATTATATGCCAGTGCGGTCCGCCAACGTGATCAGGCTAGGGTCGTCGTTGATCGGCCTACGGCCACCAATGATGAGCGGAAGAGGGCTAAGGGCCAAGTAGCTGAGGCAGAGCGAGAGGTTGATCTCCTCCTGAATCGAACGAATCAGCCAACTGAGTCGGACTTTTACCCATATCGCTATTTGGCAGCGGAAGGCTTCTTGCCCGGTTACAACTTCCCACGGCTTCCATTACGTGCCCTGCTAGAAGGAGAGGCCACTTACATGGTGGACCGGCCTCGCTTCCTCGGTCTGAGTGAGTTCGGACCGCGCAACATTCTCTATCACGAGGGCCGAAAGTACCGGATGTCGAGGTGTGTTCTCCCGACTGGAGGCATCGAAAGTCGCCTGAAAAAGGCAAAGTTCTGTCTTATGTGCGGCTACTTTCACGAAGATACGGCTTCTGCCGCAGACGTTTGTGATCACTGCAAGACTACGTTCAACGGAGAGACGAGCCAATTCGTTCCGACGTTGTTTGAGATGACCACTGTGCGCGGCAATCGAGTCGAACGCATCACATGTGACGAAGAGGAGCGAACGCGTGAAGGGTACGAAATCGCAACGCACTATAGGTTTGCAAGTGGCCCCGACGGTCTGGCGATTGTCGAGAAGGCGATAACCTCAAATGAAGGTGGGCTGGCCTTGTGCGATCTAGCGATGGGGTCGCAAGCCGACCTATGGCGGGTGAACCGGCGTTGGCGTCGGTCAGAACAGAAGGGGTTCACTTTGGATAAGAACACGGGGTTCTGGTCCAAGAAGCCCGGCGAAGAAGGACCAAACGACGTAGAGGGAAGGCAGCTGGCTACAGGGGTCCAGCCGTTTGTTCGTGATACGCGGAACCTGCTCTTGGTCAAGCCGCAGATACCTTCGACGGTTGAGGACAAAGAAAGCTTTCTTGCTAGCGCCAGCTTTGCTCTTCAACGCGGAATGCAGATTCTGTTCCAAGTAGAAGAGCAGGAGATTGCTGTGAGTCGAATTGGCGAGAAAGACGAACGGCGAATAATGTTCTGGGAGGCTGCGGAGGGTGGAAATGGAGTGTGGGCAAGGTTGCTTGAAGACCCGAATGCAATGGCCACCGTTGCCCGTCAGGCGCTGAGCATTTGCCACTTTGACCCCAACACTGGCGACGACTTGATCAAAGATGAATCATGCAGCCACGCGTGCTATCGATGCCTCTTAAGTTATTCGAATCAGACGGACCATCCGCGTCTTGATCGATTTGTAATTCGCGACTTCCTGCTCAGTCTCATGGGCGGCGTAACCGCTAGGCAGGCAAAGGGACGAACTTACGAGGCGCAGTACGAATGGTTGCAACAAAAGAGAGACCCAAACTCGTCGCTTGAAGCCGAGTTCCTATCTGTGCTGTTCGCCTCTAAACACCGGCTTCCGGACCGCGCCCAATACAGGCCAGAAGAAGGCGTGTACTGCGAAGCGGACTTTTTCTATGAGCGTGAAGGCCTGAAGGGGATTGCAGTTTTCATCGACGGGCCGCATCACGACGAGCCTCTTCGACAGCAAAAAGACAAAGAGGAAAGACACAAGCTGGAGAATTGTGGCTACAGAGTGATCGTGATTCGATACGACAAGACATTGACCCTGCAGGTCCTTCAGCACTCGGATGTGTTTGGTCCAGGTATGCACAGACCTGTGCCAGTTGCTGCAGGATCTTGAAGTCATTGTGGGATGAGCAGAGAAGAAACTCGTTGAGCCAAGAATTGACACCGCTCGGTAGGGCATCATGGCGACTCCGTTCAACGAGTCCGAGAGATCTGAGCCTAATCCTGCCTGATCCGGAGCAGTCACGATAGGGACCGATCGTTTGTTTGGACCAATCAAGCTTGGAGCGGAAGAATGGCGTTCGAGCCCTATGCAGGCACAGCGCCACCACATGAGCCCATTTCGTAAGGTCAATCCTACCTGGGGCAAAGGTATGCATCCCGCCTCTTCTCTTCGTGTATGATGGCTACGCGTTCGGGGGTTGGGTTCGTGAGAGATGTCATTCAAGAAGCCATTCTGGCCATCGAGGCTGAGATCGAGGAACGACAGGGACTGATCTCGAAGCTGCGGAAGCTGAGCGAGCGGCCGGCCGCGGTGGATCTAGCCATAACACGCATCCAGAAGCCTTGAATATCCGGCAAAGCTCCAACAGCTCAAACCACACCTTGCCCAAATACGCTGCGGCGAGGTAAAACAATCACGTCTTCGGCCAATCCCGTTGGCCGGTTTTGAACTGATAACGTATGGCCGGTTTTAAGGTGATCACCGAGGGATCTAGCCAATGGCTCTGTCCGTCCCAAGTGGAGCGCGGCACGCCGGAAGAGATTCAATGCCACCTGGGCGAAGAAGAAAGCAGCCACAGCAAAAGGGGCCTGAGAACCAGGCCCCTTTTGCTGTCTCGGTTGTCGGCTAAGCGACCGCCGTGGTAGGCGTCCGTACATCTTCCGTGGTGGCCCTGAGCGCGAGTAATCCGAAGCGGCCTTCGGCGGTCTTGTAGAACATTGTGCCCTTGCTGGCACGTTTGTAGAGCATCTGGTCCAGGGTTTTGGCCGGTCCGATTCCGTAGGTCTTCTTAATAAGCGCGCGGATCTCGTCCGGTGTCTTCTCTTCTCCGTCGAGGTTGAGTAAGACGACCCGCGCCATTTCTAAGCTGTTGGGCCGTGCGTTCGGTGAATCCTTGCCCTCGGTGAGGGCCGTTAAGGTTACAGTCTGGGGTGAATAGACCTGAGGTCGGGCGTTGATAAACCCATCCAAGTCCAAACGCGCTTCAAGCGCGGCATTTAAGGCAGTCTTGTATTTCTCCAGCCGAACGATTTGTTCGTTGACTCCTGCCAGTTCCTTCTCCAGTACCCCGGTGGTTTCTTCTGTCATATACTCTCCCGGCGACCAGTCTTCTGATCTGTTTGGATTAGAACACGGAGTCCTATACTAAGTCAAATACCCTATAGCGTGATCGTCGGACTTAGTCTTATACCCTTTCGAGGGTTCAATCTTATACAAAGTAGAATCTTGAATCGATGGGGGTTTAATATCCGCCGCGATGCAGCGGTTGCTGCACACGATCTCGTGCCAGAGCCCCAGGACGAAGAGGATCGCCATCAGGGGGATCGGGATGTAGGGACACACGTCGAGAAGTGTCTGCCAGGTTCCCATTCATATTCCATGAGGTTCATAGAGGCAAAATACACAAAACAGAAGACATATATCCATGAGAGTCAGGAACAAGAAGGGTAAACAGGCGAGGCTCTCGCCACTTTCTAGTATAGGAACCGGGGTGGGCAAAACCCCGGAAGTGCATCAACACCACGCGGCCTACGGCCGGCTTCACCCAGGCCTACCTGTTGATAGAAAAGGCCCACCCGCTGGTGCTGAGGTGAGCCAAAAGAAATGGGCCGAGTATAAGATCGGCCCAAAGAGGAGAGGAAGCGAGTCAGCTACGCAGCGATCACTTCCGGAACGCCAACGTGCCCGCGCAGGTACTTCATGACATCGTTGTACTGCTGGCGGGCCGTCTGAGTGCTGCACTGCAGCATGGCTGAAATCTGAACCCAGTTGAACTCCTTCCGGAAGATCATCTGGAGGAGCCAACGCTCAATGGTTGTCAGGTTGCGGAACAGTTTGTCGCTGGTCTGCCGGACCCAGCCGTCGGTCATCTCGCTGATGTCGAGCTGGGTCTCCATCAGAGACGTGTCAGCTGCCCAGGCGGTGCCGTGTTGGTCCACGAAGTTGCCGTCCGCATGAGGCAGTGCATCGCTGGAGTGTGCAAAATCCTCGTGAGAGGAGACCTTTCCGATGCAAGTGATGCCCCGATCCAACTGAAGCACTCCCTCCCTGGACTCGAGTTCGCCCATCGCTGCCACAATATGTTCCGCCAGGTAGTAGCGAAACCACATGGCCGCGAAGTATGTAAACCCAATCGGCCCCGATTCAAAGAATGCTTGCTGAGGTGGCCAAGACGGCCCCCTTCGATAACCGATAACCTTCCTCTGGTTGCCGACCACCGAGACCAGGTACTGCTTGCGAACCAGCAGCCTAATGCACCCAACAGCGTCAAAACCCACAACTGATGAGACGGCGTCGGCTGTGAACTGCTGGCAGAATGTCTTCCCATCCAATACCTCACAAACTTGACGGACCTTATCCGTATAGAGCGGATCGTAACGCCGGCAGGCGCGAAGGAAACACATCACCATCGCGTCGTAGATGTCATCCGTGGTCATGGTCTTGAAGGCCAGATGCAGGGTGTGACAAGTCTTCGACAGGACAGTCTGGTCGGGGTTGGATCCCCGCGGCAGCAACTTCTTCAGCATCTCTGCGGCGTCCTTGCCGACCCGGGATGTCGGGTTCGGCAGCTGACCACGAATCACCATGTTGGTGTACTTGATCAGATAGCCGTGGAAACACTCCACCAGCTTCAGAAAGGCCGCTTCTTTATCGGGCCCGTCTGGCAGCTTGGCGTAACGAATGGCGAGATCGTTGACCTCAGTCCGAACGTTGAAGTTGTCATCATCGGGCACAACCCAGCCCGCTGCATAATGTGTTGCTGACAGAGTATACGATCTCGACACGGAAGCCCCTCAAAGTGTCCCCACACGGAGAAAGGCCCGTACTCGATAGTTAGCTGATGCGTTTGTAGTCGAGGAAGACGACGATCTCATCTTCCGAGAAGTCCGCGCCGTAGGCGTCGCGCATGGCGAGCAGGACGCTGGAGTAGCTCTGGCTGCCGGAGTGGTTCCGATCGAGCACGGTGGCCGGAACCTCGTTGAACGGGCCTGTCCAGACCTTTTCCACGCGGCCGTGGCCGACAATCTTGTGATCCAGTCCCTGGGTCAGAAGAAGATCATGTCCCCTGGGAACGTTGGCCCACTTGTCGCCGCGGCGGATGGTGTTGCCCAACTGCCCCGGCTCAAGACGGTTCATTTTGAGGTTGTGCAGTTCGGTCGGCAGCGGCGCCGGCGGAGGCATGAATGGAAACTGCATCTGTTCAATTGCGAGTGTTGCCATGGATCTGTTCCTCGTACTTCTGAATTGTTGATGGTGGGTCCGGTACTACCAAAGCTAGGCAGCAATGGGAAGTTCTTCGGCCAGAACGACCTTGTCGTCGCCGATGATCTTCATGCCCGGAACGAGCGTCA
>Ga0316229_1003639_pt1 | contig 11902 bp, 8 predicted proteins | sample TBH18023metaG_FD_206011 | JGI IMG/M metagenome (GOLD analysis project Ga0316229, IMG submission 206011) | Freshwater microbial communities from Trout Bog Lake, Wisconsin, USA - TBH18023 | ecosystem: Environmental > Aquatic > Freshwater > Lake > Hypolimnion/Profundal zone | place: USA: Wisconsin...
GGGCGCCCGACGGCACATGCGGGGCGCATAGGCTCCCCCCATCCCCGGAGCGCCGGCCTCCGGCCCGGCGAGTCTCTCGTGCTGCCGCTTGACCACACACCTGCCGCCATTGCAACCCATCGCGGTTTGCCGTATCTTCCTGTTCTGAAAATCACCTCAACCTCGGCAATCGTGTTCGCCTGGCTCCTGCTTGCCCATGCTGAAATACAAACTCCGGTTCCGCTTTGGCCAGGCGGCGCACCTGCTGCCTTGGGCACATCGTCCAACGATATTCCCACTCTAACAACGTTCCTGCCCGAGGTGACGAATGCCACACGCACGGCAATGGTGATTTACCCGGGCGGCGCATACGAGAATATTGACCCACGCGACGGCAACGATAACGCCCTGTGGCTGAACCATTGCGGCGTGACGTGTTTTGTCTTGAAATACCGCCTCAGCAGCCACGGGTATCGTCATCCGGCGATGCTGAATGACGCGACCCGCGCCGTGCGCTGGGTACGAACGCACGCGGTCCAATTCAGCGTGAATCCGCACCAAGTGGGCATCATGGGGGTATCCGCGGGCGCGCATCTGGCAACCACTTTGATGACCCATTTTGATCTGGGCGATCCACATTCAGCGGACCCGTTGGAACGACAGAGCTCACGACCCGATTTCGGAGTGCTGTGCTATCCCGTCATCACCATGACGGGCGAGTTTGTTAATCAAACCTCCCGGAACAATCTGCTCGGCCTAAATGCATCGACGAAACTGGAAATGGAATTGTCGAACCAATTGCATGTGACGCCGCAAACGCCCCCATGTTTTTTATGGACCAGCTTTGGTGACTTTGCCGCACCAATGGAGAATTCCATAATGTTTGCCGAGGCGCTGCGCAAAAACAGGGTTCAATTTGAACTCCACATTTATGAGCGGGGCAGGCATGGCAAGGGGTTGATGATGGAAGCACCTTACGCCAATCCTCACCCGGGGTTGGTGGAGCTTCGACTCTGGCTCCAGGAGCATAAATGGGCAAATCAAAATCCGTAGGTGGCGGCGGATCACGCCCCTCAACCATCCAGCTATGCAAGAACCTCTTCATTCGCGCCCGGTGTGTTAGTGGCTAATCCACCAATCCATCAATCCAACTCACGCCAGCTTCGCGTGGCTGCCGTCGCAGAACGGCGGGGTCTTGGAATGCTTGCAGCCGCACCAAGCCACGGTTTTGGCTTCGGTGAGATCCGCCTTCAGCGGGGCGAAGCCGGAGCCTTTGTGCGAGCCGTCGCAGACGGCTGGCTTTTGGACTGGCCGCAACTACACCAGTAAAACGAGCCGGGCTGGGTAAGTTGGACATATGGCCCTTTGCGGGCGACTGTTGGTTCATTCATGAACTCTATTTAACAGCCGCCAGAAATTATCCAATACAATAACCATCAAATCGCCGTGTCCACCACCGGGCCGGCGCCCGCTGGGTCGCCGGCTACAGAACGCCCGCCCACGAGCGCAAAGAGCAGCGTCCCCACACTGATCGCGGCAAACAACCCCACGCACGCGGGCCAGCCGCCCTTGGTCCAAAACCACGCGGCCACCATCGCACCCAAGCTGCCGCCGCCATAATAAAATGTAACATATAATCCCGCCGCCGCCGAACGGGCGCGCCCCGCCACCCGCCCGGTGAGCACGGTGGCGGCCGATTGCGACACAAATATGCCACTGGAAAACAAAGCCAAGCCCCCGATCACCACCGGCAATGACGGCGCCAGCATCAGCGCCAGCCCGGTCAAGGTGGCGCTCACCGATAGGAGCGCCGTGCGGCGGAACCCGTACTGGTCGAGAAACCGGCCGGCCAGGGGCGTGACCAGGCAGCCCAGCAAATAGACAAAGAAAATGCTCCCCAGCCCGGCGGCAGTAAGATTGAAGGGCGGGCGCGCGAGGTGAAAATTGGCGTAGGTGAAGGCGCCGACGAGCGAAAACAAAATCGTAAAGCCCATGCCACACACCGCCAGCAGGCGCGGATTTTGCAAGTGCCCCCAAGTGTCGCCCAACGAGCGGAACACGTGTTTGGCGCGAACGAAATTCACCGCCAGCGGCAGCCATTGCCGCACCGCGAAGGCTCCCAGCAGATTCAGGAGGCCCAAGAGCAGGAAAGCCGCGCGCCAGTTCAGGTGCGTGGCGACGAGACCGGACAGAAAACGTCCCAGGAATCCGCCAAACACCGTGCCGCTGACGTACGCCGCCATGACGGCGCCCACCCGCCCGGGGAATTCCTCGTTGATGTACGCGATGATCACGGCGATGACGCCCGGCACACACAGCCCTTGAGCGAAGCGCCAGAGGATCAACTGCGGCAGCGTGGCAGCCGTGGCGGTGAGCAGCGTGGTGCCCGCCATCCCGAAGAGCGCCGGCACAATGACCTTCTTGCGTCCGATGGATTCCGCAAACAGGCCCGCGAAGGGGGCGGTGAGCGCGACCGCCAGCGTGACCGCGCCAACCGTTAGACTCACGGCAAATTCGGAAGCGTGAAACACTATTTGAAAGTAAGGCAGCAGCGGCTGCGTGCAATAGACATTCAGAAACGTGCAGGCCCCAGCGATCATCGTGGCCAGGACCGCGAGCCGGAATGATTTTTCGGGGCGCGCCGCCGCCGCGCCCGGCGCGGAAGCCAAATTATTCACCCCGGCACCCTCTCAGATTTCTTGAATTCAATTGCACCCACAACAGATAGCAACTTATCTGTTAACTTGCCAGACGCCATTGCAAGCCAACCAGCGCTTGAACTCGGAAGAATTGGGGCGGAGACAGCTTGTCACCGAGTTGGTTGGGCAAAACTGAAAAACGTAGGGACGAGCCGTCCCCACTCCAACTGTTGCGTCTTCTTGAATCCACCCGGTCGCCGGGTTCCCGGGCCGGAAAATTAGTTTGCGATTGGCGTTGCTATTGGGGGAAACTCTGCGATATTAGGCGCGTCTGATAGATAGATTTTTTCTTTCAAGGCATGGTAAATCCTCAAGTGAACTTGCTTCAGTGATGATTTGAAATCCGATTATCGGAAACAGTCTGAGTAAAGCACAGTTCAGTCTAGGACAATTAAAGTAACATGAGCAATAAGCTATTTGTGGGAAACCTTTCCTTCAACACCACCGAAAACGACCTCAACGACGCGTTCGCCGCGTTCGGCTCGGTCACCGAAACCAACCTGATGATGGATCGCGAAACCAACCGCCCGCGCGGTTTCGGTTTTGTGACCATGAGCACCGTCGAGGAAGCCCAGAAGGCCATTGAAGGCCTGCACGGCAAGGAAATGGATGGCCGCGCCCTGACGGTCAATGTCGCCAAGCCGCGGGAAGAGCGGCCGGCCGGCGGACGCCGTGAATTCGGCGGCAGCGGCGGGGGTCACCGTGGCGGCAGCAGCAATCGCAGCCGTTATTGATTCTTTGAATTAATCTCGCGGCGGGGTCCGGTTGCACCGGATCCCGCCATTTTTTATCCCGCCAAGGCGGGGTAGTGCCCTGATTTGGATTGGGTGCGCCCGTCTCCGACCCGGCTCGTTTCAAAATACGCGCCATCGAGCCGGGTCGGAGACCGGCGCAACTTGGATTAGAACACGGCTAAGGCAGGCCTCCCAGACAATCTCTGCAACCATATGCTAAACATTCGTAATCTGAAAATGACGTTGGGCGGACGCGTGCTGTTTGAAGAGGCGTCCTTCGCGGTGAATTACGGCGACCGCGTCGCGCTGGTTGGGCCGAACGGCGTAGGCAAAACCACCCTGTTCTCCATCATTCTCAAGCAACTGGAGCCGGACGCCGGCGCGGTGGAACGCGATGAGTGGACCATGGTCGGCCATCTGCCGCAGGAGGCCGAGGCGCATGGGGACGAGACGATCCTGGACGTGGCCACCGGCCGGGTGGACGAACTGCCGCGGCTGGAGAAACGGCTGCATGATTTGGAGGCGGCTGGCAACGTGGCCGGCCCGGAATATCTGGAGGCGCACGCGAAACATGACGCCTTGAATGATTCGCAGGTGGAGACCAAGGCAAAAAAGATGCTGCGCGGACTGGGCTTCCGCGACCGCGATTTCGACCGCCCGGCGCGGGAAATGAGCGGCGGCTGGATCATGCGCGCGCGGCTGGCGCGGCTGCTGGTCATGGAACCGGATCTCCTGCTGCTGGACGAACCGACGAACCACCTGGATCTGCTCGCCCTGCTTTGGCTGCAAAACTACTTGAAGAACTACACCGGCGCCGTCCTATTGATTTCCCACGACCGCCAATTCATGGACGAAGTGGTGACGCAGGTGCATGAGATTTCGGAGCGGAAGGTGCTGGATTATCCGGGCAACTACTCGGATTATTTGCGGCAGCGCGAAGAGCGCTACGAGCAGCAGTTGGCGGCCTATAAGAATCAGCAGCGGGAAATTCAGGCGCTCCAGGAATTCGCCGACCGCTTTCGCGCCGTGCCGTCCAAGGCCTCCCAGGCCATGAGCAAGCTCAAACAGATTGAACGGATGGAACAGCTCGAGAAGCCCCAGGCTCCGCGCAAACCGTTCCGTTTCCAAATTCCGCCGCCGCCGCGCGGCGGCCAGCGCGCCGTCACCCTCGAAGGCGTTCACATGGCCTATGGGGAGACGAAAGTTTACGCGGGTCTGGATCTAACCGTGGAACGCGGCGAACGGACCGTGCTGGTCGGCCCCAACGGTTCCGGCAAGTCCACGCTACTGAAAATCCTGGCCGGCGTGGTGGCCCATCAACGTGGTGAACGCGACCTCGGACACAATGCCAAGATCGGCTACTTCAGCCAGCATCGCGCCGCCACGCTGGATCCGGACAAGACCGTGCTCGACGAGGTACTGGCCAGCGCACCAGCCATGCGCGAGGACGAAGCGCGCGCTGTGTTGGGTTCGTTCATGTTCCGCAAGGACGACATTTACAAGCTGACGAAGGTGTTGAGCGGCGGAGAAAAAAGCCGGCTCAATCTGGTCAAGTTCCTCGTGGATCCACCCAACCTCCTGCTCATGGACGAACCGACCACCCATCTGGACATCCACACCGTGGAATCGCTCACCCTGGCACTGGAACGCTACGAAGGCACGCTGGTGTTCATCTCGCATGATGTGCATTTCATCCGCCATCTGGCGGACAAGGTGTTGCACATCAGCGCCGGCCAGGTGACGCCCTACGCCGGCGGCTACGAGTATTTCCTGGAAAAAACCGGCGCGACCAACGATGCCCGCGCCGCCCTCACCGCCGGGTGAGCTTTCGCCAAGGCGGTTAACGAAGTAGCCGCCGACGTAAGCGGACGGACCAGGGCCGGTGAATGCATTCGCAAACTCCGCCTCCTTACCTCGGCGGCTACGACTCTTGCCGGCTTGGTTGCTCGCCGGGATTTTTCGCCTTTTCGATATTTTCCAGATGCCATTTCGGCGGCTTGCGCTTAAGCTGTGGCTGCAACGAGTTGACGTCCGCGCGGTGAATACCGTTCGAAACGGTCGCCGACGGGCGAATCACAAAGAAGAAAACTGCCAATTAACCGCACATGAACAACATAATGAAGACAGCACCAGAATGGGTTTCCACCAAGCTCAAGCGGGAAGACCTCCACGCCAAGCCAATCACTTTCAAGAATGACGCCGGTCACGAAATGGCGGGGCATTTGGAGGTCGAAAAGGTGAACGAACAAGGCCAAATGGTCATTCGCGTCTGCTACAATCCCGGCGAGCACTCGGGCACGGTGATGCTCACAGCCTTTCGACTGACCCAGGAACAAACAGATGGCCTTAAGCTGGAAGGAAACCGCCTGGTCCTGAGGACAGATTGAGGCGGCGCTGATTAAACGCCATTCATTTCCAAAATGTTCCGGCCTTTCAGGCCTGGGCAAATCTTGGGTCACGAATAACCTGGGCCTGCGCTCGTCGAACTCGCTTCAGCCCAGGCTGTAATATTACGGGCCTTCAGCCAGGAGCGATGGTGCAGATAAGAATGTCTTAAGTCGCTTTATTTCCCGTCTTCTCCGTCTGGTTGCTTGGCGGCTCCGCCATAAGTTGCGAGCGAGTCTTGAGCAACGGTTCCACCTTGTAGGCCGGCAGCAAATAAACCCAGCCTTCAAACTTTTTCTCATCCGCAAGTTTTTCGGCCAGCTTCTTTTGGCGATCCTTGAAATCCGCATCCAGTTTGGTTTTATCCTCCGGCTTTTCATCCTTGCCCACCGCCCGGGCGAACGGAAGATTCGCGGCGACGGTGACGGCTGCCGGAAAATCTTCATTCCGCTTCGGACCGAGCTTCACGGTGTAGTTAAACCCGTCGAAGGTCTCCACCTTCACGACGGTCACATTGGTCAGGCCGGAGACTTCCGGTTTGGTGTCGGGGGACAACACATCGTGGAAACCGGGCGAACTGAACGGGCTGGTTACGCTGGATATCTTTGCCGAATCCAGCTTCTCACTTGCTTTGGCGTCGGCCAGTTGCCAGTCGTTGGTTCCCGACGCGCGGACCAATTTCCACGAATTCGTGGCTTCGGGAAATTGCACGTCAATGCTGCGCGGCTTTTCAATGGTGAAAAAAGCCTGATCCAGCCACGACTCCGCCTTGGGCTGGACGTCCTCCAGCGTTTCAGAAACCACCGCGACGGTCTTGGCGCCATTGCCAGCCATGACGTAGCGGCCATCCGGCCAACCCTGGTCGTCCATCCCGCCGAATCCGTTATCGCCGGCCGGCTTGCGCAGATGTTTCTTGCCCAGCAGGAGCAAATTGCGGGTCTTGCCACTGGCATCCTTGAGTTCGACTTGCGTGCCGGTGTTGGCACCCGCGCCCGGCGGCAACAGTTCAAAACGGCCAAGCTGCGACGGGCCGATCTCCTCGGCCTGGGCGATTTTCAAGTCCGCCAACTTGACGAGCAGTCCGCTGATCTGCGAAAAGTTCGCCGGGTAATCGCCGCGTTCGCGCACCTTCCAGAGCTGGTCGCGCTTGGCAAGGTTAAGTTCGTTCGTGCCGGAATGGATGGTGATTTGCGCGAGGTCGTTGACGGGTAAATCCGGCAGCAGCTTCCGGCCGATGGGCTGGCCGGAATCATGCCAGGATTGCTGGCCGCGCTGGTGAATGATCAAGCCGGCCGCGCCGAGGGCGGCGACCAGCACCAGGAGAATAATGAATTGGTTGCGGTTCATCAGTTCATTTAGCCGAGGTCTTTTTCCGTTTGATGATGGCGATGCTCACGCCCGCCGCCGTCACGGCGAAGGGCATGCCGAGAATGTTCCACCACTTGCAGTGCGTCTCCAGCGCGACGACTTCCTTGCGCAAGTCCTTCTGCGCCTGCTTCAATTCCTTGCTGACGTCCGCCTGCTTCTTGCGGAAATTCTCCACTTCCGCCTGCTGCTCGGGCGAAAGAATGAACCGCTGGTCTTTGTCCTTCTTCTGCAGTTGCAGCGCGTTCAAGCGCTGCTGCGTATCGTTCAAACTCTGCTGCAACTCCTGGATCTTGGCCTGGCCCCGCGACTGGGCCTCCGCCTCCATTTTTTTCACGAGCGTGAACGGGCGGCTCAGCGACGCGCGGCTGCGCACCCCGATCAAATTGCTGTCGCCGGCCATCTGCTCCACGAGGTTTTGCGCGAAACTCAAGTTGGCGTTCAACTGGCTCACCAGCGTGCCGAAAAAGCTTTGCATTTTGCGGAGCGCGAAGTCATCGGCCAGCATGTCGGCATCGCCCACCAGCACTACCGAGTTATCCACCTTTGATTCTTTCAAGGTCTCGCTCGTGCCGGGCGCGTTGTTCGTGCTGCTGGAACCCGGCTGGCCTTCCGGGAACGCCGTCTTGAACTTCCCGCTCAAACGAATGGCGAGATTGTAGTTCACGCCGGAGGCCTTGAACCCGTTCAAAATCGCGTCGCCGCCCATGCCCGCCATGAATCCCTCCACCAACTGCGAGTTCTTGGTGCTATGGAGCAGGACGGCTTCCTTGAGTCCGGCCGCCGGCGTGCCGGTGAACGCGCCGCTCATGGGCAGCCACAGGTTGTCAATCTGGCTGGTCACAATGTCCTCGCGGTTGATGCCTTCCGGCGTGAGTGCCAGCCAGGCCGGCGCCTCGGTCGGCTGGCCGTTCTGCGCGCGCAACTGCATCTTGAAATTCAAGTCCGCCACCACCTTGCTGGTGTCAAATTGCACGCCCCAGGCGCTTACCAATTTATCCAGCGACGAACTCAAGCCCCCCATGCCGCCCATTTGCGGATTCTGCTGGCGGCCGGCAACAGCAGACTCTGGATCCAGAAACGCGATCAATTTTCCGCCCCGCAGGACGAATTGATCAATCGCGTACTGGGCCTTGTCCGAAATACCCTTGGGATGAATGACCAGCAACACTTTCACGTCGTCGTCAATCTTGTCCGCGGCCATCTCGATGCGCTTGACGTTGAAATCCTGTTTCAATTGCGCGATAATTGTCCACGCCCCATCCGGCTGCCGCCCTGCCCGCATAGCCGTTGGATCCATCGGCGAACCGAACACCGGCAGCGCGCTCATCACGCCCACCGTGGCTTTCTCGGGCGAAAACACGCGGGTAATGGCCCGGGTCAAATCGTATTCCAGCAGTTTCTCACGGGTGGGGTCCAGAAACGGCATCGTGATGCGCGCGTCGGCCAGGCTCACAGCCAAGCCAAGATAAAACCGGTCGTTGCCCGGCAGCGGGTGTGCCTCCAGACCATCCAGACGCGCCGAATCTTCCGCGTCCGAATCCGGCTGTGGATCATATTTCTCAATGACGAGGTTCTTGCCGGCAATCTGCTTGTATTCGTGCAGCAGGTCTTCGACCTTGCGCGCATAATCCTTCAGGAACACGGTTTCCGGCGTGGCGGTTTCGCTCTGGGTGCAGTAGAAGCGCACTTTCACCGGCGTATCCAGTTTCTGCAACACGGCCCGGGTGCCCGCCGACAGCGTGTAGGCCTTTTCCTGCGTCATGTCCGCGCGCATCGGAAACGCGCCGATGATCACGTTGGCCGCGATCAGAATGACGAGCATCCCGGCGATGCCCGCCGAGGAATAGAGCATGGTTTCGAGTGACTTCTTTTGCATACTGATTTTAGCTGGTGCGGTGCGTCCGCAAAATGACGCTGGTGGCAAACAGTGAAAACCCGATCACCGTCAGGAAGAAAAAGACATCGCGGGAATCGAAGATGCCCTTTTGAAAACCGTCGAAGTGGGTGATCACGCTGAATGAGGTGATCGTGTCCACGAGCCATTGCCAGTTGCCCGTGAGACCTTGCAGCAGATTGATGACCGGCGGAAAACCCGCCAGGATCAGAAACAGGCAAGCCACCACCGCCAGAATGAAGCTCACCACCTGGCTGCGGGTCATGGCCGAGGTGATGCAGCTCACCGCCAAGTATGCGCCCGCCATCAGCCAGCTTCCGACATAGGCGGTGAAGATCACTCCATTGTCGGGGCTGCCCAGATGGTTCACCGTCAGCACCACCGGGAAGGTCAGGCCCAGTCCGAGCCCAAGGAACAGCCACGACGCAATGAATTTGCCGACGATGGCTTCCCAGGGCGCAATGGGCATCGTCAGCAGCAATTCCAAGGTGCCCACCCGCCGCTCGTCCGCCCACAATCTCATGCCCACGGCCGGCACCAGGAACAAGTAAAACCACGGATGCCACATAAAGAACGAATTGGTCAGCGAAGCCTCGCCGCGCTCAAAAAATCCGCCGACCATGAACGTAAAAAAACCGTTCAGCAGCAGGAAAATCACGATGAACACATAGGCGACCGGCGAACTGAAATAGGCCATCAGCTCGCGCTTGGAAATGGTTATGATGTTGCCAAAATTATGCATATTCAGTTCTTGGTATCCGGCATTGTGATCCGGCGGAAAACTTCGTCCAGCCGGCCTTCCTCCGTGCGCAACTCTTCCACCTGCCAGCCATTTAGCGCCTCGATCACCTCGCGCGTCAAATCCCCATCGCCCGCCGTGCGCGGAAACACCGTCACGGCCACGCGGGAACCGATCGCCTCGGTGGCCACCTTTTTCGCCGAGCGCAAGCGATTCAATTTGTCCCCGACCGCCGCCGCTTCGACTCCGTGTACGCGCAGGGTGACCGCGCCCGCCCACTCGGACTTGCGGCGCAATTCCTCCGGCGTGCCGTTGGCCACAATCCGGCCGCGGTCAATGATGATCGCCCGCGAACAAACCGCGTCCACTTCCTCGAGGATGTGGGTGGAAAAGACAATTGCCTTCGTTTCGCCCATCCGGCGAATAAGCTGCCGCACCTCGTGTTTCTGATTCGGATCCAAGCCGTCGGTCGGCTCGTCCAGAATCAAGACCTCTGGGTCATGGATTATGGATTGGGCGAAGCAAGTGCGATGGCGGTAGCCTTTTGACAGCGTATCCACGCTTTGCTGCAGCACGGAATCAAGGAAACACATTTCCACAGCGCGCTGGACGGCCTTGGATTTGGCCGCGCCGCGCAGACCGCGCATTTCCGCCGCGAAGTTCAAGAAACCATGCACCGTCATGTCGGTATAGGCCGGCGCGTTTTCCGGTAGATAGCCCATCAGCTTCTTGGCGGGTATCGGATTTTCGACCAAATCGAACCCGCCCACCATCACGGAACCGCTGGTGGGCGGAATGAAACCGGTGATCATCCGCATGGTGGTGGACTTGCCCGCGCCATTCGGGCCCAGAAAGCCCAGAACTTCGCCGCGTTGCACCGCGAACGAAATCCCATCCACCGCCTGTTTGTGTCCGAATTGCTTCGTCAGGTTCTCAACTGTAATCATGTCAACCGTTTGCTGTTTAAGCGTGCGGCGCTGATGAAATCATCAAGTTCAAAAAGCATCCGTCACGCGATTTCGATTTTTTTGACAATCCCCAAAAAAAACGTTCAAAAAAAATCAAAAAAATTACGCCGGCTTGCACCGCCGAAGAATCATCGGTTTTGGAAATTCATGTAAACCTTGATTAGCCCATGAACCTCAAAGCAGGGCGGGCGTCGCGCCTGCCACAAGGGCGCCAGCGCAAACCCCGTGTCGGCTTCGCCGACCCGGGGAGACGAGACGACTGCTGTAATTTGTCGCCCATGGCGGTTCACGGTCGGTGGTCAGGGCTGAAGAAACACGGAGCTTCCCATGAATCCTGTAAGAGCCGACGTGAGGAGACTCTAACTTCCCCGGACTTGGATGCTCCTCAAGTCGGCTCCTGCAGCTCAAGACGGGTCAGCGGGTCCAAACGGAACATTCTGTCACCAAACCGGCGCTCCGATCAGATGGGAAATGGGAAGACCGCACGATTTCACCGCACGATTTCAGATTGGCAAATGCGAACTTCATTTCATAAACTCCGTCAGATGGCGATTAAAATCCAAGGAGACCAGCAGCCGATGGAGAAACCGTTGGCAGCCAGTCACGGATAGTCAACGATGCCGGTGTGGCGAAATGGCAGACGCACAGGACTTAAAATCAACGCAGAGGAGGAACCAATAAAACCCACCACGCCAAGTCAGGACTTCTCCCAGGACTACCAAATCTGAAAACCTGCGTTTTCATTGGCTTTTTTTGGTATTTTTTGACTACGGATTGACTACGAGGACGCACAGGACTTAGAGTCCTGTCGGGAGCCAAGAGGCTTTTTGGAACTTTTGACTACGGATTTGACTACAGAATTTCGGTGAAACATGCCAGGATGCTGAAAATATTTGGTTGCCACATTTCACTGAATGTGGCATTTTCACCGCACGATGAAAACGGCTAAAACACTGAAAGAAGCGGATTTTAAGGATCGATTCGAAGTGTTGCTACGCGGATTGTTGGGGCGCGTGCCGTTCTTAAAGTTGACTTCGCTCAGAAAAGAAGCGCGAGTTTCCCCTAATTTAACTTACTACGCTGACCGATTGGCGCAGGTGACGGCGGGTGAACGAAAATGGACCTTGGTGGTGAAA
>Ga0316229_1003641_pt1 | contig 11896 bp, 6 predicted proteins | sample TBH18023metaG_FD_206011 | JGI IMG/M metagenome (GOLD analysis project Ga0316229, IMG submission 206011) | Freshwater microbial communities from Trout Bog Lake, Wisconsin, USA - TBH18023 | ecosystem: Environmental > Aquatic > Freshwater > Lake > Hypolimnion/Profundal zone | place: USA: Wisconsin...
ATTGCGCTGCGGTAGCCGTGGTAACCCCGTATGAGAATCAACTGATTCTCATGCATGAGGGCGCCAGCGGCGGCGGCAAGAGCGAAATGACTGAGCACATCCATCGCATGGACGATGGCCGTCTGCTGTTGGGCCGGAATGTGGTCACAAATGAAGAGCGCACCCTCAACCTGCCTGAAGCCTGTCACCTGCGCCCAATTGCAGACGACATGGCCTGCGCTCATCCCAAAATTCAGGGCAATAGCAAGCGCCTTACCGTTGCCGACGCTGAAAACGGCTGGTTCGTCCGCGTGGACCACATCCACAGCTACGGAACTGCACCGAATCTCGAGCGGCTGTGTATCGATCCGCCGGAGCCGCTCATCTTTCTCAACCACTACATTGTTCCCGGCGGAACCTGCCTCACGTGGGAGCACGTCGAAGACGCTCCCGGCAAGCTTTGCCCCAATCCGCGCGTGATTTTGCCTCGCCGAATGCTTGAAGACATCCTCGACGGTCCGCAGCGTGTGGACGTGCGTAGTTTTGGCGTGCGATGCCCGCCGACGCACAAGGGCAGCCAGTTGTATGGGATTCTCGCCATGCTCCACGTCCTCAGCCCGGCGCTGGCATTCCTGTGGAGGCTGGTCGCGCCCCGCGGACACGCCAACCCCAGCATCCAGGCGCAAAAATCAAAAGAGATGCAGTCGGAGGGCGTGGGCTCTTATTGGGCCTTCGCTACCGGCCGCCGCGTTGACCAGGCCAACCTGCTGCTCCGTCAAATCGTCAATACGCCTGACACCCGCTATGTGCTCTTGCCAAACCAGCACATCGGTGCCTGGAAGGTAGGCTTCATGGCAGAGTGGATTGCGCGCGAATACCTCGCCCGCCGCGGCAGCGCCAAGTTTGCCCGCGAGCAGGTGGGCGAGGCAATCTGTCCGCTGCTTGGCTACATCCCGCACCAGTTGAGGATTGAGGGCTCCATGATTCCGCGCGTGTTTCTCGCTGTGGAAGAGCAGATTCAGGGCGGTATGGATGTCTACGAAGAGGGCGCGCGCCAGTGGCGGGAGTTCTTTGCCAGGGAACTCAAGCAGTTTCTCGTGCCGGAACTCGATCCGCTCGGCAAAAAAATCATCGAGGCATGTCTCGATGGCGCGCATCAGGAGGACTACCGCCGCCTGATTCCTCATCCCATGTTCCGCGACGACAGCATGTAGGGGAAGGGAAGAGTCAGCGGCGTAGAGTTGAAAGCGGGGTCCCAGGCCTGAATCGGCAGCCTTGGGACCCCCGTCTGTTACTGCGCCGCCTTGCGGCCCACTTCCACAATCATGAACGAATCCGGCTTCATCTTTGGCCGCCCCGGAGCCGCTCCAGCCTGTGGCGCTTCATACTCCGCCGTTGGCAAATAAATCTTGTGCGTGCTCGGGTCCAGACCCATGGTTCGCGCGCCCAGCGGTGTCTTCACCACTTGTTCCACTTCGAACTTCCCCGCCTTTTCCGCAGCCACAACCAGTGACCCGTCGCGACAGCTCGCGAATGCCTGCCCTGCGTCAAACTTGGTTGCATCCACGCCCGCGCCAATAGGCAGTGAAGCCAGCACCGCGCCGTTCTCCGTGCTCATCACAATCAGCTTTTGCGGCTTGCGGCAGCCAATAAACAGCCGGTGCGTCTTGCTGTCCATTGACATGCCCACAGGCTGCCCGCCCGGCGTAACCGGCCAACGCGCGGTAACTTTCCTCGTCTTCAGCTCCACCACGGCCACTGCGTCTTTGTCCTCAAGGTTGATGTAGATCTTCCCGGTTCCATCGGAAGCCAGAAATTCAGGCGCTCCGCCCAGTTCGATAGGCGCATCAATCTTGCCCTTCACCGGATCAATGTCCGGTTTGAACGTCATCAGCAGGCCCTTGTCGCCAGAGACGGCCAGAACGCGGTCCAGCGCTGCGTCATAAATAATGCCATCGGAATCGGGAGCCGTAACCAGCTTGCCGAGCACGGCATAGGTCTTCAAATCAAAGATCACAATCGCGCCGTCCCCGCCGCCATCGGTAATAAATCCGCGGCCAAGCGCTGGCACAATCGCTACGCCATGCGCAATCTTCTGCCCCGGAATATCGCCCAGCACTTTTCCAGAGTCGGCATCGATCACCATGGTGTGCGTGCTGCGCGGAACAAACAGCCGGTGCGTCTGCGGATCAACAGTCAGATAATCCCATCCGCCCTCTGCGCCAATATGCACTGTTCTTGACACGTCCCAGGCACCCTGCGCCAGCGCACTCAGGGAGCGCCCAGCGATAGCACCGCCAGCGACAGCACAACCATCCGCAAAACTCTCATCTCCATCTCTCCTTGAAATTACTCGGTGCATCATCAGTCAATTCGGAAGCAATCAATTCACAGGGAAAAGGTAGCACAGTCATGCTTGGCCTCTTGCACCGCATCGGTCAGGTGTACAGCAATCGCAAGCGCGCGTTACCATTCCATTCGATGAATACACACGAGTTTTCGACCGGACTGACGCGCAGGGCAATGCTGCAACTATCAACCGCTGGGGCTGCTGCAATCAGTGCGCGCGTAGCGTACCCTCAGTTGGCCCACGCTGTCACCGGCCACAGCCCGGAAGAGAAACTCTACGCAGACACGCTGAAGAGCTGGTGCGATGGTTTGGTGGCGCGGCAGGTTACCGGCCTTCAAGACCCGGCGCTGCGCGGTGGCCTCCTCTGCCCGGCTTGCGGTTTGATTCACGGCCGCTGCGGCGATGCTGTTTATCCCTTGCTCAAAATGGCGCATGTAACCGCTGACGAAAAATATCTGCGCGCCGCGCTGGCAGTGCATGAATGGTCAGAGCGCACCGTGAGCCGGCCGGACGGAAGTTGGGTCAACGATGTCTCCCTCAGCACCTGGCAGGGAATCACGGTCTTCCACGCCATTGCGCTCGCTGAGGCTCTTGAACACCACGGAATGATTCTGGATGCGGCCACGCGGCAAAAGTGGACTGAGCGGCTGGCGCGCGCGGCAAAATTCCTTGACGGCTTCATCTCTATCGAGACCGGCAACATCAACTACCCCGTCACCTCGTCGCTGGCCTTTGTCCTCTGCGGCAAGGTACTCGGCGACACGCACTACATCGAGCGCGGACGCAAGATGGCGCACACGGCGCTGGAATATTTTTCGCCCAACGGATTCCTGTGCGGAGAGGGGCATCCGCTCGCGGGCGTCACAGCCAAGGGCTGCCGCCCCGTGGACCTTGGCTACAACGTCGAAGAGTCACTGCCTTCGCTGGCCTTGTATGCGCTGCTCACAGGCGACAAGCCGGTCCTCGACCAAACCATCGCGGCATTGAAGACGCACATGGAGTTCATGCTCCCCAATGGCGCGTGGGACAACAGTTGGGGCACGCGCAACTACAAGTGGAGCTGGTGGGGCAGCCGCACCAGTGACGGCTGCCAGCCAGGGCTCGTCATCCTCTCTGAGCATGATCCGCGCTTCCGCGAGGCGGCTCGCCGCAACCTCGAACTGATGGCGGATTGCACCCACGACGGGCTGCTCTATGGCGGTCCTGACTACTTTGCGCACGGCGACCCGGCCTGCATCCACCACACATTTACCCATGCCAAGGCGCTGGCCACGGTTCTTGATCGCGGCAGCTTCAATGCAGAAACATCCCCCCGGCCCAAACTGCCTCGCGACGAGCCCTACGGACTCAAGACCTTCCCTGAGATTGGCACCCGCCTGGCTGCCATTGGGCCGTGGCGCGCCACTGTCACTGAGAACGACTGGGAGTACGTTGAGCATGTGCAGGCCGGCGGTGCTGGCGCGGGCGGCGGTCACGTTTCCGGTGGCGCTCTCTCCATGCTCTTCCACCGCAGTCTGGGGACTGTGCTGGTGGCTAGCATGACGGAGTACCAGCTCATCGAGATATCCAATCAGCAGTCCTATCGCACTGCCTTCCACATGGAGATGACTCCGCGAATCGAGTGCGTGAACGGCGCGGCATACACCAGCCTGAATGACCTGAAGGCGGTCCTCACAGCGACACAAACCGGCGGTGAGATTGTCTTCGACGCGCGCGGAAGGCTGATGACCGCATCGCGGCAGCCGCTCGCGGGCGGAGAGGTCCAGTACCACCTTGTCTACAAGTTGAGTGAAGCCGGCGTGGAGCTGGCTGCGACCGTCACTGGCGCAGCCGCGGCCCCGGTGCGCCTGCTCGTGCCGGTCGTCTCCCGCGCCAGCGAGCGCATGGAGCTACCTGACATGCGCACGGTGCGGATCGCCAGGGCAAAAGGAACGCTCACCGTCACCACCGATTCCGCAACCGGTTTTGAAGCCGTGCCCAAAGAACGCACCTTCAACCTCGTGCCCGGATTCGAGGCCGTGCCGCTCGCGGTCTTGTTACAGCCGGGGATAGAAACCAGGGTGCGGATTGAGGGACAGTCAAAAGGCTAGGCAGTCCCCAATTAGGGCCTTGATCAAGGGCAGGTTTGCAGGGCTCCTTCTTTCATTCCTCTGCCCTTGGTCCCTCTGCGGCTATCCTGAACAGGAGCCATGACCAACCTGCCGCGCCAGTTCGATGTGATTGTCTTGGGCGCCGGGGCGGCTGGGCTCATGTGCGCGGCTACAGCCGGGCAGCGCGGGCGGCGGGTCGCGCTGCTCGAGCATAACGGCCAGGTTGGCCGCAAGATTCTCGTCTCCGGCGGCGGACGCTGCAACTTTACAAATCTCCACTGCGGCCCCGGAAACTTCCTCTCTGAAAACAAGCACTTCGCCAAATCCGCGCTGGCTCTCTATCAGCCCAGGCACTTCATTGAGCTTGTTGAGCGTTATGGGATTCCCTGGCACGAGAAGACCCTTGGCCAGCTCTTCTGCGATGGCTCGGCGCGGGCCATTGTTGAGATGCTCCTCGCCGAGTGCGAACAAGCTTCCCAGGCGCAGGGCAGCGTGGAAATCGCCCTCAACTCCCACGGAATTCAGGTGGAGAGCGCCGCCGGCGGAGGCTTTCGCGTAACGGCTTCGAGTGGCGTGTATCATTCTCAGGCGCTCGTTGTGGCCACCGGCGGCTTGTCCATTCCCAAGCTGGGGGCAACCGGGCTGGGCTATGAGCTGGCGCGGCAGTTCGGGCTCGGTGTCATCGAGCCAAGGCCTGCGCTGGTGCCTCTCTTGCTCGGCGGCAGTGAGTCGGTGTGGACCGCGCTGGCCGGTGTGGCGGCGGAGGTAGTGGCCTCTGCGGGCAACGCGCACTTCAGAGAAAAAATGCTGGTCACGCACCGCGGATTGAGCGGCCCGGCCATCTTGCAGGCATCCTCCTACTGGCGGCCCGGCAAAGAGCTGCGCGTAGATTTTGCGCCGGAACTTGACGTGCTGCGGACGCTGATGGAGCCTGGTGCTCGCCGGGATGTGGCAGAGTTGCGGCAGTTGTTGCGCGGCGTGCTGCCGCAAAGGCTCGCCAATCATCTGGCCGGCGTGGGCTGCCCAAACGGCTGGTCAAACCCGGCCATCGAGGCCTGCGAACGCAACCTGCACGGGTGGGCGTTTCATCCGGTTGGCACCGAGGGCTTTGAAAAGGCTGAGGTAACGGCGGGCGGCGTGGATACCGCTGCCTTGCAGGCGCGGACCCTGGAAGCTCGAAATACGCCGGGCCTCTTCTTTATTGGCGAGACTGTAGACGTAACCGGCTGGCTCGGAGGGTTCAACTTCCAGTGGGCCTGGTCTTCGGCGGTCGCTGCTGGCCGGGCGGTTTAGAGCGCCCTATTCGGCGGGCGGTGCCTGCGCTTTGGTGGGCGGGCTTAATACAAAGCCTTTGCGAACCAGTGCAAACCCCTGCTGCGGCAGCTCGGCCTGCAGCAATTGGTTTTCAGGCCCTGAGAAAAGCTCCGTCGTGCCTCCCGCTATCGTGGCCACAAGGTGATGGACGTCGATCGGCTTGCCGTCCAGCGTCCCCAACTGGTCGGCGTAGGTTGCCACCACTACAGGTGCAACGGACCCGGTATGCTTGGGCAAAATCGCCCACAAGTCGCGGTTGTTGCGCGCCACCGCCAGGGCCAGCAGCGTCTCCAGCGCTCCTGGGTCGAAATCCGGCATAAAAACAGCAGCCGCATGCGCGCCCAGGCGGGTTGTGGTGCTCCGGCCATTGGCGGAGATGTTCAGCAAAAACTGTGCGGAGTCTGGAGCGGCGGTCACGTTCACCGCTGTGCCGTTCACCGTGGCGCTCAGTTGCACATGTTTCAGTTCATTGGCTGCGGTGAGCCGTTCTGTCTTCGAAAGCGCGTAGTCCAGGCCCTTCATTGAAACCCGCACCAGCGAGGTAGAGGCGTAGCCGCTCTCTGTAGAGATGAAGTTGAAGCTGGCAGTGCCCACGGCATGGCCGTGCTGCGCAACCTCAAAGCTGCCAGACTGTGCGGCGGCAGCTGGAATCAAGGTGAAAAGTGCAGCAAGCGGAAGATAAATGAATCGGCGCACGGGTATCTACGACACTCCTGTGCCGTTAGACACCAAAATCCTGAAAGAGTTGCGGAACAACAGGGAGGATGAAGCCAAACACCCGAGCCCTCTTTGCACAGATCCCCGCCCTGATAGCATTTCTCTATGTTTTTTCCTTTCCTTCGCGCGTCTCTCGCCGTCGCACTGCTTCTTTCCGCCAGCCTCCCCGCCCTCGCGGGCAGTTCCTCATACGATCCCGCTCCCTACCGGGCGCACATTGAGGAAGTAATCCAGACGCTCCATCGAGGCCGCTCCGTCGGCCAGGTCGCCATCTCCCCAGACGGCAAGCGTCTCGCGTGGGTGCAGGGCTCGCGCGCAAGCTCTGAGATTCGCGTCGCTCCCCTCGGCGACCTCGCCAAAAGCCAGCGCGTTACCGTCGCCACCAGTCCTGATCAGCGCTGCCGGGAACGCGAAATCTTCTGGTCCCCTGACTCCGCTACCCTTGCCTTCTTCTCGGATTGCGCCCAGCCCGGCCAGCAATACGATATCTATCTAGTCCGTCCCGACCTCGCCACCCCCGCCCGCCGCCTCACCCAGCTCAAGGGGTACGTTGAGGCCCCCGCCTTCTCGCCAGACGGCAAATCCATCGCCTTCCTCTACGTCGAAGGAGCCACCCGCGCCTCAGGTGCTCTCGCCGCCATGAGGCTACCCTCCGGCGTCATCGGAGAAGACGGAGTCGAGACCCAGCGCATTGCCACTGCCCAGGTTGACTCTCCCCAACCCGCCCCGCCTGCGCTCGTCTCCCCTGCCAATCTCCATGTCTACGAGTTCGACTGGTCCCCTGACTCCCAGTCCTTCGCCTACATCGCCGCCAATCCGCCCGGAGAAAACAACTGGTGGGTCGCGGACATCTACACGCAGCCAATCTCTGGCGCGCCCAAAGTCATCCTCGCCCCCTCCCAGGTTCCCGGCCCCCTCCATGGACTGCAGGTCGCAGTTCCCCGCTGGTCCCCTGACGGTAAAGCCATCGCCTTCATCGGCGGACTCATGAGCGATCAGGGTGTCACAGGCGGCGATGTCTATATCGTTCCCGCAGCCGGTGGCGCGCCCCGCAACCTCACCCCCGATCGTCCCTCCTCGCCCGCATGGATCCAGTGGTCCGGCAACCGGGATCTATATGTGAATGAACTGGCCGGCGGCTCCTGCCGACTCTTCCGGCTCAGCTTGCAAGGCAGTCCCGCCGCGAAGGGCGTCTCGGCCACTGCCGCCGCTCCCATCTTCACCTTCCCCGGCAGTGTCGGCGACGGCCGCTCTGAGCTTAGCCTCTCCTCCACCGCGGACCGCTCCCTCTTCGTCCTCCACGCCAGCAGCTTTGACCGTCCTGCTGAAATTTATCTCGCCCGCACCAACGCCCAGCCCGACTCCGGCGCCCCCGGCGAAGTCAGCGGCCTCACCCCTATCACGCACATCAATAAAGGCGTCGATGCCGCCTGGGGCAAGTCTGTCTCCCTCAATTGGACCAGCGACGGCTTCCAAGTCCAGGGCTGGCTCATGCTCCCTCTCAACTACAACCCAGCAAAAAAATATCCCCTCATTGTTGAAGTGCACGGTGGCCCCGCCTCCGCCATCGTCGGCAATTGGGGCGCTGGAGGGGCGCTCAGCCCCACCGCCTTCTCCGCCCTTGGCTACTTTGTCTTCCAGCCCAATCCCCGCGGCTCCTTCGGCCAGGGAGAAGCATTCACCCAGGCCAACCGCAAGGACTTCGGCTACGGAGACCTCCGCGACATCCTCGCTGGAGTTGATGCCGTCCAGGCCAAATACTCCGTCGATCCCAACCGCGTCGGCATCACCGGCTGGAGCTATGGCGGCTTCATGACCATGTTCGCCGTCACCCAGACTCAGCGCTTCAAAGCCGCCGTCGCCGGCGCTGGCATATCCAACTGGCTCAGCTACTACGGCGAAAACTCCATCGACCAGTGGATGATCCCCTACTTCGGAGCCTCCGTCTACGATGATCCCGCCGTTTACGCCAAAAGCTCTGCCATCACATTTATCAAGCAGGTTCGCACCCCCACAATGGTCGTGGTAGGCGACCGGGACGGCGAGTGTCCCGCCCCCCAGTCCTTCGAGTTCTGGCACGCCCTCCACGCGCTTCACATTCCCTCCCGGCTCATCGTCTACCCCAATGAAGGCCACGGATTCTCTGATCCCGCCCACAGCGGCGACGTCCTCGAACGCGCCGTCATGTGGTTTGACTTCTACATGCCTCCTGCTTCTTGAGCCTCAAGCCCCCCTAACGCCAACCGCGTAGAGCGTTCCTTGCTCCCCATCCGCAACCAGCAGAGTCTATTGGTCAAGAGACTCTGCTGATTGCAGTGTGAGGATGGTTTTGCAGCCCGTCCATGTCATGAACCGGGGCATCGCTAGGGTCAGGACACATACAGCGGTAAATGGGTCCGAGGTTCCGGCCACAGGCCTCCCTCGGTCCTGGGAACCGCCTTCAAGCCAGAGGTAGGCCCGTCCTGATACACTTTTTCCTTGGAGTCTCAGTGCGTGCCTCGCCGGCTGGCTGCTTGAAAGCTGCACCGCGGCAAGGCAATTGTTGAGCAAATTTCTCCCGCTGCCTGCCACACAAAGGCTTGCAGTCGGGCTGCTATAACTCAATTTTTCTGGTGTATTCGGACAGACCGTTCCGCGGTTAGACAAAGCGGGGCGGGGAGGATTCATGCGGCGGTTTTTGACGCTTGTTTGTATGTTGGGCCTGGCGCTTCCTGCCGGCATTTCGATCTCCGGTTGCATCCGCAACCCGGCGGGTAACTATTGCAACGGCCTTGGCTATGGCTTGAAGGACGATGATGTGGCATCCATCACCCTTCAGCCCCAGACCACTGGCATCTCTCTGGCCTTCGGACAGACCCAGCAGATTCAGCAGCCTTTTGCTACTACGTGCAAAGGCGGCGGAGCTACGGTCAACGCGAACCAGTATGAGTACGGCACAACCAACAACCAGTTGGTCGATATCTCGCCTACCGGCAGTATCTGCGCTGGCACGTGGAACCGGAGGACCGGAGGAGGCATTCCAGACTATACCGTCTGCAACTTCCCCAACCCGCTTCCATCCACAGGCGGCCTGCCCTTTGGCACCGCCTACCTCAGTGCCTCCGTCAACTCCGTCACCTCGAATCCAATCATCGTTTATGTGCATCCTCAGGTCACTTCCATCTCCCTAGTCGGGCCGCAGAAGTGTCTCTCTCAGGGTGCGCAAACGCAGCTTGACTCCCAGGCCTGCTTCAGCAACAGCGGCGCGCAATCCCTCCTGTGCAAGCCCGCCAGCCTCACTGACCCAGCGCAGTTTGCCTGCCCCCTGCCTGCTGGCGTGGCCTCTGTTCCCAGTTGCTCGTCGTCCATCGGCGCGCTCAGTTATTCAGTGGGCACTTCAACGGTTGGAACCATCAACACCCAGACCAACCAGATCACTGCGGAGCAGCCCGGCACCACCGCCATCACGGCTTCAGTCTCTGGCTCAGGTTCTTCCGCGGGCTACTTCTCCACCTGCCCGCCTCAGTCGATCAGCATCACACTTGCCAATGGCAAGACATCGGGCACTGTCACTCAGGGCGTGCAGCAGAACCTCACAACTTCCGTTCTTGACACCCAGGGCAACAGCATCGCTGGACTCTCCCTCGACTACCAGTCCACAAACCCAATCGACATTAGTGCAAACAGCAGCGGTGCCATCTTCTCCCGCTACCCCGGCGTCGCTTCGGTTTATGCCACCTGCCAGCCCGCTATCTGCAATCCAGCGCCTGTCAATGAGGTCGGCATTAACGGCACTGGCCTGTCCATCTCCTCCAACCCCGTCATCGTTACCACCCCCGGCACCACCAGCAACTACGTTTGGTTCGGCGCACCAGGGCAATCCCAGTACTTCGTTCCCATCGAGTTGCTCACCGGCACCGTCGGCTCCACTGTCCGCCTGCCCTATGTGCCCAACTCAATGATCATGGACAAGGGCGGTAACAACATTTACTTCGGCTCGCAGCGCGAGTTGATGGTCTACAGCACGACCAACAACAGCCTCGTCAAGGCAGATCAGAACGTCCCCGGCGTCTTGCTGGCCGTCTCGCCCAGCAACGACTACCTGCTTATCAACGATCAGGTCCGCCAGATCTTCTATCTCTACAGCGCCTCGGGCGGCAGCTACACTACGTTCGGTGGAATGGGATCGGCGGCCGCTTGGACGCCAGACTCCAAGACCCTCTACATCACTGACAGCGCCGCTCTCAACAACCCCGCGCAAGGCATCACCGGGCACACCAATACGCTTTACGTCTACAACCAGTTCACCGGTTGGAGCACCTACGACACCACTGCTTCCGGGGGCGCGCAAAACCTGGCCATTACCATCCCTGGCGTTGGAGCGTACCTCAGCGGACTGCCCACCGTAGCCCACACCTGGTGCCCCTCCGGCACGGTTGGCAACGCGGCCAGCATCTCCCTCTACCCGCAAGGCGATTCTGAGCCGGCGCAGACTGACATTCTCGCTGCCACCACGGATGGAAAACACATAATCGGCGCATCCATTATCGGCGGCGGAGTCACACTCTCTGACATTGGAGTAACCATCCCCACCACCGCCTGTTCCGTCACCACCACAGGCACCGGTGCGGCCCAGGTTCAAACCATGTCGCCACTGCTCATTCACAGCAACCTCAATCAGGTTTCACTCCCCGGCGTCAACGCTGCCTCAATCAATCAGGTAGTGCCCTCGCCGGTCTCCAATCTGGCCTTCATCACCTACAACGGGTCCACGCCCGGCGCGCAGTTGCCGTACTACATTCCAAATTCCAGCGGTACCGCCGGCACAGTGAGCTACATTACCCTACATGGCAGTTCGGCAGTTCTGGCTCCCCTCACCGGCGCTTTCACTGCAGACAACTCCATCTTCTTCGTCTCCACCGCCGGAGATAACCAGATTCACTACATCAGCATCCCGACCATGACGGATACGCAGCAGATCAGTCCCAACCTGCCCGCCTGCTCGCCACTCTCCGCGGGCGGCAACGACGCAGGCTGCCAGCACACCGGCAGCGGAACAGTTGTTCCTGCCACTGCCATCGCCGTCATGCCTCGCTCCACAACCTAATCAAGGCGGTTTCAAGCCACGCAAAAAGGCCGGCTCTCAGCCGGCCTTTTTGCTGCCCTGTCTTCCCACCCCTCCCAGGAATCCCAAACTACTTCCTTCCATTGCGCCGAATCAAACTCCCCCTCCCCCGCACGATAGAATCAAAGAATGATTAAGGGCATCTCCTTCTTGCGTCCCGCCGGCAGCCCCCAGGTCTATGACCGGCTGGCGAGTTTCTTTGCTGCGCTGGGCTTTGCTCCCGGCAAGGGCTGGCAGGAGGATGCAAGCCGTGGCGCTGCCTTCCTCGCCCCCCTTGGAAACCTCGAATTTGTCGATGGCCAGTTTCCCTCCACCGCCGATGTACTCGTTGAAGTCACCGCG
>Ga0316229_1003643_pt1 | contig 11885 bp, 6 predicted proteins | sample TBH18023metaG_FD_206011 | JGI IMG/M metagenome (GOLD analysis project Ga0316229, IMG submission 206011) | Freshwater microbial communities from Trout Bog Lake, Wisconsin, USA - TBH18023 | ecosystem: Environmental > Aquatic > Freshwater > Lake > Hypolimnion/Profundal zone | place: USA: Wisconsin...
GCCATTGATATTTGTTCCCGTAAAAGTCACGGTGTTGGTAATCGTGATGGTTCTGGTGCCGCAGCCGGACGAAACCCATGTAATTGAACCCGCAGGGCCGCTGCCTGTTGCGGGCACATTCTTGCCCGCATCATCAACCGCTGTCCAAACGTAATTCGTGCTGAAAATGGTCAGCTCATTCGCCGTGTCAGCCGGAGCCACAACCGAGCTTGTGGCGCTGATGTTGACCTGGCTGCCCGCGCAGACCGGATCGGGATTGGGGCTTGCCGGTGTCACCGTAACAGATGCGCCGTCGTCCGCCATCAAAATGCCGGTTGAAAAAAGCAATCCCATCAGGACAGCCAGGCCATATCTGGTGGATTTCATTTTAAGGTTTCGTTCAAGTTTGAGGTTCTGATTTTTGATTTTGGATTAAATCGCGGAAAAATGAAGTGCCAGCGAACCGGCCTTGATGGAGACAGAGCTTTCCTGCCGGCCTAAAATACGCATCAGCCGCGCGCCCCAAAAAAATTGTCCTATGCCCATAATCGGAGTTTGCCCGCCACATATCTTCTGGCTGTTCCTCCAGCCTTCCGTAAGAAGAATGGCAACCTTATACGCCAGCCAAAATTCAATTACAAGACCTTTTCAACAGATTTTTGATTTTTAACCGTCGCGTAACAATCCCGCCCTTTGCCGCCTTATTTACAAACCACTGTCCAATTATTTTACCTGATTGTCCCGGCGGCTGTCTTGAAACGGGATTGCCCCGGCCAGCCGGAAAAATTTCCCGGCATCACAAAAAAAATTCCCAGGGCCGTAAAATCTTTTCCAAAACCTGCGGAAAGATTTCCCAAGGCCAGGCAGAGATTTTTTGAGGTTGCCCCGGCGTCCGCAACCTTGGGAAAAGTTTTCCCAAGGTTGGAAAATTATTTTCCAATCTTGGCCGCAGCCGGACGGAAGGTTGAAAACTTTCCACAACCTTGAAAAATGTTTTTCCAACCCTGCCCGCCCATTTTTCAACCCGGAAAAATCCCGGCGCAAGGCCGGCCAAGGCCTGCGTCATGCCGGGCAAAGGTTTCTTCTCCCTGAAAAACGTCCGCGCATTTCATTTTCCACGGGTTTTGCAACGGCGGCGCGTCCGGACGATGGAATTTTCGCGCACAAAAGAATTGGCAACATATCTGCTAATCCAGCCGCGTCAGTAAATAACATCAACATAATAACCAAAGAGAAAGAACATACCATGATAGTGAAACCTTCCATATCATTCCTGACCAGCGACAGCGACGCGCTGTTGATCACCGACACTGGCAGCATCCTCACGGCCATGACCGGCAACCCGGCCTATCCCACGCCCACGCCCGCGCTGGCGCTGGTGCAGACGGCGCTGAACGGGTTCACCGCCGCCGTGGCGGACGCGGCCAGCGGCGGCGTGACGCTGACCGCCATCAAGAACGACAAGCGCGACGCGCTCGTAATCCTGCTCCGCGAACTCGCCAGCTATGTGCAGGTGGCGTGCAAGGGAGATCTGACCATCCTGCTGGGCAGCGCCTTTCCCATCCAGAAACCGCAGCGGTTTCCCATCGGGGTGCTGCCCGCGCCCACCGGCCTGACGGTCGCGCTGGGCAGCCGCACGGGCGAGCTGGACGCGAGCGCATTGCCCGTGCCCGGCGCGGCCATCTACAACTGGCGCGTGACGACCGCCGCGCAGCCGACGGCGGTGGTGCAGTCGGCGCAGACCACGGCGGCGAGCAGCACCTTCGACGGCCTCACGCCGGGCGTGGTCTATAACATCCAGGCCAACGTGGTCGGCTCCGCCGGCCCGAGCGACTGGAGCGACCCGGTGTCGCAGATGGCGGTGTGACCTTGCGGGGTAAGCCCCCTGCCCCGGCGGACAGGGGCGCTTGCCCGGCAAGGAAGGCAACGGCCAGATTCAATTTTTATTTCGCCCCGCGCCGCTTCCTGCTAATTTTTTTGCAGGTGGATTTACCCAAACCAGCCATGTCTCCGGTCACCGGCGAACGCCTCGTGCGCTTCGTCGGCGACAAAATTCTTTTCACCATCAACTTGTCGCGCCATAGCGCAGCGACGGCGGACGCCGGCAAAAATTCTGGCGCGGCAAAAAACTGGTCCGCGCGCCTCCGCACCAACCTCGGCCGCGCCGCCGCCCGCCGGCAGGAAATCCTCTCCGCGCACGCCGGCCGCGCCGTCGTGGCCAACTCCTCCTGGCGCGACGTGCCGATGGAACGCACCGCCGACGGCTGGCAGATCGAGCTGCCGCTGGCCGAGACCGGCTATTTCAGCGCGAAAGCCTACCTGCTCGACGAAAAAAACTGGCAGCACTGGCCGGACGGCCCGGACGCGGGCATTTCCGTCCACCCAAATTTTTCACGCACGGCCAACACGATTTATTGCGCCTTCACGCGGCTGTTCGGCGCGACCAAAAACCTCGCCGCCACCGCCGACGAGAAACTGGAAGCGCAGCTCAAGTCGCTGGAAGCGCAAGGCTACGCCACGCTGCCGCCGTCGGGAACCTTCCGCGACCTCACCCGGCAACTGCCGTTCATCATCAATAAACTTGGCTGCAAAATCATTCATCTTTTGCCCGTGCATCCGGTGCCGACGACCTACGCGCGCTTCGGGCGTTTCGGCAGCCCGTATGCCGCACTCGATTTGACGGCGGTGGATCCCGCGCTGGTGGAGTTCGACAAACGCACCACCGGCATTGACCAGTTCTGCGAACTCGCTTCCGCCGCGCATTCGCTTGGCGCGCGTGTCTTCATTGACATTGTCATCAACCACACCGGCTGGGGCTCGACCTTGCAGGAAAATCATCCCGAGTTTTTCCTGAAAAAACCGGACGGCGAATTCGCCAGCCCCGGCGCGTGGGGCACGGTCTGGGAAGATTTGGTCGAGCTTGAACAGCACGACGTGAAGCTGTGGGATTTGATTGCCGACTCGCTAATCACTTGGTGTCGGCGCGGCGTGGACGGCTTCCGCTGCGACGCCGGCTACAAGATTCCCGCGCCCGCGTGGCAATACATCACCGCCCGCGTGCAGGAGGAATTTCCCGAAACCATCTTCCTGCTCGAAGGCCTCGGCGGCGCGTGGGAGGCGACAGAGCTGCTGCTCACCGAGGGCGGGATGCAGTGGGCCTACTCCGAATTGTTTCAAAATTATTCCGGCAAGGATGTGGCACATTATCTCGACTACGCCAACCGCCAGAACGAGCGCGTCGGCAGCTACGTCCATTATTCCGAGACGCACGACAACAGCCGGCTCGCCGAAAAAGGCCGCGCCTGGTCGCTCCTGCGCAACCGCCTGTGCGCGCTCACCAGCCCGAGCGGGGGCTTCGGCTTCACCTGCGGCGTGGAATGGCTCGCCGCCGAAAAAATAAAAGTCCACGGCAACACCGGCCTGAACTGGGACGCCGCCGAAAACATCGTCGCCGAACTGGCGCAGTTGAACCGGCTCATCGCCGACCATCCGTGCTTCTTCGACGGCGCGAAACTGACGCGCCTGAGCGCGCCCGAATCTCCCGTCTATGCCCTGCTCCGTGAATCGGCGGAAGGCAGGGATTCCGTCCTGGTTCTCGTCAACACCGATGTGGAAAAGCCGCGCGGCATCATTTTATCCCACCAGAAAATCCCCGCCGCGCATTATCAAATTGATTTGCTTGACCAGCCGCTTCCAAAAGTTTCCGCGACCCAGGCCGAAAGCGTGTTCTCGCTCGCGCCCGGCGCGGTTTTTTGCCTGGCTCCCGACCTGAAGCCCGCCGGCCTGGCCGGAGACGCCTACCGGCGCGCCCGCGCGCAGGCCGCGTTTGCCCTGCAATCATTGAACAAAATCATCCCCGCCGAGACGGTGGACGGCCTCGGCTGGCGCTGGCTCGCGGAACAGGTTGAAAAGTCGCCGAAGAATTTCCTCGCCGCCGCCGGCGAGTTCGCCGCGCGCGACGCCCAAACGCCGCTCGCCGATTTGCTGCGCGAGGCCGAAGCCGGAAAAATTTTCCCGCGCGTCGTCGAATGGACGCTGCTGGACGCCCGCCGCGTCACGCCCGTGCCGCCCGGCCACTGGCTGATGATTGAAGACAGCGCGCCGTTCCGCGCGACGTTGGAAATGCAGAAGGAAGAATGCAGAATGCAGAAGCCGGCAACGCACGTCCAATCCATCGCCGCCGGCAACCGCCACTTCGCGTGTTTTCCGCCGCCGGCATCCGCCGCCGAAATGGAATTGCTCCTGGAGCGTTACGCCGCCACTTCGCAAAAAATTTCGGCCACGATCCGTTTTCTTCCGGCCAATCCGCAATCCGCAATCCGCAGTCCGCAGTCCGGCGACTTGGTGCTTTTGACCAACGGCCTCGGCGGCATGGCGCGGCTCTGCGTTGACCTGGGCCGCGTGAATTCCAAATACGACTGCGTCCTCGGCGCGAACCTGAATCCCGCCGTGCCGGTGGACCGCCACGTTTTTGTGAAGCGCCTCCGCGTCTGGGTGAACGCCGACGGTTTTCTTTCGCCGCTGGATTTCAAAAGCCTCGCGTCGTTCCGGGCCGGCCCGCCCGCCACCTGGAATTTTGTCGCCAACGCCGGCGACGGCCGCACGGTGGAAATCGAGCTGCGCGCGGCGATGGTCGAGGGCAAAAACACGACCGTCTTCCAGTTCCGCCGCCCGACGGAAAAGCTCGCGGTGGGCAAGCAGCTTCCCGCCGACGCCGACGTGCGCCTGACCGTGCGCGTGGACATCGAAGACCGGAATTTTCACAGCGAGACGAAGCGCAATCCCGGCGCCGAACATCATTTTGCGTCGCACACGCACGGTCTGCCGCATCCCCCTTTCCGCCAGCCGCCGCATCCCGGCTTCGCCTTCACGCCCGCGCGCGACCGCCACCTTTACGTTTTTGCCGACACCGGCGCGTATCATCCGCAGCCGGAATGGTGCGACAACATCCCGCATCCCGTCGAACAAACGCGCGGCCAGACCGGCAGCGGCGACGCCTACAGCCCCGGCTGGTTTGAAATTCCGCTGGCCAAGGGCGCGGACGCCACGCTCACGCTGACCGCCGAACCGGACAACTCGGCCGCCGCCGCAGTCCGCCAGCCGCAGCCCGCCAGCCGCGATTTTGAGGTGCAACTTGAACTGGCGGCAAAACAATTTGTCGTGCGCCGCGACGAAGGCAAGACCGTCATCGCCGGCTACCCGTGGTTTTTGGACTGGGGCCGCGACTCGCTGATCTGCGCGCGCGGGCTTTTGGCGGCGGGCATGACGGACGAGGTGAAACAACTTTTGCTCACGTTCGCGAAGTTTGAAAAAGACGGCACGCTGCCCAACACGATCCACGGCAACGACGTTTCCAACCGCGACACCTCCGACGCGCCGCTGTGGTTCGCCGTCGTGTGCGAGGAGCTGGCCGAAACTCAAAACTCAAAATCCAAAACTCCAAACTTTTTTTCCACAGCGGTGGACAAGCATGGCCGCACCCTTCGCGACGTGCTGGCGAGCATCGCGGAAAATTACGCGCGCGGCACGCCCAACGGCATCCGCATGGACGCCGACTCCGCGCTCATCTGGAGCCCCAGCCATTTCACCTGGATGGACACGAATCATCCCGCCGGCACGCCGCGCGAAGGCTATCCCGTCGAGATCCAGGTGCTGTGGATCCGCCTGCTGCGGCTGCTGGAAAAAATTTCCGCGCCCGCCGACCAGAAAAAATGGCGCGACCTCGCCGGCCGCGCCGCCGCCTCGTTTGAAAAACTTTTCTGGCTCGAAAACCAAGGCTGGTTTGCCGACGTGCTGATCGCCAAACCACACGTCCCTGCGCGCGACGCGACGGCCAGCGACGCCCTGCGGAGCAACTGCCTGTTCGCCGTCAGCCTCGGCCTCGTCGCCGGCGAACGCGCCAAACGCTGCGTCGCGGCGGCGCAGAAATTTCTCGTCGTGCCCGGCGCGCTGCGCTCGCTCGCACCGCTGCCGGTGGCCGTGCCACTACCGATTTACCGCGACGGACACCTGTTGAACAATCCCGGCGACCCGTATTGGCCGCGCTACGAGGGCGACGAGGACACGCGCCGCAAGCCCGCCTATCACAACGGCACGGCGTGGACGTGGACGTTCCCGGTGTTCTGCGAGGCGCTGGCGGCGGCCTGGGAATTTTCGCCCGAAGCCGTGGCGGCGGCGAAAAGCTATCTCGGCAGCTCGGAAAAAATCCTGAACGAAGGCTGTCTCGGCCAGATTCCCGAACTGCTCGACGGTGACGCGCCGCACGCACAGCGCGGCTGCGACGCGCAGGCGTGGGGCGTGACCGAGGCGCTGCGCGTGTGGAAACTGCTTTCCAAAAATCCGGGTTAAGCCGCCAATGCTGGCCGAAAATTATTTTGACCGGATTCCTTTTCTTCGTGTCTATTGGGGCGAATTCGTGGTTTAATTTCCAAGAATGAAACTGTCCTTGTTGTCCATTTTGCTGGGTGCCGGCATGAGCGTGCCGCAGGTTTACGGCCTCGCGCGGCCAAAAGATTTTGCCGCCGGCGTCCGAAAATTTCCGCGCAACTATGCCGCCGGCCTCGTCCTGATGCTGCTGGCGACGGGCTGGTTCGTCTGGACGGTGAACAACGAGCCGATCGCGGATTTCTCGGCCTACAAGCCGGCGATGCTCGCGGGCTTCTCGGCGGTGGGCGTGCTGTCGTGCATTTTCGTCCGCGATTTCCTGGCGGTGCGCGGGCTGGCGGTGGTCTTCATGCTGCTCGCCAAACTGATGGTGGACACCGGCCGGCCGCACCTCGGCGAATCGCCGTTCGTGCTGGTCATCCAGACCTGGGCCTACGTTTTGGTCGTCGCGGGCATCTGGTTCACGGTCATGCCGTGGAAATTGCGCGACCTGCTGGAGTTTGCGACGGCCAGCGAGACGCGCGTCCGCGTCGGCAGCGGCCTGCGGCTGGCGTTCGCGCTGTTCATCGTGCTGCTCGGCCTGACGGTTTTCCGGGGGATGTAAAATGAACCTTGGCGATTTCCGCGAAGACTACCGGCGCGGCGCGCTCGACCGCGCGGCGCTGGCCGCCAACCCGCTCGCGCAGTTCGAGGCGTGGTTCCGCGACGCGGCGGGCGAACAGTCGCAGAGCCGCTGGCGGAAAATCGGCATCGCGCTCTACAAACTGTGGAGCGCCATCTGCAACCATCGTCCCGCCGACATCAACGCGATGACGCTGGCGACGGTGGACAAAAATGGCAAGCCTTCGACGCGCACGGTGCTATTGAAATCCGTGGACGAACGCGGCTTCATCTTCTTCACCAATTACGACAGCCGCAAAGGCCGTGAACTCGCGGAAAATCCGAACGCGGCGCTGACGTTTTTCTGGTCGGAGCTGGAGCGACAAGTTTGCGTGGCGGGCAGCGTGACAAAATTGCCGCTGCCGGAATCGGAGACGTATTTCAAATCGCGGCCGCGCGGCAGCCGGCTCGCGGCGTGGGCTTCCGAGCAAAGCGCGGCGGTTCCCGACCGCGCCACGCTGGAAGCAAAATGGCGCGAACTGGAAAAGAATTTTCCCAATGAGATTCCGCTGCCGCCGAACTGGGGCGGATTCATTTTGCGGCCGGAGCGGATCGAATTCTGGCAGGGCCGGCCGAGCCGTTTGCACGACCGGTTTTCCTACGCGCGGCAGCCGGACGGTTCTTGGAGAATCGAGCGGCTCGCGCCGTAAAAGATTTCAGGCCCGACGGAGTCTCGCCCCACCCGCTTGGCCGCCTTCAGAATTTATATTTCAAGCCGCTGACGATTTTGAGGTCGTTTTGCTGGCGGCCGGGCGCCGGCTCGTTGACGAAGTTATCCTGGAGGCACGCTTGCAGGCTAATTTTTTTGGAGATGCCGGCCTCAAGGCCGACTTCAGCGTTGACGACGAAGTTGTTGAAGGCATTGATCTGCGGGAGGAATTCGACGCTCTGCCAGACGCGCGCATTGTTTTCGGTGAACTTGTGTTCGAAGCGTTCGGCCAGCCGCACCGTCACATAATTATCATCACTGGAGCCCAGCCGCTGGAAGACCATGGCCGGGCCGAGTTCGCCCGCCAGCGTCGTGTTCGTCTGCTTGACGAAATAATAGCCGGCACCGGGGCTCAAGGTGACGCGGTATTGCAGGTTGGCGATCTCATCATGCAACGCGTCGGCGCGGAAGTAGCCGAAGAACCGTTCGGTGAACAGATGGTTGTATTGGCCGAAAGCGTGGGCGTCGTTGGCGCTTTGCACGGAATTGTTGTCGCCGTAGGCGGCGTCCGCGCCGAGGGTGAATTCATTGAAGGCGGTTCGCCTGTGCGTCTGGAGGTTGGCCGTGGCCAGCAAGGTGTCGCTGTTGCCGCGCGTGACGGTGAAGCCGATGGCGAGGCTGCTTTCCCACACGGGCTGGTTGGTCAGCGCCACATGGTTGGTGGCCGGGACAAACATCAGGGACGCGAAATCCTCGTGGACGCTATTTTCCCACCAGAGCCGGTCATATCCGGTCCGGTTGGTGCCGGTCTGCGCCGACGATTTGAAAATGCCGGCAATCAGAATTAAGGCTGCAAAATAAATTTTCACGAAATAGAAACGGCCGCACAAATGAAACAGCTTGTGCGGTCGCAGCAATGGTTGGCGGCTATTTTTCCGGCTCGGCGGCAATGGCGGAATCTTCCTTGTCCTCGCCGATGACCGGCGCGATGGCCTGGAGCTTGTCGCCGGCGTCCAAGTTGACGAGCTTGACGCCCTGCGTGTTGCGCCCGGCCTCGCGGATGCCCTGAACGGGAATGCGCACCATCTGGCCGCCGGTGGTAATGAGCATGATCTCGTCATGGTCGCGCACGGTCAGCGCGCCGACCACGCCGCCGGTCTTGTCGCCGGTCTTCATGGTGATGATGCCTTTGCCGCCGCGCGATTGGACGCGGTATTCGTCAAAGCCGGTGCGCTTGCCGATGCCGTTCTCGCCGGCCACGAGCAGCGCCGCGTCGGGAATGACAATGGTGGCCGCCACCAGCGCGTCGCCTTTTTCCAGGCTGATGCCACGCACACCGCCGGCGGCGCGACCCATCGAGCGCACGTCGGCTTCGCTGAAACGGATGCTCATGCCGTCCTTGGTGATCAGCACCACGTCGTCGCCGGGATCTTTCACGTCGTCGTTTTCCACGATGCTGCCGCGCGTCAACTTCACCTCGATCAGCGCGTCGCCCGGCTCGATGCCGATGGCGATGATGCCGCCCTTGCGGACATTGGAAAATTCGTTTAGCGAAGTCTTCTTCACCGTGCCTTGCTGCGTGGCAAAAAACAGTTCGCCAGACTGCGACCACGTCACGTCATTCTTGTCCGGGTCGGTCTTCGACAAAATGCGGATGAGCGCGGTGACTTTTTCGTCCGCCTTCAATTCCAAAAGGTTCGCGATGCTCCGGCCTTTCGCCGCGCGCCCCATGTCGGGAATCTCATGCACGCGCTCGACATACACGCGGCCGGTGCTCGTGAAGAACATCAGATAATCGTGCGTGCTGGCGGTGAACAGATGTTCGACGAAATCGTTGTCCTCGGTGGTTTCGCCTTCGCGCGTGGTCATGCCGATGACGCCCTTGCCGCCGCGCCGCTGCGCGCGATACGAACTGACCGCCGTGCGCTTGATGAGACCGGCATGCGTGAGCGTGATGATGACGCCCTCGTTTGCAATCAGATCCTCGATGGCAATCTCGCCCTCGTCCGGCACAATCTCCGTCTTGCGCGGCGTCGCGTGCTTTTCCTTGATGGCCTTGAGTTCGGCCTTGATGATGGCCATCACGCGCGATTCCTTCGCCAGGATGTCGAGCAAGTCCTTGATGACTTCGAGCAGCGCCTTGTATTCCGCCTCAACCTTGTCAATTTCCAGGCCGGTCAGCTGATACAGGCGCAATTCCAAAATCGCATCCACCTGCCGCTCGGTCAGCGCGTAGCGGCCGTTTTCAATGCGGGCTTCACTGCGAATTAAACCCCCCCATTTTTCCACCTGCGCACGGCTCCACTCAAACGCGAGCAGCTTGATGCGCGCCTCGTCGCGGTTTTTGCTGGAGCGGATGATGTGGATGAACTCGTCCAGGTTCGCCAGCGCGATGAGATAACCTTCCAGCAGCTCGGCGCGCTCCTCGGCCTTGCGCAGCTCGAAACGCGTGCGGCGCAAAATGACTTCACGGCGATGCTCGATGTAGCACTGGATGATTTGCTTGAGATTGAGCGTCTTTGGCCGGCCGTGGTCAATCGCCAGCGCGTTCACGCTGAACGACACCTCCATCTGCGTGTGCTGGAAAAGATTATTGATGACCACCTTCGGATTGGCGTCGCGCTTGAGTTCAATCACCAGCCGCGTGTTTTCGTCGGACTCGTTGCGCATCGCGGAGATTTCCGTGATGATCTTCTCGTTCACCAACTCGGCGATTTTTTCCTCCAGCGCCGCGCGGTTCACGTTGAACGGGATCTCCGTGATGATGACTTGCTCGCGGTTGCCCTTCATCTCCTCCACGCCCACGCGGCCACGCAGCTTCACGCTGCCCTTGCCGGTCTCAAAATAATTCTTAATGCCCTCGACGCCGCAGATGATGCCACCCGTCGGAAAGTCCGGCCCCTTGATGAACTTCATCAATTCGGGAATGGAGATCGTCGGCTTGTCAATCTGCGCGCAGATGCCGTCCACGACCTCGCCGAGATTATGCGGCGCAATGTTCGTGGCCATGCCAACCGCGATGCCCGTGCCGCCGTTGACGAGCAAATTCGGGAACGCCGCCGGAAACACCTTCGGCTCCGTCATGCGCTCGTCGTAGTTCGGAACAAAATCCACCGTGTCGCGGTCCATGTCCTGCATCAACGCCGCGCCCAGATGCGTCAGCCGCGCCTCGGTATAACGCATTGCCGCCGGCGGATCATTTTCGATGGAACCGAAATTGCCTTTGCCGTCCACAAGCCGCTCGCGCATCGCCCACGGCTGCGCCATGTGGACGAGCGTCGGATAGATGACCGCCTCGCCGTGCGGATGGTAGTTGCCGCTCGTGTCGCCGCAGATTTTCGCGCACTTGTAAGGCTTGCGCCCAGGAAACAGCGACAGCTCGTGCATCGCATAAAGGATGCGCCGCTGCGAGGGTTTCAGGCCGTCGCGCACGTCCGGCAACGCGCGCGAAATGATCACGGACATCGAGTAGTCGAGGAACGAGTTTTTGATCTCGTCCGCGACGTTGATCTTGGCAATCTTCTCGCCCTGCGAGTAGGCGCCGCCACTCGGCTGCGGTTGCGGCGGTGGCAACGGATTGGAATCGGTTTCGTCTGGCATGGAATTCTTTTCGGAAAATTGCGGTTTAACTTAGACGTCGAGGTTGCGGACGTTCAGCGCGTTGTCTTCGATGAACTGGCGGCGCGGCTCAACCTCGTCGCCCATGAGCCGCACGAACATCTCCTCGGCCTCGATGGCGTCCGTCAGGTCAATCCGCAGCAGCTTGCGCCGGACGGGATTCATGGTAGTCTCGAACAGCTCCTTCGCGTCCATTTCACCGAGACCCTTGAAGCGGGTCATCTGGATGCCCTTTTTGCCGACGGCCTTGACGCCTTCTAAAATTTCTGGAATTGCAAAAATCGGCGTTACGTTCGCGCGCTCGCCTTCGCCCTCCGTCAGCTCAAACAGCGGCTTGTCCTGCGCGGAATAATGCTCCACGGACAAACCCTTCTTGGTCAGCTTGTCGAGCAGGTCGGAGATGGCCTTGCTCTCCAAATGCAGGTCGGAAATTTTCGCGCGCCGGGTCGGGCCTTCTTTCTTCCGCTCAAACTCCGTGTCGCCGCCAAACAAATCGCCGTTGGCCAGCTTGAAGGCTTCCAGTTCGTCGCCGGTCAGGAAATAGTGGACCGTGTCGTCGTTGCCGTCGCGCACCTTGGCCATGGACTGCGGCAAC
>Ga0316229_1003647_pt1 | contig 11875 bp, 16 predicted proteins | sample TBH18023metaG_FD_206011 | JGI IMG/M metagenome (GOLD analysis project Ga0316229, IMG submission 206011) | Freshwater microbial communities from Trout Bog Lake, Wisconsin, USA - TBH18023 | ecosystem: Environmental > Aquatic > Freshwater > Lake > Hypolimnion/Profundal zone | place: USA: Wisconsin...
CGTCGAGTTCCACATTGGCGGCGAGCACGCGGCGCACGGCATCGGCCAGCAGCGCGCGCGTCGGATACAAAATGGCGACGTGATACAGCCCGGTGCTGCGCGGCGGCGGCGGCGAACCGCCCGCGCTTTCCCAAGTGTTCAAGCCGATGTGATGATGGTAGCCGCCCGCCGAAATGAACGCGGCCTGCGTGCCAAATTTCTGCTGCAATTCAAAGCCCAGCACGCCGCAGTAAAATTGCAGCGCGCGTTCGAGGTCGGCGACCTTCAAATGGACGTGGCCGATGCGGACGCCGGCATCAATCGGCGTGGAAGCGGGCTGCTCTTTCATGCCGCCAAGATAATGCAGCCGGCAGCGGCGCGCGACCATTCATCCTGCGAACCCAGGCCGCGTGCCCGGCCAGCAACCGTTTTCTTTTTCAAGCAAGATGGTGTAACGTGCGGTAGATGAATTCGGATTTTTCACAGTTTATCAGCGACCTCTGGCGGTATAAGCCAATCATCATTGTGCTGCTGGTGGGCGGGTTCATCCTGTTTGTCCTGTCGGTGGTTGACACCCATCGCCACCGAAAAAAAATCCACAAGCAGCGGCATCGGGGCAAGCATCATCACCATCATCACTGACGGGTTGAAACGGCGCGGAGCGCGCCCGTCTTCGGGCGCAGCAATATTCAATTTAGGAACGGCTTGAAATCTTCGGGCGTCGCCGGTCGAAAGCCGGTTGCTGCGCCCGGGGACGGGCGCGCTCCGCTAACGCAAAATCCAACCCCGGTCTCAACGCGCGCCAAAGCGCCGGCGGAAGCCGCCGGATCTCGGAGCGGTGCTGGGAAAATGGCGTTCGTTGCCGCCTTCGCGGTTGCCGCTGGCTGGCTCGGACGGTGGACGCTGACCAGTGCTGAACTGCGGGCGACCGGCTGGCGGGCGCGAACCAAACTGCGGACGGACGCTTTGCGGACGTCCACTTTGCGGCGGGCGCGGCGCGGCTGACGGGCGTTGGGAATTTTGCTGGCCGCGTTGTTCGTTGCGCGGCGGGCGCTGACCGCGTTGTTGTTGACGCGGATGACGGCGTTCTTCGTCGGCGGGATTGTAGGGCGGCGCGGCGGCGGTGTAATTAAAGCCTTCCGCTTTTTTCCGCACAAGGCCGCGGCCGATGAAGCGTTCGAGCGCGCGCAGTTCGCCGTGATCCTCGTTCGTCACGAAACTGATGGCGTCGCCAATTTGATTTGCGCGACCGGTGCGGCCGATGCGGTGGACGTAATCCTCGACGTGCATCGGGAAATCGTAGTTCACGACGTGCGAGATGCCGTCCACGTCAATGCCGCGCGCGGCGATGTCGGTGGCCACGAGCACGCGGACGGCGCCGGACTTGAAATCATTCAACGCGCGCAACCGCTGATTCTGCGAGCGGTTCGAGTGCAGCGTGGCGGTCTTGATGCCGGCCTGTTCCAACTGGCGCGCGAGCCGGTCGGCGGCGTGCTTCATGCGCGAAAAAATCAGCACCATGTCCATGTTGGGTTCTTTCAACAGGTGGACAAGCAGCGCCGTCTTGAGATGCTTTGGCACTTCATAGACGAGCTGCGTGACGGTCTCGGCGGGATTCGCGCGGCGGCCGATCTGGACAATTTTTGGCGCGTGTTGAAATTCGTGCGTGAGCGCCTCGATCTCCTTCGAGAGCGTGGCGGAGAACATCAGCGTCTGCCGCTGCTTCGGCAACTGGCGAACGATTTGCCGGATGGACGGGAGAAAACCCATGTCCAACATGCGGTCAGCTTCGTCGAGGACAAGAAATTGGAGACCGGAGAAATCGCCGTTGCGGCGGCCAAGCAAGTCGAGCAAACGCCCGGGACACGCGACGACGATGTCAGTTGCGGAACGCAGCGCACGGATTTGCGGCTGTTCACCGACGCCGCCGAACACGGTGGCGATGGTGAGCGGAAGATGTTTGGCGTAGGCGCGGATATTTTCCTCGATCTGCACGACGAGTTCGCGCGTGGGCGCCAGGATGAGCACGCGGGTGCGACGATTCGGACCGGCGGCAGCCTGCGCGGCGGCCAGCTTCGTGAGCATCGGCAGCGTGAACGCCGCCGTCTTGCCGGTGCCGGTCTGCGCGATGCCGATTAGGTCGTGGCCAGCGATGATCGGCGGGATGGCGGCGGTCTGAATGGGCGTAGGCTCGGTGTAGCCGGCTTCTTGGACGGCCTGCAGAATTTTGGGCGCGAGGCCGAGGACTTCAAATGACATAACGGAAAAAGTGTAAAATCGGGGAGCGGTTTGGCACGCTCGAATGGGCGGCGCAGCAGAAGAAGCCGCGCGCGGGAAATTTATTTCAGCCGCCAGGTGATGCGCGCCTTGTTCAAATCGTAGGGCGACATCTCCATTTTGACGCGGTCGCCGACGGTCAGGCGCACCCAGCGTTTGCGCATCTTGCCGCAGATGGTGGCAAGCACGACGTGCTTGTTCTCCAGCTCGACGCGGAACATCGTGCCGGGCAGGACGGTTTGAACCCGGCCTTCGACTTCGATGTGTTCTTCTTTGGTTGGCGCTCTCATTCGGACGAACCGATTTGAAAAATAAAAAAAGGCGGGATTCGGTTCACCCGAACCCCGCCATGAAAAATCCTAAAATGGATTAGTAACGTTCGCGACGGCCAGCGCCTCCGCCACCGCCGAATTCGCGACGGCCACCACCACCGCCGCCACCGGGAGCGCGTTCTTCACGCGGGCGGGCGACGTTGACGGTGAGGGCGCGGCCATCCAACTGCGCGCCGTTCAAGGCGGCGATGGCTTTCTGCGCTTCTTCAGCCGTGCTCATGGTCACGAAACCGAAACCGCGGGGGCGGTTGGTCATGCGATCCATCATCAGGTTGGTTTCCGTGACCGTGCCGTGCGCCGCAAAGGCGTCGTTCAGGTCGTTTTCGGTGGTATTGAAGGAAAGATTTCCTACGAATAGTTTGTTGCTCATGTGATGTATTTTACTGTCCGACTAACACTGCACTCACCAGACTGTTTCCGATTATCGGATTTCAAATCATCACTGAAACAAAGTTCACTTGAAGATTTACCATGCCGTGGGACTGACAAGCTATCTAACAGATGGGGTCAACATGGACTCTTTCCGGCGAAGCGCAAGCATTATCTGCACAAATAAAACGGCGGCTCCGCGCGGCGCGGCGCGAAAATGATTTGATTTCGGTTGTTTACAATGTCACTGCATCGTCACATGATGCCCTTGGCTGCGGAGAAACCAATTATTCCGCACACAGACAAACAACAACTCAAAACAAACATTATGGCTAAAAAAGTCGTGAAATCCAAAGCATCCAAACCCGCCCCGAAAAAAGCCGCCGCCAAAAAAGGCGCGAAAAAGAAGTAAGGCTGCAGGTTATTGTCTCTCCTGAAAAACAGGAGAGACAAACTTCTTCCGCCATTTTATCCCGCTGCGCCCGACGCCATGCGGGATTCTTTTTCGTTTGCCGCTTTCACCGCCATGAAACTTTCCCAAGCCCAGGTCTGGAAAAAAGACGGCCAGTTCATCCGCATCGTCCGGCTCGAACGGTTGGAAGTGGAATACAAATCCCATCCCAGCCTCACCAGCAAGGCCGGCACCAAGGTCGTCACCAGCAAAAAAGATTTCTGCCGCCTGCTCAAGGGCGCGCAACTGCTAACCGCCGGCAAAAAATCCGCGGTTATCAATGAAGCTGACGTGGACGCCGTCTCGCAGTAAGCTGGAAACTTGCAACGTCCGGTTCCCAACCACTACGCCACGCTCGGCCTCGACTGCCGCTGCACGCTCGCGCAAATTCGCGCTGCCTATCGCGTGCTCGCCAAGCAGCACCATCCCGACTTAAATCCGCATTCGCCCGCCGCCGTCGCCCGCACGCAACAGCTGAATGCCGCGCACGAAATTTTAGGCGACCCCAAGTTGCGCGCCGCCTACGACCGCGAACTCGATGCGCCAAAAAAATCCGCCGCACCCGCGCGCGGGACAAAAATCCAGCGGAACCTTTCGCAGGATGTAAACTTGCCGCTGGAAGATTTTCTGCGCGGAACGAAACGCGAAGTCCGCGTCAACGATCCCGCCAATCCGAACGGCGCGGAAATTTACGAATTGGTCATTCCGCCGGAAACTGCGCCCGGCACGCGCTTCAAAATTCCCCGCGACGAAATTTTTGGCGGCTTTGTGCAACTACGCGTGAAGGCGCAACCGAATTTCCGTTTCAAAACGCGCAGCTCGGATTTACGCTGCGATTTGAAAATCAAAGCCGAGCGCGCGGCACAAGGCGGCGTGGAAATGATTCGAGGAATTTCCGGCACGCTGCTGCGCGTCCAGATTCCACGAGGTGTTTCGCGCGGGGAAATTATTCGCATCACGAACGAAGGCTTGCCGAAAACGCGCGGTGGACGCGGTGATTTGCTTGTGCGAATTACTTATCGCGTCGAGGTTCGCGTAACGCGCGCGGGCAAATAAATTCGCGTCGGTCATTTACAATCGTCAGGCTACACAGCACGATGGTCTGCCTTCCGGAGAAAATTCCATGCCGCAGGCAAGTCAAACCGCAGAACCAAAATAAAAGTTATGGGCGACAAATCCCCGAAAGCCACGCAGAAAAAGTCCGGCCAAAAAGACGCCAAGGCCAGCAGCGCGAACCAGAAGAAAAACGCCGCCGTCGCGGCCAAGTCCGCCGCCGGCAAGAAACGGTAACCTTGGTTACTGCCTGTCTCTCCTGATGCAACCTTCAGGAGAGACAGATGTCCTTCACCGTGGCGGCGACGATCCGCCGCCCGCCGCAAAATCAATCAGGCACCGGAACGACCGCTGGTTTCGCCTCCACCATCTCCATTTGCTGCAGCGCCTCCTCGCGGCCCAGGACCAGGGCGGCGATGATCTGCTTCTGCTCGACGCTGAAGGAGCCCACCGGCAGCGGCCGGAGCGGCCGGAACACCTGGATGCGGATTCCCGCCGGCGGCTGTTTCATCAGGTCGAGCGCGGCGTTGTAATGCACATTTTGCCGCGCCGTCCAGACCCGCGCCACGGCGGGAAATTCCGGGTAGGCCACCTTCCCCATCCAGCGTGAGACCGGCTTGAGGCGGAAGGCGGGGTTGTGCGTGAGCACCACGGTGATGTCCGTCGCGCCGTCCGCAATCGCGCGGCGGAGAGGAATGGGATCCGCCACGCCGCCGTCCGCGTAAGGCTGGCCGTCCACAAAATCATATCCGCGCGTCGCCAACGGCATGGACGACGTGGCGCGGAGGGCGGCAAACACGCGGTCGTCACTGACACGGAAATAAACCGGTTCGCCCGTGTGGCAATCGGTCAGCACGATGAAAAACTTGGTGGGAGCCTTTTGCAGCGCCGCGACGGAAAGCGGCACGCGCGTGCGCATGACATGATCCACGAGATAGGCCAGGTCAATGATCGGCTTGTGCCGGAGAAAATTGCTTTTGCGAACCACATTGCAGGCCAGATCGCGCCAGATGGCCAGCCCCGGCTCCCACATGTCCGCCACGAAATAGGCCGCCGAGCAGGCGCCGGAAGAAGCCGCGTAAACGAAATCAAACTGCCGCCGGCCACGCTCCTGAAGATAAGCCAGCACACCCGCCGCCCACGCGCCGCGCATGGCGCCGCCTTCCACAATCAGCGCGGTTTTGCGGCGATCCACTGGCCCGGCATTGTCATCCATCGGCTGCGACATCCCTGCTCCTTTTCGCCGGCGAATCCGGCTGCTTCATTTTATTTCTCCGAAAGAAAATCCTTTAGTTTCAAAATAGCACACTCCCGGAAAAATTCCAGCGGGCCACGCCAGAAAACGTCTCCGCCGAAGGCGGCGCTTGAGTCCCGGCGCGAAAAATTGTTATCCTGTTTCTTTATGAGCCAACCTGCCTGCCCGATGTGCGAGATGACCGAAGTGCTGGAATTCCCCGACAAATGGGAATGCGTCACCTGCGGCCACGAATGGCCGCGCGCCGCCGCGCCCGAAGCCGCCGCCGGCCCGCGCGTCGTCAAGGACGCCCATGGCAACGTTCTCGCCGACGGCGATTGCGTCATTCTCATCAAGGACTTGAAGCTCGGCGGCACACAGGTGCTGAAAGGCGGCTCGAAATCCAAGCCCATCCGCCTCGGCGACGGCGACCATGAAATTTCCTGCAAGGTGGACGGCATCGCCGTCGGCCTCAAAGCCTGCTTTGTGAAGAAGGCATGAGGGGCGCTTTGCCAGAACTTGATTGACGCTCCAATCGCTCCGCCCCTAAATTGCCGCGATGAAACCATTGACGAACCGCCTGCTGCTTCTGCTTATCCTGCTGGCGGGAACAAGCGCCCGGGCCGGCGACGGCGGCTTTCTCTTTGTGACCTTCAAGGGCGAAGCCACGCCGATGTCCGAGCAGATTTACTTTGTGGTCAGCCACGATGGCCGGCAGTGGAACGAACTCAACAACGCCCGGCCCGTCCTCGTCAGCCCGCTGGGCGAGAAAGGCGTCCGCGATCCCTATTTGATCCGCGCGCACGACGGCAAAAAGTTTTATCTCGTCGCCACCGACCTTTCCGTCCACGTCAACGGCAATTGGACCCGCAACACCCACGCCGGCAGCCAGTCTCTTGTCATCTGGGATTCCACCGACCTCGTGCACTGGTCGCCACCGCGCCTCGTCAAGGTCGCGCCGGACGACGCCGGCTGCGCCTGGGCGCCCGAGGCCGTCTATGACGAGGCCAAACAGGCTTACCTGACGTTCTGGGCTTCCACCACCGGCCGGGACGATTTCGGCAAGCAACGCATCTGGGCCGCGTGGACCAAGGACTTCGTGACGTTCGAAAAACCGTTCGCCTACATTGACAAGCCGTGGCACGTCATTGACACCGACATCGTGCGCGAGAACGGCAGCTATTATCGCTTCTCCAAGGACGAGCAATACAAGGCCATCACCATGGAGGTCAGCACCAACCTCCTGGGCCCGTGGAATGACGCGACCAATTTTTCCCTGGCCAAGCTGCGCGGCTACGAAGGGCCGGAATGTTACCCGCTCAAACCCGCCGCCGCCGGCAGGCCGGCGACGTGGTGTCTGATCCTCGACAACTACGCCCGTGGCGCCGGCTATAAACCCTTCGTCACCGAAGACCTCAGCAGCGGCCAGTTCAAGCCGGGCGAAGGCTTTGTCTTTCCATTCCCCTTGCGACACGGCTGCGCCCTGCCGATTTCGGCGGCGGAATACGAACGTCTCGAAAAGACCTACGGGCAGGCAAAATAATTGCCGTCAACTTCCAACGGCAGGAATGGTCTGCAACCAATGCGGCCGGCCCTGGCCGGGCTTATTTCAAAAACTTCTTCAACGCCGGTTCCACCGCCGGCAGTTCCTGCATCACCAGGCCGGCCATGGCCTTCGCGCCCTTTTCGTTGAAATGGGTCGGATCCTTGGGGTCGTTGGCCAGGGTCTGGCAGGCAGCCGGGCCAAGCTGATTGCACAGCTTGACGCTGGCCGCGTTCAAATCCACGAGCGGCACCTGCTTTTCCCGCGCCACCGCCTTCATGGCGTCGGCGTAGGGGAGCAGCGCGTTGCCAATCAGCCCATTCGTCTGAAAATCCCGGCGGCACATCGGGGTGATGAGGACGGGCCGGGCCCCGGCGGCGCGGGACTCGTCAATGTATTGCCGCAGGTATTGCCGGTAGGCCGTGCTGGCGTCGGTGGCTTCCGGATGCTCGGGCGTGTGCGAATCGTTATGCCCGAACTGGATCAGGACAAAGTCCGGCTTTGCCTTCAACGCCCCGGCCCATAGACCTTCCTTGATGAAGGTCTTGGTGCTGCGCCCGGACCGGGCCAGATTGACGACCTGGAGTTCGTTGCTGTTGAAACAGCCTTGGATGAACATCCCCCAGCCGCGCCGGACCTGATTCTCGGGATAATTGCACACGGTCGAGTCGCCCACGATGACCATGCGGACCGGCGGATTGGTGGCGGTCTCGGCGGCCGGCAGGCGGTTCAAAGCAAGGCCGAATGTCATCACGGTCAAGAGCAGGGTGGTTTTCATAATTCAATTCTTGGTGGCGGCATGGCGGCAGGATGCGGGCTGCGGGGCGAAAATTCAATCATATCAGCGCGCGTGGATTCAGCCCGGCGTTGGCGGGCCGCCGGAAGAGGTCTTCCGGCTGGAAGCGCTGCTTGCATGTCCGCCACCGCCCAAAACAAACGGCGTTTAACATTGCTATGTGCCCGGCGCGCACTGAAGCTGGAACATGAGCAATAGCCTCCAACAACATGGATTCCGGGAAATCAACAAACAGCTCCGCTTCCGGATGATCACCAACGGCCTGGACACCATCAAAGTCCTGGTCACCCGCCAGTCGGGAAAATACAAGTTCAACTTCACCGGCTCGCCCGAACAAGTCGTGAAAGCGGAAGCGCTGCTGGCGGCCTGGGGCTGACCTTGGCTCGTCCTCGCCACCGAAACCGGACGGACGACGCCCGATAGCCTGGCCACGATGCCGGATGACTATTCCACGTCGTCCGATTGCTTTCCGGTTTCATGGGAAGACTTTCCCACGACGTCCGATTGCCTTCCTGCGTCATGGGAAGGCAATGAAACTTCGTCCGAAGGCCTTCCCACGTTGTCCGAAGGCTTTCCGGCTTCGTCCGAAGACAATCCCACGACGTCCGGTTGCTTTCCCGCTTCGTCCGAAGGCATTCCCGCGTCGTCCGATTGCCTTTCCCCTTCATCCGAAGACAATCCTATGACGTCCGAAGACAATCGGATAACGTCCGGTAGCAATAAAACTTCGTGGGAAGACAATGGAACGTCGTGAGAAGACAATGAAACTTAGTTTCATTGCAATGGAATTAAGTTCCGAAGTCATACTTTTTGACGGAAAAGTCTGAAAACCAGCCGATTAGGCCAAAAACCGTAAAAATCAGTCAAAACCAGCCCGTATTGCCCGAGCGGCACGCATCTCTGTGGCTCTGTGCCTCTGTGGCTAAATCAGCTTAAACCGTGAGCGAGCCGCGGAATCCCCGGCCAGCATAATAAGACTCCGCGCCGTTGTGACCGATGAAAACGCGACCGTAACGACGATCCCCATAAATCGCGCCGCCGAGTTTTCGGATCTCCGCCGGCGTCTGCAACCAGCTTGATGACTTCGTGTCGAACTCGCCCAGCTTCTGCAACGCGAAATATTCCTCCTCCGTCAACACCGCCACGCCCATCTCCGCCGCCGCATCCAGGACGCAGTTTTTGGGTTTGTGTTCCTTGCGCGCATCCAACGCCGCGCGGTCGTAGCAAAAACTGACGCGGCCCTTGGGACTTTGCGCGGAACAATCCATGAAGACGAACTCGCCCGATTTTTTATCCTGACCGACTACATCCGGTTCGCCGCCGGTGCGTTCCATTTCCGCGAGCGACCACAACTTTTCCGCATTGGCTTCCAGCCGGATCTGCACCATGGTCCAATCCAGACCCTTATGGCGGTTCAGGTTTTTCTCAAACCGGGCTTTCAACGCGCTGAGCAGTTCTTCCCGTTGTTTTGGGGACAACTCCGTTTTGTTGCTCTTAATGCAGTTCATATTTCAGAGCGCGATAATCTGTTCAAGAAATCTTAACGACGTGGCTTCATTTATTTGAAGCTCTGGTTTGAGAATCAACGAATTGATTGTTTTGCCCTCAAATTGAGTAACTCCCCTGGAATTTCTGCCAGCCCAATGTCGCAGCAGGATGGTTGATTTGAGCAACTTCTCCTGAAACATGGAAACCAGAACAGTGTCGACGATTTTTGTCGGCTCAACCCCGACGAAGTAAAACATGAAGACTGATTTATCGAGCGCCAAGAACTCCAAAATCTTGTCTATGTTGTATGCTTTCGGGTTGGAATTGAGAATCATGATCTTTGTCTTCACATCAGTCTCGGTATGGAAGGCGTCGAAGATTCGTTGATAGTCGCCAAGTGCATTCTCGGTCTTGAACTGCGGCAGGCCTTTGTTTCCTTCCTTGAGGGCGACGACTAACTGCTGGCGGAGCTTCTCATCCTCCCCTGCAATCAAATACTCTATAATCCGTCCTCGGACATTCACGTTGTCGATCAGTGCGGCCAATAAAATCTCGGTTTTATACCGTTCCACTTTTTGGTCGAGATCGTGCTTGAGTTCGATTGCTTCGGGGGAATTAATGAATTGAATCGCCCGGCGTGGCGATTCAAGAATGGTTTTTCTTGCTTCGTCAGAAATGGAGAACTTCACTCCCGAAGGAGAGATGTTGTTTGTGGCTTCAACCAATCGCGGAAGATTTCCGTCAAAACCGATTGGAGCGTGTATCTGAAAAAGTCTTTCGAGATTGGCTGCGGTGTTTGGGATGCCCTCAAATTCGCGGATAATGTCAGAGCCGTTAAAGCTTCCTTTGATGTTATTTTCTCGAAGCTCTTGCGAGGAGTGGCTGATCTTTTTTAACAACGTAGTATTGGCTAAAAGGCAATAATTCACTGTTGGGGTGACCAAGCATACGACAAATGGCCGGTCATCAAATTTCTTAAGATTCGACAACGACAATACTGTGTTGGAAAAACTCGGCTTCGCGGCAGAACTAAATCTGATTGCAAAATCGGCACAATAAAAAACCGAGCGGTCTGTTGTCAGATCAAATCTTTCAATCACCAATCGCGACAATTGAGCCTTGTCGTTTATTCCGTCACTCTCGGCAATAAAAGCTACAAGACGCTGAAGGCTATCATTCATTGAAAAGCGATAAGTTGGAGGGCTGCACTTTCGGTTTCACCACCTTTTGGTCTACCAAGCTGTTGCGTTCCCAGAAAACGCCACCCGCGTATCCCTGAATGGATGGATTGTCGTTCGCCAATTCGACCCGCTTCAGCGCAAGACAAGCGTAGTTCTCGTCCATCTCAATGCCAAGGTAACGCCGCCCCATCTTTCGCGCTACTGCTGCCGTCGTGCCAGAACCGAGGAATGGGTCGAAAACGAAATCACCTTCGCGGCTGCTCGCCAGCAGCAGCTTTGCGATCAGCTTCTCCGGCTTCTGCGTCGGATGATCTGTGTTTTCCGGCATGGACCAAAATGGAATCGTCAAGTCGGTCCAGAGATTCGATGGATGGGTCAGGCGGAACTGGCCTTCAGGTGAATCTTCCCAATCCTTCGGCTGGCCGTCCACGCGATAGGGCGCGATGACTTTGCGCTTCAGCTTCACTGCCTCGACGTTGAAAACGTAATCATTCGACACCGTGGCGAACCAAATATCTTCGCTGGAATTCTTCCAATTTGTTTTTGCCCCGCGTCCTTTCTCTCGCTCCCAAGTGATGCGGTTGCGCACGATGACATGCCGGTCAAGCACACGCTGAACAGCGGCGGACGACTTCCAATCGCCACAAACGTAAAGACTGGCAGTCGGTTTTAACAACGGCAGCAGCCGAACAAACCAGCCCTCAAGCCATTTTTCATAATCGGCAAGCGACATCTCACTAAAACTCTCCGTCCCAAACCGCTTGTTGAGATTGTAGGGCGGGTCAAGAATGAGTAGGTCAGCAAAGTGTCGTGGTAATGTGGAAAAGAGCGACAGCGAATCGGCGCAAACCACCCGGTCAACGAGAGACGCAAGTTCCCCATTTAACGGCGGGCGAAGCAACATATCAGCGAGCTGCTGCTGCTCCAACGCTGCGAGCGTTAGAGTCCGATTTCTTGGCGCGCGATGTTTGTCACCGTTTTCCATTGCGTAAAAGATTACGCCTTCGCGTAGAGTTCCGCACCCTTTTCTGTGAACTCCTTCGACTTCTCTTCCATCCCCTTCTTCAGCGCCTCTTCCTCGGCGATGCCTTGTTCGGCGGCGTATTTGCGGACGTCTTCGGTGATCTTCATCGAGCAGAAATGCGGGCCGCACATGGAGCAGAAGTGCGCGG
>Ga0316229_1003649_pt1 | contig 11858 bp, 4 predicted proteins | sample TBH18023metaG_FD_206011 | JGI IMG/M metagenome (GOLD analysis project Ga0316229, IMG submission 206011) | Freshwater microbial communities from Trout Bog Lake, Wisconsin, USA - TBH18023 | ecosystem: Environmental > Aquatic > Freshwater > Lake > Hypolimnion/Profundal zone | place: USA: Wisconsin...
GGCACCGGGACAAAAACCGGTCAAAGCAGAGACCAAAGCCGCAGTTTCTGCGGACTTTGTGGGTACTGAAACCTGCCTTACCTGCCATGAAGAGGTAGGTAAGAAATTTGCCGATAACCCCCACACGAAGATAGCCCAGATGCACGGCGGCAACGGCGCCACCTGCGAAAACTGCCACGGAGCCGGCAAGGCCCACGTCGAGGGCGGTGGCGATACCACCAAGATCTTCAATCCAGCCAAAGCCTCAGCCAAGGAAGTCGATGCCAAGTGCCTGAGCTGCCATGCAGGAACGCATCCCAACTTCGACCGCTCTCCTCACGCCAAGGCCAATGTCGGCTGCACAAGCTGCCACAGTGTCCACGCCGGCAAGGAAGACAAGCTGTTGAAGGCTGCTCAGCCCACGCTCTGCTTCCAGTGCCACAACGACATCAAGCCTGCCTTCTCAATGCCCTTCCACCACAAGGTGAACGAGGGCGCGGTGAAGTGCGGCGACTGCCACAATGTCCACGGCACCTTCGGAAACAGCAACCTCAAGTCGACTGCCGATCAGAACGCAATCTGCACCAAGTGCCACATGGAAAAGCGCGGACCGTTCATCTTCGAACATGCTCCGGTCAAGGGAGATGGCTGCCTGGCTTGCCACACGCCGCACGGCTCGCAGAACGCCCGCCTGCTGAACGCACCAAGCGTGAATTCCCTTTGCAAGCAATGCCACTCGTCGGTGGTTGCTGGTTCAATGCACAACCTGAACGCGTCTGGTTCGTCCGACGTGACTCCCTGCATTGACTGCCACACGATGGTGCACGGCACGAACCTGGATCGATACCTGAAGCGTTAGCCGGCGTCCCGCCTGCCCCGGAGCACAAGCCCGGTGCAGAGCGGGAGAGCCGTCAACCAGTTTCAGACACGACACGAGACGTTACGAAGTGAGGCTTCTTATGAATACATGTTTTTTCAAACGGCACTTACATGCACGGTCGACCCGACTGAGCCTTATGGCCGCGGGGCTGGCCATCGCCTTGCCGATGGCAGCGTGCATCGCCCTTGCGCAGGAGCCAGCGGCGAATCCCTCGAAGATGACCACGCCCGATGGCTATTCTGCGCGCCATTCGGTGGACGCGGGCGGCCGCATGGCCAACAAGGTTGGCTCCGGCGCAATGTACAACACCCTCGTTAACCTGCAGTCCGGTCCGCGCGTTGGCGGCGAGACCATCGAATTGCACAAACTGGCCACCAACAAGCACGCGCTTGTGGACAATATGAGAGCAACCGGTTCGGGCTTTGGCGGCGATCCGTACAACTTCGTCAAGCTCACGGCCGAGAAGGGCAAGGACTGGGAGTTCACGGGCACCTTCCGCCGCAACCGCCAGTACTTTGACTACGATCTGCTCGGCAACCCGAACAACCCGAAGGGCATCACGGTGCCTATCGGTCCCGCGTCGGCCCCAACCGGCAGCTTTGCCTGGCCGCAGGTACAGCACTCCTCGTCGATGACCAACTCAGTTCGCCGCATGCTGGATACCCAGTTGAGGCTCTTCCCGGTCTCGAAGATCGGCCTTCGCTTCGGCTATGCGCAGAACGTCATGCAGGGCACCTCTCTGCTGCCTTCCCGTTCGGCTGGCATCATGAAGTACAGCGCCCTGTTCCAGCAGGTCCAGCGCCACTCGACCGACGAGTTCACAGCGGCCATTGACTGGAAGCCGGTGAACGGCACGCTCATCACCTACGAGCAGATCCTTCTCCACAACAAGGAGAACAGCTACTTTACGCTCGATCCAAATGGATTCCTCGCACAGGAAGCCGACGGAACGCCGGTCTACCTTGGCAACTGGGATTTGGCGAGTAACGGTTCGGCGACCGCCACCACCACCTTTGCCCCATACAGCACTGCGGCCTGCAACAGCCTCGCCGTGGCAGGCCAGGTCTTCACCGCTTCGACCAATGGCGGCCTGCCCATCATTGATCCGACCTGCGCCGTATTGACCAGCTACACCCGCACCAACCCGACGCGCATGACGCTGCCCACCGAGACGCTGCGCTTCCAGTCCAGCAGCATCAAGAACCTGAGCATGAATGGCCAGGCCAGCTATAGCTGGTCGACCGTGAACATGCCCAGCTACTTTGAGAGTGGATCTGGCCTGAGCGGCGCTCTCCGCAATGAGTACTTTGGCGCCTCCGGCCACGGAAAGCGGGAAGTCTACAATGCCGACCTGGGCATCACTTGGCAGGTTGCCCCAAACTTCAGCGTGTCCGACCAGGCCAGCCTGATGGCCAGCGCCCAGCCAGGCTCCATCACCTATCCCAGCTACACCAAGGTGAGCACACCTGCTGTCGCGGCATCTGAGTCCGTCAACTATGTGGGGCCCTTCACCACAGCCACGACCGTCGCCGGCGCCTCGCTGACGAGCGGCGTGGTGGCTGGCACCTACCTCGGCACCACACAATCCTATTTTGGCTCCGAGCAGTTCACCAACACCGTGACCGCCAGCTGGATTGCAACACCGAAGGCCAACATCGCCCTCAGCTATCGCTACGGCAACAAGAACATTGCCCATAACCCCTCCTTTGTGCAGGGCTATGCCATCAGCAGCTCGAATGACCCGGAGCGTGACAAGACCGCGATCACCGAGCAAGCTGGCATCTTCAACGCCGCCTATCGCGTAAATGCCAACTGGGACATCAACGGCACGGTGGAAGCCGCCTACAACGACAACTCGTACACCACGGCAACGCCGCGTCAGACGCGCCGGTACCGGGTGCACACCAAGTTCCGCCCGGAGAAGTGGGCCACCATCACGGCTGCCTACACTGACGTGGAAAAGCACAACAACACATTCACAACCGCACCCGACATCGCCGCGGGCACGGTCGTGTACTATGGTCCGTTGAACCACGTGGAATACACCCGCGCGGCGGCCATCAGCGGTGTGTTGACGCCGAGCGAGTATATCTCGTTTGACTTTGACTACGCCTACACCGACACGTACACGGCCACCAACACCTGCTACACGGCCCAGGACAGCGGCATGGTGGTCGGCACGGCAAATACTGCAACCAGCATCAGCCCGTATTTTGCGGCCGCGGCTTCGGTGGACGCCAATGGTGTTCCACTGACCTGCAAGGCCAGTTCCACGGCGGCCCCAAGCAACTGGTGGGCTCGTATGTACGCCGACGCTCCCACGCAGCACGGCTCGCTGGGCATTTTGGTCAGCCCCAACGACAAGGTGACGGCCGGTGCAGGCTACCGCATCAACTCCGTTGCCGGCAGCCAGTACTTCCTCGATGCCCGCGACGTGAACGGCGCGCTGGCCTCCAAGTACCAGACTCCGTACCTCAACGCCAGTTGGAAGGCCACTCCGGGCCTGACCTGGAAGGTTGAATACAACTACTTCGGCTACGGCGAAGGCGGACCCTCGGGCGCGAAGTACTGCACCCTGGATGGCGTTGGCAACCCGAATCTGGCTTCGAGCATCGTTCCTTGCTCTAGCCTCTCGGTTTCCACCGGCATCAACTCGGGCTCTGCTGGCATGACAGCGCCACGCAACTTCCACGCAAACAACATCTCACTTGGATTTCACTACGAGTTTTGACGGGAACGCCGCCAAGGCTGACAATTACGGGGGTGGACCGGGATCGGGAATTTCCCTGGTCCACCCTTTTTTACGCTCCACCCTGCTCAGTCGTGCTTGACCGGCAACTGGATAGGCTCTGAGCGCTGGACGCCAAGAGATCTCCGGCCATCTCCATGCCCGTTTGGGAAGGAGAAGTCGGCGATGCAATACAGGAGTCATACATGAATAAGTCCATTCGGTTCGTACTGGCATCAGCCGCGGTTCTCATGCTGGCTGGCGCTATGAGCTTCGCCCAGTCTGGTGGAGAAGCGATCTACAAGGCACAGTGCCTCAAGTGTCACGGCGCAGCCGGCATGGCCGAAACGCCCGTAGGCAAGGCATTGAAGATGAAGACTGTGGCCGACCCCATCGTGAAAAAAATGACAAAGGGGGCAATGGTTGCCGCCACCATGAACGGGACCGGCAAGATGCAGCCGTTCAAGGGCAAAATCACCGATGCGCAGATCAATGACTCGGTGGATTACTTCCGCACCTTCATCAAGTAAGAAAAAGGCGCAGTTCCTGGGTTGAAGCATGGGAACCGCGCCTTTTTGCGCGGATTGGTGTTCATATTGGTATGTTGTAAGTTGCTCCAGGATCAGCTGCGGCATAGTTGGCCAGGAGCGAATGAAGTTTTACCCGGCAGGCGCCGCCAGCGCAAACCGGCAAAGAAAGAAGGAGTCTCGCAATGACAAAGTCGATTCGACCCTATGCGGTGCTGGCTGCAGTTGTTTGTCTTGCCGGTGCCATGAGCTTCGCCCAATCCGGTGGAGAAGCAGTCTACAAGGCCAATTGCCAGAGCTGCCACGGAGCCACCGGCACGCCCAACCCCGCCATCGCCAAAATGATGGGCGTCAAGCCCGCCTCTGATCCCTCCGTCAAGTCGCTGAGCGCTGCCGACATGATCGCCGCCGTCAAGAATGGCAAGGGCAAAATGAAGCCATTCGCAGGCAAACTCACCGATCCCCAGATCAAGGATTCGGTTACCTACTTCCGCACCTTGAAATAGGCAGTACAATCAAACCGGAATGTACAATCAGGCCCGCCGACTTCGGCGGGCCATCCATTTAGTCAACTCTGGGGGTTCAAGTGTCATTGCTTCAGAAATTCCGTGAAGGCTGGGTGCGTCCGGCGCTGTTCTTCGGCAACAACCCCGTCAGTCTTGCAGGCGGCGCCATTACCAGCGCTTCCGGCGTCACCATGATCTGTTACTGGATGGTCGAGCTCTTTGGGCGCGGCAATTCCAACCCTTATCTGGGTATCATCTTCTTCCTCCTCCTGCCCGCAGTCTTCATCGCTGGCTTGGCTCTCATTCATGTAGGCGTCTTTGTGCGCCGAAAAAAACTCCAGAAAGCCGGTCTCATACCAGCGGAATTCCCCAAGATTGATCTCAACGATCGGATGTTCCGCCATGGCTTGGATATCGTGCTGGTGGCAACCATTGTCAATCTTCTGGTTGTGGCCATGGCAAGCTATCGCGGCGCGGCCTATATGGATTCGCCGCAGTTCTGCGGCCAGTCCTGCCATGTGATGATCCCCGAATACACGGCCTACAAGATCTCCGCGCACTCCCATGTGGCCTGCGTCGAGTGCCACATCGGCTCGGGAGCCAGGTCGTATTTTGAGGCCAAGGTAAACGGTACCAAGCAACTTATCGAGGTCGGGATCGACCGTTACCCCACGCCGATTCCGTCGCCGGTCACGAGCCTGCGCCCGGCCCGCGAAATCTGCGAGGCCTGCCATACCCCGGCCAAGTTCGTCGGCGAAAAGCTACTCGTCAAGTCCAACTTTGCCGACGACGAAAAGAACACTGAGACCCAGACCGTGCTAGTCCTGCATCTTGGTGGAGAAGATTCCCTCTCCCATCTCACCGGCATCCACGGGGTCCACCTCAACCACATGGAGTACATCGCCACGGACTCCACCCGCACCACCATTCCCTGGGTGCAGAGGCGGAATGCGAACGGTACCGATACCGTCTTTGCATCTTCCGCCCTCAACGGCGCTGTTCCGCAGGGTGAGCGCCGTGTGCTTGACTGCATCGATTGCCATAACCGCGCTTCGCACACATTTGTGACTGCGGAAGAAGCAATCAACCGCTCCATGGCAGACGGCGCCATCAGTCCCGACCTCCCTTGGGTCCATAAAGAGGGCCTGGAATTGCTGAAAGCCAACTACACCAGCCAGGACGAAGCACGCGCCCGCATCCCCGAGCAACTGGCAGCCTTCTACAAGGCCCAGCACCCTGAGGTCTTGCAGGCAAAAGCGGACCTCGTAAAGTCAGCAGGAGAGAAGCTGGCCACCATCTACTCCCAAAACGTCTTCCCAGACATGAAAGTCACCTGGGGCACGCATCCCAACCACATCGGCCATATGAGCTATCCGGGCTGCTTCCGCTGCCACGATGGCGACCATGTCTCCAAGGACGGAAAGACCGTTACGCAGGACTGCGCCAACTGCCACAACCTGCTCGCTGTGGAAGAGAGCAAGCCAAAGGTCCTCGCAGACTTGGGACTGTAGCTTTATTGAGAACCAAACGGTGGCCCATTACTCCGGCGGCTTCACAGCCCTCCGCCGGGGCAATGGGCCGCCGATTTACTTTTTGGGCTGACTAGCTGAGGGCGGCCCTATAATAATCTGCTGCCCGCTGAGGCTAAACCGCTATACAATCAGGGGCGAAGCACACCGAATGCGCAGAAGCTCTACCCAAAAGGTGTAGGGTGTAAAGACGATTCCGTGTAGGAAGATGGGGTATTGCCCTATCCACCGCACGAAAAGAGCGCAGGATTTTCGGGGTTCGAATATAAAGAGGAACATGGGACAGAAACGAAGCTTCCGTTTGCCGTATGCAGCTCTGCTCCTGGCTGGCCTCGGAGTTGCCATGGCGCAGGCCCCGGCAAGCCTTTCCTCTGACCAGGGCCTATCCGCTGGGGCCTCGGTCACACGCATGGCCGGCGACTGGCGCAGCACCGCAGCAGTTGCTATTCCTGACAGTGTCCCACCTGTTTACCGGACCGCACTTGATCAGGGCTCGGCCCCGCCAAATCAACGATTGGATCGTATGCTGCTTCTGCTGGCTCCGTCAGCGGTTCAACAGCAGGCTCTCACCACAGAGCTTGGCAACCTCCAAAACCCTGCCTCGCCCAACTACCATCGCTGGCTATCTCCAGCATCGTTTGCAGATGCGTACGCCAACTCCCCTTCCGATACAGCCGCAATCTCCGCATGGTTGCAGAGTCAGGGCTTCAAAGTAGCCCCTTTGCCGGCAGGCCGGGGATGGATTGAATTCTCTGGGACTGTTGCCCAGGTTGAGCAGGCCTTTCAAACTCAAATTGACACCGTGGCCACCGCAGCCGGAACGCGTGCCGTGCTTACGTCCGGCATTTCGGTTCCCGCCGCCCTCAGCCCTCTTGTGCAGGGCCTCGTCTCGCTGGATGGTGCGCTTTCCCTGCCTGCGCAGACTACACCCAGACCCATCGTTTCTGCAGTTGCAGAACTCGCCGCTCAAACTTCACCAGCAATCGCCGAGGCCTTCACCCCGCAGATTGTCACGCAGCTTCTTCGTCTTGATAGCCTCTCCGCGTCCGGCATCAACGGCGCTGGCCAAACCATCGCCATTGCGGCACGCAGCAATATTGTTAACACAGACGTTGACGCCTTCCGTTCCGCCTTCGCACTGCCTGCAATGCCACTCAAGATCGTTCTCAACGGCGAAGACCCCGGCCTTACCGGCGATCAGGGACCAGCCACTCTCGCGGCCTCTTGGGCCGGTGCGGCTGCTCCAGGTGCGCAAATTATTCTCGTTCCCGCAGCCACCACGGCCGCAACGGATGGAATGGATTTGTCCCTGGCGGCAATCGTTGACCAGGTTCTGGCGCGTACAGTGGCCGTTGGGTATTCGTCCTGCGAAGCCGGCATGAGCGCGGCTCACCAGGCTTTCTACTCGGCCCTCTACCAGCAGGCTGCCGCTGAAGGCATCTCGGTAATCGCCGCATCAGGAGACAGCGGTGCATCGGCTTGCCACTTGGCCGGCAGTGACACACCGGTCAGCAGTGGCTATGCAGTTAATGCGCTGGCCTCCACTCCATGGAATACTGCTGTCGGCGTGGCAGCATTTGGCGAGGTCGGGCCTTCCGCTGGCAACAAGGCGCTCTCGGCATGGTCTCCTGCCAGTGCAGCCGACCCCGCATATGCAGGCGGCGGCGGCAGCAGCGCGTTCTACGCTGCGCCGGCGTGGCAGCCTATTCCAGCGAAACTCTCAGGCGAGGCAACCCACACCCGTCTCTTGCCAGACGTTGCCTTGCCCACCGCGATCGATACTGGCGTCAATCACGGCTTGGCTTTCTGCCTCAGTGGCTCGGCAGCAGCCTCCAGCGGATGCACCTTGGTACGCAGTGGCGGCAGTTCCGCGGCTGCGGCACTGTTCGCGGGCATCGCGGCACTGGTGGCTCAAAAGAACGGCACGCAGGGCAACCTGGCCCCTAACCTGTATGCGCTCGGTAACAGAAGCGGCGTCTTCAATGACGTGCAGCAAGGCGGCGCTCAACTCAAGTGCGCGGCCGGCAGTCCCGGCTGCGGTGCAACAGAACAGATTGGCTATACCGCCGCCACAGGTTATGACTTGGCCACCGGGCTCGGGTCCATTGACGGCAGTGCGCTGGTCAATCAATGGGCCGTGTCTCCGCAGGTTGGCACCGATGCGGTCAATGTATCCCTCGTCATCTCCCCCACACAAATCAACGCCACTTACAATCCTTCTGCACTCATCACCCTCTCTTCCACCGTGCTCTCGCTTACTGGCCACGGAACACCCACCGGTACGGTGACATTTTTCGATAACTCTACCGCGGCCGCAATCTCGGCGCCCTCTGCTCTGGACGGCACAGGAACAGCAACCCTTACTACCGAGGGCGTCTTTGCTGCGGGCGGCAATGAGATGGTGGCGATCTACAACGGCAACACGACCTACGAGTCGGTCACCTCCACGCCGCCAATCAATATCAACATTCAGGACAGCACAACCAGCCTTGCCGTAGTGCCCTCCAATTACACTCCAGCCTCAGGCTCCACAATCTCGGTCCTTGTCACACTTACGGTCGGTAGTCCTGTAGCGGGCAGCCTTGCCCCCACCGGCCTGATCAGGCTGAACCTGGATGGTTTGCCCACCACGGCCGCGTTGCTCACCACCACGGGCGGCGTCACTTCGGCGACTCTTTCGCTTCTGATTCCGGTAAGCAGTTCGCTCCACACCCATGCCCTCCAAGCCACCTATGCTGGCGACACAAACTATTCGGCTTCCACATCTCCGCCGGTCACTGTCACCGTGGCGACAAGCGGAACCACCTCGGTTGTAACGCCTGCCACTACCACGCCGTATGCAACCAACTCGCTGGTGTTGACGGCTACAGTCGCTCCGGGTGCAACCGGCGCCACTGCGCCCACCGGGACCTTTACATTCACCCTCGATGGAGTAGCCCAGGGTACCGCGACTCTCGTTCCCGGACTTCCTTCAACGGCCACTCTCGCCATCATTGTCCCCGCCGGCGCAGGAACCCACACTGTAGGCGGCACCTACAACGGTGACACCAACAATAGCGGTTCAACAGCTACCTCGGTCACCATTACCGTTTCTAAGGGGCCAACTACGTTGGCTCTGGTTCCGGCCACCAGCACCCCGGCCCCCGGAGCTCCCCTGCAGGTAACAGCGAACCTAACTGAGTCGTCCCCCGGTGCGGCCATTGCCACCGGTACGGTCACCTTCACCATGGATGGCGTAAACCAGGGCACTGCATCGGTGGTCTCAGGTACAGCGGCTACACTTACCATCACCGCACCCGCCGCTGGAACGCACACTTTGCAGGCCACCTATGCTGGCGACAATAACTACAGCGGCTCCACCGCGCCAACCGTCACCATCACGGTTTCAAAGGTCGTCACCACAGTTGTTGTCGTGCCCTCCACCACCACACCGGCGGCAGGCAGCGCTATCACTGTTTCTGCCACCCTCACCCCGGCATCCACCCTCTCCTCACTACCCAGCGGAACAATCACCTTTTCGCTCGACGGCGTGACTCAGACCACCGTGCCTCTCGGGGCTGGCTCGCCCTCTACAACCACCACCACTATCACCGCGCCCACTTCTGGGACCCACCTCCTTACTGCCACCTACAATGGCGATACCTACTACGCCACTTCTACCTCGACCGCGGTTTCGCTCACCGTCACTAAGACTGCCACCACAACGGTGGTCGTGCCGTCCACCACTACGCCGGCCTCGGGCAGTTCGCTGCAGGTTACTGCCACCATCACTCCCACGGCCTACGGTTCCTCGCTGCCCACCGGCACCGTTACATTCACGGTCGATGGAGCCACGCAGGGAGTGCAAAACGTAACCTCAGGCACGCCAACCACCGCTACCATCACCTTCACAGTCTCCAATGTTGGGACGCACACTTTACAGGCGACTTACAGCGGCGACAACAATTACGCCTCCTCGACCGCGACGTCCGTCCTCTACACCGTATCCAAGACGGCCACAACGCTTACACTCTCGCCTTCCACCGCCACGCCCACGGCGGGCACCACCCTGCAGGTCACGGCCAATGTCTATCCATCGGCCACCCTCACAACACTCCCCACGGGAACTGTGACCTACACGCTTGATGGCGTAAACGTGGCCTCGGCCAACGTGGTTTCAGGCTCACCCGCAACCGCAACGGTTAGCTTTACAGTCCCCACCGCTGGGGCTCACACCTTGCAGGCCACCTACGGCGGCGACACCATTTACTCAGCATCCAGCGCTACTGCGCTCACGCTCAATGTCTCCAAGAGCACGCCCACGGTTGTCGTGACTCCGGCTACACAGACGCCCACAGCCGGCAGCACCCTGCTTATCTCCGCTGCCATCAGCCCTTCGGCTACAGGGGCCTCGTCGCCCACCGGCATCGTCACCTTCACGCTGGATGGAACAAATATTGGCACTACCGGAGTTGTTGCAGGCTCGCCCTCCACGGCCAGCATTACAATCAGCACGCCCTCCATAGGGACTCATACTATCCAGGCCAACTATGGCGGCGACGGCAATTACAACGCCACCACATCGGCGGGTGTAACCATCGCCGTCACCAAAGGCAACACCACCCTCGCAATAACTCCGGCCACCACCACGCCTCTGGGCGGCAGCAACATGCAAGTTACAGCTACCGTCGCGGCTACCATCGCTGGCACCACAGTACCCACAGGTATAGTCAACTTCACTCTAGACGGGGCAAGCGTCGGCAACGGAACTATCTCGGGAGGCACCACGGCCAGCATCAACATCACCGTGCCCTCCACCGGTACACATGCCCTGCAGGCTTCGTATGCGGGCGATACCAACTTCAACGGATCAGTCGCGCCGCCTGTCAACATCACTGTGGCTCGCACGCCCACCACCATCGTTATCACGCCGTCCACCGCTACTCCAGCCTTAGGCTCAACCCTGCCGGTCACGGCGACTGTCACGCCCTCCAGTTTCGGCTCCACAATGCCTTCGGGATCGGTAACCTTTACCGTAGATGGAGTCACAGTTGGAATTCAGACCGTTACGGCGGGCCTGCCTTCGACGGCTACCTTCACGTACCCAGCATTCCTTCCAGGTGCTCACTTGCTGGCGGCCACCTATAGCGGTGATACCTATTACGCCAACTCCACCGCCACCGCTGTCACCGTCACCGTACCCAAGAGCCCAGTCTCTATGACGATTACCCCGGCCACCACAACGCCTGCCGGGGGCGCATCGCTTGCCGTTACCGCCACCATCACAGCCACAACACCCGGAACCACCCTCCCCACTGGCAGCGTAACCTTCTCGGTGGATGGCGTTAGTGCCGGAATTGTTGGGGTGGTGCCCGGCACACCCGCTACCGCCGCCACTGTCATTCTCTCCACCATCGTCACCCCGGGGACGCACATCCTGCAGGCCACATACAGCGGCGATACCTACTACAGCACGGCTACGGCTCCCGCGGTTACCATCACAGTCGCCAAGAGTCCCTCCACAATTTCAATAACCCCGTCCACGCTTACGCCTACTGCCGGCGGCTCCATGGTGGTTACGGCTTACATCACGTCATCCAGCCCTGCGGCAACGCAGCCTACCGGCATCGTTACTATCACTGAAGACGGCTCCACGGTTGGCGTTGGAACTGTAGTGGCTGGTGCACCATCCATCGCTACCATTACCCTGCCCATGGTCTCTGCAGGCTC
>Ga0316229_1003662_pt1 | contig 11827 bp, 11 predicted proteins | sample TBH18023metaG_FD_206011 | JGI IMG/M metagenome (GOLD analysis project Ga0316229, IMG submission 206011) | Freshwater microbial communities from Trout Bog Lake, Wisconsin, USA - TBH18023 | ecosystem: Environmental > Aquatic > Freshwater > Lake > Hypolimnion/Profundal zone | place: USA: Wisconsin...
GGTCTTGAACTCCTCGCTGAGGTTCTCCTTGTCCAGGATGCGGATGACCGAGTCCTCGCCGTGGATGGTGGGCATGATGCTCACCCGGAAATCGATGGCCCGGCCGCGCACCTTGAGCTTGAACCGGCCGTCCTGGGGTTTGCGCTTCTCGGCGATGTCCAGCTCGGACATGACCTTGATGCGGCTGATGATGGGGGAGGCGAAGCGCTTGTCGATGGGGTCCGCCGCCGGATACAGGCTGCCGTCGATCCGGTACTTGATCTGGAAGCCGTTGCTGGTGGTCTCCATGTGGATATCCGAGGCGCGCCGCTGCAGCGCGTTGAAGATGGCCGTGTCGACCAGCCGGATGATGGGCGCCTCCTCCTTGTCGGTGAGGTTCTCCAGGTCCAGCTCCTCCTCCACGTCCTCCTCCCGGAGCACCTGGACCCGGAGCGCCTCCCCGGCCTCGTCCATGACCTTCTGGCCGCTTTCGGACTTCTTCAGCACAACCAGGATCTGCGCCATGGGCGCCGCGGCGAAGCGCAGCGGGCGCTTCAGGTGCATCCGGAGCAGGTCCTGGGCCACCACGTCGAGCGGATCGGCCATGGCCAGCACCAGGTAGCCGTCCCGCTCGTGCACCGGGACGAATCGATGTTTCAACATCAGATCCAGGGAAATGGCCTGGAACAAGGCGAAATCCACCGGCTCCCGGGTCAGGTCCAGGGTCGGATAGATCGGCAAGGGGCGGGTTTCCGCCTTCGGCAGGTCGTCCGCGGGCAGGCTGTGGCTGATGTCCGAGGGCAACGGGGAAACGCTGGGGGAGGTTTGGGCGAGGTTTTCGGGTATCATGGCTAGATGTTAATGCTTTGGGTGAGCACGTGGGCCAAAAGGTGATCTTTCTCCCTTAATCCACGTGGAATCATCTGTGGGCACACTACGAAGTGACCTTCGCAGTGTAGAATTTCCCAATAACTCCGCCTGGGAGGCACCATGCGCGGCTACGTCCCCGTCCTACTGCTCATCCTCGTCGCCATCGCCCTGCCGGTGGTGATCTGGACCATTTCCGCCCTGGTCCGGCCGCACTTTCCCAGCGCGGCCAAGTACTCCACCTACGAATGCGGGATCAAGACCACCAGCGAGGCCCGGGAAAAATTCTCGGTGCGCTATTATCTGATAGCAGTGATGTTCCTCGTTTTTGACGTGGAAACCGTGTTCCTCATGCCGTGGGCCATCCAGATGAAGGAGCTGGCCGTCTTCGGTCTCATGGAGATCGGGATTTTCCTATTCCTCTTATTGTTTGGCTACGGATATATCTGGTCCAAAGGAGCCCTTACATGGGAATGATGAATCAGCCCACTGCGCTGGAGCATGTGCTCATCACGACCAAGGTTGAGAAGATCATCAACTGGTCGCGAGCCACCAGCGTCTGGCCCATGACCTTCGGTCTGGCCTGCTGCGCCATCGAGATGATGGCCGCCGGCGCCGCCCGGTTCGACTTCGACCGGTTCGGCTGCGGCATCTTCCGGGCCAGCCCCCGGCAAAGCGACCTCATGATCGTGGCCGGCACCGTCACCTACAAGATGGCCCCCATCATCAAGCAGCTCTATGACCAGATGCCGGAACCCAAGTGGGTGATCGCCCTGGGCAGCTGCGCCACTGCCGGCGGCCCGTTCGACAGCTACCACACCGTCCAGGGGGTGGACAAGGTCATTCCCGTGGACATCTACATCCCGGGATGCCCGCCCCGGCCGGAAAGCCTGATTTACGGGTTCCTGAAGCTGCAGGACAAGATCATGTCCGGCAGCATGGCGGATCGTTACAAGGAAATCTTTGAGGCGGTGGGTTAGCCATGGCGATGGACGAAGTGCCGAACGAAACGGGCGCCTATATATATGACATCAAGGCCGCTCCCAACCGCCAGGTGGTCATGCCCAAGACCGTGCCCCTGCCCGGCCTGAAGACCTACCTGGAAGAGCAGGCCGCCGCCGTCGCCGCCGAGGAAGCCAAGTGGCAGAAAGCCCTGGCCGATTTCGAAACCGCCAAGGCCAAGGCCGAGGCCGAAGGCAAGGATGCGCCCAAGGCGCCGGTCCGCCCGGTGGCCAAGCCCGACACCAACGACATGAAATTCCCCGCCCCGGCCCCCGCCACCGATCCGGATCTCCTGCATCTGCAGGAAGTTCTCGGCGCCAAGGTGGAGGAGTGCTTCCAGCAGGCCGGGGAGCTGACCTGCCAGGTGGCCAAGGAGGCCATCCTGGAAGTCCTGACCCTGTGCCGGGACGACGCGGCCCTGGGTTACGAGATGCTGGCCGACGAGACCGCCACCCACTACCCGGCGGCCCAGGGCTTCGCCTTCTCGGTGGTCTACCACCTCACCAGCATCAGGCGGAGCAAGCGGCTGCGCCTGCGCATCCTGGTGCCCGAGGGCTTCGAGCCCGAGAGCGCCGTGCCGGTCTACCCCACCGCCAACTGGCTGGAACGGGAGATCTGGGACATGCTCGGCATCCGCTTCCAGCACCACCCGGACATGACCCGCATCCTGTGCCCCGAGGACTGGGAAGGCCATGCCCTGCGCAAGGAATACCCCACCCTCGGCCTCGGCCAGCGGGACATCGACTTCAGGGAAGACCGGAGCGGCGTGCTGATGCGCATCGCGATGGAAAAAGCAGGCAACATGGGGATCAACATCAACCCCCCCAGGGCGGAATAACGCACCGGATTCAGGAGTTCTTGTGTTCAAGAACGAGGAAATGGAAATCAACATGGGGCCGCAGCACCCGTCGACCCACGGTGTGCTGCGCCTGAAGCTCAAGCTGGACGGCGAGGTCGTCAAGCACTGCCGGCCGGTGATCGGCTACCTGCACCGCGGGGTGGAGAAGATCTGCGAGAACAAGACGTTCTTCCAGGGGCAGGTGTGGACCGACCGCATGGACTACACGTCGGCGGTGGCCAACAACCTGGGCTGGGCCGAGGCGGTGGAGAAGCTGTTCGGCATCACGGTGCCCCGGAGGGCCCAGTACATCCGGACCATGCTCAACGAATACAACCGGCTGGCCTCGCACCTGATCTGGCTGGCCACCCACGGCCTGGACATCGGGGCGATGACGGTGTTCCTCTACACCTTCCGCGAGCGGGAGGCGATCCTGGACATGTTCGAGGCCTTCTGCGGGGCCCGGCTCACCACCACGGCGTTCCGCATCGGCGGATTGCGCGAGGACCTGCCTCCGGGTTTCGAGAAGATGGCCCGGACCTTCCAGGCCCGGTTCCTGGACTGCGTCGACGAATACGAGACCCTGCTCACCGAGAACCGGATCTGGAAGAAGCGCACCATCGGCGTGGGCATCCTCAAGGCCGAGGACGCCATCGCCATGGGCGTCACCGGGCCGGTGCTGCGCGCCGCCGGGGTCCAGTACGACATCCGCAAGGCATTCCCCTACGCGGCCTACAAGGAGATGGACTTCGAGGTCCCGACCCGCACGGAGGCCGATACCTACGCTCGGTATCTCGTGCGTCTGGAAGAGATGCGCCAGAGCCACCGGATCATCAACCAGTGCCTGGACGGGCTGCCGGAAGGGCCGGTGATGGCCAAGCTGCCCAAGATCCTCCGGTCCGAGGTCAACGAGGTCTACCACGCCACCGAATGCCCCAAGGGCGAGCTGGGCTACTACCTGGTGGGCGAAAAGGGCTCCACCAACCCGTACCGCTTCCACGTGCGGGCGCCGGGCTTCATCAACCTCCAGGCCCTGCCGATGATGATCGAAGGCAGCCTGGTGGCCGACGTCATCGCCACCATCGGCACGCTGGACGTGGTCCTCGGCGAGATCGACCGATGACGGCGCACTCCTCAAACCAGTCTTATCCCGGGCGCGACTGACATGCAGACCATGACCCTGTTCCAGACCTGCGTGATGGCCATCCTCCAGGCCATCGCCGTGGTCATCTTCATCTTCATCGTGGTGCCGCTCACCACCTTCGCCGAACGCAAGGTGCTGGGCTACCTCCAGGACCGGCTCGGCGCCACCCGCATCGCCGGGTCGCGCAACGGCCTCACCGGCTTCCTCAACCGCGGCATGTGGAAGATGGGCAAGGTGCCCATGCTCTCCATCGTCCGGGGACTGCCCATGTTCATCGGCGACATCATCAAGCTGCTGGTGAAGGAGGACATCATCCCGGACAAGGCGGACCGGGCCATCTTCATCATCGCCCCCGCGCTGAGCATGGTCGCCTCGGTGGTGGTGTTCGCCGCCATCAGCTTCTACCCCGGCGCACTGTTCACCTTCCCGAAGTTCGTCCCGGTCATCGGCGGCCTGCCCTTCACCGGCTTCATCACCAACATGAACGTCGGCCTGCTGTTCATCCTGGGCATCGCCTCGGTGGGCGTCTACGGCATCGTGCTGGGCGCCTGGTCCTCCAATTCCAAGTTCCCGCTGCTGGGCGGCCTGCGCTCGGCGGCCCAGATCGTCAGCTACGAAGTGCCGCTCACCCTCAGCCTGATGGTGCCGGTGGTGCTGGCCGGCAGCCTCAACTTCAACGAGATGACCCGGATGGCCGCCACCCAGATGCCCATCTGGGCCGTGCCGCTGCTGTTCGTCGGCTTCCTGGTCTACTTCACCTGCGGCTTTGCCGAGACCAACCGCATGCCGTTCGACATGCCCGAGGCGGAGAACGAGCTGGTGGCAGGGTTCCACACCGAGTACTCCGGCATGAAGTTCGGCTTCTTCTACCTTGCTGAATACATCAACATGATCGTCGTCTCGGCCCTGGCCAGCGCCTTCTTCCTGGGCGGGCCGTTCCTGCTGCCGTTCGGCCTGCACAGCTTCGTGCCCGCCACCATGCCCCTGATCGGCGGGCCCAACGTCATCTGGTTCCTGCTAAAGATCTTCTTCCTGCTGTTCACCTTCATCTGGGTGCGGGGCACCATTCCCCGCTACCGGTATGACCAAATCATGGCCATTGCGTGGAAGTATTTGATTCCCTTCACGCTTGTGGATGTCGCCCTGGCGGCCGCCGTCCGTTTCTATATGGCCTGAGGGAGAAAATCCATGAAATCGTTTCTCAAGACGCTCATCCCCCAGGACATCGCCAAGGGCCTGTACCTGACCGGCAAGCACTTCCTGCGGGTGTTCACCACCGCCAACCGGCGCAAGGTGCCGCTCCACGTGGTCTCCGAATACCCCGAGGTGACGGCCAAGGTGCAGCCGCGCTTCCGCGGCCGGCTGACCATGATCAAGGACGAGGTGGGCGAGATCAAGTGCGTCTGCTGCCTGGCCTGCGAAAAGATCTGCCCGACCCAGGTGATCACCATCGAGTCCGGCAAGAAGGAGGGGCGCAAGACCAAGATCCCCCTGCGCTACGACTTCGAGATGGAACGCTGCATCTTCTGCGAGTTCTGCGTGGAAAGCTGCGGCTTCGATTCCATCATCCTCAACCACCAGTTCGAGCTGGCGGCGTACAATCGGGAAGACTTCTCAATCGGTATGCTGGGCAAGACCCAGAACATGTTCGAACTGACCCCGGTCGGTAGGTACTCCTATTCCGACACGGACAAGGACTGAATCCCTCTCTTCGAAAGACAAGGCCTCCCATGGAATCGTTGTTAGCCTCGATCGGCCAGTACATGTTCCACATCTTCGGCCTGATGGCCGTCGGTGGGGCCCTGGCCCTGATCTTCTCCAAGAACGCCATCCACAGCATCGTCGGCTTCCTGCTGAGCATGCTGGCGGTGGCCGGCTGCTACCTCACCCTGTCGGCCGAATTCCTGGCGGTGGCCCAGCTGCTGGTCTACGCCGGCGGCATCGTCGTGCTGTTCCTGTTCGTGGTCATGCTGGTGGAGATGACCAAATACAAGGAGAAGGGACTGTTCCAGATCCAGGCGCCGTACGCCGTGGCCCTGGTGCTGGCGGGGGCGGTGGCCATCATCAGCGTGTTCTGGCGCACCTGGTTCGCGCCCGACGCCGCCAAGGCGCTGACCCTCAGCCCCGGGCTGGCCCAGGGGCTGGACGTGGCCAACCAGAACGCCCAGGCGGTGAGCCGGGGCCTGTTCGCCCAGTATCTGCTGCCCTTTGAAATCCTGTCGGTGATCCTGCTGGTGGCCTTGGTGGGCGCCGTGGTCCTGGCCAAGACGGAACGGGTGTGACATGCCTTCGATGAACGCAGTCCTCTTCATCTCCTTCCTGCTGTTCTCGGTGGGGGTGGCCGGTGTGCTGATCCGGCGCAACGTCCTGATCATCCTCATGTGCGTGGAACTGATGCTGAACGCGGCCAACCTCAACCTGGTGGCCTTCGCCAGGCACAGCGGCACGGTCGCCGGGCAGGCCTTCGCCCTGCTGGTGATGGGGCTGGCGGCGGCGGAAGTGACCATCGGGCTGGCCCTGGTGGTGGCGCTCTACCGCAAGAAGGACACCATCCAGGTGGATCAGATCAACCTCCTCAAGGGTTGAATACAGGCTTGGGCGACCCCACAGGAACCAGTTTTCGGGTGAACGAATGATCATGCAATCCACAGTCAGTACAGCTCTGAGCCTGCCGATCCACAGTTCGGTGCTCTGGCTCATCCCCTTCCTGCCGCTGTTCGGCGCCATCCTGAACGGGGCGACCGGGCGCTGGGCCAAGAGCACCAAGGTGGTGGACGCCATCGCCCTGGGCTCCGTGGCGCTCTCCTTCCTGCTGGTGCTGTGCTGCTTCGCCCAGCTGCTGGGCCAGGCGCCGGAAAACCGCTCGGTGAACCAGACCCTCTGGACCTGGTTCGACCTCGGCGGGGCGCGCGTGCTCGGCGGCGTCACCCAGAACACCATGGCCTGGGGCTACAAGTTCGATCCGCTTTCGGGCGCCATGGCGCTCCTGGTGACCGGGGTGGGCTTCCTCATCCACCTGTTCTCCACCGGCTACATGGGCGAGGAACGCAACAACGGCACCTACTACCGCTTCATGGCCTATCTGAACCTGTTCGTGTTCTCCATGCTCAACCTGGTGCTGGGCGCCAACATGATCATCATGTTCCTGGGCTGGGAAGGGGTCGGCCTTTGCAGCTATCTGCTGATCGGCTTCTACTTCGAAAAGGAATTCTGCGCCATCGCCGGCAAGAAGGCCTTCGTCACCAACCGCATCGGCGACTTCGGCTTCCTGATCGGCTTCTTCCTCATCTTCATGATCTTCGGCGCCACCGACTTCGACACCCTGATGGGCATGACCCGGGGCATCCTGGCCATGCCGCAGATCACCCTGTTCGGCTTCAGCCACGCGCCCACCTGGTGGTTCAACCTGATCGGCTGCTGCCTGTTCCTGGGCGCCTGCGGCAAGAGCGCGCAGATCCCGCTCTATGTCTGGCTGCCCGACGCCATGGCCGGCCCGACCCCGGTGAGCGCCCTGATCCACGCGGCGACCATGGTCACCTCCGGCCTGTACATGATCACCCGGATGAACTTCATCTATATCAATGCGCCGGTGGCGCTCACCCTGGTGCTCTGCATCGGCTCGCTGACCGCCCTGGTGGCCGCCAGCATGGGCCTGGCCCAGTACGACATCAAGAAGGTGCTGGCCTACTCCACGGTGAGCCAGCTGGGCTTCATGTTCATGGGCATGGGCGCCGGGGCGTTCTCGGCCGGCATGTTCCACGTGTTCACCCACGCCTTCTTCAAGGCCGCGCTCTTCCTCGGCTCGGGCTCGGTGATCATGGCCTGCCACCACGAGCAGGACATGCGCAACATGGGCGGGCTGCGCAAGTACATGCCCTGGACCTTCGCCTCCATGGGCATCGCCACCCTGGCCATCGCCGGGATCTTCCCGTTCTCCGGGTTCTTCTCCAAGGATGAGATTCTCTGGAAGGTGTTCGAGGGCTGGTATGCCGGCGGCTCCACCCTGAACCTGGTCGCCTGGATCATGGGCATGGTGGCCGCCTTCATGACCGCCTTCTACATGGTCCGGCTGATGGTGATGACCTTCTTCGGCGAGTACCGGGGCGCCGGGCATGCGGACCCCTACGGCCTGACGGTGCCTTCGGAAGTGGTGCACCACGCGGCGCACGACGACGGCCACGCGGACCATGGCCACCATGAGGCCCACTTGCCCACCGAGGTGCCCTGGAACATGTGGCTGCCGGTGGCCATCCTGGCCGTCCTGGCCCTGGTCGGCGGCTTCCTGAACATCCCGCACAGCCTGCACTGGATCGGCAGCAGCCACTTCACGGCCTGGATCACCCCGCTGCTGTTCCAGACCGGCCCCCACGTCCACGAAGCCGCCCCCGCCATGGAGTACATCCTCATGGCCGTGGCCACCCTGGTCTGGGCGCCCGCCGCCATGGCCCTGGCCTGGTGGTTCTACGCCGCGGACCCGACCTGGTCCAAGCCCAAAGCCTTCGTCCGGAGCTTCCCCAACCTGTTCCGCTGGGTGAACGCCAAATACTATGTCGACGAGTTCTACGAAGCGGCCTTCATCGGCCCCTGCAAGCAGCTGGGGGCCCAGCTGTGGGCCTTCGATTCCCTGGCGGTGGACGGCATGGTCAACGGCGCGGCCCGGTTCACCCTGCTGGTGAGCCACGCGGCGCACTGGTTCGACGCCAAGATCGTCGATGGGCTGGTGAACCTGGTGGCCTGGATCCTGCAGCAGATCTCCCTGGGGTTCCGCAAGTTCCAGAGCGGCCGGGTGCAGAACTACGCCTTCGTGATGTTCCTCGGTTTCCTCGTCTTCGCCTTCTGGAAGTTCCTCGCCTGAGATTCCTACCGCCTGTTTGTTGATTGCTGGAGTTCCCATGATTCCCTGGTACCAAAACCTGCCGCTGTGGGTCACGTTCGTCCCCCTTCTAGGGGCCCTGCTCCTCCTCCTGGTGCCCAAAGGCCAGCGCCGGACGTTCGAGCTGGGCGCCCTGGCCATCACCATGGTCGACTTCCTGATGAGCGTGCCGCTCTGGCTGCAGTACGACCGGAAATCGGCCGCGGTGCAGTGGGCCACCTCCATGGACTGGATCCCGAGCATCGGGGTCAAGTTCAGCGTCGGCATGGATGGCATCAGCCTGGTGATGGTGCTGCTGACCACCCTGCTGGGCTTCATCGTGGTGTGGTGCTCGTTCAGCGCCATCAACGAGCGCCACAAGGAGTACTACATCTGGATCCTGGTCATGCAGTTCAGCATGATGGGCGTGTTCATCACCCAGGACATGTTCCTGTTCTACCTGTTCTGGGAAGTGATGCTGGTGCCGATGTACTTCCTCATCGCCATCTGGGGCGGCCCCCAGCGGCTCTACGCGGCCATCAAGCTGTTCCTCTACACCCTGTCCGGCTCGGTGCTGATGCTGGTGGCCATCCTGGCCATCTACTTCCTGCAGTTCAAGACCACCGGGCACTACGACATGTCGATCGCCTCGTTCCAGGGCATGGCCGCCACCATCGCCCAGCAGAGCCACAGCTTCCAGCTGCTGATCGCCCTGGCGTTCTTCGTCGGGTTCGCCATCAAGGTGCCGATGTTCCCCTTCCACACCTGGCTGCCTGACGCCCACGTGGAGGCCCCCACCGCGGGTTCCGTGGTGCTGGCCGGCGTGCTGCTGAAGATGGGCACCTACGGCTTCATCCGGTTCCTGCTGCCCATCGCGCCCAAGGCGACCATGGAGCTGATGCCCTGGTTCATGGGCCTGGCCCTGATCGGCGTCATCTACGGGGCCCTGGTGGCCATGATCCAGAAGGACATGAAGAAGCTCGTGGCCTACTCCTCGGTGAGCCACCTGGGCCTGTGCATGCTCGGCCTGTTCGCCATGAACCCCAACGGCATCACCGGCGGCATCCTGCAGATGCTCAACCACGGCATCTCCACCAGCGCGCTGTTCCTCCTGGTCGGCATCGTCTACGAGCGGCGCCACACCCGCATGATCGCGGAATACGGCGGCCTGTCCAAGACCATGCCGATCTACGCCACCATCTTCATGATCATGACCATGAGCAGCATCGGCCTGCCCGGGCTGAACGGGTTCATCGGCGAGTTCGCCATCCTGCAGGGCGCCTTCCAGGCCGCCCCCTGGCTGGCCGTGCTGGCCACCACCGGCATCATCCTGGGCGCCGCCTACATGCTCTGGCTGTTCCAGCGGGCCATGTTCGGACCCATCAGCGAGGTCAACACCAAGATGCCCGACCTGAACGCCCGGGAGATCGCCTACTTCCTGCCGCTGCTGCTGGCCGCCTTCTGGATCGGGCTCTATCCCAAGCCGATGATGGACGTGCTGCGCCAGCCGGTGATCAAGCTGGTCCAGCAGGTGAACCCCGGCTTCTACCAGCAGGAGGCCCTGGAGGCCGGCCAGCGCGCCGCGGCCAAGGCCGGCATGGCCGCCATGAGCCTGCCTGGCGCCAAGCCTGAATCGGAAGAGGGAGGTAACTGATGCCTTTCGCCACCGGCCTGTGGGGGACCCTGTTAAGGGATCTCCCGCTCCTGTTCCCGCAGATCATCCTGATCGTCACGGCCACGGTGATGCTCTGGCCGGGCGACATGTTCGTGCCCCGGGGCGAAAAGCGCCGCTGGGCCTTCGTCTCCATCATCGCCCTGGCGATCGCCGGGCTGTTCGTGGTCAAGTCCACCAATGCCATCGGCTTTTCCGAGATGTTCGCGGTGGACGGCATCACCCGCGGCTTCCAGCTGCTGGTGCTGGCGGCCGGGATCATCACCATCCTGCTCAGCCAGCTGCAGCTGGACGCGCTGAAGGAGCAGACGGTCGAGTACTACGCGCTGCTGCTGTTCTCCATCTCCGGCATGCTGTTCCTGGTCGGGGCCACCGACCTGGTCACCATCTACTTCTCGCTGGAACTGATGGCGCTCTGCATCTACATCCTGGTCGCCTATTTCCGCACCCAGGAGCGCAGCATCGAGGCGGGCGTGAAGTACTTCCTGCTGGGCGCCTTCTCCAGCGGCATCCTGCTGTTCGGCATCAGCCTGCTGTTCGCCGCCGCCGGCGGCGTCACCACCAACCTGGTGGAGCTGAACGACCGGCTCGCCCTGGCGCCGCATTCCAGCAGCCTGCTGGTGTTCCTGGGCGTGCTGATGGTGCTGGTGGGCTTCTGCTTCAAGGTGGCGGCGGTGCCGTTCCACATGTGGTCGCCCGACGCCTACGACGGCGCCCCGACCCCGATCACCGCCTTCATGTCCATGGCGCCCAAGGCCGCCTCCCTGGCGGCGTTCCTGCGGGTGTTCGGCACCGGCTTCAACGGCGTGCAGAACGAGTGGCTGGCGCCGCTGGCCTTCGTGGCCGCCGCCAGCATGATCCTGGGCAACATCGCCGCGCTCAAGCAGCAGACCATGAAGCGCCTGCTGGCCTACTCCAGCATCGCCCACGTGGGCTACATGCTGCTGGGCGTGATGAGCGCCGGCGTCCCCGGCGGGGCCCAGGCGGTCTGGCTCTACATGCTCACCTACCTGCTCATGCAGAGCGGCGCCTTCGCCATCGTCATCTTCCTGCAAGGCAAGGGCGAGGGCGAACGGATCGAGGACTTCCGCGGCCTGGGCCGGACCCGGCCGGTGCTCGCCTTCGCCATGATGGTGATCCTGCTCAGCCTGGCCGGGGTGCCGCCGCTGGTGGGCTTCTTCAGCAAGTTCTACCTGTTCAAGCTGGCCATCGAGCAGGGCCATGTGACCCTCACGGTCATCGCCCTGCTGACCAGCGCCGTGGCGGCCTACTACTACCTGGCCGTGGTGGCCCTGATGTACTTCAAGGAGCCGGCGGCGCTGCCCGAAGGCACCAGGCCGCGCACCATGGGCACCGTCACCACCTGGGTGGTCGGCCTGTCCTGTGCCCTGGTGCTGCTGGGGACCTGCTTCGGCGCCAAGCTGCTGGATTGGGCGGCAACGATCGTTTAGCCTGCCGGGATGAGCAACCTCA
>Ga0316229_1003663_pt1 | contig 11827 bp, 12 predicted proteins | sample TBH18023metaG_FD_206011 | JGI IMG/M metagenome (GOLD analysis project Ga0316229, IMG submission 206011) | Freshwater microbial communities from Trout Bog Lake, Wisconsin, USA - TBH18023 | ecosystem: Environmental > Aquatic > Freshwater > Lake > Hypolimnion/Profundal zone | place: USA: Wisconsin...
CACGGCATTTTGGTGGGCGTGCTGTTTTACTTTGCGGCGCGGGAAGGTTTGCTCGGCAAGAGAATCAAGGACAAGATAACGGTGACGTTTGAGAAATCCAAGCCGCCGGAACCGCCCAAGCCCAAGCCCGAGCCGCCGAAGATTGAAACGCCCAAAGTGGAGCCGCCGAAGATCGAAACGCCGAAAGTGGAAACGGTGAAAGCGCCGCCCACCGTGGCGCCGCCGGTGGTCGCGCCGCCGGCGGCGGATGTGCCATCGTTTGAATTTGAAGGTGGCAAGGCGGTGAACTCGGAGAGCGACCCGGTGCAGCTCTACAAGGGGTATCTGGAATACACGCTGCGCGGGAAATGGAACCGGCCGGAAAATATGCCGGATGATAACTACGTCGCAGAGGTGGCGGTCAACGTGGATCGGGACGGAAACATCAGCCATCCGCAATGGCTAAAGGGCAGCGGCGACGCGCGGTGGGATCAGAGCGTGAAGGAAGTTTTCAAGACGGTGGCGAGCATTGACCGGCGGCCGCCGACGAATTTTCCGCCGGCCGTGACCATCCGCTTTGACGTGCAGGAAGAAACCGAACCGGTGATGACGCCATGAGCCTGAAGAAGACATCGAAACGCGGACACAGCACGATGAATGAGCTGAACATCACGCCGCTGCTGGACTTGGTGTTCGTGCTGCTGGTGATCTTCATCATCACGACACCGCAACTGGTCAACAACCTGGAAATCAATTTGCCGTCGGGCAAGAAGCCGCCGGCGGACACCAAGCCGAAACCGCCGAGCCGCATCAACGTCAGCGCCGCCGGCCAGATCACGCTCGACGACCAGCCTGTTACCGTGCCGCAGTTGAAAGACAGGCTGGCGCAGCTCAAGTCGGGCAACCCCGACTTCGGCGTGGTGGTGAAAGGCGCGGACGAGGTGGATTATCAGGTCATGGTCAACGTCATGGACACCCTCCGCCAGCTCGACATCACGAAGATGGGACTCGCAACGGAATGAAACCATCAGTCACATAAAAGCGAACCAACGGTTGACACCCAAACAGCAGCGGGGCATGAACAGTTCAGGGTCAAATGAAAATACCTGACATCAACAAACAGGAACCCTTGCCGGTGGAGGCCGGGGTTTCAAAGCTTTCCAAGGTGGAGTTCGCCAGAAATCCCTGTCCCGCATTGCTCAAGCAACCGCGCAATTTTTGGGACGAGATTTTCATCGCGAACGAGGCCTATATGCTGGCGGAGATAACGCATCCCCGCGTCAGGCGAATGCTGGCGTATGAGGCGGCGTCGCACCGCCTCTTTCTGGAATACGTCGAGGGCACGACATTGAACGAGCTGGTGCAGGCGGGCGTGACCCTCAAGGAACGCGGCCGGACACATAAAATCCTGCAAAGCGTGGCCGAGACGGTGGCGGATCTGCACTCCGGAATCTTTTGCAGCCGGCCCATCGTCCACAACGACCTGAAGAGCATGAATGTGCTGGTGCCCGCCGTCCTGCCGGCGGAAACGGTATTGATTGATTTTTCACACTCCTATTTCGCCGGCAACCTGCCGCCCTTCATTGCGGACAAGCAGCAGAGTCCCGTGGGCACGGCCAAGTATATGTCGCCCGAGAAGTGGGCTGGCGACTTCACGCACGGTTTCAAGGGCGACGTCTTCGCCTTTGGCGTCATGGCCTATTATGGCTACACCGGCCGGCATCCGTTTGACGGCGAGGCCGCCGCAATTGAGCAGCAGATCCGGGAAGCGACACCTCTTTCGCCCATCCAGGCGGGGTTCGATGTCCTCCGGAACATCTCGGCTGCCATCATGTCCTGCTTGGAGAAAAAACCGGAACAGCGGCCATCCATGGAATCTGTCGCCCGCTGCTATGCGGATGCCGCCAGCTTGTTCAGGCAATGATCTCCACCACGTTTCAACTTCTTTAACTCACGACCACTTCCAAACTGTCCTTCCGCGTCGCCAAAGATTTTGGAGAAAGGCGTCAATTCGTGGCTTTCGAGATGTCCGTCTAATGGGGGTAAGACTGGTCTACCCCAGTTGAGATTTGGATAGTTTGAATGGCCTGATTAACCTTATGCAAATGAACCAAAGTCCAACTGTTAAAAGCGGCCGCAGCAGCCGCGTTTCCACCGAGCAAAACTCGTCATCCTTCAGCAGTGGCAGGCCGGCACGCCGGTCGTCGAGTTGTGCCGCACCCACAGTCTGAAAGCCAACGCCAGCGCACGCATCCGTTCGTCCGACACCTTGGTCGGCGGCAATTGCGAGAACCGGCCTTCAATTTATGCAGTTTTTCGACAACGGAATCCCCAAAGCCGAAAAACTTGTGGTTGCCGCTCCGGATGATGGGGAGTATCTGCTGCTTCCTTTCTCCGATCATGGACTCGCCCATGAGCACGATGATTTCCTGCCAGTCGAACGCCTCGGACGGCGGCTCGGTCATGTCGAGCTTCTCGACCGGCGTGGCGGTTTTCATCCAGGCCTCGAGCGCCATGACGGCGACCGTGGTGGCATGGGCGATGCACATGAGCCGGGCGGTGGTGGCAAAGGCGTCCTTTTCATCTTCATCCGCCAACGAAGCCGGGACGAACATCCTCGGTCCGTCCGCGCCAATCATAAAAAGCGTGGGCGCCATCTTGCCGCTGTTGCGCATGCAGAACTCCGCGTAATGTTCGGCCTGGGCGAGCAGGTCGTCGAGCGTTTCAAGTTGGCGGGGCGGTTGCAACGGAATGATTCTGGCGGACGTAAAATTAAAGGGCAAGAATCTGTCGCTGACGGGCTGAAACCGGCAGCCACTGGACAAGCCCCTTATCCTTTTCCCATGCCCACGACGGCCATGCCGGAAGTCCTGCCTGACATCGAGCAGGACAGCCAGACCGATGCCAGCAACGACCTGGATCCGGGCTACATGGTCATTTGCTGGGACGATCCCGTGAACCTCATGGAATATGTGACGCACGTGTTCCAGACCGTCTTCGGCTGGGAACGCAAGAAGGCCGAGAAGAAAATGAGGGAGGTTCACAACCTCGGCAAAAGCCTGCTGACGCGGGAGAGCCTGGAGAAGGCGGAATTTTATGTCCATCAGCTCCAGAAATACAACCTGCACGCGACGCTGGAGCGCGACACCAAATGAAACTGCTCCGGGGCGGCCAGAAGAAATTTCAGTTCGAGATCGACCGGACGGAAAAATTTCTGCTGTTTCATGCGTTGAAGTTGTATCCGGCCGTGCCGGCGAGCCATCACCGGTTGAGCAAAGACCGGCACATACCGAATCGCGAGGAGAACCAGCATTTGCTGGATGAAGCGCTCAAAGCCCAGCGCATTGAGCAGCGCAAACAGATCGAATCCCTGCTGAATGACCCGCACCGGTTTGTGGAATTTGAAGACGGCTACCGGATCAGCTTTACGCGCGAAGAAATCGAATGGCTGCTCCAGGCGCTCAACGATGTCCGGGTTGGCAGCTGGATCGCCCTGGGGTCGCCAGACCAGCAGGCGGAAACCAAAAAGCGGCTGGCCAAGCAGGCCGCACCTCACGTCATGGCGATGGATGTGGCCGGTTATTTTGAGACAGATTTTCTGCATGCCATCACCGACGGCACGCCGCCCGACCATGAATGAACGAAAGCCATCTCCGCCGGTAAGGCTGGGCAAAGCCGTTGGATTCCCCGATCCTGAGCTGGCAGACGCCGAGGGTTTGGTGGCGGTGGGCGGTGATCTTTCGGTGGAGCGATTGCTGACGGCCTACCGGCAGGGCATTTTCCCGTGGACGGCTAATCCCATCACCTGGTGGTCGCCGGATCCGCGCGGCATCATCGAACTGCACAATTTTCATGTGCCGGAGAGCCTGGCCAAGGTTATCCGCAAGGAGACATTCGAGGTCACGATGGACAAGGCTTTCCGGGAGGTGATGCAGGCCTGTGCCACGCCCGGCCCCAAACGGCGTGCCACCTGGATCACGAACGAATTCATCGAAGCCTACACCGAGCTGCACAAGCTGGGGCACGCCCACAGCGTGGAATGCTGGCAGGACGAAAAACTGGTGGGCGGCGTCTACGGGGTCGCCATCGGCGGTCTGTTCGCCGGCGAATCCATGTTCCATCTCGTTGCCAACGCCTCCAAGGTGGCGCTCCACCAGCTCGTTCAACATTTGCGCGAACGGAGATTTACGTTGTTCGACATCCAGATGGTGACCGCCGCCACCGCGCCGCTGGGCGCGAGGGCGATTTCACGAAGCGATTATTTGAAGCGGCTGACGGTTGCAGTGGCACAGGATTGCAGGTATTAATGCCCTCCCCGTTATTTCACCGTTGACTTCGTTGTCCAAGCGTGGCTCGTTAAGTCACCGGTCGATTATGTCACGATACGTTTTGATGATTCTGATGGGGCTGCTGCCAGCCGTGGCTCTCGCCAAAAGGGCCGCCCCGCTGCCGGTCGAGCCGGTCGTTTATGAGGGCGTTCGCTATCTGGCTCCGAATGACGATGGTCAGCGCGCTTACATTCAAGCGTGGGATGTCCAGACCCGCAAGCAGCTCTGGGAGTTGACCGTCTTCACGAACCGCATAGATCCGAAACTTGAGGAGGATGTTCAGTGGGTTTTCATCAAGTCCCTGAGTATTTCAGATGGCGCGCTGGCAGTCATATCCGAGGATGGCAAGACCAACCGGGTTGATTTGAAGACGAAGGCTGTGAGTCCAGATACAGCGTCAAAGATTGATTTCGACTTGAGCCAGATCGACGCCGATGGTCTGCGCGGTCCGGCCGACGGAAAAGTGGCCGTTGCCTACGAGTTCGCCATTCCCAACACGGATATTTGCAAGAGGCAAGTCCAGGCCATCGATCCGACCATTGAACTCATGCCCGGAGTCCGGGGCCGTATCGGGGCAGGCAAACAGGAGTGTCTCTGCATCGGCTCAACCCACCAAAAAAACTTCCGGCAGGTGCTGAAAGCTTTGTCAGACCTTTCGTTTGTTCAACGAATCGTTGAATGTCATTTTGAATAAGCCAAACTCTGCGCGGATCAAGCGCCCGAACCACCTCCAGCATCTGCGCGCCCGCATCCCGGCGCGCATCCGCCGTCAGGCGATGGATTGGAGCCTCGTCCTGGCTGGCCAGGAAATCGGGCATTTCATTGAATGCGAAAAAGCGGCTGGCTGGGCGCTGGCCGTATCGAAATCTGACCACGCATGCGCCCTCGCGCATACACATCTCCGTTGGAATGATTCTTCACTTGGATGGTCACGGACGTGGTCACGGACGGTCTGATTAAATTCACCCGACGTAAAATGAGCGAAGAAAATCCATTTGCCGGGCGAATGCCCAAGACCGGTTCCGGCCTGAACCAATCCAAGCCGGCCGGGATTGTCGCCGGCATCATGGCCGGGCTGCTCGCGGACGTGCTGCGGCTTGGGACAAGCCGCGCTCCGGGTAAAAACGGGCTTGTCGCCGGGGCGGGCGGAGTGGCCGGGGCATCAGCCATGAAAACACTTCCGGTCGGGGCGAACCTGGCGCTGCCGGGCGGGGTTTTCCGGTTCCCAATCAAGGTGCGGCCAGCCACACTTGAGGTTGGCCGCCTTGGACTCGAGGTTTTTTCCTTCGCAATCGAGGTTTTATCTCCCGCCGACAAGGTTCTGCGGACGGGATTCGAGGTTTTATGAGCCGCAATGTAGGTTATTTGTCGCGCAATCAAGGTTATTTCTTCCGCAATCAAGGTTATTTACTCCGCAATCAAGGTTATTTACTCCGCAATCAAGGTTATTTACTCCGCAATCAAGGTTATTTACTCCGCAATCAAGGTTATTTAATCCGCAATCAAGGTTATTTAATCCGCAATCAAGGTTATTTAATCCGCAATCAAGGTTATTTATCGCGCAGTGTAGGTTTTATACGCCGCAGTGTAGGTTATTTATCGCGCAATGTAGGTTTTATACGCCGCAGTGTAGGTTTTATACGCCGCAATGTAGGTTTTATGTCGCAAAAAACCTCGATTGCGCGGCACAAAACCTCAACGGAACCGCAGATTTGTCCCATTCCAAGGCGTTTTTAGCCGTCAACCCGGTTTTTTCACGGTTTTGGCCGGTTTTGACACCGGTGGCGGAGGAATAAGCGGCGGACGCAGGCGCGGCGCGGCGTCTGGCCGTCCCCGGCCACAGCCATGTTCATAAAACGATGCGGGTTTGCCAATCCGATGACGGCTGGTTTTGCCGCGTGGCAGCGCCCGGGGACGGGCACACTCCGGGGCGCCGGCAAAAATCGGGCTTGTCGCCGGGGCGGGCGGAGTTACAGTGGCTCCAGCCATGAAAAAGCTTTCGGCCAAGGCGAAAATCAGCGGACTCACGCTGATTGGAATTCTGATACTTTCAACGGTGGCAATAGCCGCGCCGCGCAATTGGGTTTTGAAAACAGGTGAAACGATTTCTGGCGATTATGTTTCTTCTGGCACAACCAAATTTGTCGTCAAAACTGGCGGCACAAATTGCATTTTGAATATCTCTGAACTTTCAAACAATGATCTGATTTACATAGCCAGAATGCAGGCCTCGCAACGACAAGCAAAATTGGACGCGGAAGCAAAACAAATGCAGCAAACCGGAATGATTGAGTTCACAACACAGATGATTGACAATTTTCCAGAAAAAGTTGATGACCATGATGGCTGGATGGATGTTAAATTTGTCCAACTCTACGATGATTATGTTTATCCAAGGATGGAATTAGGTTTTTGGGTTGAGGATAAAAACGGTGATTCTTTTTTCAAATGCTATACCGAAAAAGTTTTTCTTCCGGCACGCATATCAAGCCCAGATGACATATCAAACTCTCCACCCAACCCGTTAATCCCTGTGATTTCAAATTTGAAAAAGAGTGATAAAGTGCGGCTCATAGGAAAAGTGGTGAATGGCTCGTTTTATTCTCAACATCGTTTATTTCACGTTGAAAAGGTCGAAATGATTGAGTCGGCGGCAGAGAAAAAAACCAAAGAAGAAGCCACACCTTAAGGGCTGTAAAACTTGTCCATGCGCAAGAAACAATCCACACGCGGACGCCGCGCCGGACAGTTGACCAAGGCGCACAAAACCGTTCACGATGAAATTTCTGCCGCATGGCAGAAATTGACCCCGGCGGAGCAAAACAAATTAATTGCTTCCGGCATCACGCCCGATGTTCAGGAAGAATGGCGACACAGCGGACTTGCTACCGTTGGCAATTTTCCGAAAGAAGTGCAATACGCCGCCTTCAATTTGGGCAAATTAGTTAGAGAATATAAGAAGGTTCTTTCAGAAAGTCGTTTCTACCTTGAAATGAATCGTAGAGGTGTAAAAATACCGTTGCCAATCCTTCCAGGCGACTTGACCGAAAAAGGTAAATCCAATGGTGAATCGGATAGCAACCTACAATTTAGTAAAACTGAATTGAATATTCTCGGCGATTCAGGGCATGACGTGATTTGGGTCATGCAGCATCTTGGATACATTGATGCTTTTCGTTTGCTTTCATACCTGATTCAAGCGGCAGCAAAAAACGACGCCAATTTCTTTAAGGAATTCTGCCGACGTGTTTGTTGTGGAGTGCCGTTGGAATCACCTGCCGAGCCTCTTATTTCTGCTCTCATTAGCTTGAAAAGATGTTACGAGAAAGAAATGGGAAAAGTTTATGGCAATTTCTATGAAACGAAAATCCCATCGCTCGCGCCGGTTTTGAACCTTCCGCTCGGCAAGCGTCCACCGCTTACACTGGCGCAGGTGGCAGATTACGTTTTTGTTTTTGGCGGTGGGAAGATCAGCGATCGCGCATTAAGCCGACAAGCAAAAACATTCGGAATTCCAATTGCTCCGCGCGGACGCCCGGGAAAGCGGCACTTAAAATAATTCTCTTCGGTTTTTTGTTTTGCAGCTCGTGTCACTGTTCTTTCAATGAACGGGACATTGAAAAATTTGGAGCCGCCGCCGACAGAAGATTGGTGCTGGAAGTTAAAATTAATTCTCGCTGCAATAAAAATTTTAATTTCGACAATCGCAGTCGTGCGAAATTTTCTCGCCCGCAAACGCATTTCCCGGTTTAATCTCCGCCACATGAAGAAGCAAAAAGCTTACGCCGCCGCCGGCGTGGACATTGATCTCGGCAATAAAGTCAAAGCCACCCTGCCGCAATTACTTGCCGCCACGCATCGCCGCGAGGTGCTCGGCAAGGTCGGCGGCTTCGGCGGCCTGTTCGCGCTGGACGTGAAAAAATATCGCGAGCCCATCCTCGTCAGCAGCGTGGATGGCGTCGGCACGAAATTAAAGATCGCCTTCCAGCAGGACAAGCACGACACCATCGGCGCGGACCTCGTGAACCATTGCGTCAACGACATCGCCGTGCTGGGCGCGGAACCGCTGTTTTTCCTCGATTATCTCGGCACCGGCAAGCTGGAGCCGCACGTGTTCACGGACATCATCAAGGGCTTCGCCCGCGCCTGCGCGGAAAACAACTGCGCGCTCATCGGCGGCGAAACGGCGCAGATGCCGGGCTTTTACCAGCCGGGCGAATACGACGTGAGCGGCACCATCGTCGGCGTGGTGGAAAAATCCAAGATGCTCAACGGTCAGAAAACCATTAAGCGCGGCAACGTGGTCATCGGCATCGAATCGAGCGGCCTGCACACGAACGGCTATTCGCTCGGACGCAAAATTTTCTTCGAGCAGTTGAAATTGAAACCGTCCAGCCGCGTGCCCGGCCTCAAAGGCACGCTCGGGCAGGAATTGTTGAAGGAGCACATCAGCTACGGCCCGCTGGTGCAAAAATTACTCAAACGCTTTAACGGCTCGTCACTCGTCACTCGTCACTCGTCACTTCCCGTCAAGGCTTTCGCGCACATCACCGGCGGCGGTTTCGTGGACAACATCCCGCGCGTGCTGCCGCCGTCGCTCGACGTGGTCATCCAGAAAGGCTCGTGGGACATGCTGCCCATTTTCCAAATCATCGAGCAGAAGAGCGGCGTGCCGGACGAGGAATTGTATCAGGTCTTCAACATGGGCATCGGCATGGTGAGCATCGTCGCGGCGGACAAAGCGGACGCGGTGCTGAAATTCATCAACGCGCAGAAACACAAGGCCTGGATCATCGGCGAAGTCGTCAAAGGCAAAGGCGAAGCGCGGGTCGAGTAGTTTTTAGCCACAGAGCCACAGAGACGCAGAGAAAATTATTTTCTTAACTCTGTGCCTCTGTGTCTCTGTGGCAACATCCCCAGAATTGGCGGCAGATTTTTAATTCCAAATCGGCGGCGGCGGCGTAATCTGCGGGAAATGATTTCCCGTTGCACCAGGATTTTCTTTGCGGTCATTGCCGTGAATTGCGCGTTGTTATTTTCCCTCCGCGCCGAAGCCGTTTCCGCCACCATCCAAACGCCTCCGCCCACCGAAACCGGCTATTTCAAACTTGGCACCACCAAAAATCCCGCCGGCCATGAAATCTCCGTGAACAGCCGCAGCCTGCTGTTCGACGGCCAGTCGGTGTTTCCCGTGATGGGCGAAATTCACTACTCGCGCGTGCCGCAGGCCGAGTGGCGCGACGAACTGCTCAAGATGAAAGCCGGCGGCGTGGACATCGTGGCGACCTACGTTTTTTGGATCCATCACGAGGAAATCGAGGGGCAATGGGATTGGAGCGGCCAGCGTGACTTGAAAAAGTTCTTGCAGACCTGCGGCGAACTGGGATTGAAAGTCGTCGTCCGCTGCGGCCCGTGGTGCCACGGCGAGGTGCGCAACGGCGGCTTTCCCGACTGGGTCGTCGCGCACAAGGACTGGAAGCTGCGCTCGACGGACACAAATTTTCTCGCGGCGGTGAAAATTCTTTACGGCGAAATCGCCGGGCAGCTTCAGGGCGAACTGTGGAAGGACGGCGGCCCGGTCATCGGCATCCAGGTGGACAACGAATTCGGCGGCTCGCCGAATTATCTGATGGCGCTGAAAAAAATCGCCGTGGATGCCGGCATTGACGTGCCGCTCTACATCAAGACCGGCTGGCCGGCGATGAAGACGCCGGTGCCGCTGGGCGAACTGCTGCCGCTCTTCGGCGCGTATGCGGACGGATTTTGGGGCCGCAGTTTGAGGCCGATGGAAGGCGGCGACTGGGAAAATTTTATTTTCAAACATACCCGCACCGACACGGGCGTGGGCAACGATACTTTGGGCAGCCGCAAAGCCGGCGACACCGCCGGCACGGAAAAGTATCCCTACCTCACCTGCGAAGTCGGCGGCGGAATGCCCGCCTCGTATCACCGCCGCATGAACTACGACCCGCGCGATGTTGAGGCCGTCGCGCTCACGCAGCTCGGCGGCGGCAGTTCGCTGATGGGTTATTATATGTATCATGGCGGGCAGAATCCCGAAGGCAAACTGTCCACGCTCCAGGAATCTTCGGCCACCGGCTATCCCAATGATCTGCCCGTGAAATCTTACGACTTCAACGCGCCGCTCGGCGAGTTCGGACAGATCAACCCGCAATACTACTGGCTGCGCCGGCTGCACCTGTTTCTCCACGACTTCGGGGCGCCGCTGGCGCAAATGCCGGCGACGCTGCCGGATTGGCGGCCGACGAACAAAACGGATCTCGCCACGCTCCGTTGGGCCGTGCGCTCGGACGGCATCAGCGGCTACGTTTTTGTGAATAATTACCAGCGCTTGCAGCCGTTGCCGGAAAAACGCGGCGTGCAGTTCAAATTAAATCTGCCCGGCGGCGAATTGGTTTTCCCGCAAAAGCCCGTGCCGGTTCCGGCAGACGAGTTTTTCTTCTGGCCGTTCAACCTCGACCTTGGCGGGGCGAAGCTGATTTACGCGACCGCGCAGCCGGTTTGCAAAATTGATGCGGACATGCCCACCTTTTACTTTGCCGAAACGCCGGGCGTGCCGGCGGAATTTTTAGTTGGCGCGGCCGGAGAAAATGGCACGCCAATTCGCTTTGAAACGATTCAACCCGGACGTCCTGCCGCCTTCACGGTAAAAGCAAAGGCCGGCGGCAAGATTCGCATCATGGTATTGAGCGAGGCTGATTCACTGGCGCTTACGAAAACGGACGCCAGCCGCGTCATCATTGAGAAAAGACAAAATCCATCCGCCGGCGCGGTCAAAACGGAACTCATCCGACCCGCCGGACCCGCGCGCGAAATTCCGATGAGCACCGGCAAATCGCCCGTCGCCATCGCGCCGACGGATGCTGATTTCATGAACGCAGCGGTTTGGAAAATTGTCCTGCCGGCAAAACTGGATTTGAATTTGCATCCGATTCTACGGATTCATTACGTCGGCGATGTCGCGCGGCTCATGCTCAACGGCAAATTGATTGAGGATAATTTTTACAGCGGCCGCGAGTTTGATTTGGGGCTGAACCGTTACGCGCCGGAGATTTTGACCGGCGACCTGCGGCTGGAGATTTTGCCGCTGCGCCGGGACGCGCCGGTTTTTCTCGAACCGAAAGCCAGACCGGACTTCGGCACGAACGAAACCTTGCTGAAACTTCAGTCGGCGGAAATCGTCAATCAGGTTGAAGTTGGTAAATAAATGTGTTCCCCTTGGTTGCCCATGAAAAACAAGATTCTCGTCCTTGGTTTCACTTTGCTGCTGCCGGGTTTTGCCGCCCAGGCGTTGACCGTTCTGCCAGATTCTGATTTGACGATGTGGTATTCGCAGCCCGCCGCCGACAACAAGCCGATGAACGAGGCGCTGCCCATCGGCAACGGGCGGATGGGCGGCCTGATTTTCGGTTCGCCGGCGCGCGAACGCATTTGTGTGAACGAGGACAGCCTGTGGACCGGCGGCGAAAACCCGTCCGGAAACTACGACACGATGGGCA